>Ga0066639_10001046_pt1 | contig 24804 bp, 18 predicted proteins | sample CryGeyCG2114_010_2_FD_59504 | JGI IMG/M metagenome (GOLD analysis project Ga0066639, IMG submission 59504) | Groundwater microbial communities from aquifer - Crystal Geyser CG10_big_fil_rev_8/21/14_0.10 | ecosystem: Environmental > Aquatic > Deep subsurface > Groundwater | place: USA: Utah...
AAGTTAGAAAGCAGATTATAAATGGTGTCTATAAAAAATGAGAAAATTATTCTTTCTGCTCACATTCATTTCAACAACATCACTCTTTTTCTATTCCTTCACACAAGTTGACTTATCACTAACACTCTCTCGCGCAAGTTGGCTACAGGATGCCCAAATTGCATTTCAATATATTGGTTATTTTAACAGGCCGCTTTCAACAAGTTTTTTCTTGTCAATAATACTCCTTCTTTTTACAACATATGGACTTGCTATGTACGGCATTATCAGAAAAAAAATTCTGAGGCGTGATGTATGGATTGCAATTATTTTCTCCACAATAGTCTTGACGTTTTCATATAATGCATTTTCATACGATATATTTAATTACATTTTTGACGCAAAAATTGTTACAGAGTATGGTGATAACCCTTATGAAAAAAAGGCGCTAGATTATCCGGATGACCCAATGCTTTCTTTTATGCGCTGGACCCACCGCACGTACCCTTATGGACCTACTTGGCTTGTAGCAACTGCCCCACTTTCTTATGCGGGGTTAGGATATTTTCTTCCCACCTTTTTCCTCTTTAAGATACTTGCCTCCGGCGCATATCTAGGGACAGCATATGTCGTCGAGCAACTAGCTAGATTTTCAAAAAGAAAAAACCCTAATTTCACGCTTGCACTTTTTGCCCTCAACCCGCTAGTCATTATCGAATCGCTTGTATCAGCACACAATGACATATTGATGTTATTTTTCGCCGCAGCAGCTCTGCTAATGTATGTTGAAAGAAAATATTTACTATCATCTTTTTCAATAGCCATTTCAATTGGAATTAAATATGCGACTGCTTTTATGCTTCCGGCGATGCTTGTTTATAAATTTATTGTAAAAAGGAAAGAAAATTACAATCTACTTTTTTTACTCCTTACAATTTTTCTTGTCGCCTCAACACTTGCCGCGACAATTAGGACACAATACCAACCCTGGTATCTTCTTTACCCTCTTTTGACCGGTATTTTTTTAGGAAGAAGAATTATCGTATTTGTTCCACTTGTTATATTGTCATTTGCTTCTCTAATGCAGTACACACCATATATTTACCTTGGAAATTGGGATCCCCCTGTACCCCAGATCCTTAACACAATTATGATAGCATCACTAATTCTTTCTGTAATTTCAGTCTTTGTCTTGCACCTAAAAAAGATAAAAAACATATTCTAAATAATTGTCCCGTAAGCTCAAATAAATGTATAATTCTCATATGAATCTCAAAAAAATAATAAAAGAGAATAAGAATAATTTATATTTGTTCCTTTTTCTTCTAATTATTTACATCTTGACGAGATTAATTGGAATAATGTCCCTTCCTATGTTTACGGATGAGGCGATATACACTAGGTGGGCACAGATAGCACACAATGACTGGGACTGGATATTTATCTCTCTAACAGATGGAAAACAACCACTATTTATCTGGGCAGATCTATTGATTATGTATTTTGTGACCGATCCACTTCTTGCAGGTAGACTTGTGTCAGTTATTGCAGGATTTATAAGCATGCTTGGTCTATATTTTGCAGGAGATGAGATATTTAAAAATAAAAAAGTAGGACTTACTGCATCTGCTCTATATGTACTTTTCCCTTTTGCTCTTGTCTATGACCGCATGGCTTTGTACGACTCAATGGTGACTCTTTTTTTCATTTGGGGATTATTTTTTACTGTACGCTTAATTCGTGGCCTTTCACTAGTAAATGCTGCTTTACTCGGAATAACAGCCGGACTCGGGGCACTTAATAAAACAAGTGGCTTTCTCACCATCTATCTACTTCCACTTGGTCTCTCATTATTTGATTTTGCTAAAAAAGGGTGGAGAGAAAAAGTTATGAAATTTTTTCTATATGCCGCGCTGGCAGCGGGAGTTATGTACACAATGTACAACGCTCTTCGTGTTTCCCCATTTTTCTATATAATTTCTCAGAAAAATGACACATTTATATATCCGATATCAGAGTGGCTCACGCACCCATTCACTTATCTACTAAGCAACTTCAACAGTGTGTCAAATTGGACTATTACTTATGTATCTATACCTATTTTTATCATCGCACTCTCAGCTTTTTTTGTAAGACGCACATTTATAAAAGAAAAAATATATCTACTCATCACATTCCTTGCTCTGCTGTCTATTCCTATCATATTTGGTCGTGTTATATTCCCAAGGTACTTATTCTTCATGACAATTCCTGTTGTGCTCCTAACATCCTATGCTGTAGTTGAGTGGAGCCTTAGACTAAAGAATAGATATTTGTTGGGTATTGCAGCTATTATGATATTTCTTCCTTGGATACATGCGGACTACAAAATTCTCACCGATTTTCCCAGATCTCCTATTCCTGAGGCAGACCGCAACCAGTATGCCAATATGTGGCCTTCAGGAGGAGGGTATCGGGAACTGGTAAGCTTTGTAGAAGAAAAATCAAAAAAACAAAAAATATTTGTCGCGACCGAAGGAACATTTGGCTCACTGCCAACATATACAATAGAAATCTACCATGGTGAGAATAAGAATGTAGAGAAAAAAGGATTTTATCCAATCCCAAAAGATATTCCACAAGAACTCTTGGAAAAAGCAGAAGACATGCCTGTTTATTTCGTATTTAACGAGACCCAAAACCCTCCTGAGACCACTTGGCCAATTCACTTGATAGAAAAATATCAAAAAGGAGTTGGGGACCATTATATGAGACTGTATGAAGTTATTCCTTCAAATGAGTAGTGCATCGATGACCAAAAAATGGATAAGACAACTCTTACCAATAGGTGTGTTGATGTTGCTATCAGTTGTAATAATTCTTCCATATTTTTATAAAGGATTTTTTCCGTCACATGACGGAGAATGGGCAGTTGTTAGGCTGTCAGAAATGTTTCGCGAAATTCGTGATGCACAGTTCCCCGCACGTTACAGTACTTATTTAAATTTTGGGCATGGGTATCCGCTATTTAATTTTGCCTACCCATTCCCATACTATTTGGGTCTCCCTTTTGTTCTTTCTGGGTTCGGATACGTCAACACCATTAAATTAATTTTTGCATCAACTGTCCCTGTATCAGCACTCGGAATGTACTTTGTTGGAAAAAGACTTTGGGAAAACACCTTTGCAGCCTTCATCGCGTCAATATTATTTATATTCGTTCCTTATCGATTTCTTGACCTGTATGTTCGTGGATCCATAGGAGAGTCAATTGCTTTTGCAATAGTTCCATGGCTTCTTTTTTCAGGATTAAAAATCTCCGAGAAAAAAAATGCTTTTTGGATAGGAATATTTGCATTATTACTTGCAGCCTTGCTTACAGCACACAACATCATGGGACTGTACTTTGCTCCAATAGTTTTAACATTAATAAGCATCAAATGGGTTACAGAAAAAAATGCTAATTGGAGGAGCCTTGCAACATCCACCATATTGGGGGCTTCCGCTGCAGCCTTCTTCATTTTCCCGGCACTATATGAAAAACAATTTATATATCTTGCAGAAATTCCCATCGCGGATAGATCGCTTTATTGGGTACAACCACAAGACTTGTTATTTTCTCCATGGGGTTACGGCACACCGACGGAAAATGATGCTTTTACCTATCAAATAGGATATGCGTCAATTGCTGCATTGCTGCTTGCCGGAGTTATTCTTGTAAAAAGAATGATAAGAAGAGAACAAGTTAAAAAAGATCTTTTTGCTCTCGCGGTTTTGACAACATCACTATTTTTAATTTTCATGATGTTCTCCCCATCTGCTATTTTATGGGAGAACTTGCCTCTACTTAAAGAAATTAATTATCCTTGGACACTCTTAGGTCCGCTTACATTTCTTGCTGCGCTTGCAGGTGGGTATACGTTAAAGCACGCAAAATGGCAAAGGGTTCTCAGTATTGCATTTATCTTGCTCGCAATTGGAACAACACTTTCGTATGCAAATCCAAAAGAGTATGTAGATCGTGGAGAGGGGTACTATACCACAAACGATGCAACCACTACCTCATCAAGGGAATACACCCCACTTTGGGTTAAAGAACTTCCTTTGACACGACCCGAAAAGGGAGCCGAGATAGTAAGGGGGGAGGGAGAGGTAAGTGTAACAAGTCACAAGTCAAATGAAATTATTATTAACTATACCGGTACGGAAAATTCACTTATACGCATCAACACCATCTATTATCCTGGCTGGAGAATAGATAGCGCAAATGGTGAATTATTCCCTGGATTTGATAATCCGAGAGGATTAATGGAATTTGAAGCAAGTGGAAAAGGAACTGTTAGAGCATTTCTTAAAGAACCCCCTTATAGACAGGTGGCCAACCTTATTACACTTGTAGCAATTATTACCTCAATATTATTTCTCATAAAAGGAGTGTATCAATGGAAAAAATAAAAGGATTCCCATTTGTTTTTATAGTCTTATTACTCTCAATCCCGACAGTCCTCCCTCTTCTTCCTCCTGGAATTTACACAATGCATGACAATACTCAAGTCGCACGCGTATTTCAAATGGCAGTTGCCCTACAGGATGGAATGTTTCCGGTAAGGTGGGTTAAGGATTTGGGTTATGGATACGGATATCCATTATTCAACTTTTATGCTCCTTTTCCTTATTACGTTGGGGGAATTTTATATTTACTAACATCAAGTGTTATTACCTCGACAAAAATAATGATAGGGTTGGGAACACTTTTGGCAGGTGCTTCCATGTATTTCGCATCAAGCAGGCTTCTTGGAAAATGGGCAGGTATAGCCTCAGCTCTAACTTATATGTATTTCCCCTACCACGCGCTTAACATATATGTAAGAGGGGCAATTGGGGAAATGTATGCATATGCTTTTTTACCTCTTTTTTTCTATGGATTTTTCATATTACTTGAAAATTCAAAAGGAAAAAAAATCTTAAAAGATAGTATATCTCCAATAGTGATCACTGCCACATCATTTGCAGCAGTTACCATCTCCCACAACCTTACAGCCTTCATGTTATCCATAATTCTTATCCCCTTAGGGTTTATTGGAATATTCTTTACAAAAAATAAGTTCAGATTCTTTTTATATCTGACAACATCTTTCACATTGGGTGCTTTATTGTCTGCATTTTATGCAATACCGGCACTTCTGGAGATGGGATATACAAATGTCATGTCTCAAGTTGGAGGAGGAGCAGACTTTCATGATCATTACGTTTGTATTACGCAACTTTGGACAAGTAACTGGGGTTACGCGGGATCAACATCCGGATGTACAGACGGAATAAGCTTTGCTTTAGGAAAAAATAATATTATTTTAGTATTTACTTCAATAATCTTTTCCTTATATTACTTTTTCAAAATGAAAAAATTAAAAAAATTATTTCTGTTCTTAAGTATATTTGTCACCCTAATTCTCTCCCTCTTCCTTACTTTAAATTTTTCGAGATTTCTTTGGACACACATCCCTTCAATTGAATTTCTTCAATTTCCCTGGAGATTTCTTAATTTCAGCGCATTATCCATCTCACTGATTTTAGGTTTTATAGTCTGGACAGCAATTAAATTAAATTTCAAAAAAATTGGGATTGGACTTTCAATATTAATTTCTGCTTCACAACTACTATTGCATCAAGATGTCTTCTCAGCGCAAAGATATGATATGACCACCGAAAAAGAGTACATGCGCAGAGAGTATTTGAGGTTTGAGGCCTCCAAAATATCAGACGAATATCTTCCTAAAAATTTTAAAAAGCCAAAAAATGAAAATGAGTTATTTGACAAAAAAGTAGAGTTGGTAACAGGTGGAGGAAAAATTATGTCTATAAATGAATCCACAAATAATGTCACTACAGCAATAAATGTAGACGGGACCGCAGAAATAAAAATAAATTCTGCTCCTTTTCCTGCATGGAAATTATTTGTAAACGGAGAAGAAAAAGATTACCTAAAAAAAGATGACGGTATTTATTTCTCGCTCGCACCCGGAAATTACGAAATTGAATATAAATATGTAAGTACACCTACACAAAGAGTTGCAAATTTACTCTCCATTATTGGTCTTGGTGTACTTTTAATTGGTATAATATGGTCTAGAAAAAAATGAACACAAAACTCCCGGAATTATCTGTCTTTTTTCCTTTTTGGAATGAAGAAGAAAATATTGAAAAAGTGGTCGAAGGCGCAATACCTACTCTTAAAGATGTAGCAAAAGAATGGGAAATAATAATGGTTAATGACGGATCAAGTGACAGGACAGAAGAGTTAGGAAAAAAACTGGCGAAGAAATATAGAAATGTGAGACTTATTAACCACACGCCAAATAGAGGTTATGGCGCAGCACTCAAAACAGGGCTTACAAGTGCAAAATACAAATATATTGCTTTTACAGATGGAGATGGACAGTTCGAATTCAAAGAGATTGCAAAATTCATAGATGCGATAAAAGGACACGATCTTGTCATAGGTTACCGCAAGAAAAGACGCGACCACAACTTGTGGATGAGACTCCTTCTCATGTACCTCTTAAAAGCATGGGATTTTTTGCTCTTTAGATTCTACGTGAAAGATATTGACTGCGGATTTAAGCTGTTTAAAAAGGGAGCTGTTGAGCAAATGATGCCGCTCCGTGCGGAAGGAGCCATGATAACAACAGAAATTCTTGCAAAAGCTAAAGCAAAAAATATGAAAATTGCACAAGTGGGTGTCGAACACTATCCCAGAAAATTCGGTCAACAAAGCGGGTCTAACTTACAGGTAATAGTTAGGGCAATATTTGAAAGTCTTTTATTGTGGTGGGATATCAAATACAAGAGGTTCTAAATATATTTAGAATTTTTTATAAAAAACCTGCATATTCTCTTGAAATAATAAAAGCAATATACTTAAAATATGGAAGAATTTGACTTTATACTAGTTGCGCAAAAGTCTATCAAAGGTGTAGCAGCCCTTATCTCAAGAACTTTTCTTATCCAACTCCTAGGAATAGTAACTTTTCTCATAATTTCAGCACGTCTTGAGCCGGAAATATTTGGAATTTACATCATTGCGCAGTCTGTTCTCATGTTTTTCAACTATTTCCAAGATGTAGGCTTGGCAGCGTCCCTCATTCAGAAAAAAGAAAATCCAACAATTAATGAGTATCGCTCAGTCTTTACACTGCAGCAAATTTTGGTGCTTTTACTCGTTGTTCCTTCAATTATATTCTCTCCTCAAATTGCCTCCTTTTATAACTTAGACGAAAATGGAAGACTCCTTCTCATTGCACTCCTGGTCACATTTTTTCTTACATCGCTTCGTACAATTCCGACAGTAATTCTTGAAAGACAACTTAATTTTGGAAGGTTAGTTATTCCACAAATTGCAGAAAATTTAGTATTCAACGGACTTCTTATAATGCTTGTACTAATGGGGTTCGGTATAGAAGCATTTACTATTTCAGTTCTTTCTCGGGGGGTTGTGGGGCTTATTGCTACCTACATTATTCAACCTTGGAAAATAGGCTTGAAATTAGACATAAAGCCTCTCAAAGAATTGCTTTCCTTTGGTGTGCCCTTCCAAACAAATAACGTCCTTGCACTCTTAAAAGACGACCTTTTGACGGTCTACATAGGAAAAATCCTCCCATTTACCCAGGTAGGATACATAGGGTTTGCCCAAAAAATCGCCTTTTACCCATTACGACTAGTAATGGACAACGTTATTCGCATAACCTTCCCGTCTTACTCAAGACTTCAACACGATAGGCAAGCATTGAAAATTGCGATAGAAAAATCACTTTTTCTAATATCCGCCTTCATATTTCCGACAGCAGGGGCTCTAATAGCGCTCTCTCCGAAATTGATTGAGACTGTGCCTAGATATTCTCAGTGGGAACCGGCACTCCTGGCTATAATGTTTTTTGCACTTAACACAGTTTTTTCCAGCATTTCAACTCCTTTGACGAATTTTCTTAATGCGATTGGAAAGGTAAAGATCACTCTTTACTTTATGGCATTTTGGACATCTGCAACATGGATTCTGACAATTTACTTAATAGGCAAAATGGGATACAACGGGGTAGCTATCGCATCGTTTTTGGTTTCACTTACTTCTATTTTTGTTTTTGCTGTAACGAGAAAATATGTTAAATTCTCATTTTTAAGACCGGTGGGTAGGCAATTTATTGCTGCCGTCGGAATGTTTGTAATTCTTATTTTTATTCGAAGTTGGATAGATTCAGTCTTCACTTTAATAATTATCAGTATAATTGGGGGAATAAGCTACATTGCCATTCTCACCCCACTCGCATATCGGGAACTTTTGTTAACAACAAGGTTTATAATGAAAAGTATCAGGAATAAATGAAGCTAACAGTGGTTGTATCAGCATACAACGAAGAGAAAAAAATAGAGGAATGTCTCACTTCAGCAAGCAAGGTTGCAGATGAAATTATTGTCATTGATAACTCATCAGATGACGACACAGCCAAAATTGCGAAAAAATTCACGAAGATTGTCAGTACTCGTCCTAATAATAAAATGCTTAACATCAACAAAAATTATGGCGCTTCACTTGCGACAGGAGATTGGATACTACATCTTGATGCAGACGAAAGGATAGAAAGTGATTTGGCTGCAGAAATCAAAAACGTTATGGCATCGCGTGTCCCCAATAATGCTTTCAAAATTCCCAGAAAAAATATTATCTTTGGAAAATGGATAGAGCATACGGGTTGGTATCCTGATTTCCAGACAAGACTTTTCAGACGTAAAAAGGGAAAGTTCGAAGAAAAACACAATCACGAGCAATTAAGCGTAGAAGGAGAGACAGGATCTTTGCAGTCTCCATTATTACATGAGCATTATGCAACAGTTGATGAATTCTTGAAAAAAACCTTTTTTTCTTACACCGACAATGAAGCGGACGCAATGCTAAAAAAAGGCTATAAATTTAAGACACAAGATTTACTCAAAATCCCTTTTAATGAATTTTTAAGCAGATATTTTGCCAGGTATGGTTATAAAGACGGAAGACATGGACTTGCGCTTTCACTGTTAATGGCTTTTTACCATTTTGTTGTTGTTCTAAAAATTTGGGAAAAAGAAAAATTCGAAACAAAAGAGGACGACACACTTAATATTCTTAACTCCAATGCAAATGATATAAAAAAAGAATTAAAATTCTGGAACTCAGAAATTAATTTGAAAAAAATGTCACCAATCAGACAAACAATTGAAAGAGCCAAAAGAAAATTTGCTTAACTCTACATGAATTTATCCGACCTAAAAGTAGCAATTGTACTGCTTAATTACAGAAGCAAAAAAGAGACCGTTGAATGTCTCGAATCTCTTGAAAAAATAAAAAATGAAATAACGGCCATAATAGTTGATAACAGCCCTACAGAATCGAGGGATTTCATTAAAGAAAAAATTAAAGAGATAAAGAAATTTAATGTTGAATTGATAAAAAGTGATGTAAATACAGGTTTCTCAGGCGGAAATAATATAGGAATTCACCACGCTTTAGCCAACGGATATGATTATGTATTAATTCTCAACAATGACACTGTAGTTGATGAAAATTTTCTTAGCAATTTACTTTTGACAGCCGAAAAAGATAAGAAGGTTGGTGCAGTGGTACCAAAAATTTATTTTGCAAAAGGGCACGAATTTCATAAAAAAAGATACAAAAAAGAGGAATTAGGAAAGGTAATTTGGTATGCGGGAGGAATAATAGACTGGAAGAATGTAATAGGTCTCCACCGCGGAGTTGATGAAGTAGACAAGGGACAGTATGATAAAACGCTTGAGACAGAATATGCTACGGGAGCATGCATGCTGCTAAAAAAAGAAGCAATAGAAGACGTTGGGATGTTTGATGAAGATTTCTTCCTCTACTATGAAGACAGCGATCTCAGTATGAGAATGAAGAAAAAAGGCTACAAGATACTATTTGAACCATCTTCTTTCATTTGGCACAAAAACGCCTCCTCAACCGGTGGATCTGGGTCAACAATTCAAGATTATTACACCACACGGAATAGAATGTTATTTGGTATGAGATATGCCCCCATTAGGTCAAAAATTGCTCTAATAAGGGAGAGTATACACCTATTTGTAAAAGGCAGGCCATTTCAAAAAAGAGGAATAAAAGACTACTATCTAAAAGAATTCGGGAAGGGAATTTTTGATGAAAAAAATTAGTCTATTATTTTCCTATAAAGTAATTTTAGTATTACTTATTGTTTTCCAATTCACTCAGATCTTCTTTTTTCACCAGAGTTCTTTCTCACAAAAATATGATGTGGAATACTGGAGAGATAGATATGACCACTCTCAATATATATTGCCCCTCTCAAGAAGAGTAATAGGAGACGACGCATTTTATACTTACTCCGGGTACAGAATTGTAACCGGTACAGACCCGGTATCAATTCACTTTGATAAGCCACTTGCGGGTATTTACATGATAGGGTTATCAGTTCTTATTTTCTCCTCTCCGGCATATTTAGCCTTTATGTTGGGTATCGCAGCAATAGTAATTTTTTATGTTCTTGCACGCGGTATATTAAGTGAGCCATTCGCCCTCCTTGCAACAGTCTTGCTGTCCTTTGACCCTTTATTTTTAAGACAACTATGGACACCTTGGTTGGATCTGCCACAGCTTCTCTTTCTGCTTATAAATATCTTATTTTTAAAAGTCGGGGTAGAAAGAAAAAATTTTTTATTAATTTCAATATCAGGAATTGCATTGGGTCTCTTTGCCATGACAAAGCCTCCTGTATTATTTTTTCCAATATTTACTTTCGAAATTATATTTCTATTTCTCAAAAAATTTAAATTAGGGAAAAAGATAATTTCACTCACGCTCTTCTCCTTGTTCACAGGAATAGGAATATTTACCCCAACCCTGCCTTTATTTGCACATGGACACTCTTTGCCTGATGTTATAAGAATTCACAAATATATGTTGAATTACTATTTGTCATCTCAGGTTGAATTCAGCCATATAGCAATTTGGGAATCTTTATTTTTTGGAAAGTTCGCAGCACATAATACATTTGAAATAAAAAAAGTTGCAGAGTGGAGTATGCTTTGGCCTCTGACCGCAATTCTGGCTTTTCCATACTCAATTTATATCTTTAAGTCAAAGAACAACAAATTTCTGAAGTTAATTTCAGGAATTGTCTTCATTGCAATGATAACTTATACTTTTATTCCTTCTTTTCCAAGATATTTACTTACAATTATTCCATCCACCTATATTCTTGCATTGGGCTTTGTGTCACGAACTACAAAAAAAATTCCAAATAGATATTTATTAGTTTTTGCCTTACCCTTTTTGATCTATGGGGCAGTTAATTCACATCTCTTTCTCAGACCGGACCCCAACACAACAATAAGCAGATTTACCGAAAGTTACTCAGGAATGTTTTTTCAAGATATACACAAGGAACTTCTTACGCAAGATACTAAGAAAAAAATAACTCGAAGTGAATTTCATCAATTTGGTCTCAGGGCTTTTAGTGAAGCAGGAATAGAGAACGTAGAAATAGATATAAATAAAATTCAAGCAAAAGACAACCAAATATTAATAACGGCAGATTTTTTCTACCGGACTCGAGATCTGGGTGAATTTAAAGAAGAGAAGAAAATTAAATTAACAAAAGAAAATGAAGAATGGAAAATTAATTGGACATGGGATCTTTTACTTAGCAATTTTTCTCCCGGATATAAAATAGAAAAGCAGATAGTGCCGGGAAAGAGAGGTTCGATTCTGAATTCTAGCGGAAAAGTACTGGTTGAAGATGATAACTCATTTTTAATATCCATTAACCCTTCCCAACTGGATAAAACTCGCGAGCAGGAGATTCTTCACAAAGTGAGTGAAATAACAGACTTAAAAGAAGTGCATATCCAAAACAGATACAACGAAAATCCGCTCAAAGGAGCCTATGTTGATATTGCAACAATTTTCAATCCTTTCTACCTGGATTCAATTTTTGACATAGAAGAAAAAGGTGTAAAAATAACTCCTCATATCTCTCGCCTGTACTTTGATAAAATAAATTTAGAGGAAGTTGAAAATACAACATACTACGAATGCTGTAGCAGAATATACAGCTCAACAAATTACCATGGTACAACAGGGGTAGAAAAGAAATTTGATAAGAAGCTCTCAGGAGAAAATGGAGGAAAAATACTTCTTCTGGATAGCAAAGGAAATATAGTGAGAACACTCATAGAAAAAGAAGCGAGAAACGGAGACAACATAACACTTGATGAATAAGATGAATCTTTCAACAATTATCATCACCAGGAACGAAGCGGATGTAATAGGGGTTTGTATCAAGAGTGTAAAAAATGTCAGCGATGAAGTTATTGTTCTTGATTCCGGCTCAAAAGATGACACTGCAAATATTGCAAAAAAATTAGGAGCAAAAGTATACAGTCATAATTTCAAAAATTTTTCAGACCAGCGCAACCATGCAGCATCTTTTGCAAAAGGAGAGTGGATACTCTTCCTTGATGCAGACGAACAAGCAACTGAAGAATTTAACAATGAGATAGTGGGAATTGTTAGAGGAGGTCAAAGTGATCTACGTCCAAAAAATGGTTACTTTATCAAAAGAAAGACTTTCTATTTTGACAAAGACTGGGAATTTATGGATAAGGTCCAAAGACTTTTCAAAAGAGAAAAATTTAAAGGATGGAAAGGAATTGTTCATGAAACACCGGAAATTGAAGGAGAGTTTGGAGTGATTCAACATCCCATAATTCACAAAACACACAGATCACTTGAACAGATGGTTGCAAAGACAAATGACTGGTCGGAGTTTGAAGCAGACTTAAGACTTAAATCGCATCATCCTAAAATGACTGCAAGAAGATTTATTCGCGTTATGCTGACAGCTTATTATCACTCGTATATTAGGGGTAAAGGATATAAAAACGGCACAGCCGGTGTAGTAGAGGCAATCTATCAGAGTTTTTCCATGTTTATTACATATGCAAAATTATGGGAACAGCAGATGAAAAAAGAAGCTTAAGATTTTTTCGGTTTGGAAGACTTTGTAACTGAATTCTTTGCCATATTCAACCACCCTTTTACTTCTTCTATTGTGAGAGGTTTTTTGGCAAATTTAAAGAGGTATACAAGCTCAATTATTCCTAGGTCATTTAACGGTAGAAGAGCAATAAGTGCAACAAACCAGTATTTCTGGTCCCCACGTGCTGAGCGCCAGAGAGCAACGCCTTTCCAGAATATTGTCCATATCTGGAGTACTAAAAGTAGCAGTTGCAATGCCGGTGGTATTTGTCCCACAGACTGAAATAAATCCATATCTTGACTCTATCATAGCTTTTCACAATTATCAATAGCTGCTAGAATAAAAGGAAGATTGACTAAAATGGCTATATGGTCACATGGTTCTGTAAATATTTTTTTTAAGTAGTATCTAACCATATAACAATTCAACCATTTGTCTTCATTATGAAAATAGGAATATTTGACCCATACCTCGATACATTAGGTGGAGGAGAAAGGTATATGCTGACTCTCGCGGAATGTCTTTCAAAAAGCAACAAAGTCTTTGTGTTTTGGAATGACCACAGCATCATTGAAAAAGCAGAAAAAAAATTTGGGTTGGATTTGAAAAATGTCAAAATGACAAAAAATGTTTTTTCAAATACCACAAAAATATATAGATTTTTTGCAACCTTTGGATATGACAGAATAATTTTACTCTCAGATGGAAGCATACCGGTACTTCCGGCAAAAAAAACTTTTGTACATTTCCAGGCTCCCTTAAAAGAGGAAAATGTAATGTCTACAACAAAAGCAAAACTTAAAGCAATAAAAGCGATTATTGTCAATTCTTATTACACAAAAAAATACATTGACCAAGCCTTTTCAAGGAATTCTACTGTCATTTACCCTCCTGTAGAGGTAGACAAATTTTCCAACACAAAAAAGAAAGAAAATATAATTCTAACCGTTGGTCGTTATAGCAGGATTCCTGGAGGAGACTTTAAAAAACACACCGAAATGATTAAAGCATTTAAGGATCTGGTAGATGCTGGATTAAAGGGGTGGAAATTTCATATGGTTATAAGCCACCTTCCCAGGGATGAGGAAAAAGTTCAGGGTCTCATAAATACTGTAGGTAATTATCCCATTAAAATTGTTACAAAAGCATCAAATGAAGAAATAATTGATCTATACGAAAAATCAAAAATTTACTGGCATGCTGCAGGATATGGAGAAGACTTACATAAAAACCCGGATCATGCCGAGCATTTTGGTATAGCAATAGTTGAAGCAATAGCAGCAGGAGCTGTACCTGTCGTCTTTGGAGCGGGAGGACTAAAAGAAATTGTTGAAAAAGGAGATGTTGGTAGAGTTTGGAACAATTTAAATGAATTGAAGGTGATAACAAATGAACTCATAAGTAATGAATTGCTGAGAAGAGAATTTATAGCAAGAGGCACAAAAGAAGCCGGCTTTTACTCCAAAGATAGATTTTGCAAAGAAGTAACGGAGCTTGTTAAATGAAATTAGAAAAGGCTTGGATCATAGGCATAATCCTGGTATTACTCGGCTTCGGGTATTTTTATTCTCCTCTTTTAGATAGTACAGTTCTTGCACCTCTTGATACTCTGGTAGGGTTGTACCATCCGTTTCGTGACCTGTACTCACCGGAGTTTCCAAATGGAATTCCGTACAAAAATTTTCTCATAACTGACCCGGTTAGACAAATTATTCCATGGAAAGAATTGGCTATGAGCATGATAAAGGATAGTAACCTGCCGCTTTGGAACCCCTATGAAATGGCTGGAAAACCGCTTCTTGGGAATTTTCAGACAAGTCCATTTTACCCTTTAAATTTGATCTTAATAATTTCACCTTTCAAATACTCTTGGACGGCCTTTATCGCACTCCAACAAATTTTAGGATTTATTTTTATGTATTTATATCTAAAAAGTCTAAATTTCGGAAAAATAGTTAAAATTTTAGGCGCTTTCATTTTTAGCTTTTCAGGATTTATTGTTGTTTGGCTGGAGTGGGGGACACTTGGACACACTTATATTTATCTTCCTCTTCTGCTTTTTTCAATTGAGAGAATATTTCAAAGAGGATCGGTAAAATATTTTCTACTTTACTCACTGTCGCTTATTTTTTCTCATTTTGCGGGCCACTTGCAGACATTTATATATATTTATATCTTTGCGTCATTCTATTTTCTACTGAATTTTATTGATGCAGTGAATAAAAAAGACATTCTCAAATGGTTTGCATTGGCAAATGTATTTTTCCTCTCAGTGACTGTCTTTCAATGGCTTCCGACACTCGAATTCCTTCTTCTCTCAGCAAGAGACATCGACCAGACAGTAACACAAACCGGATGGTTCTTGCCTCCTCAACATTTATTACAGTTCGTTGCTCCTGATTTCTTTGGTAATCCTGCAACATTAAATTACTGGGGTGTATGGAATTACGCTGAGTTTTTGGGATATATCGGAATTATTCCATTTTTATTTATGCTCCCCACAATTGGTTATAGGAATAAAAAGATTATCTTCTATCAATTAGCAGTACTTATTTCCTTGATATTTTCCACCAACAACCCGCTCACTTCATATTTATATACTGAAAATATTCCGTTTTTCACTTCTGCTCAACCTACACGCCTTATAAGTCTCGTCTCCTTTTCCCTTATCGTTCTCTCAATGTATGGCATAAAAAAATTATCTGAAGAGAGTTTTAAAAAAACAAGCTTACTTCCACTCGCCCTTTTTATATTTTTATTCATCACAATCTGGATAGTGGTTACTCAGAATCTATTTCACATAAATGCTGAAAATCTGGAAGTAACGAAAAGAAATATTATTCTTCCTACACTGCTTTTACTCGCAGCACTTTTTTCCTTCACATTTCTTATATTTACTAAAAAAAATATCGCTGTAAAAAATATTATCTTACTGTTCATACTGATTGTCACAATTTTCGATTTGACGCGTGTGGCTCAAAAATTTAACTCATTTTCAAGTGAAGAATATTTCTATCCGCAGACAAAAATAATAGAATTTTTAAAAAAAGATAAAAATAAATTTCGCATTGCAACAAATGACAACAGAATTCTCGCACCCAATATTACCACATATTACAGAATTGAATCAGTTGAAGGTTATGACCCTCTATACCTCAAAGATTATGCAGAATTTGTGTCTTTGTTAGAAAGACAAAAGCCGGATATAAGTGCCCCTTTTGGTTTTAATAGAATTATTAGTCCTAAAAATTTAGAGTCGCCCCTAATTGATTATTTGAATGTAAAATATATTCTTTCACTCACAGAGATAACTGACCCCAAGTATGAATTCGTCTTTCAGGAGGGAGAGACAAGAGTGTATGAAAATGTGGATGTATTGCCTAGAGCATTTTTTATTGACACTGTTGAAGTAGCCCGTGATGATGCACATGCGGCGGAAATTCTTCTCAATTCCGACCTTAGAAATGTGGCGGTCACAACTGACCCAATAGAAAATTCTAAGTTCGGAAATGGAGAGGTGTTAATATCAGACTACTCTGAAAATAGAATAAAAATTTCAACAATAAATGATTCGGAAGCGTTCCTGATCTTGTCAGATACATACTATCCCACCTGGAGAGTGAAAGTAAATGGATTTGAGAGTAAAATATACAAAGTCAACCTCGCTTTCAGGGGTGTTATTGTTCCTCCGGGTGAAAATGAAATTATTTTTTATACAAAGATTTTCTAAAAATGAAAATTGATATAGTTATTCCGAATTACAACGGAAGTGATCTTCTGCAAAAAAACATCCCGAAGGTTTTAAATGTATTCAAAAATAGAAATGACACAAAAATAATTATCGTAGATGATGCATCATCGGAAATTGAAAAAGAAAAACTTAAGGCAGTATTTGAAAGGTTAAATTCAAAAAAAATTATTCTTCTTGAGAATGAAAAAAATTACGGCTTTTCAACTACAGTGAATAAGGGGGTTGCAGCATCAGATGCAGATCTCGTTGTTCTTCTCAATAGTGACGCTGTGCCTGAAGATGATTTTCTAACCCCGGTCTTAAAAAGTTTTCACGAAAACAATAAATTATTTGCAGTCGGTTGTATGGATAAAAGCTTAGAGGGTGATAATGTAGTGCTTCGCGGAAGAGGGGTTGCGCAGTGGAAAAATGGCTTTGTAAGACACAAGCGTGGTGATATTAACTCGTCTTTTACATTTTGGGTCTCAGGTGGAAGTAGTGTGATAAGACGTGATATCTTTGAAAAATTAGGGGGATTTGACGAGTTATTTAACCCATTTTATTGGGAAGATATAGACCTCTCCTATAGAGCCCAAAAAGCAGGATATGAAATTCTTTTTGAGAGAGAAAGTGTGGTCACTCATATACACAGCGAAGGTGCAATAAAGAAAAATTTTTCAAAAAAGTTTGTTAAAAAAATTGCTTTTAGAAATGAATTACTTTTCATATGGAAGAATATCCAAGACAAAAGATATTTGCTCGCGCACATCTTTCATTTAAAAAAATATTTACTAATAAATCTCATAAAAGGAAATCTCACAATTTGGAAAAGCACTTTAATTGCTCTAAAGTATATTCCTGATATAATTGCAAAAAGAAAGACGCAAAATAAATTAAATAAAATAAGTGATAGAGAAATTTTTGCAAAATTTAAATGAAAGTCAGCATTATTATCCCAGCTTACAACGAAGAAAGAACGGTTTCCGAGACCATCTCAAGAGTACTCGACCAAAAAAGCATAAAAGATAAAGAAATAATTGTCATTGATGATGGTTCAAAGGACAAGACTGCAAAAATTGTTGAAGATCTTGCAAAAAAGAATAATGAAATAAATTTTATTAAATGTCGTGTAAATAGAGGAAAAGGCAAAGCAGTAGCAAAAGGAATTGATGAAGCAAAAGGTGATATTTTTGTCATTCAAGATGCCGATCTAGAATATCACCCTCAAGATATTCCTAGATTAATAAGTCCAATAATTTCGGGCAAGGCACAAGTGGTGTACGGCACCAGACTCAAAATGAGACCTAAATTATTCGGCAAAGACAAGACCCCATTCCTCCTGCATTTCTTTGGTAATAAATTTTTAAGTAAAATTACATCAGTGCTCTACGGGCAAGAAGTAAGTGATATGGAGACTGGCTACAAAGCATTCCATAAGTCCGTTCTAAATGGAATAAAATTGAAATCACGCTCATTTGACCTTGAGCCTGAGATAACAGCTAAAATACTCAAGAAAAAATTAAAAATACACGAAATAAAAATAACTACAACACCAAGAACATATGAAGAAGGAAAAAAGATAAATACATTTCGAGACGGGACAATTGCTCTCTGGGCCCTAATTAAATTCAGATTCACAGACTAGTGTGTTTCTCCACATTTTTCTTGTAGAATAGATAAAAAGTTCACTATACTAGATAGTATGGGTAAGAAAGTTTATCTACTTGGTTTTATCATTTTAATTGGGGCAGTTCTTAGGCTTTACAATCTTACAAATACCCCTCCTTCTCTTTATTGGGACGAGGTATCGCTTGGTTATAATGCATACTCAATTGCCGAGACCGGGCATGACGAGCATGGGGAGTATTTTCCCTTTATATTCAGGGGGTACGATGATTTTAAGTTTCCGGGATACATATACCTAACCGCGGTTTTTGTATATTTTCTGGGCTTGAGTGAATTAACAACAAGGCTCCCGGGCGCACTCATAGGAACAGCATCGGTTTTCTTTATATTCATTCTCACACATAACTTATTTTCAAGGTTACGTGAGAAAAAGGACTCAATTACTTTTTCTCTAGCCGCCGCATTCCTTTTTGCGATCTCTCCATGGTCAATTAACTTTTCCAGAGCAGCCTTTGAGGCAAACGTGGCCTTAGGATTTGTAATTCTGGGTTTTGCTCTTATTCTTCAGAAAAAAAAGAGTCATTTAATGTTTGTGCTGGGGCTTATATTTTTACTTTTCTCACTGCACACATATAGAAGTGAATTGATTTTCGTACCCTTGTTGTTGTCAGTATCTCTGACATTGTTTTTCAAAGACTTCTTTTCAGCAGCAAGAAGAAAAATTACAGTTATTTCACTTGTTGTCTTCATGCTTTTATCTCTTCCAATTTATTATCACACTTTTCTTGGAGAAGCATCGGCACGCCAAAATCAAGTAAGCGTCCTGGAAGGGGTAGATAAGAAAATAGGCGAATATTCAGAACAAATTATAAATTCCACCCAACCCCGCCTTGGAAATATATTTCTGAACTACCGCATTGCATATATAGATGTATTTTTAAATAATTATATCCCTCAAGTTTCTCCAAGTTTTCTCTTTCTGGAAGGAGATCCCAACCCTCGTCACGGGGCACCTTATATGGGAGTTCTATACCTTTGGGAGAGTATTACGTTGATTTTAGGATTTATCTTTCTGACAAAAGTTAATAAAAAGGTCGGAATATTTTTAGGAGCCTGGGTAATAATAGGTATACTTCCCGCTGCTCTCACAACCCCAACCCCTCATGCATTAAGAGCGCTTACCATCCTTCCTCCGCTAATTATCATTTCATCAGGTGGACTTTATTACGCATTTATTCTATTAAAAAAATGGCGTATGACATATTTAGCTGTGACATCACTTGTAATTGCGTTTTTCTTTGCACAATTCTTATACTTGTATTTTTCAGTTTTGCCCAAGAATTCATCCCATGATTGGGGAGGAGGATATAAAGAGATTGTGGAATATGTTGAAGAAAATAACGAGGAATATGAAAGAATAATTGTGACAGGTCACTACTGGAATCCGTATATGTACTTTCTCTTTTACAACAAATATGACCCGGCAAAATTTCAAAGAAATGGAAGCATTAGCGGATTTGGTATATATACTTTTGGTGGAACATCTTGGGACAAAGACAGGTATAGCAAGACACTTGCGGAAGTAGAACTGGATGAATTTTCAGATAAAGCAACAATGATTATCTTATCTCCGAATGAATTTGAACAACAAAAAGAAAAAGTAAATGAACTAACAAGAATTCAAGACATTTCAGGAAAAAATATTTTTATAGTTACAGAAATAAAGTGAAATTTTTTAAAAATAACAAAATTAAAGTATTAGTAACACTGATATTTTTAATTTCTTTTTTCCTGAGATTTTATAAGGTTGCGGATGTGCCTCCGGCTCTTTATTGGGACGAGGTATCACAAGGTTATAACGCATATTCAATTCTAACAACCGGACATGATGAACATAAGGAATTCATGCCTTTGGCAAGATTTGTTGCCTTCGGAGACTACAAAGCCCCAGTGTACACTTACTTGATTGTTCCTTTCATGGCATTTCTTGGAAAAGGAGAATTAGCAGTCCGTCTACCCTCAGTTGTCCTTGGATCCTTTACTGTTCTCTACACCTTTTTTCTTACGAGAGAAATTTTTTACAAAGAAAGGTTAAGGGATATAATTTCACTACTATCTGCATTTTTTCTTGCCATCTCACCCTGGCACATACAGCTGTCACGTGGGGCATTTGAAGGAAATGTGGCAACATTTTTCACAATCCTAGGGATATTTCTTTTTATTTTTTCGATTAGAAGATCCGCACATTTCTTTATTTTAGGAGTAATTTCTCTTGTGCTTGCTTTTTATTCATTCAATTCTCACAGAGTTTTTATCCCACTGCTCACGATCTTTCTCAGCATTATATATTTCAAAGAACTGTGGAGGACTAAAAGATCAGTAATTATTGGTGGGGTGATTGGCATACTTTTACTGGTTCCTTATTTGTTATTCTTCACCTCCCCAGAAAGTAGAATACGCTTTCAGGAGGTAAATATTTTCTCAGACCTTAGCATCATCGAAAGAACAAACGCGCTCCAAGCAAAAGAAAATAATTCTCTTCTCTCAAAAGCAGTACATAATAGAAGAGTGGTTTTTGCCTTGGAATATGTCCAAAATTATTTTGATTTTTACAATCCCAATTTTCTCTTCTTCGAAGGAGACATTAACACACGTTTTTCTCACAGAAATAATGGACAATTATATCTCTGGCAGCTCCCGCTTATATTAATTGGAATTTACCAAATAGCAAAAGGTGAGAAAAGAGCATATATAATTTTTGGTTGGCTATTACTTGCTCCGGTTGCAGCGGCGACTGCTCGCGAGACTCCTCATGCCCTGCGTGCTGAGACATTCTTACCGATTTTCTCGATATTTACAAGCGTCGGAGTTGTGACCCTTATTTGTTATGCCAAAAAAAACACAAAGTTAATTTATCTGCTTTCAATATCTGCAGTTTCTATAACTGTTCTTTTTTCGCTTTTTGCTTTTATTTACAATTATTTCACCCACTTCCCGAAAGAATTTTCACATGACTGGCAATATGGGTATAAGGAAATGATCACAAAAGTCACATCAATTGAGGATGATTACGATAATATATATGTTACAAGAACTCTGGGTAGACCATATGTTTATTTTCTTTTTTATGGAGACTACACAACTCAAGAATTTTGGAATGACTCAGAAGTTGAGCGTGATATTCTTGGCTTGTATAACGTTAATAGAATTGGAAAAATTCACTTTGTCGAAGTTATCCCCAACGACGTTAAAGATAATTCACTTGTTATCGGAAATCCTGAACAGATTCCGGATAATTACCAAGTAATTGATATAGTTAAATTTTTGAATGGGAGAATTGCATTTGAAATTGCAGAAAAATGAAAAAAATACACATAATACTATTAATACTAATTTTTTCGCTCGGTGCCTTTATTAGAATTTATAAGTTGGGAGAAGTCCCTTCGTCTCTGAATTGGGACGAGGTATCTTGGGGCTACAATGCATACTCAATTGCCGAGACGGGACGAGATGAGCATGGGAAGCATTTTCCCTTATCCTTCGAAGCCTTCGGTGATTACAAACAACCGATATATGTATATTCACAAGTGCCTGCAATTAAATTATTTGGTCTAAATGCTTTTGCCGTAAGATTCCCTTCAGCTTTTTTTGGCTCACTTACCATAATATCCGTCTTTTTCCTTACGCTTGAATTATTTGAAAATTTAAAAAGCAGGCATAAGTTAGCACTTTTGGTTTCACTCTTTTTTGCTCTTTCCCCTTGGTCTATCCAATTTTCACGTGTAGCATTCGAAGCAAATGTCGCAACTTTCTTCATCATCACAGGAGCGTGGCTATTTCTAAAGGGTATAAATGACAGAAAATTTGTATATCTCGCGTTTTCGTTATTAATTATCTCATTTAGCTCTTTTACTTATCATAGTGCAAAAATTTTTACCCCTCTTCTTGTTGGTTCACTTTTTCTTATCAACTACAAATATTTTCTAGCAAATAAAAAGACAGCAATAGTACTAGCAGTAATATATCTACTCATCAACTCTATTTGGATAGCTGATATGAGAACAACATCTAGGGGAAGAAGCGTTCTTTTTACATCACATCAGACAGAAATTCTCAAAAGATCAATTCCATATCTTGAAAAGGACAGCGAATCTGTTATACCCATCAACAACATCATCCATAACAGAAGAGTAATTTACATAAATAAATATTTAGAAAATTACCTTTCCCACTTTGACCCCAACTTTCTTTTTATAAAAGGAGACAACGCTCGTCATCATGCCCCCGGAATGGGTGTTCTATATCTTGCTCTTTTCCCTGCAATTATTATTGGAATATTTAAAAGTATGCAGATGAAAGGTGGGAGAAAATGGGTATTATTTTCCTGGTTCCTACTTGCACCTGTCGCATCTTCCCTTGCAGTTGATGCACCAAATGCTTCACGAAGCCTGGCATTTGTCCCGACATGGCAGATATTTGCAGCGCTAGGCACATTATCCATTTTCCAACACTTTAGGAAGAGAAAAATTATACTTTTTATTTTGGCACTAATATTTATTGCGAATGTAATTTATTATCTTGAGCAATATTTTGTGCACACAAATATAGAACAGGCAGAATATTGGCAGCATGGTTATAAAGATGCGGTTGAGTTTGCAAATCAGCAAGACACGGCAGTTCTATTTACGGACACAGTCGAGCAAGCCTACATCTTTTACCTATTCCATACAAATTATCCTCCTGAAAAATATTTAGGTGAAGGCGGAAGCGGCATGCGTAAAAATAAATGTTATTCGATTGAAAATACTTTCTACGGAGATTGTAGACTTGAAGAAAGTCATTTTATAATAGCTGATGAGGGAGAAGATGTGGATGAAGAAAGAGTAAAAATAATTTATCTTCCCAATGGAGAAGAAGCGATAAAGATATACCGTAATTACGGTAAGTGATATGATAATTAAGTAAATGCAAAGAGCAAAAAAGAATTTATCTAAATTAATTTATTTCATAAAAGTACACAACCTTTACATAGTTGGAGGAATTATTTTGTTCGGATTTTTTTTCGTTAACACCTTCCATGAAAGCTATCCTGATGAATTTGACAATATTTTAGGAGGACGTTACATTCTCGAAGGAAAGATAATCTACAAAGATTTTTTCACTCATCACGGACCCTTTGCATATTTCATTGCAGCTGCATCACTTCTTTTTTCAGGCAACTCATTTGTAAATTTCAGAATAGTGTACAGCATACTCCTATTCTTACTAACAATTGGCGGATATGCGTATATCAGGTATTCAGTGGGGGACAAATATTCCCGATTTTATATACCTCTAATGTTCGTCGTCGCAGTTGCTGCAACCTATTTCTGGGGGCATATGCTTTTGGCAGACAGCCTATCAGCATTTTTGCTAATGCCTGTCTTCACATTGATAATATTAAAGACAATTTATAATAAAAGACTTACTCTTTGGGACACGGCATTCATTGGAACTCTTTCAACTCTTTCTTTTCTCAGCTCCCTTTCCTACGCATACTTAATTGGCTTCATGTATCTATATATTACGTATCAACACTTCCGCTCAAATGCGCTTGTACTGATAGACAAAAAAACAATCATAAGCCTTCTAAAATTTTTCACAGTTCTCATATCCCCTTTGATTTTATTCGGTATTTACCTCCTCGCAACATGGAGCTTTAAAGAATACTTTTATCAGAATTTCACTTTCAACCAGATGTATTACATTTATAATTACCCTCGCCCGGAAGGTTCTCTTGCGGTGAATCCAATAAGATACATGATTATAATTGCCCAAAATTTCTTCACCAACTACACCTCTCTTCTCAGCCAACTACCCAGCTTTAATTTTGCTTTTCCTTACAATATCACCCTTGCAACAAGCAGTCTTTCTCTCATAATTTATCTACTTTTCAAAAGACAATATATGCTTGCATTGCTTGTGGTCCTGATGCTTACCTTTTCAAATGTTCGCTCCAATCCCTTAGAGTCAAAAGAGACAGACTATCAAGAGGCAGTTTATATGATGTTCTCATTCGCATCAGGAATTCTCACCGTTAAATTGCTTTATGACGACTTAAAAAGAAATGCTATTCCTCTTCCACAAAAGCTTATTTTCGCCTCTCTTTTCCTTCTCTTGTCAATCTATGGGATTTTTAACATTTTTTATCTCACAAGGTCTTTTTCAGAAAAAGTATACGGAAAATACATGGGTACTCAAGCGCGTATATATGACAGGCCTGAAATAGCACCAATGATAAATGATGTGTTGCGTGAAGATGAATATACTTGGGTTGGACCTTTTGAATTTGAGGAACTTTTTTATATCAATAGACCAATTGCATCAAGGTATCAGATTTACAACTCAGCGCAGGGAAGAGCTTCGCACGTAGGAGATGAGTTGATA
>Ga0066639_10001053_pt1 | contig 24687 bp, 26 predicted proteins | sample CryGeyCG2114_010_2_FD_59504 | JGI IMG/M metagenome (GOLD analysis project Ga0066639, IMG submission 59504) | Groundwater microbial communities from aquifer - Crystal Geyser CG10_big_fil_rev_8/21/14_0.10 | ecosystem: Environmental > Aquatic > Deep subsurface > Groundwater | place: USA: Utah...
CGAGATAATAAAAGCTACTCCTTCAGGCAGTACTTTTTTGCCAAAGATTGGCGATGCGGGAGCCTTATATTCTTCCAGTATTTTTCCTTTATTATCGATTACTTTTAAAATCGGATGAAGAGAAATTTTATATCCTCCGTTTGCAAATACTCCATAAGCAGTTGCCATATCAAGCATAGTTACTTCTCCTCCCCCTAAGGTTAGAGACAAACCATATCGACGGGGATCAGTAAAAGTAGTAATGCCCATAGCAGATGCTGTGGCGATCATATCTTCTATGCCGTTTATTTTAAGCATTTTAACTGCAGGAATATTAATAGAATTAGCCAGCGCAAAACGCATCTGGACAATTCCGTGCCACTTGCCGTCATAATTTACAGGGCAATAATCAGGGTGTCCGGGATTTGGAAAACAGGTTCTCTGATCAATAAATGGAGTAGCAGCTGAATATCCTTTGATAAGACCTGTTGCATAATTAATAGGTTTTATTGAGGAACCAGGTTGGCGATGCGCAATAGCGACATTTACATTTCCGTCATTTTCAGTGTCAAAATAATCATGACTTCCGACCATGGCTAGAATTTCTCCGGTGGCCGGATTTGTAACAACTGCCGCACCATTGCCAACATTAGAGTTTTTCAACTGATCTACTTCTGCTGAGACAGATGCCTGTGTCATTTCTTGAGTTAGTAGATCAAGGCTTGTAGTGACCTTAAGCCCTCCCTGTTCAACTATTTGCTCTCCATATTTTTTTGAAAGAAGATCCTTAACATATAAAACAAAGTGAGGCGCTTTAATTCTGCTTGAAATCTTTTGATAAGAGAGGGGTTCTTTAATTGCTTTTTCCATTACGTCTTTTTTTATATATTTCTGCTCATACATTTTTTTTAAAGCATCCTCTTGTCTTTTTTTCGCAAGCTCAGGATGAGATCCAAAAGGGGAAAATGTAGTTGGTGCTTCAGGAAGCCCGGCAAGAAGAGCAGCTTCTGATAAAGTAAGATTTTTTGCGTGTTTGCCAAAATAAGTCTGTGCAGCTGCCTCAACCCCATATGATGTTCCTCCATAAGGAATCTGATTTAAATACATCTCAAGTATTTTGTCTTTGGGGTATAAAAGTTCAGTTGCAAAAGAAAGAATTACTTCTTTTATCTTTCTAAGAATTGTTCTCTCCGGAGTTAATAAACTGTTTTTTACAAGTTGTTGGGTAAGAGTTGATCCTCCCTGAAGTTGTCGGTGGAATATAATCGAATATACTGAGCGGGTTATACCTCTTAAATCTATAGGTCCGTGACGGTAAAAATCTTTATCTTCAATTGCAATTGTTGCCTTTTGAACGTGTTCGGGAATTGAAGATAGCGGAATAAAAGTTTGATTTTTTTGAGCATAAATCGCATAAAGAAGCGTACCGTTTCGATCAAAGATTTGAGTGGATTGGGGAATTTTACTGCTGGTTAGTCTGGTTGGAGAAGGAAGATCTTTTAAGATAAAAATATAGAACGGTATAAAAAACAAAAAACCTATAAGCATAAACTTTAGATATTTGGTTTTCCTGAAGAATTTTAATTTTTTCTTAAATTTTTTAGTCTGTTTTGTCATAGGCTATATGATAGCATCAAAGCTTGGATTATGACAATAGATATAAATTTATATATAATAGTACAAGATCATTGTTATGGATATAAGTCAATTTATTAACTACTTACTTGACTTGCTTTCTCCATTTAAAAGCTTAAATTGGCTTGATTATATTATTCTGGCTGTATTATTTTTCTATATTATAGAAGGTTTTGCCATCGGGTTTCTTGCAGCAGCCTTAGATCTTTTGGGTTTTATCCTCTCTTTTATTATCGGACTCAAGATTTATTCAATTGTTGGAGTTCTTCTTATAAAGATTTTTTCCATGCCTCCCGGATTTTCCAATGCTTTGGGATTTTTAATTATTGCCGTAATTTCTGAAATCATCATTGGATTTATTCTAAGAGGTATGGTTTACCGGTTATTTTTTGAACGTTATAAGATAAAAGGAACTGTTCTTAAGAATATTGATCATATTTTAGGGATAGCAATAGGAGTCTTATCTGCTTTTATTTTACTCTCATTTCTTTTAACTTTGATAATCTCTCTTCCTGTTTCAGTTTTTCTTAAGCATTCCGTATCTTCGTCAAAATTTGGAAATATGTTAACCGCCAATACTCAGGGATTTGAAAGCGAATTGAATAATATATTTGGGAAAGCAGTCAATGATACCCTAAATTTTTTAACAGTTGAGCCCAAAAGCGATGAGACGGTTAATTTGAGATTTAAAACAGAGAATTTTTCTGTAGATAAAAATGCAGAGTTACAAATGTTAATTTTGGTAAATGAAGAAAGACGATCTCAGGGTTTTTCATCGCTTGATGGAAATGATAAGTTAACCGAAGTAGCAAGAAAACATTGTAAAGATATGTTTGCTCGAGGCTATTTCTCGCATTATACGCCTGAAGGTTTAACCCCTTTTGATAGGATGGCACAAGGTGATGTTTATTTTACTTATGCCGGAGAGAATCTTGCCCTTGCGCCTAATGTTACAATGGCTATGCAGGGACTTATGAAAAGTCCGGGACACAGAGCAAATATTTTGTCTCCCAACTCTGGCAAAGTCGGGATAGGTGTAATTGACGGAGGAATTTATGGGGAGATGTTTTGTCAGGAATTTACGGATTAAAAAATGATTAATTTACCGGATTTAAAAACTGCAGATGTAAAGAATAAAAAGATTTTACTTCGGCTTGATTTAGACGTACCATTATCAATAGATGGTGACATAGAAGATGATACAAGACTTAAAGACAGCCTTGAGACTCTAGAGTATCTTTTAAGCAGTGAGGCAATTGTTATTATTGTTGGTCATCTGGGAAGACCTGAAGGAAAGGATGAAAAACTTTCCTTAAAGCCTATTGCGAACTGGTTTTTAAATCAGTTACAAATAACAAGCAACGATCTATCAGTAACTAATATTGAAGATTTTGAAGGCTTTAAATTTTCCGACAAGTTATTTCTTCTTGAAAATATCAGGTTCTATAAAGAAGAAGAGGAAAATAATCCTGATTTTGCGAAAAAACTGGCAGGTCTTACGGATATTTATATAAATGATGCATTTGCAGTTTCTCATAGAGAACACGCATCAATTGTAGGTGTAGTAAAACTCCTTCCGCATTATGCTGGATTCAGGCTTAAGAAGGAAATAGAAACTTTGTCTTCGCTTCTGGAAAATCCGAAGAGACCTTTTGTTGTGATTATCGGAGGCGCAAAAATTGAGACCAAACTCCCCTTGGTTGAGAAGATGCATCAGTTTGCAGACTATGTTTTAGTCGGCGGAAAAATTGCTGAGGAAACAAGAGTTCTTCTTAAAGTGCAGCACGAAAAAGTTGCAGAAAGAAAATCAGTGCTTCTCGTGGCGGATTTAAATGAAGATGAAACTGATACGATGCAAAACAGCGTAGAGAATTTTCTGCAAATTATAAATCTTGCAAAAACTATCATTTGGAATGGACCAATCGGGAAAACCGAAGGACAAGAGGAAGATTTAGAAATCGGCACGGCAAAATTGGCAAAAGGAATAGTAGAAAGCGGAGCATATGCTGTAGTTGGAGGAGGAGATACCATAGGTTATCTTAAAAAAATTAATCTTCTTGATAAATTTTCTTTCGTTTCAACCGGCGGCGGTGCCATGCTCGAATTCTTAAGCGGAGAAAAATTGCCGGGAATTGAAGCTTTGATAGAGGATATTTAAAATGAAAAAAGGAGTAGAACAGGGAATAAGTATCCCAGATTTCGCTGAGATTATAGCAAATTCTAGACAGATTGCGAATCATTTAGATCCTAAGTCTCCATCAGTGAAGGAGGCAAGAGAAATCCGTGAGCAAGCAGACCAAAGACTTGCAAAAAGCGGAATCATCGTAATTCTCTAGTTCCCAGGCCTTGAAGCTTTAACTAATTAATGAAACAAGTATATCCAGAAATAACTGTAGGAGCTTTGATCTCTAATAAACAGGGTAAAATTTTGCTCGTTAAATCACCAAAATGGTCTGATAAATATACTATTCCTGGTGGACATGTTGAACTTGGGGAAAGCCTAGAAACTGCACTTATCAGAGAAATGAAGGAAGAAGTAGGGTTAGGTATCCAAGTAATAAAATTATTAAATTGGCAGGAGGCAATTTATTCGAAAGAGTATTATAGACCAAGACATTTTTTGTTTTTTGATTTTCTTTGTGAAACGAATAACCAAAATGTCGCTGTTGATGGAGAAGAAATAACCGATTTCATTTGGATTGAACCTGAAAAGGCATCAAAATTAAATACCGATAAGTTTTCAGCACAGGTAATAAAAGATTATTTAAAATTTCTTCAGAAATAAGAGGCTACCAACTCGTCCTGATGTGGAACGTGGCGTAATCTAGATCTCCGCCGACTTTTTTTGCGGGGTTGGAAGTATCCATTTTTAACTCTTGACGTTGGTATATACAAAGTATATACTCATTTTGTATGAACACAGCAGTCATCAATATTAAAACTCGACCAGAAGTGAAAACACAGGCGCAGGAAGTAGCTAGTGAGTTGGGAATTAGCCTTAGTTCTTTAATCAATGCCTTTTTAAGACACCTTGTTAAAACAAAACAAGTAACGTTTTCTCTTGATGAGCAACCGAGTAAATATCTGCTTAAAGTTCTTAAAGAATCAAAAAAGGATATTAAAGACGGAAGGGTATCCTCTGCATTTGATAATGTTGATAATGCAATTAAATGGTTAAATAATCCTCACAAGAAATACCAGAATGAGCGTTAGATACAGCAAAAAATTTGTTAAACAATATGAAAAAACGGACACAAAAATCCGCAAAGCATTTGAAAAAAGACTAAAAATATTTCTTAAAAATCACTCAAACCCTCAACTAAGAAACCACCCATTAAAAGGAGAATTGTCAGGATACAGAAGTATTAATATTACCGGTGATTGGCGCGCTCTATATTCTGAGATAAAAGAGAAAGAAAATGAAACAACTATTATTTTTGAAGCGATTGGAAGGCACAGCCAGTTATATAAGTAGTTAAGCGGAGAAAAACTCCCCGGTCTCCAAGCCCTCTACCAGCTAGTCCTGATGTGGGACATGGCGTAGTCTAGGTCGCCGTTGACTTTTTTGCGGGGGTTGAAGATATTTTCAGGATCAAAGATTTTTTTGGTTTCTTCAAAAAGTTTTACAATATTTTCTCCATACATTTGTTTAAGATAGGGGGTTCTTATAAGACCGTCATTATGCTCTCCCGTGATTGAGCCTTTGTATTTTGCAATAATTTTGTAGACCTCATCAGAAATTTGGGGAATTGCTTCTCTTACTTTTGGATTGTTAATATCAACCAAAGGAATTATGTGAAAATTTCCGTTTCCGACATGTCCTGCGACTGTAAATATAAATTCCGGATGTTTTTTCAGAATATCAGTTACCTGTGGAATTACTTCTGCGATAAACTCCGGTTTTATGACGAAATCATCAATAAAAGGAGCGGTATGTTTATCTCTTATTTTTTTACGAAGCAAGTTAAAACTTTCGCGCCGGACGAGCCAATATCTTTTTTCCTGATTTTCTAAAGCAGTTTGGGTCTGGGGATGAAGAGGCTTGAGTTTCTCCCGAAGTATGGCCACTTTTTTCTTGACAGTTTCTAAATCATCGCTTGTGAAATCAACTTGTAATACCAATTTGGGTAAACTCCTACCTGTAAAAAGATCAAAAAATGCCGGAAGAAATGCAACTCCTGCTTCAATTGATCCCCAAAATCCGAGTTGTTTGGCAAATTCCGGAAAATATCTTAGAGCAAGTTTTAGAGTATTATCATCATAAGATTCAAAACTCTCAGGCTCAAGCGCGAGGACTTCATTGATGATCTGCCCAAGATGTGATACGTCGTGAAGGAAAATTATCAGCATATCACGGTGTTTGTGAACCGGAACAAGTTCCAAATCTCCCTCCAAAAACATTCCCAAAGTTCCCTGGGCGACGACGAATAATTGTGTCAGGTCAAAAATTTTCCTATCAGGATCCCAAACATTCCAGAGGAAATATCCGGCTGAGTTTTTCGTAACATCCGGCTTTGCTTTCATAATTTCATCAAGATTATTGGTAATAAGCTCATACATTTTTTTGTAAATATTTCCCTCAAAATTTTCCTGTGCCATTTTTTGTTTGAGTTCTTCTTCTGAAAGAGGTTTTAATTCATATGTATTTCCGTCTGACAGAACTACTTTCATGCGTTTTACATATTTTTCGGTTTTGCCGTACTGAAGAGACTTTTCTCCGCCTGAATTATTATTAAAAATTCCCCCCATGGCGCAAAGTTCACGCGATGCAGGGTAGGAGGCAAAAATCAAATTAGATTTAAGTGTTTCTTTTTCAAAATCACGATAAAAAACACCAGGCTGGGTTGTGGCAATATATCCGTTTACAACAGGCGTTTGATTAAAGTATTTGTTAAAAGCAACAATAATAGATTCATTAATTGAACCGCCCCCCATGTCAGTTCCGGCCGCACGTCCGGTAAGAGAGAGAGTAGGGTGGTCTTTTTTATGTTTATTTACAAAAGCAACGAGATTTTTTACATCTTCTTCGTCTTTTGGAAAAACTACAACTTGAGGCTTTACTTCGAAAAGCGAAGCATCATGAGAATATAATTTAAGAGTTTCATCGTCTGAAGAAACATCCCCTTTAATTAAACTTTTGATTTCATCTAATAATTTTTCATCCATAAATTTCAAATTCAAAATTACAAATCACAAATAAATTCAAAATTCTAAATATTAATTTCCAAACAGTTTTGAATTTTAGTTATTCGAAATTAAATATTATTTGGAATTTGGTGCTTTGAATTTGTGATTTAATATTCACTTTCTACTTATTACTTTCTTCACTGCTTCAATAATTGCAGGTGTGTCCATTTTGTATTTTTCTAATAGTTCTTTGGGAGTTCCTGATTCTGCAAATGTATCTTGCAAGCCTATAAATTCCATAGGCGTAGGATTATTTTTTGCTAAGATTTCTGCAATCGCCCCTCCAAGCCCGCCTGTTACTTGATGGTCTTCGACCGTAACGACTGCTTTTGTTTGCGCGGTAGCTTCTAAGATTCCTTTTTCATCCAAAGGCTTTATTGTCGGGACATTTATAACCAAAGAATTTATACCGTCCTCTTCCAGTTTTTTGGCTGCCAAAAGCGCATGATATGTCATATACCCCATTGAAAAAATTGCTACTTGAGGATTTTCTGATGTCCAGAAGATTTGAGATTTTCCCGGTTCAAAAGGAGTTTCATCGGTTGTCATTACAGGAGTCTTATCTCTTGAGAATCGAAGATAAACAGGTCCATCTATTTCTGTGGCTTTTATTGTCGTTTTTTTTGCCTCAATAGCATCGCATGGTACAAAAATTGTAATTCCCGGCCAAGCTCTGATGGATGCAATATCTTCTGTGGCTTGATGTGTGGCTCCATCCGGTCCTGTCATGACGCCTGAGTGGTGGCCTGCAATTTTCACATTTGAATGATTATATACAGCAGTAGTTCTGATCGTCTCCCAGTTTTTGCCGGGAGAAAAGGTGGCATAAGATGAAATAAAAGGGATTTTTCCCGTGACTCCAAAGCCTGCGGCAATTGCCGCCATGTTTTGCTCGGCAACTCCGACTTCAAAGAATCTTTCCGGAAATTTTTTTGCAAAGCTTTCGGTTTGTGTTGATTCGGAAAGATCAGCAGTTAAGACCACGACATTCGGATTTTTCTCCCCAAGTTCAACCAATCCCTCTCCATAGCCTTGTCTTGTGGCTTTCTGTTCAACAGGTTCGTCGAACATCTTCGGATTTAATTTTAAATAAGGATTAAGCATTATTTAAGAAAATTGTTTCTAAAATATTCAAATGTATAAGTAAAGCTCCAAATCCAATTAATAAACATTGCAGCAATAAATAATAGAATTATTATTTGCCATGTTATTGATTCTCGTTTTTTTTGACCCATCTTAAATGACGCAATTACAACTATAAACAAAATTAATGGCCAAGCAGAGAGCAAAGAAGTAAATGATAAATTCCATAAATCACCACTTAATATTAATCGCGCTGATGCAAGACTAAAAATTCCTATGAAACATCTTAATAAAACAGCTAAATTAGCCATAAATGTTTTTTTTGTAATAAGATATGCGGAAAAAATAGAAAATAATCCACCTACTGCTTCTTGAGGAAAAATAAAGCTTAAGTTTCCTGAAGTAGTAAAATAAATTAATATATTTTGTATACCGTGTAATATGAAAAATATTGATATTAAACTAATTGTTTTATTACTCATGTTCGCTTTGGATTTTGCCTTGTAATGTCCTTAATTCATCGAGTGCTTCCTTGGCTTCTTCTTTGTTTGGTGGCTTTCCGTGCCAACGAAAGTCTTTTTCCATAAAATCGACACCCTTGCCCGGAATCGTGTGGGCAATAATAACTGTTGGTTTTTCTGTGATGGCTTTTGCTTCTCTTACAGCATCCACAAAAGCTCCGATATTATTTCCGTCAACTTCCAAAACTTCCCAATTGAATGCCTCGTATTTTTCCTTGAGAGGCTCAAGCGGCATAATATCTTCCGTAAAGCCATCAATCTGGATATTATTTCTATCTATAACTTGGGTAAGATTGCTTAATTTATTTTTCCCCGCAAACATTGCCGCTTCCCAAGTATTGCCTTCCTGATGTTCGCCGTCAGACGTCAGACAGTAAACCTGAAAGTTTTTATTGTCCAGTTTTCCCGCAAGTGCAATCCCTATTGCTTGAGAAAGTCCCTCTCCCAAAGGACCCGAAGTTATTTCAATTCCGGGAAGTGCGGTTCTGTGAGGGTGACCCTGAAGACGGGAATTTATTTTGCGCAAAGTTTTTAATTCCTCAATGTGGAAATATCCTGCAAGAGCCATACTGACATATTGGACAGGACAAATATGTCCGTTTGAAAGAATAAGCCTATCGCGATCTTCCCATGCGGGATTTTTCGGATCATGATTTAAAATATGAAAATAAAAAGCGGTAAAAATATCCGCCATTCCCATAGGCCCTGCTGAATGTCCAGAGCCTGCCTCAAGAAGAGTTTCTATTATTAACTCGCGAGTTTTAACAGCTGTAATTTCAAGCTCTTTAAGTTTGTCTTCGTAAAGATCGGTGATCATATTATCTATAATACAGAGTATTTTGATAACAATGCAAACTTTTTCTTTGTTCTTTCTGTCGAATCTCTTTTTGTTCTCTTGTTCCGACAAGAGAACCAGAAGCTCCCGCCACGCCTTGCTTCATGCTTTCAAAATTTAATTCACTTATCGGGTGATAACACCCCCTCCGAAATTCTCGGGTTCCCCCTGATGCATTCATTAAATTTCTCAAGCTTTCAGCTGCGGAGTGGCGATTAAGAAAATCAGGATTTAAAAACAATAATCAGGTCGCTGACATTTGAGGGGAGGCGGCCAGTCTCGATGCCGTCTCCGATTTTCTCAAAAAACTCAAGACTGTTATCATTGTCGAGAAATTCCTGCGGATTAAGATTTAATTCTCTTGCTTTATTAACAGTATTGATATCGCCAATTGCGCCTGCAAAATGAGAATTATCCCATCCGTCAGAATCAAAAGAAGAAATTACAGTTTTATCATCCAAAAATGGTAATGCTCCAAGCACCAGCTCTTGATTTCTCCCGCCCTGTCCGTGTTCTCCTTTTACTTTAACAGTCGTTTCTCCGCCTACCAAAAGAACAGAATTTGGAGGTGTATTCTTGACAAGGTCCGATCCTGTGTTTTTTGCTTCTCCCTGAAATTTGTCGGAAAATATCTCTGTTCTAAGACCAAGTTCCTGCGCTTTTTCTTTCATGGCCGAAAGCGCGGTTAAGTTACTTAAGACTAAGAGATTAAAAACATTTTCAAAATATTTATCTTCTTTGGGATTTTCTGAAAAATCTTCTCTATTGAACCCAAGTTGATCTAGAAGATTATATTTTTTCAAAAGATTGATAGCGTCATCTATAGTAGTAGCGTCTTTTACTGTCGGACCTGATGCGATAAAGGAAAGATCATTTCCCGGAACGTCTGAAAAAATTAGAGAAGCAACATGTGCGGGATAAAGAATCTCAGCAAGTCCTCCGCCTTTTACAGTTGATAAATGCTGTCTTATCGTATTCATTTCGATAATATCTGCACCCGATTCAAGCAGTGCTTTTCCGACTTTTATTTTTGCGTCAAGACTTATTCGGTAAGGATGGACAAGCATTGCCGAACCTCCGCCGCAAACCACAATTAATATCAAATCTTTTTCAGTAAGGCTTAATTCTTTAAATCTTTTAATTAAATTATCTGTAAATTCTACATTTTGGGCAGAGGGTAGGGGATGGGTACCTTCTGTGAATTGGATTTTTTTAAACTCTTCGGGATTAGTGCCCGTCTCGACTCGCTCGTTCGTCGGGCGAGGCAGGTCTATAACATATCCTTCGGTCAACTTTTCTCCGAGCTTTTCTTCAATAAGCTTCGAATTCTTGGCGGAACCTTTGCCAAAACCTATGAGAAAGATTCTATTAAAGTTTGATAAATCAAATATTTTATCCATGATCGTGAGTTTATTATTTTCAACTCTTACACTACTATTAATTACATTCTCGGATTGAATAGAGGTTAAAGCCTCTTCTATAAGTTGTAAAACAATTTTTCTCTGAGGAGTTATCGCAAGTTTCTCAAAATTCTTAGTAAACATAAGTTAATATTAGCATAAGTAATTACAAAGAATTAATCTTTTCCAGAGTTAGCTTTTCTAGGGAATTTAATATCAAGTCAGCTTTCAGAAATGTTTTATCTCCTTTAACAAATTGACTTGGAACTGCAATGACTTTCATTGAAGCATTCTTTCCAGCTAAAATACCAGTTGGAGAGTCCTCAAGCACTACGCATTCACTCGGTGCTATCTCTAGTTTTTTTGCAGCTAATAAATAGGACTCCGGATTTGGCTTACCTTTTATAATTTGCTCTCCTGTAATGACTAAGTTGAAATAATTGCTTATACTAGTTATGTCAAAGATTGAATCTACGTAATCCTTTTTTGACGAGGTGACTAATGCAGTTTTAAAGTTTTCGTGAACTAATTCAAGAAATTCTTTTGCCCCGGGTAAAAGTTTAAGTTTTTTTCTAACGAGGTCAAAGAAAACTACGTTTCGTTCTTTTAATATTTCTTCACCGGATTTATCTATGGAAGTTACTGTTTTAATCCACTCTGCAAATTTTTTACCCGTGCCTCGCCTGTGTAATTCTTCAGTAAATTCAAAATTAAATTGCTTAAAGTAAATTTTATTAGCTTCAAGATAAAACGCTTCAGAATTGATTAGGAATCCATCGAGGTCAATAAGTATAGCTTTAACCATCAATGTTATTTTACCAGATAATAAAAGAACTAACGAACTGCCTCTTGCCGATATTTTTTCAGTCTAATATACTAATTATATGATTCGGGTTGCAATTAATGGATATGGAAGGATAGGACGAGTTGCTCACAGAGTAATTCTTCAAAAACATTTTTCAGAAATAGATATAGTTGCGATAAATGCCGGATCATCAACTGATATCAAAGGCTGGATGTATTTACTCAAATATGATACGTCATACGGACCATTAATCTCAGAGTTCAGAATTCAGAGTTCAGAGTTAAGTAATGAGGAAAAGACAGGAGTATTAAAAGATGCGATTGGATACTTAATTATCAATGACAAAAAAATTCCGGTTATCTCTCAGAGAGATCCATCTCTTTTGCCCTGGAGAGATTTAAATGTCGATGTAGTTATTGAATCAACCGGTCATTTTACAACCGCTGAAAAATTAAAACCCCATTTAGATGCAGGAGCCAAAGCAGTTGTTCTATCAGCTCCTGTAAAAGAAGGAGAAATCCCTACCTATGTTATTTCTGTAAATTCGAATGATTATAAAGGAGAGAAGATAATAAATAATGCTTCTTGTACAACTAATTGTATTACTCCGGTTGCCAAAGTTATGGTGGATCATTTTGGGGTTGAAAAAGCTATGATGACGACAATTCATGGTTATACATCAGATCAAAGAATTCAGGATGGAGGACACAAGGATTATAGACGTGCCAGAGCGGCAGCAGAAAATATTATCCCAACTTCAACCGGTGCCACAATTGCGGCAGCGGAAGCACTAGCAGAGCTTAAAGGATTATTCGACGGACTTGCAATAAGAGTGCCGGTTCGGGTCGGATCTTTGTCTGATTTTACTTTTCTTCTTAAGAGGGAAACTACAAAAGATGAAGTGAACAATGTTATAAAACAAGAAGCAGGGAATCCTGCATTCCAGGGAGTGCTTGAAGTAACGGAGGATCCGATCGTCTCAAGCGATATAATTGGTAATTCCCATTCTGCAATAGTTGATTTATCTTTAACCCAAGTGGTTGGAGGAAATATGGTGAAGATTATTGCTTGGTATGATAACGAATACGGATACTCCAATCGCTTGGTTGAAGAAGTAATTATGGTAGGAAGAAAATTGACCTAATTAATCTAATTGTTCTAATTTCTAAATTAGAAATTGGTGCTTGGGGCTTGATTAGGTCAATTAGTTTAATTAGAATAATTAGGAATTCCTATGGTTGACTTGAAAAATATTAGGAACATTACAATTTCGGGAAGAATAGGTAGCGGTGCGACGACTCTTGCCAAAAAACTTTCAGAAATTTTGGGATGGGAAATGCTTGAAGGCGGGCAAATTATGAGAAAAGCAAATAGAGATGCAGGAGGAACAGTCATAGAAACAAATAAGCGGGCGGATAGTGTTGATCTGGAATATGAAGAGATGGTCAAAAAAATTCTTAAGGAAGAAAAACACCATATTATTCAAAGTCATCTGGCAGGATTTGATGCACAGGGCATAGATGAAATATTTAAAATATTTATAGTTTGTGAAGATGAAGAAGGAAATGACAAGACTGATATTCGTATTGACAGATTGGTTAATAGGGATAAAATATCAGTTGATGAGGCAAAATATGAAATTAAAGAGAGGGAAGAAAGAAATTTGGAGAAATGGAGAAGACTTTATGCAGATGATGATCAGAAATGGGTTTACTGGGATAAAACATACTACGACTTAATCATCAATACTTATTCTCATAATAAAGAGGAAAGTTTAAGATTTGCTCTTGAAACAATGGGATATAAATAGCTTACTTTAATAGTCCTGATCCAGATACGTCTGAAGTACCAAGTTCGTTTTGTTTTTGTGAAGTTATATAATATCCGATTATCTCATCTCTTATTTCAGGAGTTGCCGCCGCAATAAAGAAAGGAACCTTCCCCGTATTATATAAATCATGGTCACCCCAGTAGAGATCTTTATTAAAACTATAATTTTCAAAGGTTCCATCTTCATTAACGCTTACAACAGTGCATCCCGTTGCAAGAGCAAGCGGAAGGCCTGGAATAATTTCTGAATGTGGTTCATTGAACATTACATATGCATCTACTGCCCCGCTTGCAAGAAGACCATAAATATAAGATCCACCTCCTGGATACAGGACTCCTCTAGGAGACATGTCTTTTATTAGCCCTTGAAATTTTTCATAAAAATCTATTGAATACTCATTACTGCCTAAATAAGTTGCAAGTGTAAAATTTTCGTCTTTTACGCTTACCCTCTTAGAGGGATGAAGATCTTTTAATTCTCCGGTGTCAAGATCTAGCATCCAATTATTATTACTGGCATTTCCTACATTTACATATGCCTTTCTGTCTTTAATGTCTCCAACAACGCCTGCTATTGGTTTGCCATCCAAATCATAAACGCCAAGTACGGTATATACTGAAGTATCCAAGCCTCTTCTATATTGACTTGTATTATCAAATGAATCAATGGCTATATAAACTTGAGGAGATTCCGAAACTTCCGAAAGGGGATAGTTATTATGTTCTCCAAAAATAAATGCAGGCAGGCTTATTTCTTTAGCGATATTTGCCAATACATGCTCACCGACAGCATCAATAACTAGTTGCGAATCTTCGGGTCTTCCCGGTACGGAGCCAATAATAGTTCTTCCTTCTCCTTTTCTTACCATTTCATATAAATTATCCATGATGCTTCTTCGAGGGTATTCCCATACAAGACTATTTACTTTTTTAGTAAGTTCTCTTTTGGATAATTGTTCGCCGTTGGATTTACCTAATTCACTGCCGTTTCCCATAGCACAAATTCTGGGTATTTACCCAGAGTTTTAGGCTTATATCACACCCCCTTGCTATTTGTCAAGTTTAATGATAAATTAAAGGCGCAATGACGGCTAAAAAAGCAAATTATTTAGAATTTCTCAAAATAGTCGGACGGTCAAAAAGACTGCTTAGAACAGGCTGGGTGAGAGAAGGTATAAAAAACCCAGAAAGCATTGCCGAACATTCATTTCGAGTTGGAGTGATGGCAATGACGATTGCCAATAAACTAAAAGTTAACAAAGATAAATTAATGAAAATGGCACTCGTTCATAGTTTGGGAGAAGCAATAACCGGAGATAAAGTTTGGATAAGATGGGGAGTTGTGGATTTGAAAGCAAGAGAAGCTAAAGAAGAGCAAGAAATAAGAGGAATAGTAGGCCTTTTTAGCGGAACTGAAGGAGGAGGAGAATACATAAAAATATTTGAAGAGATGGTGCTAAGATCCTCACGAGAAGCAAAACTATTCTGGCAGATTGACAAGCTTGAAATGTCACTTCAAGCATATGAATATGAAGAAGAACAAGGGAAAAATTTAGATGAATTTTTTATAACTGCAGATTTATATATAAAAGAACCTAGCATTAGAGAATTTTTTAAGGAAATTATGAAAAAAAGACAAGAAAGGAGAAAAAGCATAACCAAACATGAAAGTATTTGATGTAATGTCAAAAAACGTCGATTTTGTGACCACAGACACAAAAGTCAAAGACGTTTCACTTCTTATCTTCGGACGCGGCATAAATGGCGTCCCTGTTTGTAAAGGAAAAAAAGTAGTTGGGTTTATTACCGAAAGAGATATTTTGGCTAATTTTTACCCATCAATTTCGGAATACGCCGAAGATCCGTTTAACGAAGGAAATTTTGAAAAAATGGAGGGAAAGGTAGATGAAATCTTCGAATTAACAGCGGATAAAATAATGAGCACTCAAGTTACATCGGTGACTCCCAACACTCCTATTTTGAAAGCCCAATCCCGTATGTTTATTGAAAAAGTTGGGAGACTGCCAGTTGTTGATAAAAAAGGAAATTTGATTGGATTAATTTCAAAAGGAGATATCTTCAGAACCCTTGTCGGGAATAAGCTTCTTTTTACTGAAAACGAAGAATATAATGACTGGCTCTCTAAAACTTATTATGCATCTGTTGATATAAAAGACAGACTTGAGCATGAAATTCCGGATCTTCTGAAAGTATTTACCCAAAATGAAGTGAAAACGATTCTTGATATTGGTTGCGGGACGGGAGATCATGCGATTGATTTTGCAAAAAGAGGTTTTGAAGTGGTGGGAATTGACCGAAGTAAAGAAATGATAAGAGAGGCAAATAGAAGAAAACAAGTTTTATCAAAAGAGGCAACAGCAAGATTAAAATTCTATTGCTCAGATCTTGAAGGATTTATTCCTAAGATTAAAACTACTTTTGATGCTGTGCTTTTTATGGGTAACACAATATCTCACAACCCATATAATTATAAGGATCTTATAAAAGAAGCGTCACAAAAACTTTCAGATCACGGAGTTATGATTTTTCAAATTACAAATTTTGATAAAATCCTCAAGACAAAAAACAGAATTCTAGGTTTTAATTTCGCAACAAACAAAGCAGAAGTCAATAAGGAATATGCATTTATTGAATTCTATGACAATCCGTCTGATCACAATAAGACTATTCTTAAAACCTTTGCCGTACTTACTTCAGATGGGGGTAAGAGATGGAAATCAACTGGAGTAAGAAATAGCATGATGGCATATCTTAATAAAGATAAGATGAGAAGTGCTCTTAAAAGAGATGGATTTTCAAAAATTTCAGTTTATGGAGGATTTTTTGATGGAAGACATTGGGATTATTTGTTCAGAAAATCATTTAGAGTCTTAGAGAGCGATTGGCTTAATGTAATTGCAGTGAAATAAGCATGGCGAAAAAAATTCTATCATTTATATTGATCTTAGTTGTTTCTTATTTTTCAATTCCGGCAGTCTTTGCCCAGCAAGCTCCAGAATCTACTAATTCTGCAAAAGTCGAAAAGCAAGAATATGTACTTCCATATCCAGGAATTCTTCCAGACAGTCCGTTATATTTTTTAAAAGCAATAAGAGATAGAATAATAAATTTTTTAATTTCAGATCCGATCAAAAAAACTGATTTTAATTTACTTCAGGCAGACAAGCGTTTAAATGAAGGGATAATGTTGTTCGCCAAAGGAGAAACAAAATATAATTTGGCGATAACAACTATATCAAAAGGAGAGAATTATTTTGATGAGGCAATAAAACAGATTGTTCAAGCAAGAAAACAGGGAAAAGATATCAATAATATTACTTCCCGGCTCTATCAGTCATCTTTTAAGCATGAGGAAGTTATAAAACAACTGGAGAATAAAGTAGCCGGAAATGTAAAACAAGGTTTAATTGTTCAGGAAAAAAGAGTTAAGGAATTTAAAAAAATGGTTAAAGCATTAATACCTTAATAATAAGATAAATTTAAATAATTGAATAAAATTTAATCTAAGTAATATTATCCTATCTATAGATAAGCCAAACTTTTTTACTCTATTTTTCGCTCTACTTGAAGAAGTACTAAAATCCGAGGCTAAATTAAAACCTGATATATTTTGCTCCAGTTATTTCTAGTTGACACAGCAGATTTAGTGTAATACGATCCAACTTAGCACTATTTGTAGTGTTTGGGCCATGGAAGCTAACTTGTATGAAATGTCCATATTGCGGATCAACAGAGACAGAAGTTGTAGAAACAAGAGACAGTGAGGATTTAGAAACTATCAGAAGAAGAAGATCATGTCTTAAGTGCGATAAGAGATTTACGACTTACGAGAGAGTAGAAAACATTACTCTAGTGGTAATAAAAAAAGACGGAAAAAGAGAACAGTTCAATAGAGATAAATTAAAAAGCGGAATTATAAGATCGTGTGAGAAGACAAAAGTATCAGTTGAGGATATCGAAAGAATAGTTACAGAAGTAGAGAGAGAGTTATTAGGCGCTGACTCAGTAGAAGTTGACAGTAAAAAAATAGGACAAATGGTAGCAACAAGACTTAAAAAAATAGATAAAGTTGCCTATATCAGATTCTCGAGTGTGTTTAAAAGATTCGTAGATGTTGAGGATTTTGAGAAAGAAGTGCGCAGACTCATTAAATAGCGTTTAGAGATTAGTATTTAGCGTTTAGTTTATAAAGGTTATTAAAATAATTAATAACTACACTCTATACGCTATTTACTATACGCTTATAAGTTATGAAATTGGATGGGATAAGAAATAAAGTATTTTTAGATAGGTATGCCCTAAAAGGGGTAAAGGGTGAGTTGTTAGAACAAGCACCTGAGGAAATGTGGAAGAGAGTGGCTAGGGGAATTGCCGAGAATGAGAAAAAGACAGTCAGAAAACATTGGGAACAGAAGTTCTATGATGTAATGAGTGATTTCAAATTTGTACCGGGTGGAAGAATTCTTTCCGGTGCAGGTACTAACTATGAAGTTACCTATTTTAACTGTTTTGTTATTCCATCTCCAAAAGATTCCAGAGAGGGAATCTTGGAATCTTTAAAACAATTGGTTGAAATCCAATCCAGATCCGGAGGAGTAGGATTAAATCTTTCATCTCTTCGTCCCCGGGGCGCACGCGTTAAAAAAGTTAATGGTACATCTTCGGGTCCAGTAACATGGGCAGGACTTTTTTCTTATGCAACACATGACGTCGTTCAACAGGGAGGGACAAGACGCGGAGCAACAATGCTTATGCTTTGGGATTGGCATCCGGATGTCGAAGAATTTATTACTGTTAAGCAAGATCTTTCCAAAATCAACGGTGCTAATCTTTCTGTTTGTATTTCAGATAGTTTTATGGATGCTGTTAAAAAAGATAGTGATTGGGATTTGGTTTATCCTGATCTGGATGATAAAAGATATGATGAGAAGTGGAACGGGGAAATAGATCAATGGAAAAAAATGGGAGGTAAAGTAAGGGTTTATAAAACAATTAAAGCAAGATATCTCTGGAATCTTATCTGCGAGGCCGCATGGAGAAGTGCAGAGCCGGGTCTTCACTTTCTTGAAAGAAGCAATAAAAGAAGTAACACTTGGTATTTTGAAAAACTTGTGGCCACAAATCCCTGTGGAGAACAGCCTCTAGGACCTTGGGCAGTATGTAATCTTGGGGCAATGAATCTTTCAACTTATGTAAGGGATGGAAAATTTGATTATAAAAATTTTGGGGAAGATGTTAAAACCGCGGTAAGATTTTTGGATAATGTAATTGATAAGACATTTTACTTCTTCAAAGAAAATGAGAAGATTGCAAAAGAAATAAGACGGACAGGACTTGGCATAATGGGATTAGGAGATGCTCTTATTAAAATGAAGGTAAGATATGGATCTGATGAATCTTTGGAAGTAATAGATAAAATGTTTGCAACGCTTAGAAATAGTGCATATGAAGCCTCAAGTGATATTGCCAAAGAAAAGGGATCATTCCCTAAATTCAGTAAAATTAATTATTTAAAAGGCTATCATATTAAGGAATTGCCTAAAAATATTCAAAGAAAGATTGCCAAACAAGGCATAAGAAATGCAGTTTTACTCACTATTGCTCCAACCGGCACCACTTCGCTTTTATCAGGCGTTACTTCGGGAATAGAGCCGGTTTATGAATTTACTTTTATACGACGAGACAGGACGGGGGAGCATATTATGCATCATCCGCTTTTTGAAGAATGGAAAAAGGATAACCCAGAAGAAGAAAAACCAGATTATTTTGTTAGTGCAAATGACTTAATTCCCCTTGAGCATGCACAAGTACAAGCTATTGCTCAAAAATATATAGATGCATCAATTTCAAAGACCGTTAACGCCCCAAATGCGCATACTATTGATGATGTAAAAACACTTTACATGGCTGCATACGATCTGGGACTTAAGGGAGTAACTTATATGAGAGATGGATCAAGAGAAGGAGTGTTATCGCGAATTGAGGATAAGGGAGAAGAAACCAAACCGGAAAAAACTATTCCTTCCGGAAAGCCGGTTATCCCGCGTCCTATGCAGCTTGAAGGAATAACTTATGCTATTCAAACACCGGTTGGCAAAACCTACATAACAATTAATCACAACGAAGAAAAAGAACCCTTTGAAGTTTTTATAACGATTGGCAAAAGCGGTTCTGATGTAGCCGCCATGGCAGATGCATTAGGACGCATGATTTCTGTGAATCTTCGTCTTTTGGGAGGACTTTCTCCCCGAGAGCGTATAAGACAAGTTGTAGCACAGCTTGCCGGAATTGGCGGCGCAAGAAGTGTAGGTTTTGGTAAAGATAAAGTAAGGTCTCTTCCGGATGCAGTGGCCAAAATACTCTCAATGCATTTTGGTTTTGCAGTCAACGGAAATGTAGAAGACAAAAAAAATCTAAGTAATGGAAATGGACATTTGAAAGATAAGAAAGCTCTACAGAATGTTGAAAATGGAACAGCAAAGAATGGAAGTCATGACGAAGGCAAGGCAGAGGAAACCCCTGAGGTTATAAAATTACAGCAGTTGCCGCTTGTTGGTGGCGCAAGTGGTGTGTTTACCGAAGACAAGACCCCGATGGATTTAGAAGCCGGAACCAGTCTTTATGATATTTGTCCTGAGTGTGGAGGCGGAAGCCTTGCATATGAGGAAGGCTGTAGAAAATGCTACAGTTGTGGTTATTCCGAGTGCTAGAACTAGCAACTAGAAATTAGTTTTATAAAGTCATGTAATGGGTAATCGCCGTGAAAATCGGCGGCAGTGCCGCTACTGTTAAAGCCAGAAAACCATACATGAAATATTTTCCCGAGCAGGATAAATTTATTTTTAACCTTCTCGGAAGAGAAGGTTTTTTGATGGTTTTTATTTTATCTTTTATTTTTAATATTTTATTTTGTAACTATGCCGATTTATACAAAAAAAGGTGACAAAGGGAAAACTTTCCTTTTTACCGGTAAAAAAGTTTCAAAAATAGCTTTAAGAATTGAAGCTATTGGAGCTATTGATGAATTAAATAGTGTAATTGGAGTGGTAATTTCTCAAATCACAAATCATAAATCCCGCGCCGCCGGCATAGCCTCTTGCGACGCACGGCAAATCCCAAGAGAACTGATTGAGATCCAAAAAGACTTATTCGAGATCGGAGCATCTCTTGCCAACCCAGCGACTCAGAGAAAATTTAATATTGCAGATCGGGTAAAACACTTTGAAATAATTATTGATGAAATGACTGCAAAAATGCCCAAGCTTTCCAATTTTATCCTGCCCGGAGGAACAACTGCCGGTGCATTTTTACATATTGCCAGGACAGTTTGTAGGAGAGCTGAAAGAAGAATAGTTGGTTTATCTTTAAAAGAATTAATTGATAAAAAAATATTAGTTTACATAAATAGACTCTCAGATTTATTTCTTACCATGTCAAGATATGTAAACTTTAACGAAGGGAAAAAAGATATAATATGGAACAGAAAGGATTAAATGAATATTCTAAAAAATAAATATGTTATATCATTAGGGCTCGTTGCAGTTCTTGTTATTTTTTTAATTTCAAATACGCCTATATTAAAAAATGACCGAGAAACAGTAAGTAGCTCTTCAAATCAAAAGGAGGTTCAATCTCCACAAATAAACACTTTTTCTTATAGGGGTAAAACAGGAGTTGATGCCCTGACTCTTCTTAGAGAAAAGGCAGAGATGTCTTTGGATAAAAGCGGAATGGTGTCTTCAATAAACGGAAGAGTATCTAATTCTTCAGAGCACGAATATTGGGCGTTTTATATTAACGGTAAATTAGCAAATGTGGGACCGGCAGATTATAATACAAAAGATAACGATCAAATTAAATGGAGGATTGAAAAATACTAATGAAGAAATTAATAAACCCTTTATTGATTATAGCTATTGCTGTTGGTTTAAGACTCCTGCCTCATCCACCCAATTTTGCTCCTATTGGAGCAATGGCTTTGTTCGGAGGAGCTTATTTAAATAAGAAATACGCTTTAATAATTCCCCTAATTGCAATGTTTATCTCAGATATTTTTCTTGGATTCCATTCTACAATGCTTTATGTCTACGGGAGCTTTTTGCTTATCGGAGCTATGGGTATTTGGCTTGGACAACGAAAAAGTATACATACAATAATTGGTGTTTCTTTTGTTTCGTCTCTTATGTTTTTTGTAATAACAAATTTCGGAGTTTGGTTTGTTGGAGGTCTTTATCCTAAAACTCTAAGTGGTCTTATTGATTGTTATATTTATGCTATGCCATTTTTTAGAAATACAATAATAGGCGACTTTGTCTATACCGGTATATTCTTTGGTAGTTATGAACTTCTTTTTATTTTGTTTTTAAAACATTCATCAAGGGAAAATAGGATTAAATCCGCTTGAAGTTTATACATTACTTCGTAATAGAATTGTGAGATAAATGTAATGACAGCTTCTCAAATTCGTGTTATCATGATTACATATGGATGATGTCAATCAAACAGGTTCTAATCCACCATCATCAGGTAGTGTGGATATTTCAAAAGTTGAAATAACACCGAATGCAATTCCTGTTTCAAGCCTACCGCAAAAAGAGATAGAGCCTGTTAAATTAACGGAGCACATAAAACCATCAGAACCTGAATTAAATATTCATCCTGAAATTGCAGGAATGATGGAAAAAACAGCAGAGCATCCTGCTTTAACCCAAGAGCACCATGATGTAGGGATAAAACTTTCTGAACCAGGACCAGTGATTTCTACTGAGCCCAAGTCTCAATTAACAGAGTCTTTACCAATGACAGAGATTCAAGCAAGACATGTGGTTAAAATCGGCAAGCCCGACAATACCAAATCATGGCTGGCCAATCTAGTTTTAAAGGTAATAGGAAAGTTTAAATCAGAAAAACAAAATGAACTAAAGACCCAAAATATATGAATCAGCCTTTTGATCTACAAAATTTAACAACTTTTATAATAGCCTTTTTGGCCGGAATTCTAATCGCGATTGTTGTAATTCTAATTCTTGTGCTATTGGCATACGTTTTATTAATTTTTTACAGAAACAGAAACAGAGAGAAACAATCTCTGGATTCAACTCTTCTTCAGGTTTCAATGCCCAGAGACAATGAAATCAAGATCGATGCGGCAGAACAGATGTTTTCAAGTTTTGCCTCAATTAGAAAGGGAGGAAGATTTTCTTTTCTAAATCCACAGCCCCATCTTTCATTTGAAATTGTTGGAATGCCTGAGGATATACGTTTTTATGTAAATACTCCCAATAATCTTCGGGACTTTGTCGAAAAACAGATTAACGGAGCATATCCGGAAGCAGAGATCAAAGAAGTTAATGTAAAGAACTTTTCCAAAGAAGGCTATGCCGTTGGAAATGAGTATAATATTTTCCCAGGAGAAGGAAAGGTGGCATTTGCCAGTCTTAGACTTAAATCTTCAAACTATATGCCAATTAAAGTTTTTAAAGATCTACCTACAGATCCCTTGTCCTCGATTACTTCAGTTCTGGCAAAAATGACCCAAGGAGAGGGTGCCGCAATTCAATTCATGCTAAGTCCGGCTGATTCAAAATGGAAGAAATTAGGCAGAGGATATATTGCCAAAACAAAAAAAATGGAGTCAAATCCAGAAACAGCAAAGTATGCGGCGGATCCAAAGGAGCTAGAAGGGATAGAAAGTCAAATTGGAAAATCTGGTTTTGATGTGGTAGTTCGGATAGTCGTTTCATCAAAAACAAACGAGTCCGCCCAAGCGCATCTGAATAATATCGTAAGCAGTTTCAGCCAATTTGACGGATTGAATTCATTTACCAAAAATTCACATAGATTTAAAGGCTTATTCATGAAAGATTTTATCTATCGCTATATGCCTATGCGGGGTCAGACAGGCGTATTATCAAGCGAGGAATTGGCGACTGTTTTTCATTTTCCCAACAAAAGTATTGAGACTCCCCATATTCATTGGGTTACTGCCAAAAGAGCTCCTGCTCCTGCACAAATTCCCCAGAGCGGGCTTTTCTTGGGCAAAAGTACTTATCGGGGAATTGTAAAATCGGTACATATAAGTCTTGATGATAGACGACGTCATATGTACATTATCGGAAAAACCGGAACCGGAAAATCAGAGTTCTTAAAATCAATGATTATGCAGGATATTCGAAACGGCGAGGGGCTTGCTGTTATTGATCCGCATGGAGATTTAATTGATGATATTCTCAAGCTGATCCCTCCACAGCGCTCAGAAGATGTGATACTTTTTGACCCTTCAGATACACAAAGACCAATGGGTTTTAACATGCTTGATGCTAAGACCGAGGAGCAAAAACACTATGTCGTTTCTTCAATAATTGGGTTAATGTACAAACTTTTTGATCCGCACCAGACGGGAATTATCGGACCTCGGTTTGAACATGCGATAAGAAATGCCATGCTTACAGTCATGTACGAGCCGGGCAGTACTTTTGTTGAGGTAGTGAGAGCCTTAACAGATGCCACTTATGTGCAGGAGCTTTTGCCCAAAATACAGGATCCGATTATAAGAAGATATTGGACAGATCAGATTGCCCAAACCTCGGATTTTCATAAATCCGAAGTCTTAGATTATATCGTTTCCAAATTCGGAAGATTTGTTACCAATAAAATGATCAGGAATATCATTGGTCAGTCTCAGAGTTCTTTTGATTTCCGAAATGTCATGGATGAGCAAAAAATCCTTCTTATTAATCTTTCCAAGGGAAAAATAGGGGAGGAGAATTCTAACTTTTTAGGACTCATACTTGTTCCTAAAATTCTTGTAGCCGCAATGTCCAGACAGGATATGCCGATTGACCAGAGAAAAGACTTTTTCCTCTACGTTGATGAATTTCAAAATTTTGCAACTCCTGATTTTGCCCAAATTCTCTCTGAAGCAAGAAAATACCGCCTTAATTTAATTGTTGCCAATCAGTTTATCGGGCAAATGGAAGAAGAAGTTAAAAATGCAATTTTTGGAAATGTAGGAAGTGTTTTGGCTTTTAGAGTCGGAGTAACAGATGCAAATTATCTTCAGCATGAATTCCAGCCTGTCTTTACCGAATCAGATCTTATAAATGTTGAGAGATTTAATACTTATATCAAAACGATTGTAGGCGGGGAACCGGTACAGCCATTCTCTATGGATCTGACGCGGGATATGAGCGATGAGAAAAAACTGGCAAATCCAAGGGTTTCAGAATTGGTTCGGGAGCTTTCAAGACTTAAATTCGGAAGAGACGCCGTAGTAGTTGAAGCAGAAGTCGCCAAAAGAGCTAAGCTTTAAAATATCAAGAAACCTCTTCCCGGTATGTTTCCTTAGAAATGCAACAGTCCATAGTAGAATATAGATATGTTGAATATTAC
>Ga0066639_10001054_pt1 | contig 24672 bp, 24 predicted proteins | sample CryGeyCG2114_010_2_FD_59504 | JGI IMG/M metagenome (GOLD analysis project Ga0066639, IMG submission 59504) | Groundwater microbial communities from aquifer - Crystal Geyser CG10_big_fil_rev_8/21/14_0.10 | ecosystem: Environmental > Aquatic > Deep subsurface > Groundwater | place: USA: Utah...
ATATTGAACTTTAACTTTTAACTATGAGGTCCAAAATGAAAACAATGAATCTTTTTAAAACACTGAGCCCTGCTGTATTGGCTGTAGCTCTGATCACTCAACCTGCCCTTGCTGGTCAAAAACAAGTCCAAAACCCCATCATCAAAAAAGGTGGTGTCGGTGGCGGCGGCGGTGACTTTATTCCTGGAACAAAAGTCACTCCCGCGCAAGTCACACAAGAAGTGAATGGATTGAAACCCTATCTAAAGCCTATGTTTCAATCGATCGAGATTTTATTTAGCATGGTCTCAGAGAAACCAGATTGGATGCAACCGCAGCAGTTTCTACTCTTTGAGCAAAAACCCAATGTGTATGACAGAATTAACAATCTGAGTATTAAGGTCCAGAACGAGCCCTGCCCTAGCCAATATGGTAAAACTAAAGGGGCCAGTGTCTATAATTCAAAAGAAAATGAATTTTGCCTAAGTACAAAAGAGGCTACGGAAGCACTTACTACTGATAATCTCTTTAACCAGCTTTTAGCCATTTCTGCCCATGAACTTTTACACAAAATGCAAATACAAGATCATAAAACGGTGACAGCTCAAGATGAGGAGTCAGCCTATCAGCTCCAACTGAATTTACTGGCTAATATGACCCTCAACGCTAAGGCAAAATACAGCCAAGCCATTAAGGCGCTCCTAAACCATACGTCCTATTTGTATCAAACCACCGTAGATATGTTGAAAGTTCTAGATAACAACCAAACTCCTGATCTTTGTCGACAAATTCGAGGTTTAGATGACTCTTTTAATTTAATGCAAACTGCGATGTTAGATAGTGTGAGCCTGTGGCTAACCCCTTTAAGCAAACAAAATTATATTCGCATTATGGCCATAGGAGCGCGCTCAGCCTTCACTGATTCCTACTGCCCTACTATTGACAACACAAACAAGCCAACACAAACTTTTAAAGCGAGTGAGATCTATAAAAATGTAGCATCACCAATAATAAGAGAAATTGAAGGACCTATCATCATGGTCGGAACTCGAGATGCCAAAGCTCTTCGAAGTAGTATTCAGATGATTCATGATGACGCTAAGCTAATAATAGAGGCACTGAAGCAGGCACAGTAATCCACCCCTACCGAGCGAGCTTGATCACGCGGTCTTGCACTTCCATAACAATGAGAGTGCGGTCGCGTTCTGGCTCGCGACCACTGGTGAAACGTTCCAAGTCGTAAAACAAACGGTGGCGCAACTCATGGGGATTCTCCGAACCATGATCCTTCAAAAGCTTCACCATCACTTCTGATTCAAACTGTGATTGCGCATCAGAACTCAAAGCCTTAGCCATTCCCGGAGACGCGATCACCAATTTGTCTCCGGCATCTATGGATTTTTTAGAAACATGAATCTTAAAATCTTTTTCACTCTCCATTTGACCCGATAGCGGCTTTTCATGACCACTGATCTTTTCCACATTGCCATCAGAGTACCAGTAAGCCACCACATCTCCAGTGCTAGCCAACTGCAACTCAAAATGCCGACGATCAATTTGCAAAAGACACAAGTGGGCCTTCTGATCAAAATTTCCACCCTGCTTCACCGAACCTAAAAACTCCGAAGCAATCAGCTTTAAAATTTGATCCACCTCACTGGATTTTCGCAACTCCACTTGTGCAATCAATTTTAAAAGCACACTCATAAACATGGCCGAAGTGCCAAGACCAAAGCTTGAGGCCATTAAAACATTGAACTTTAATTTTTCGTGGTGATCGAAGATCTCAAAGTAATCCCCGCTAGAAATCATACTAGGTTCGTACTTTGTGGAGAAATCAAAACCAGGAATATTTGGAAGCTCAGTGGGTATAAGAACTTTGTAAATAGCATGGGCCATGTTGAGCTCTTGAGACACCTGCTCAATGAGCTGAGTGATTTGCCCCTGTAGAGTCTTCATCTGGTTTTTGTACTGAACCAGCTCTTTTTCTCGAGACTCCAGACGCTGTTCTAAATCACTCACTTTGTTTTTTAACTGATTTTCTTCTGACATCAGTTTGATTGTCTGAATCTTGAATCCTCTTTGTCAAGGTAAGCTAGACGGACCAGCTTTAATACTGGGAGTGGGCCACCCACCTCTACCAATTGTCCTCGTTGCTTTTTAGGCAGCAAATTCCAACCAAATAACCTCTGCAATCTCATTGAAGAAACACTCTCTGGTGAAAGCTGCACCAGTTGTGACAAGCCCCACTTTAAAGCAAGGCGCACCGAGGGTAGGTGGTAGACCTTCATTTCTAACTGAGGGTTGTTCTCTGCAAAACGAAAGTAAGCCCCACTCAGTAAGGCTTGCCAGTGAAGGGCCAATAAAGGATGCGTAGAGCCCCTCTCATCATCACAGTGCCTAATATAAACCACCTCTTTGGCTAACTTTTCAAAGCCAAGAAGTTTTTTTGCATTGGGGCTCTGACACTGCAACAAAACAATGGGCAGTGAGTGATGGGTTGAAGCAAAAATAAATGATTTTGGTATTTCAACCCCATGAACTGTGTAGGTTTTGTTGTGGGAATAAAAAATCACACCCAAATGACTCAGTGTTTTTGATAATAGCACTTCATTATCCACAACCAGAGATTGAGGGCGAAGAGTAAAATCATAGGGACCAAGAAGACGCTGAAAACCAAACTCTTTCCAAAGTTCATTGAGTGATAATGACAAATGAGACCACGAAACGGCATTGATCTCGATTTGACTCACGCCTTTAAGGCCTCGAACCCACTGATTGATGATTTTTACTTTCTCTAAAGGGCTTTTTTGAAGCACTCTTTTTTGGGCTTCATTTTTAATAATTTCTAGTTGAGATAGTGAAGTCACCTTAGTGCCATCTTCAGTCACTCGTAGCAAAGATAAGGGGTGTCTTTCTTCAACGTAGCCTTCGTTAAAGTTATTTAAAAAAATCTCTGCATACCTCTGAACCCCGGGACTTAACTCCCCCACACCTTTGACAACTTGGGAAATATTACAAGAACCATAGTAAGTCCCCGTCTGTAACAAGAAAGCTAGTGTGAATAGACTGGATAACCAGAGAGAGTGCCAACCCATAGGCTATATATGAGCAATTCTGGGGCCAATGGATTTGTCGTTTAGCGTTTGAGCAAAGGTGTGCCTGAAAGCTTTGAAGGTAGCTTACGTTGGAGTTGAGATGACATCCAGTGGGTGATCTCCACCAGAGATTTAAGATCTACCCCAGTGTTCACACCCATTCTATTGTGCATGTAAATCACATCTTCAGTGGCCACATTGCCCGAAGCTCCCGGTGCATAAGGGCAGCCACCCAAACCACCCAAGCTAGAATCAAAAATGCGCACACCCTGCTCTAGGCTTTCAAAGATATTCACCAAGGCCGTGCCTCGGGTGTCGTGAAAGTGCATGGCCAGTTTTTTTACCTCTACCTTAGCCAGCAAGCGCTTCACCAAACGCCTCACATGAAGGGGATCAGCCACTCCAATGGTGTCACCAATAGAAAGCTCATCAAAGCCCAATTTTTGAAGCTTCGCCACCACCTTCATCACTTGAGACTCTTTGATCTCTCCTTCATAAGGACAACCAAAACAAGTGCTCACATAGGCGCGCACTCGCACCTTATTGGCTTTTGCTAGCTTCACCACAGGACGAAATCGCTCAATGCTCTCATCAATGGTGCAGTTGATATTTTTTTTGGTAAAGGTCTCGCTGGCCGCAGTGAAAACAGCAATCTCAGTGATGCCAGTGGTGAGAGCATCTTGCATCCCCTTTTCATTGGGAACCAAAGCCGAGAACTGCACACCTTTGGCAAAGTTTTTATTTTTCTTCTGATCACGAATGAGCTCGGTGATCAGCTCTTTAGAAGAGGCCATCTGTGGCACTTTTTGAGGGCTCACAAAGGCACCAATCTCAATGTGCCTTAAGCCAGCTTTGACTAGCTTTTCTATGAACTCTCTTCGAACAGTAGGAGAAAGATTTTGGCTCTCATTTTGAAGCCCATCCCGAGGACCAACTTCTACCATTTTCACTTTCATACAAATTCCTTCAACAACAGAGTCTTATTTTTTCTCTTCAGCGGGAGCCAATACCACCGGTTCGATTTTCACCAAGAGATCATCTTGCATGGCCTGCTCTCCAACAGCAAAAGGAATCTTATAGACTTTTCCCTTTACGTTAGCCTTTAGATTGTACTCCATTTTCATGGCCTCCATACAAATCACCACCTGGCCAATCTCAACAACATCTCCCACCTTCACCAACACTTTTGTGATTTTACCAGGCATGGGCGCCATAACATCATCGCCAGCTCCAGTGGCTCCAGAGGATCGATTTTTTTTCTTACGGCTTACAGGTGCCCATACATGAACATCTCCATCCATATGATACCAAATTTTTTCACCAGACTTGGCGGCAAAAACTCTTTTGGTAAGACCATTCACTTGAACCTTTAATTCTTTCATGACCAAGCTCCTAGCCAAGGGTTAGGTTCAAAGTTTTGCGCATCAGCTTTAGTGATTTCCACAGAGAGAGCCGACGCAATTTCTTTAGGAAAACTCACTTCAGGTTCCTTTAAAGAATCAACAAAATAACGCCCCATAAATTGAGTAGTCATGGAGCCTTCAATAAAATCATTATGTTCAAGAATAGCTCGCAGAAGAGGTATGTTTGTACGCACACCTAAAACCACCGTTTGGTCTAAAACCTTTAGCATTTTTTGTATGGCGCGCGGTCGGTTTTCATCCCACACAATGAGCTTTGCAATCATGGGGTCATAGTAACTGGTGATTTCATCGCCCTCTTCCATACCATACTCAAAACGACGTCCGTGACCATGGGGAAAACGCAAACCTAAAATTGGCCCCGTACTAGGAACTCCTCCACGGTAAGGATCTTCGGCATACAAGCGACACTCAATGGCATGGCCTCGCGGAATCAAATCCTGTTGCAACCATGGAATCGCTCCCCCTTGAGCCACCAGTAATTGTGCTTTTACAAGGTCCACACCCAAAACCATTTCTGTCACTGTGTGCTCCACCTGCAAACGGGTGTTCATTTCCATAAAATAAAAGCGACCGCCAGAAAATAAAAACTCCACTGTGCCGGCCCCACGGTAACTCACAAAAGCAGCCAAGCGCTTGGCAATCTCACCAATCTCTAGCCGTTGCTCCATGGTTAATAAAGCAGATGGAGCCTCTTCTATGATTTTTTGATGCCGGCGCTGCACGGAGCACTCTCGCTCAAACAAATGAACCACGTGGCCTTTACCATCACCAAACACTTGCACTTCGATGTGCTTGGCGTCTTCAAAGTAACGCTCTAAAAAAACTCGGCTATTGCCAAAACCTGCTTCGGCCTCTCGCTGAGCCGACTCAAGGGCTTCAAAAAACTCTTCTTCTTTTTGAACAATCTTTAAGCCGCGACCACCGCCACCGCCTGAAGCCTTAATCAAAAGAGGAAAGCCCGTGCGCTTTGCTTCTTTGAGTAAAGCTTCTTTATCTGAATCATCCCCTTCATATCCGGGAATGGTTGGCACCTGAGCTTGCTTTGCAATAAGCTTGGCTGAAATTTTATCGCCTAATTTTCGAATGGACTGCGGTGTGGGACCCACAAACTCTAAACCTGCATTCTCACAGGCTTCAGCAAAATCAGCATTCTCTGAGAGAAATCCAAACCCAGGGTGAAGGGCATCTGCTCCCGCGGCCTTCGCACCTTCAATCACTGCCGCAATATTTAAATAAGAAGATTTTGAGTCGGCAGCGCCAATACAAATACACTGATCGGCCTCTCGAAAAGCCAAGGTTTTAGCATCGGCCTCAGAGTGAAGAAGAACTGTTTCTATACCCATCTCTTGAGCCGCGCGGATAATTCTTACGGCCACTTCTCCTCGATTGGCAATGGCTAATCGCTGTATCTTCTTCATGCTTTTTTCCAAGGAGCAGGTTGTTTACTCAAAAAAGCGCTTAAACCAGCTTGACCCTCAGCAGACACTCGCCTCTCGGCGATCACTCGAATGGTCTCTTCAACCACCGCTTCGATGGGGTGGGCTTGATTGTAATTTAAAATATGTTTTGTCATGGCCACGGCCTCTGGGCCACCGCTGAATATAAAATCAATCTTACCCTGAATGTGATCATCAATCTCTTCAGGCTCGCCCACAAATTGCACAAGCCCAATTTCTCGAGCTTTGAATGAGTTAAACGTTTCTGCTGTAAGCATTAACTCCCTCACTCGAGCATCGGAGCATTTTTTTAAAACAAAGGAGCTAATCACACTGGGCACCAATCCCAACTTCACCTCACTAAAGGCGTAGCGACTGTCTTTTTCTGCCACAACAATATCACTGGCGGCCACTAAACCCAAACCGCCACCCATGACATTACCATGAACACGACAAATCACAGGTTTTGAACAGTTACGAATGGCATCAAACATATTATAAAGACTTTTTGAATCTTGAATGTTCTGTTCATAACTGTAATTGGCCATGGACTTCATCCATTCCAAATCAGCTCCAGCGCAAAAGCTTTTTCCTTTACCACTTAAGACCACACTTCGCAGCTGAGAGTCCTGGGAAAGCTCCTTAAAGGCTTCTGTGACTTCTAAGATCATTTCTGGATTAAAAGCGTTGTGTAAGTCAGGGCGATTCAAAATTACCCTGGCCACCTGTTGTTCTTTTTTTAACTCAATCCATTTCATCATCACATCCTGTACACGCCGGTTTTAGCCGGAGGCCATTCTTGGTTTAAAGAAGCAGAAATGCCCATGGCTAAGGCGCGACGAGTTTGTGCTGGGTCAATAATTCCATCGTCCCACAATCTCGCCGTCGAAAAATACGCAGAACTCTCTCGATCATATTTACTCAGAGTGGGCTCCTTAAACTTTGCCTGCTCCTCAGCCTTCATGATTTTATTGTCGCCCTTTAGCTGATCCATTTTTACAGTTAAAAGCACATTGGCCGCCTGCTCTCCACCCATCACAGCAATTTTTGAGTTGGGCCACATCCAAAGTTGCCGAGGCTGAAAAGCACGACCACACATGCCGTAGTTCCCGGCTCCATAGGAGTTTCCAATCACAACAGTGAACTTAGGCACATGGGAATTACTCACCGCCATCACCATTTTTGCTCCATCTTTTGCAATGCCTTGGTGCTCGTATTTTTTTCCCACCATAAAGCCAGTGATATTTTGCAAAAAGACCAATGGAATATTTCGTTGATTACAAAGTTCAATAAAATGTGTGGCCTTAAGGGCACTCTCACTAAAGAGCACCCCATTGTTAGCAATGATCCCTACCGGATAGCCCCAAATGTGGGCAAATCCAGTAATGATTGTTGTGGCATAGTTGGATTTAAACTCATGAAAGCGGGAGCCATCCACAAGGCGAGCCAGGATCTCTTTGACCTCATAGGTTTTTCTTGGGTCTGCCGGAATCACACCGTAAATTTCATAGGGATCATAAACGGGATCTTCAGGTTTTGCGATTTGAAGTGGAGAAAACTTTTTTCTATTGAGATGGGCCACAATTTGCCGAGTGATCAACAAGGCATGCTCATCATCCTCAGCCAAATGATCGGTCACTCCACTGATACGCGAGTGCACCACACCACCACCTAAGGTTTCAGCATCTACATCTTCTCCTGTGGCAGCTTTCACCAAAGGAGGGCCACCCAAAAAGATGGTGCCATTGCCCTTCACAATCACATTCTCATCACTCATGGCAGGAATATAAGCTCCACCGGCCGTGCAAGAGCCCATCACCACAGAAATTTGAGAAATGCCTCTTGCTGACATCAAAGCTTGATTATAGAAAATGCGGCCAAAGTGATCACGATCTGGAAAAACATCGGATTGTAGAGGTAAAAAAGCACCGCCACTGTCTACGAGATAAATACAAGGAAGTCCGTTTTCTAAAGCCACCTCTTGGGCACGCAGATGTTTTTTCACTGTGATCGGAAAGTAGGTGCCCCCCTTCACAGTGGCATCGTTGGCTACAATCACACACTCCTGACCCATCACCACACCCATCCCAGTGACAATGCCTCCGCCAGGACAAGCGCCTTCGTACATCTCCCAACCTGCCAAAGTTGAAAACTCTAAAAAGGAGCTATTGGGATCAACCAATTGCTCTATTCGCTCACGAGCTGTTAGTTTTTTTCGGCTTTTATGACGCTTTATAGATTCATGACCACCCCCCAATTGAGCCGTCTCTTGACGCTGCTTCCACTGGGCGATGAGATCCAACATATAGTCGCGGTTTTCCTTAAATTCGGAAGACTCGGTTTTTATTCTGGTTTCAAGAACTTCCAACTGTTCAAGCATAGGTTATTTTTCCTTTGATTCGACTCTCCAGTCAATGTGATGAGTGACAGGCCCTAAGGATAAAGGGTAATGGCATTCCCATGGTAGATAAAACCAAATCATCTCTTTTCGACACCCGTCACTACTTCTCGCCTCACCAAGGTCAGCTTTCCACAATTCTCTCTCAACTAACAGGAAAAACGACAGAACGTGTCATTGAATTGATTCACTTAGGGGCTGTTTATGTAGATCATCAACGAAAGAGAACGGATCAGATTATTGAGGCCCAGCAACTTTTAAGAATTCACTTACTCCCCAAACGTTATTTCATCCCTCAACTGAAAAACCAAATTGTGGATGAACAGGAACACTACTTGATTCTCAACAAGCCCAGCGGTCTTCCCTGCCACCCAACAGTGGATAACTTTGTTGAGAATCTGAAAACTCAATTAGAAATGGCACTTCAACGCCCCCTCTACATCACCCATCGGCTGGATCAACCCACACAAGGGCTCCTATTGGTGGCAAAGAGCCCGCTATACCAATCTCTGTTCAATGAAATGCTAAAACAAAGACAGGTAGAGAAAAGCTATTTAGCTCTCACCTCAAGCCCCCTAGAACCCGGAGAGTACTGCCACTATATGGAACCAAGCCCACGAGCACCAAAAAATGTTCAAGCCGAAGCTCATCATGGCTGGCAAGAGTGTCGCTTAAAAATTGAGAGTCGACGTACCTCCCTAAAAAACCCTCAACAATATGTGCATCAAATTCAACTGCTCACCGGAAGAACCCATCAGATTAGGGCTCAAATGGCAGCCCTGGGAGCTCCTTTGGTTGGTGATAAGATGTATGGTGGTTTTGGCGAAGATTCTGAGTTTTCCCTTCTTTGCCATGAACTTAAATTCACCTGCCCACTCACTCTCCAACGCATAACGCACAGGATAACTCCTTTTGATTCCTAAAAAATAGGCTATCGTTTGAAATATGAGATACATAAGTTCAATTTTATTGATTGGTTTTGTGGCCCTAACATTTTATTGGTCCAAATCAGAAGCCACCATTGGAGTTCGTGTTCATAACGATATCCAAATGGATCTAGCAAAAATCATTCAGGCAGCGGTTAAGGCCAAACTTCCAGATGTCAGTGATATTCAATTTACAAAACTTGTTTCTAAAACGATTGATACAAATCATGTGCGCGTGAGTTTTACATACAATTTCCAAAACAAAAGTACAGAGGATAACTACGATACCGCCATCTCAGGGCACTCTCTGGTCACCCGCAGCCAACAAGATGCCAACCTTTGGACTTTGGAATCTATGAATATCGATGGTTCAGCTGTTGAATTTCAAAATGGCATGACTGTCACAAGAGAAACGAGTGAGTAAATATCTCCAAATTGATCCCGAAGGCTACCTCATTTCCTCCGGCATTCGTATACAAGATGAAGAGTTTGGCCGCAGTGTTTTGCAAAATCTCAAACTCGAAGATTTTACTTATTCTGCAGAAATTGACGGACACAAAGTCATTGTCGAAAGCTTTGATGAACCCATCATGGCACTGGACATTGAACCCTTAAAAGATCTTGAGTGGCGACTGCTAGCTCCCTATGGTTATGAAACTCAGTTTAACCTGAACACCCTTTGGCTCGATGAGTGGGATCGTTTTGGCGGCACTACAATTTCAGGATGTAGCTTTGTCCTTTCCCGCGCAGCTCAAGCTCGCTTCTTCGATACACTCGATGAGTTTGATGATGACTCCATCACCTTTCAAGGAGTGAAATACAAACCCCATGGCCGTTGGAAATCAAAGGACGATGTGAGTTACCACCAGTTTTGGAGCCAAATCTACTCCGAAGACAAAACTCCGCCATGGGATTTAGAAACGTACAATCCAGTTTTAGAAACAGCCACAGCACAATTAAAACTTAATAAACTACGAATTTTAGTGGTAGGAGCTGGACGCGCCCACGACGCAGTCTACTTCAGTCGCCAAGGGCATATTGTGACAGCTTTAGATTTTAGCCCCGAAGCCAAACGACGTTTTGAAGAGTTCTACCCACAAGAAAAAGAAAACCTCCAGTACGTGATTGGAGATATTTTTAATCCTCCGCAAGATTGGAAAAACAGTTTTGATCTTATTTTTGACCACACACTTTTTTGTGCCATAGATCCCTACCGCCGCAATGAATTGATCAAAACCTGGACACTGCTTTTACATGTTGATGGCTCTCTTCTTTCCATATTCTTTGCAATGGATAAACCCGCAGGCCCTCCCTATGGGGCCACAGAGTGGGAAATTGCCCAAAGACTCAAAGACCACTTCAACCTTGTTTACTGGACTCGTTGTAAAAACAGTCATCCACGTCGCATGGGAAAAGAGCTCCTTGTCTATGCCCATAAGCAAAAGAAGCCCACCTCAAAAATATAGTTCACTGTATTTTTTTCATAATAGATCAGTAGATTGACACAGGCTTTTCTATCTAGGAAACCCATCTCATAACTTCTTTATGTGGAGGGATTCTATGTTTAGCTCAAGGCAGCTCTTGGTGGCTTTTGTCTTTATCCTTTTAAGCTTGGGAGCTGATCGCCGAAGCGCGGCCCAAGAAAACGTACAACGCCAACCCAAAGATCCCATTTGTGATTATGAGCAAAAAATTTGTAAGTATTTTGTCTCCAATGTACCCGCTAATACCTTGATTAATCGGGTGGCTCCCCACGTGTTTCAAGGCCTTGCCATCGTTTCTGACAGCGAAAAGTTTCTACAACAAGTGAGCAACACTCAAATAAACTTTTGGCATACAGATCCTGCAACTTTAAATTGGATCATTGAGTCTCTTAAAATTAACGATAGTCTTTTAAAACCCTCTCGCCTTCCCGTGATCGAAGTCATTGTAGAACTCATGATGGTGTCAGAAGAAATGTATAGAAAATTTGAAATTGGTTTTACCTCTCTTGATTTAGATAAAAAATTTGAGACTCCTGCAGATACTAGCACTGAGGGCGACACAGGAGCTTCCCCCGTGAACCCCATTCTCAACTCAGGGCTTGCGGGCATTGGTTCAGGTGGCATGAATCTCGCTATTGCCGCAGGAAATGTGACTTTTTCTTCCATGATGGCATTTGGACGCAGTCAAAATCAAATTCAGTCGGTGGATCGTGTTTTCAGACAGGTCAATCAAGAGGGCAGCATTGGTTTTGAAAAGACCTCAAAAGAAACAGTGCAAACCACGCTTTCTTCTACAGTAGACCTTAAAGATGGTTTTTATATGTCTGGTTCTGTTCAAGCTCTCGACAGCAAAGATGGGCTCATTGCTATTAATAACTTTGCCGTTGACTACTATGTTCGCAATAAAGTGAACAATGCCATAGTGCAAACTATCAGCGTGCCATCCACCAACTTCGAAATTAAACCAGGAATTTCTTACGCCTTTTTTTCTACAAGCACAGAAGTTTTAATGAAAGAGGCTGAAAAAGGACTTGCTGGCGGGGGACACCTTCACAGCTTTCGCAAAGGCCATATGATGGTTTTTGTTCAAGCAAGATCCTATCGTCCCGAAGAGTATCTCAAACGTGCAGATACAAAAGTCACAGAGCATATTGCATGGCTGACGGAAAAAGAAATTGAAGCCCTACCCAAAGGTGATGGCCTTGATGAGATTCTCAACTCCCTCACTCCCTACGTTTTTCCTTTAAATCGTGGTGACGTTATATTGGGCTTTCGTTTAGATAAAAATCTATTAACAAAGGGCAACTACAACACATCCATTGATGTGAAGATCAAAGGTTATGGAACAAAAATAGAGGGGCAACGTCGTGTCCAACATCTTGCTCTGGGCCAGGGCTACACTATTAAAGAACCTATGCCCATAAAACTCATGGGTAAAAAACTCATCAAGCTTAAGGCAGAACTTAAAATCACCGGCACAAGAAAAAAAGTAGTGATTCCACTATTGTTTAATAGAGAAACCGGTGAGTTCTTACGCACTGACTTACAATAGCTGTATTGGTAGAGGTTCATATGAAGCACAATCCATGGTTTTTTCTTGTAAGCCTCTTGTTGGTTTGGAGCTTAGTCAGTACCGCCTCTGCCCAAGAAACTTCTAACCAGTGTTTGCCACAAGCTCCCATAGAGATCTATGCAGAACTTCCTCGCTTTCACAATGTGGGCACACTCTTTGATGAGTTCCGTAATCAAATCAGAGATAAGATTTCGCAATTAGCCACCAACTACATCCGACGCGTCTCTAAAACTCGTTATGTTTTTGAAGATGATAAAGAGTATCTTTGCTCTAAAAATAAAATCCCCGTGAGAGAAATGATTGCCGCTATCGAAGTGAATACTGAGTTAAAAGACGATTTACGAAGAGAAACCATTAGCTATTTTACCTGTAAGGGCCAGCTCATTTTTACTGAAAACTTTGAAACCAGAGGCAAAGAACTCACTGAATCTAACACACAGCAATTACTAACAGGAGTTCGCCCTTTTATTTTAGAAAGTAATGAAGACTCTGAAACCTATACATTATCCGATTCCAAACGTATGGAAATGCTGAAGGTTCATTACAAAAAGGATGATCAAAAGGCCCAAAAGACAAAGGCTGATTTTTTTATTTTAGGGCAACCTGCCCTTAGTTACTACGAGAATATTGGCAAGAAACAATCTCAAGTGAGCTATATAGTTTATCCCCTAAACATCTCTTATAAGTATGACAATGGGGGATTCAACGTGAATTACAACATTGATTCCAACCTAGAATTTAAAATTTCTGGTACAGATAAAGGCCAAATTTTTTATTTTTATAACAGCGCCAAAGCCACAACCTTTAGCCAATTCATCACTCAATTTCAAAGCCATGTTCTAGGAATTACTATCTTTGTTTACCGAGCCATTATCGATGGTTTTTTGGGAGCATTACCGGCCACAGAAATTGTCTCTACAGGCTCCAAAAGCGATCGTCTCTTAGAAGAGCTCAATATCAACCTCAGCCGCTTGGTAAACAATGTTGAAATCAATGAAGTGAGAGTTTTTTTACAAGACTTCAAGAACAGTGTGGAAGCTGGATTTATTAAAGATGAACGACCTGCAAAAGCAAAATAAATTGTATTACAAAGACTATCTCATTTTATCTATCCACCAAGGCTTTAAGCATGTACGAATGCAAATTTTACTCGCACTTTGCCTGACTTCTTTTTCCCTAGCTCAAGAGCCCCTACCTCCCAACTCTATTCCTCACTACGAGGTTATTAAAAGTTTTGACGAAGTGGTCTATTCTTCTTTTTCAAAAATGCGTGAGTACTTCAGAAAACTTGAGAAAATAAGAATCCCTGTTGTTAAACCCAAAGGGCTTTGGTTTGTGTTCCAATCAGAGGTGACTGGAGAGCCATTCTTTTCTGCCTTTGTTTACAGCTCAAACAAGAACAATAAACTCATAGAGCGTGTGGAGTACATTATTGAAGGGCAAAGAGTCGCCACTGTCCAATTGGAGACCAAGTGTCCAATACCAACAGGACCACTCACTCCAGAACAAAACCGAACCCATATTGAAGATATGATCATGGCCCGCTACCCAAAAGCTGAAGAGTGCCAATATTATCGTATTTACAGCTCTGAATTTCAGTTTGATTTTATCTATAGAAAAACATCCAACAAGAGCTACTCACAATACGCCATCACATCTAATGGTAGCGATATTATTGGGGGATTTATGAGCACAGAGTTATGGAAGCAAGATCGCACAATCTCTGTCATTTATGAAATTCCACAAACCAACGGCTCTACTATTCTACAAGTGAGCAATATTCAAAGAGCCCCAGGCGTCTATGAGCAAGAGTTTATGGTGAATTCAGAGGCTTCTCAGATTTCACCCTTTGTTGCTATTTCAAAATATAGCAATGCGGTGGGGGATTTCACAATTTTGATGGGAGATGTCTTTCTTGCCAACGCCTCTGGGCGGCGTTTTCCTCAGTAATAATCGTACTTTGTTTTGTACTTCTTATTCTTTTCTTTTTCTGAAGCGATTTCTCTTTGTTTGCGTTTTTGAATTTCGCGGATTCTTTCTTGTTTTTGACGAGCCCAATACTTAGTGCATCGATACTGTACAAAGCTAGGGTCATGTTTATAGCAAAGAGTCACCTTGGTGATTTGGTTAAAAAATTCGTCAGCTGAAAGCATACGGCCTGGCGAGTACTGATTAGCGAATAGTGACTGAAAGGTGCTGTAGCCCATCACATTTTTACGAGTATCTACTTCTTCTTTCAATTCAGAGCAATAGCCAGAACCTACCGCAGCACCATCTTGAGATATGGCGTAGATATTTCCATCGGGAGCAATCTTAAACTCCGGCAGCCCTTGGTTCACAGTAAATTTTTTACTTTTACTGTGGCCCATAGAAAGCTCCATAAAGCCACGCTCGCTAGTTAAGATACACTGTACGTAGATGTCCTTGTTCACGCGCTCCACTTTAGGGCGATACAACATGACGGTCTCTCGGGCACGATGACAAGCGCGTTCAATAGCATTCATGGTTTTCCTTGGAATTTCTTTTTCACATCCTCTAGCATTCCAGGTGCGTGCAATGGAGCTAAAAGTTTTATAGTGATCCTCTGTAAATACAGGAGCCGCAATTGTCTTATTTTTTGATTGTGCCTCTGCGCGAGAAATATAGGTGCACAATAATCCAAAGGATAAAACTGTGACTATTAAAATTCTTTGCAATCGTTTGAGACTCATCAATGAACTTATCGAAAAAAGTAGCCATTTTATTTATAGTTAGAAGACAAGACTGAACTATCGTCTAGAGCATTAAGAGTTATTATATGAAAAAAAAGAAGGGGGCCTCTCGCGAAACCCCCAAAATCGAGTTTGGATAAACTATAAGCCGGATTCTGTACCTAAATAAGACTCTCGAACACTTTCTTTAGGCGGCGATCATTCCTCTGGGAGCCTTATTACTAAAGCCCTCAAGCGATCCTACCCGGAAACCAGTGCGAACCACACCATCGCTTCCCTATTTGATCTTGCTCCACGTAGAGTTTAGCTGTTTTCACTCCAGCAGCTCCCCTAAAGCTTCCCGTTCCCAGCTTAAGGATCATAGCCCTGGACATTCTCTCTGTTCCACTGTTCCTCACCTTGCGGTGGGGGGGCATTACCCCCTACGTCGTTCTACGGAGTCCGGACTTTCCTCAACTTTCCTAAGAAAATTGCGAGCGCCCATTTATCCAATTGAGGCAGGATATAACATACTGTTCTATTTTGAGATAGTGGAAATCTTCCCTAAAAGTCTAGGCTAGCTAGCCGATAGGCTAGTATGGCAAGAAATATACTGGTGCTCACAATTTTGTCTATTGGAACTGTGATCCTCATTTATCACATAAATTCCATACTTTACTAAGCTTAACCAGTTATAAAGGCCACTAAGCCTTGGGAGAAATGTGGAGCTATATCGAAAAATCATATTCTACAAACGCTGCCTTCAGGGACTTATTTTTCTGAATGTCTTTACCGTTATTTTAGGTTTTTTTGCCGGTGGATTTTACCTTAATAACCGCTGGTCCATTGCAGAAGAAATTCAGTTAAAAAAACAAAAAATTGAAAAGATTAATTATCTTTTACAAGAAACCGATCGTCTCCCCAGCTTGAATGCACAAGCAAAAAAAGAAATTCAAACAGAGTCACAGAAAGAAAAAGAACAACTTTCTCAAGAGATGCAGGCGACTCAGCTAAAATTAATGGATGTTTGGGCAGAGCTTTTTTGGATCGCTGCCTTGGCTCTCGTTTTTGGCCTTCTACTTCCCATGTACGTTTTCTATGTGATGCTAAAAAATCTTAATAGCGCTCGAAAAGAATTTGAAGAAAAACTCGGGATATTGATTGCCACCTGGGCCAAAAAACTTGAAGGCGATGGCAACAAAGATGAACTGAGAAACCCCATATTCTGGCTAGAGATACTTCTCCTAGGTGTTGAGCTCTTCAGTCCCCGTGGCGGCCACCCAGCCACAGCCTTTGCCTCCGACCTCTCTCGCACCATCCGCAAACACCTCTAAGACTTAATAACAGCCTGTCCTTTGGATACAGAGGCCCCAGGGGTGTTTCCAATTCTGTTCGCGAGTAACTTTTATTTTTTTAAATCTGGGCGATAGCTCACATTAACGCCCCAAGCCTGAAGCTTTTCTCTAATAGAGGAGTCATTGAGAAGTGAGAAGCCATAGCGATTGTAGTTCTTGGCCGTTGAAGCATTTAAATCCTCAACCTGATCTTTGCTAACATGCTTTACCTTACGAGCCTCTACAATCAGGGACGTGTGTGGGTCACGATCAAAGCCTGTTGTTTGAAAGTTGATCGTGTATTTTCCATCTTTATACTCATGAACCAATTTATGTTTTTTATAGAAGTCTTGATTCAAGGGTTCCCATTTAGGATCCAGCCCTTTGATATGATAGGGCTCTTTTAACTCTTCAATGTGTGAGCCACAAAAATCAGAGCGAATAATGGGGTCAAAACCACATTTCTTTAAAAGAAGACTCATCATTTCTAAATCGTAAGAGTAGTGGTGGGCATAACCACCTACAAACTCCTTAAGATCTCTCGTGAGCATAACTGTATCTTGTCCAGGGGAAATAAGAAAATTCATCATCATACCGCCATAACCAAGATCTTGGCGTATGCTCTCATCCTCTTCTTTTGCGACCTTAAAAAAAGCATCGTCTTTGTTCACATAGGCTTTGGCCACTTTTTCTAAGTCAGGAGTCAACAGGCGCAAGGTACCGCCAACCTCTAAGACTCTTGAAAACTCAAGAAGAACCTGTTGTATACGGTAATGGGGTACATGCTCAAGCATATGGGAGCAAAACAAGACTGAAACACTTTGATCAGGGAGGTGAATATTTTTTGCATCCCCCCTAATCACTGATTCTGTATTTTCTTTGGCTTTATGATCAAGAATCACCCAGCCTTCTTTGTGCCATATGGGTGATGCTCCAACGTTTAATTTAATGGATTTGGTATTTCCCATGGTGCCAGATCCCCTTTTTCAAACAAACCGGACGTGATGCTCCTAAGTCTTAATAACCTACAGATTCAATGCCGCCCGGCCAAGGAATTTTTTATTGGCGCGCTTCTACAAGCTCAGCAGTCATTGGTTGGCCATCATCAGTGGTTCCAACAACTTTTACTAGGCCAAAAGCAACCAAACCTAAATTAATGGTGCCATTTTCAGTTGGAACCTTACATGTCTCAAAAGTTCCAGCTTTCACAGTCACTGTTTCGTTAGTTCCACCAATCTGGACACAGTTCTTTATAGCACTCTCCAAAGCAGCCGCTGTTGGAATAGTTTTCAGGTCAACATCACTGACGCTAGACTGAGACTTTCCATTTTGCTCTAAGCTCACTTCAACAGTGACTAGACCCTTATTAGAATCGATAGCTTTTATCTCTTGAGATAAAAAGAGACTGTTAGCACCCTGGCTTATTTCATACTTTGCAAAGTCCCCAACGCTAGGAATGGCAAGGGCTGAGAAAGAGAAAAGACTGACAGCTAAAAATACTGATTTCATAGAACCTCCTTAAGGCTATTTGTTGGTGAGGTTATTACAGCTTAGCCACGCATAGTCAAAGTTGATTTGGTTGGCCCATTTGACTGGTCCATTTCACTGACCCATACGCACTATCACTAGGAAAAAAATTCCAAAACTAGAGAATATTTAGAGAGAAGAGCCCAGGGCTATAATTCAGCCCACTCAATCGTGATTAACGAGTGTGATTAACGAGCCTCCACAAGCTCAATGGTTGTCGTTGTACCGTCGGCATTAGGGGCAATGGACCTTACGATTCCAAAAGGAACAACTCCTATATTTATAGCATTATTATTTACAGTTTTTTTGCAAGTTTCTATAACGCCAGCCTTAACAGTCACAGTTTCATTAATGCCACCCACTTCCACACAATGAGTTACAAAAGTTTGTAGCAATGAGGTTGTAAAAAGAGAGTTTACATCAACATCCTTAACTTCTGTTTGGCTTTGACCGTTCTGCTCAATGCGCATCTCAATTGTAGCCAATCCATTGGAAATAGATTTTATCTCTTGAGAGTAGTGGGCCATCTCTGAATCTGTTTTTATTTCATACTTTGCAAAGTCTCCAATGCTAGGGATGGCAAGAGCTGAGCAAGAGAGCAGACTAATGGCTAAAAAAATAGATTTCATGATTCCCCCATAAAAATGACCATTTAAAATATTTATTACAGCCGGACTTACTTAGTAGAGTCAAAGTTCTTTTGGCTGGCTTATATGTAAGATCAAAAGCAATATTCCAAAACTGAACCGTGCCAATAGAGTGAGAGGTCTAAAAGTTGAGGGACTGAAGGCGGTCAAGAGCGACCCAAAAACCCTCACCATCATTTTTATGACCTTGCCATATCTCGGGAATAAATGACGCCTTAGGAGCTGACTGTGCAAGCTCCTTTGCCAACTGCTTAAAATCAATATCACCTTCTAAAATTTGCAATCCCTCACCATCCACACCCTTGGCATCCACCACATGAATATGGGCAGTATATGGACCCACCATTTGAATGAATTCTGAAAATGACCACTTAAAGTGATTGCAGGCCAACTTAGAGTGAGAAATATCTAAACAAATGCGCATATTGTACTGCTCACAAAAATCTCTTGTTTCCAAGGGATCCATAAAAAGATTTTGAAACCTTTGACCGCCAAAATGCCAAGGAAAAGGAGGCATTGTTTGTGGAATGATTTCTACACCTTCACTATCTAGCTCTGACAAACTCTTTGCAATTTGATCATAATATTTAGAGCGATCAGCCACAGGCATATGTGCCTCTAGCGTAAAGCCACCAGCATTAATGATGATCAGAGGCCTTTCTGTTTTAAAATAAGGATTCAGTTGCCGAGTGACATCGATGACCCGTTGAAGCTCTTTCACCGAGTGACGACGATAGTCCTCATCAAAGGCAGCAAGATCCATAATATGATCGTTGGCAAAAAGTTCTGGGCTATGAACTACAAACTCTATGTTTCTTTGCTCTGAAAAATACTTCTCCGCTTTTAAATCCAAATCTTTGTAAGAAAAATGAAACTCCACCAGAGAGATATTACTTTTTGAAATCATTTTATTCACATCATGGTAGCGTACAGGAACTCCGAAAGGTCTCGAAAATTGAAATGGTTTTAACTCTGTAAGACCAAGTCCTAAATCAGAAGGATAAAAGAAATCACCCCTCTCAATATCTCTAGAGGCTTTACGGCCAATCAGCTCCGGTAATTTGTATGGAGCTAGTCCACGACCAGGACTTTTTATTTCTAGATGTTCCGCCTTTAAAATAGTTCCTGATTTGATATCCGCCTTTGCCACAACACTTTTTCCAAGGATTTCACGATTCATTAACTCACCTTGAGAAACTTGGCGAGAGGCGCTGGTGCCCATAGCCTCTTCTAGCTCACGAATCTGCTTCACCATCTGCTCAAACTCTTGGGGTAACAGACTCACTCGATGATCATTGCCTTCCATGTTTCTATCAAGAGTGAAGTGCTTTTCAACCACCTTGGCTCCCAAAGAAATGGCGGCCAGGGGAATATGAATGCCCCTTTCGTGACCAGAGTACCCAACAAGCCCACCGCTAATAGTCTTCAACTTTGTCATGTAGTGGAGGTTAATATCTTTAAAAGGAGCCGGGTATGTGGAGTTACAGTGAAGTAAAATAAACTGAGCATTGTGTTTTTTTAATAGCTGAACAGAGTCTCGAATTTCACCATCAGTGGACATACCCGTCGAACAGATCAAAGGTTTTCCTGTTTGAATGAGCTCCAATAAAAAGCCATGGTTTGTAAAATCAGCAGAGGCCACCTTATACGCCTCCATGCCATACTCTTCGAGAAGCTCTAAGCTTTTGCTTTCCCATGGAGTGCAAAGGGGTTGAATACCAACGCTTTTGCAATAATCAAATATTTTAAACATTTCTTCGTTAGAAAGTTGAAAACGAGAAAGTAAGTCTAGCGTGTATTGAGAGCCTAGATCTTCTTTTTCATCATTGGAGTTACCTGCATTGGTATAAAGACTTTCTAACTGTCGCATTTGAAACTTAGCACAGTTGGCTCCAGCAGCCTTGGCAGCATTGACGAGTTTCTTAGCTAAATCAAAATCACCATTATGATTATTGCCAATCTCTGCAATGAGGTAGCTTTCTGTATCGGGACCCAACTTAAACTTTCCAATTTGAATTTGGCCTTGGGATGGCTTTGCCACTCCCACCAAGCGGTGAGCATCATCTAACAAAAGTAAGAACCGAATGTTGTCATCAAGCCCTTGGGCTATTTCTGTGGCTGAGGTTTTTGATGAGGCCCAACGATAATCACGATTCACAATATTAGAAACAGAACTGTCTAAGTGAATTTCATTTTGCGAAACCACCCATCGACGAAAATCACCATCAGTTAAAATTCCATCCACCACACCATGTTCACTAACGGCCACAACAAAACCAGCCTGGTTCTCGCTAATTTTTTTAAGGGCGTGGGTAATACTGTCTCCCGAAAAGACAATATAACTTTGAATATTTCTATCAATGACAGCCATGCCAAAGAAATATGTTGGATTGAACTCCGAGACAACCACGCATTTTTATGCTGCGCATAAAAAAATATCCATGACCCCCATCCTCCAATGAAATATTCCTATTGAGCATATGGAAACACAAAAAATGCACCCCCAAACCCAAAGCCATTTATACCCCCTCTATAGCTCTTATAAAACTATCTACGATAGAGATGGCTTTGTTGTAATCCCTAAGTTTTTTTCTCCCGATGAAGTAAAAATGCTAGAAAAAGAGCTGCAGAACTTTATTCAAACTTTCGCTCCCCAGCTCACTAGGGATGAAATCAACTACACAAAAACTGGTGAGATCAATTCTATTCACCGTCTTGGTGGAGAGAGCTGTCGTTTTCATACTTATTTTACAGACCTTATCGCCTCCAAAAAAATGGTGGATCTCTCCAACGCTTTATTGGGCGAAGACTCCATCACTCGAAAGGCCGAGTTTTTTGGCAAGCCCGCTAAAGTAGGGATGAAAAGCCCCTGGCACCAAGACAATTACTATTGGTGCGTGAATAATCATAATGCCCTTACTTTTTGGATTGCCCTAGATAAGGCCGACCCTGAAAACGGTGGGGTCACTTACCTGCCCGGTTCTCAAAATTTAGGACTTCTAGAACATAAAGACTCCTTTGCCCCAGGAAGCAGCCAAATGGTGGCCGATGAAAGTATTATTGAGAACAGTCGTTCAAAACTTATTTGCCCTACCATTGAGCCCGGTGATGTTTTAGCCCATCATAGTTTGGTGATTCACGGAAGCGAGGACAACAAAAGTGATTCTAGCCGTCGCGGTATCACTCTTTCCTACAGAGGGGCCAGTAGTCACTATGACGATGTCATGCTTAGTAATTACAAATCACGTCTCAACAAACAGGTAGATGCTCGCCTCCAAAAAAAGGATTAAAGTGAAGGTTCTTGGTTTTATTCCCGCACGAGGTGGTTCCAAGGGAATTCCCAAAAAGAACCTTTACCCCCTGGCTGGCAAACCCTTGCTTCAATACACTGTCGAAGCCGCTAAACAAAGTCAGTTGAGTGATGTTTTTGTTTCTACCGATGACCTTGAAATACAAAACTTAGCATTGCAACTAGGAGCTCAGTGCGACTCATTAAGGCCAGCCCAATTGGCAGGTGACACCTCAGTGATTGAAGATGCCATTGGCGATTACTTGCAAAAATCTTCTGAAAAATTTGATGCTGTTATGCTTTTGCAACCAACATCTCCCTTAAGAAACCATCAACACATCGACGAAAGCTTAAAACTGTTTTTGAACAGCGATGCCGATTCTCTGGTCAGCGTTTCTGAGCCCCTAGAACACCCTGCTGACATGGTTTACTGGAAAGATGAGAAAATGCATTTTCTTTTTGAAGATAAAATCAAGCCTGGCTACACCCAACGACAGCAGTTTGAGCATCTTTGGTTTACCAATGGAGCCATCTATTTATTTAAAACAGAGAGCTTTCTAAAAACAAAAAGTCGTTTTGGATCAAAGACCATTCCCTATGAAATGCCCGCTGATTGTTCCATCGATGTCGACTCTCTGTCGCATATGAAAATCGCTGAAGCCTTGTTGAGCCTTGAGTTAGAATCTAAAAAGATCTGAACACTGCTTTTTCCATCTAAAAAAAATCGTAACAGCTCGGTTTAAGTGATCGATCTTACGTGTAGAAAACTAGTTTATGAACCGCCATCGATAGGCTTCTAGGGTGGTCCTTGAAATTCAAAATCCTTATCGAAGTCCTCACCCCCCGCTTTACCATCTGCGCCTAGCGAAGTTATTTTATAATTGGTGCGCCCATCAGTACTATAAATATACGGATTTCCCCATGGGTCACGTAGTGTTGTTTGATCACCGTAAACACTCTTTTCCCATTCCTTACATGCTTCTGGCATTTCATATAAAAATTCAAGCTGAGTTGGATATTGGCCACACTGTTCTTTATAATCTTTAATGGAAAGCTCAAAAACTTTAAAGTCATGTTTTACTTCTCTGGCAAGTGAGTTCATTTCTTCCTTTTTTTTATCTGATCTGTGGATAAACTCATCAAAACCAAGATAATAACCAAGAGAAGAAATGGGTAGAACTGCGGCAAAAGTAACGGATACCCAACTAAGTTTAAAATACTTCCTCAGTAAGTATGCCCAAATAAAAACTGCTATCCATAGACCGCAAAACAAGCCTAGCATGCCTTTTTCGTTGGGGATGAGCCAATTGATCAAAAACATGAGTCCAAAGCCAAATAGAGTGACCACACTTCCAAGAAGAATGAACTTTCCAAAAAATGAGAGATTCCTTCTCTTATCGTAAATGAAAATAAGGACCACAGATAATGGGAGCAAAAAAGTTGAAAACAGAAGTACTCTGGCAGAAAAAGCTAAAAGTATCTCCATTGGCAAAGATTAGCCAACAAAGCTCAATTGTCCAAGAGTAATCAATGGGAGAGATAATTTAGTATCTTGAAAATGTCTTGTTTACAACGCCAACGTAATCGTCTGCGCAGAGATCAACATGAAAGATAATATTAAGACTACCTTTGTCACCTAAAGACAGATCGTACGATCGATGTCGGCATCGTCCGTGATCTTCTGTCGACACGCCCTGGTTATAGTTGGATGAAAAATTGATCAAAGATGAGCTTGCTTTAGCGTAGTCACAGGCGCCATGACGAGTACAAGTAGCTGTTCCGTCTAATAGAAAAGCATCACTAACGCCACTAAAAAGTGCTATACCATTGGAATCAATTTTCCCATAATTTATGGCTATTGTTTTGCAGCCCACTTGATCATATTTAATAACCAAATTATCTATTAGGACATAAGTGCCGCTAATATTCGGACACGTGCTCGCAGTAGAATGTAGCGCAAATAGCAGACCAGAAAGAATAATAAGATATTTCATAAACTCCCCACCATTTTTTTAATTTAATTAGTTCTCTCTCAGAAACTATTTATTTTGTCAATATAGGATAAAATGTGACTAACCTCAGGTCGTAAATATGTGTAAAGAACCCAAAATGAACTTCAGGGCAGCTATTCGAATCGTGTGATGGAAAAGAAAAATCTTAACTAAGAAACATTAAAATGGTGGACGGTGCTCACCAACTTCAAGCTGTGGCGCTCCCATCACTGTCATCTTTGATAATTCCTCTGGGGTTAATTCTAAATATAAATACCGCCAAAGTATTTGGTAATCAGCAAAGGATATCCAATTGACATTGAGTAAGATGCGAATATTTTCTACCTCACCTGTCTTAGAGTTTAGAATAACTTGTCGCATTTTTTTGGCAATAGAGGCAGCCACGACGGCAGGTTCAAACTTCCAATTTTCATCTGTTGCTGGAGATTTAACATCCCAGGGGTGTCCATCCCCATCAAAAAATTCAATCTCAGGGGGGCCCCGGAGAATAGGCGCCTTGACATAGCTAAGCCGCTCCGCCTCAAGGCCCACAAATGCTTCAATTTGCGCCTTGGTGCTGGTCTGTGTTCCATGAGCAGGATCCATAGAAAGCTCTTTGAAACGTTCTTGCTCCCTATATATGGCAGGGATAATATCCGATTCGACCTGAAAATACTTGAAGTGTTCACTTACAGTTATTTGTTTTCCCAAAAGCTCAGCGCAACGAGAGCTGGAGTTGGCTATCGCACCAAAGGTGAGGGTCACAATAAAAACTAACTGAAAAATCAATGTACTCATCTCATCCTTCGGCAAATTCGGCTCTTCACGACTCACCGTATAGAACAATGAGTCAAAATAGACTGAGCATAGTCCCTC
>Ga0066639_10001055_pt1 | contig 24662 bp, 29 predicted proteins | sample CryGeyCG2114_010_2_FD_59504 | JGI IMG/M metagenome (GOLD analysis project Ga0066639, IMG submission 59504) | Groundwater microbial communities from aquifer - Crystal Geyser CG10_big_fil_rev_8/21/14_0.10 | ecosystem: Environmental > Aquatic > Deep subsurface > Groundwater | place: USA: Utah...
ATTAGGACACTGCTTCTGACGCTCTTTTTCCGTTATTTCCCGGAACTAATCACGCAGGGACATCTCTATATCGCGCAACCGCCGCTGTATCGGGTTGAGAAGGGCAGAAGCGCGCGGTATGTGTATAACGAAGACGAGTTGAATAAGGTTCGCGCTGAATTTGAAAAAGAATCTTTAAAAAAGGCAGCGCCTCCAAAAAAGAAAGAAGTTAAAAAAGACGATGGAGAAGAAGGAGCCGAAGACGAGGCAGTCGTCGGCGTTAAACTGAATATTCAGCGGTACAAAGGTTTGGGCGAAATGAACCCGGACCAGCTCTGGGAGACGACCATGGATCCGGCTCGCCGCGTGATGAAGCGGGTATCCATTGAGGACGCGGAAAAGGCGAACGAGATATTTGACATCTTGATGGGTACCGAGGTTCCGTCCCGCAAAAAGTTCATCCAGACGCACGCAAAAGACGTCCAAAATCTTGATATCTAATTTTTAGTTTTGCAGCTTTGGCATTTTCGTTTTCATCTCTAAAAGAAAAATGCATTCGGAAATTATTCCGGATGCATTTTGGTTTGTATACTGCGGCCGTATCAAAAGTTATTGTAGCCTCTGAATAGGCGCAGTGCGCGATCAATGATGACTCTGTAGTCGGGAACGTACTCATCTTCACGCAGGCTGCGCAGAGTCAGGTCTATACTGTCGCGAACATCGGTGCCGGGTATTATGTACCAAGCATACACCGTATATCGCCCATCTGCTTGGTGCATGGTGTAGATATCTCGGACTTCGCCGCCGAGCACAGACATTCTTTTTGACGGTACATACGGTTTGACTGTGTTCATCTGCTTCGCCGCGTAGAAAATATAGTGCAGCGCAGTGTTTTGGATGAAGGTGTTATACCTTTTTCCGGCGTCGAGTTGCGCACTGCTTCGCGCTTCGTCTTCGTCTTTCAACGCTTCGGATTTGCCGATGAAAACAATGTCTGTTTTCAGAAGTCCTGCGCGCGGGTTCTTTAACCATTGCGGCGCGTCCTGCGGCAGATGCGCGGGCAGGGGATTGGCAAACAGATTAGCTGTTTTCGCGGTTCCACCGCAGCCGGCGATCATGATGATCGCGAGGATCGTTGCAACGGCGTATAACGTGCGCTTTTTCATCATTCTCCTCCCAGTTTGATTGTTGGCGCAGTGAGTGATTTTTTAAAAAGGACAGGCATAAGATGCAAGATGATAGTTTAACCAATAAAATTAATTTTTGTCAATGCTCTTGCATTTTTTGAGATTTATTGTATAGTTATACCAGTTTTATGCACCTGCCCGAAAAGGGCATTTTTAGATTGAATATACCTAAGAAACAGTGTATACTAGAGAACGTTTATGAATGTTATTGCCAACTATTTAAAGAATTCGCGCGAGGAATTGCGCAAGGTTGCCTGGCCGACCAGAAAGCAGACCACTAACGCAACAATGTTAGTGATCGCGGTCAGCGTTATCATTGCGGCATTTTTGGGCGCGTTGGATTACGGACTCAATCAGTTGCTTGAGTATTTATTGAAGATATTCTAATTATGGCCAAGCAGACAGGCAATTTAGGACGCCGATGGTATGTGCTCCATACATACTCAGGGTATGAGGAAAACGTGGCGCGCAACCTCAAACAGCGTATTGAATCACTTGATATGGGTGATAAGATTTTCAGTGTGTTGGTCCCGACCGAGACGAAGATCAAGGTAAAAAGCGGAAAACGCGTACCAGTCACTGAAAAGATCTTCCCAGGATACGTGATGGTTGAAATGGTTGTGACTGATGATTCGTGGTATGTGGTTCGGAATACGCCGAATGTGACCGGATTCATCGGCACCGGCACCACGCCGACGCCTATCTCAGAAGACGAGGTTGTTTCGCTTCAGAAGCGCATGGGCGTCAAAGAACCGACATTCAAGGTTGACCTAACGCCCGACACGCCGGTGAAGATAACTGACGGTCCGTTCAAAGAATTCGAAGGAAAGGTCTCGGAAGTGGATACCTCTCGCGGAAAGGTCAAAGTGCTGGTGTCCATGTTCGGCCGTGAGACGCCGATTGAACTTGATTTTTTGCAAGTTGAGAAGATTTGATATCCGTAAACGCCGCACCCATTTCATTGCGCGACGCAATGATGCTTCTATGGGCGCATTGTTTTAATAACCCTATACATTCACTATGCCAAAGAAAGTAAAGACAACAGTCAAATTGCAGATTCCTGCCGGAGCCGCAACGCCGGCGCCGCCGGTTGGTACCGCGCTCGGACCTCATGGAATAAACATGCAGGAGTTTTGCTCGCAGTATAACGACAAAACAAAAGAGATGCGCGGAGAGATCGTGCCGTGTGTCATAACCATTTACGAGGATCGCAGTTTTGATTTTATTCTCAAAACACCGCCTGCCGCTGAGATGATAAAGAAAGCAGCTGGGATCAAGAGCGGTTCCGGAACGCCGAACCTGAAAAAAGTCGGCAAGATCACCAAGGCGCAGGTTCTCGAGATCGCGGAAAAGAAAATGCCTGACCTGAATGCCAATACGCCGGAAGCGGCCATGAGGATCATCGAAGGGACGGCTCGCCAGATGGGCGTGGAAGTAAAGTAAATAAATATTCGCAATTTGCGAGCGTCATACCACTAAGGTGCTATTCAAAAACAGTATGTCAAAAACAAATCTAATACGTACCATTTATCTCTATCTCTTCTCTCTCGTCGGGCTCGTGCTGGTTATCATCGCCGGCGTGCGGTTCATAGATATGGGTCTCAAGGCGTGGGTCTTCACTCAGGCTGATAACTATCAGTACAGTTATGATGTTGCGCCGCGCGTTGTTGATGAGAATGGCAATGTGACGAAGGAAGAGATAAGCAAAGAAGATCAACAAAAACAGCAGGCGGAACGCATTGTGCAGCAGCGTCAGCGCGACGCGTCCAATTCGCTCGCAATGCTGGCAATCGGCCTGCCGCTCTACCTCTTTCACTGGCGCATGGCAACCAAAAAGCGCGAAGAGGAGTAATTCGCATATTTTGGAGAAGTATTCTGTGGGAGAGTGCATTAGTCCGCATTCGTTCGCACCACATCGGGAATATAATCAATCCCGAAGAATAGTATGGCACAACATTCAAAGCGCTATCGCGCGCTGAAAGAAAAAATAGAGCTCGGCAAAGCCTATGCTTTGGACGAGGCGGTTTCTCTTATCAAAGAAGCGGGCAACACAAAGTTTGATGCCGGCGTTGAGCTGCATGTCAGAGTAGGTATTGACGTCAAGCAGTCTGATCAGCAGGTTCGCGGGATGGTAAGCCTTCCACATGGCACCGGCAGAAAACAACGCATTGTGGCGATTACGCAGAACACCGCTGCCGCGGAAAAGGCGGGTGCGGTGAAAGCCGGAGGCGAAGAGCTCATAAAGGAGATAAAGGACGGATTCATGAATTTTGATGTTCTGGTGGCTGAGCCGTCGTTCATGCCGAAGCTCGCGCCGATCGCGAAGGTGCTTGGTCCGCGCGGTTTGATGCCGAGCCCGAAGAACGGCACGGTCAGTACTGATGTCGCCTCCGCGATTGATGAACTTTCAAAAGGAAAGGTGACCTTCAAAAATGACAACACCGGCAACGTGCACCTTCTGATTGGCAAGACGTCTTTTTCAGAGGATCAACTCCGTGAGAACATTCAGACGGCCTATGATGCCCTGAAGGCTTCAAAGCCCGCAGCGTCGAAAGGATCATTCATCTTGAACACGACACTCGCGACTACTATGGGTCCGGGAATAAAACTGGCTTTGTAGCATGCGGTGTTTAGAAAAAAGAACGCCCGTGGTGAGGGCGTTCTTTTTTTGATGCCGTTTAAATTATGCCTTAGAAACCGATATAACCGTTCCGAGCGTATCTTCGCTCCGCTTGTACTGTATGTTCAATGCATACCGCTCGCCCTCTTTAACAGCAACAGACTTTTTGAGATAGATAACGAGCGGGTTGAAGAGGAATTCCGATCTTTTTGCCTTGATGGACGCTGAGAGTTGCGCCTCGGTTGTAATGCGGATCGCGTTTGCTGTGCCATCCTTTATCCCTTTGACCGTGACTGTGCGGTCGATGTCCAACGGTTCTTGTTCGTAGAAATTCGGATGGTCGAATATTTCGAGCGAGGTCAGGCTTGTGTCTTCTTTTAGCTTCTCATATCGCGAATCATAATCAAAGTACAATCCGTACATACTGCGCTGCGCGCTGATCAGCTGGACACGGGACGTGCAGTTCTGAGGAATAATCCTGCCCTCGGGCTTCAAAAATTGGCGCAAGTGGTTGATAACCTCTGTTTCGGGTTCATAGAATAGGCCGGTGCTCAAAAGCTCTGAGATAATAACGTCAATTGGCTCAGGGAGCGCTACGCTGGTCGCGTCGCCGTGAATGACTTCAAGCACGTTTTCATACTTGTTGAGCTTTGCGTTCTTTTTAATGATCTCAATGAAGCGCTGGCTTGCCTCAATGCAGTAGACCTTTTTCGCGCCTGCCCGCGCGGCAAACAGTCCCAGCACGCCGGAGCCGGATCCTGCGTCAACCACAATATCTCCGGGGCGTACGGTTTCATTGATCGCGTCGAGAAAATCTTGCGTGCGTTTTGTGTCAAAAAGGCATTCTTGTATTTCGTAGGGGGTAAAACGGGTGATCATGGTTTGTTGTCTAATTAAAAAAATGCAAACAGCGTTTGTGATCCGCGTGTTTGAGGGATTTGGGTGTTATTTTTTTCTCTGGGGCAGAAAATAGATGAACCATGCGAACCAGAGAAGCCAGCCAGCCCGACCGTAGTTTTGGTTCACGAGGCCGATGGCTCCATAGATGCCGAGGAAACCGAGGAAACCGAGTTGCCATTGTTGTTTTTTCATAGGCTTTTGCCGCCTATTTTTTTTATCCAATATCTTTTGACGGGCGGTATGCTCAATGTCGAGAGCAGGAACGCGGCAGTGGGGACCAAGGCGTTCACAAGCGGACGGGGAATTTGCGCGCTTTTAAAGAAGATCGCCACTACGATGTAGGTGAGTATTGCGACGAGAATCTTGCGCGTGGCGCTTGTCTCCCATGCCTTTTCGCTCTCGACCCGCCGATTGCGCCGCTTCAGTTGTTGTATCTCTTGTTCCAGTTCTTCAATGGTTGCCATATTCACTAGTATGATGGAATTGTATTATTTTGCAATATGGCCTCTTTCACGACGATTTTGCCTGCATGGCTGCCGGTACCCTTAATCGCGTAGTTCTGAAATATGGATGTATGAAGTTCTAGCATGCGCATAGACATGCCTTTCTTTTTATAAAATTCTATACATTCATGCTGTCTTTGGTCATATATTCATTTCAGACCAGAATCACGTCCATTTGTCTAGTTTTTATTTTCGTTTGTCTTTGGTACACTTATTTGATTGAGGAGGGGCAGTCGCTCCCTATTTTATATATATTGCATGACCCTGCCGTATCAAAAAATTCATGACCTGATCTTCGGAAAGAACCCCATGATTTTTTCCACCCGCGGCGAGGTCAGGGCTGAGCAGATCCAGCCGGCAAGCCTTGACCTGACCCTTGGAAACAGGGTCTACCGAACCAGTTCAAGCTTTCTGCCAAAACCGAACGAACGCATCGCGGATATACTCGAAAGCAGGACGCTGTATGATTTTGAGCTCAAGCCGGGAACCATTCTTGAGCCTAATTCATCGTATATTGTTCCGCTCGCGGAATATGTTGATCTCGCGCCGGGACTGTACGCGTACGCCAACCCAAAAAGTTCGATCGGACGCGTGGGCATGTTTGTGCGTCTGCTTGCTGATTACACGCCGCGGTTTGATTATATTCCGCCAGGATACAAAGGGCAGATATATCTTGAACTCATTCCGCTTGATTTTGTTGTGAAGGTTCATCCGGGACTTTCATGCAATCAGGTGCGGTTTCGCACATCGCGCAATTACCGCGTTCGCGAATCAAATCTGCGAATTGCCCACTCAAAGTACGGATTGTTATTCGATCAGGAGGGCATCGCGCTTTCTCAAGATCGCCTGGTGGTCGGGGATGGGGGGCTTATGCTCACCGCGGATCTGGGAAATCGGGAGATTATCGGATACCGCGCAAAGCACGACACCACCAAAGCGATCAATCTCGGATTGGTCGGAGAACATGATCCGTCTGATTTCTGGGAGCCGATTCCGCGGCCAAAGAATGGCGAGATGATTTTGGTGCCGAATAATTTTTATCTTTTGGCGAGCAATGAACGCATCAGCCTGCCGCCGCCGTTCGCCGGTGAAATGGCATCCTATGATCCGTCTTCGGGGGAGATGCGGTCTCACTACGCGGGATTTTTTGATCCGGGATTCGGATTTGGCGCGTCAGGATCAGGAGGCGGGACCACGGCCGTGCTTGAAGTGCGCGCGCACAATGTTCCGTTCCGCCTGACGCACGGACAGATCATCTGCAAGATGATCTACGAGCAGTTGATGGAAGATCCTGAAGTCGTATATGGTTCGACCATCGGGTCGAACTACACCGGCATCGGGCCGAAGCTCTCAAAGCATTTCAAACAAACATGGGTATAGTTTCCTGCGAACGCGGTACGAATATGCGAAAATGATCTGTCAACGTGAAGATTTTTTCGCGCTGTATTTGCAGTTTATAAGAACAGAAAAAGATTGATAGCTACCATCTTAGGCATGAAAATGAAACACTTATGAAAGTAAAGATAAAAAGAATTGATACGTCTCTTCCACTCCCGCAGTATGAGACTCCGGGGGCGGTTGCGTTTGATCTTGCGGCGCGCGAGGATGTCGAGATAAAAGCGCGGGGGATTGGCAGGATACCGAGCAACGTGGTCATGGAGATACCTGAGGGGTACATGCTGCTTATCAAAGATCGCTCCAGCACCATAAAGAAAAAAGGCCTGCTTATCACCGCAGGCATCATCGACCGCGATTACTGCGGTGACGATGACGAGATACTCATCCAATTTTATAATCCCGGAGAATCGCGGGTGATCATCGAGCGTGGCGAGCGTCTTGCGCAAGGTATTATGGTCCCTGTTGCGCGTGCCGAATGGGACGAGGTGCAGGAAATGGGCAACCCGAGCCGCGGTGGGTTCGGCTCGACGGATAGCCGGCCCGACGAGCCAGAGAAACAGTTTTCCGAAGCGGGGAAGCAGCCGCAAAAAAAAGGCCGGCAGAAATTGTCCTATGACCGTGCAGGAACACTCATTGTGCTTGATGGCACGGACGGATCGGGAAAGCGGACCCAGTCCGAACGCTTGGTGGAACAGTTGATCGCGCACGGGTACGACGCCATATTGATTGATTTTCCCCAATACGGACAGAAGTCAGCCGGCCTGATCGAGAACTATCTGAACGGAAAGTATGGTCTCGCGCATGACGTCGATCCGTTCATTGCATCGTTTTTCTACGCGCTTGATCGTTTTGACGCGCGAACCCAGCTTCAGGAATGGCTGGATCAGGGAAAGGTCATTGTTTCAAACCGCTATACCAGCGCGAGCATGGGGCACCAGGGAGGCAAGCTTGATTCTCCTGAACGGCGCAAGGCGTATTTTGAGTGGCTCACGCATTATGAATATTCCGTGTTCGGCATTCCGGAGCCTGATATCAATTTCGTGCTGCACGTGCCGGCCGCCACTGCGCAGAAACTGATAGCAAAAAAAGAATCGCGAGAATATTTGAACGGAAAAACTCACGACATTCATGAGGATGATATCAATCATCTCATTCGCGCCGAAGAGACCTATCTTGAAATGTGCTCTGTGCTCCCCAATTTTGAGCTCATTTCGTGCGTTGAAGGAGATCGGCTCCTATCCATTGATGAAATTCACCGGCGCGTGTGGGGGCAGGTTGAGCGTGTTCTGCTATTCTCAGAGTCGTGATACAATAGGAATGTATGAAACAGTATCTTGATTTGCTTGCCGATATACTTGAGAATGGCACGGACAAGAATGACCGCACCGGAACCGGCACGCGGAGTGTTTTTGGTCGCCAGCTTCGGTTTGACCTGAGCGAAGGATTTCCGCTCCTGACCACCAAAAAGGTTTTCACCCGCGGGATTATCCATGAGCTGCTGTGGTTTTTAAAAGGTGATACCAACATCAAATACCTTATTGACAATAACGTGCATATTTGGGACGAGTGGGCATTCCAACCCTATCTGGAAAAAGAAGGTCTGGATAAGCAGTACCCTATGTATTCTGATTCATGGACGGAAAAGAAAAAAGAGTTCGTTGAGCGGATACACGAGGATAAAACATTCGCGGACGCGTGGGGAGATCTTGGTCCGGCGTACGGCAAACAGTGGATCCGCTGGGAGTCGCCTCACGGAGAACCCATAAATCAGATTGCAGAAGCGCAGGATCTTATCCGAAACAATCCGGATTCGCGCCGTATTATTGTTTCTGGCTGGAACGTGGCTGATATTCGGCAACTGATTTTAGGAAAGACGAGCGCGCCGCCTCCATGCCATTGCCTGTTTCAGTTCTATGTCGCTGATGACAAACTGTCGTGCCAGCTCTATCAGCGCAGTTGCGATATTTTTTTGGGTGTTCCGTTCAATATCGCGTCATACTCGCTTCTAACCATGATGATGGCGCAAACAACCGGCAGGCAGGTTGGCGAGTTCGTTCATGCGTACGGGGACACGCACATTTACCGCAATCATTTTGATCAGGCGCGTGAACAGCTTTCGCGACTGCCGCGCTCGTTGCCGGTCATGAAGATCAATCCGGAGAAGAAAGATATCTTTGATTTTGCGTATGAGGATTTTGAGCTCGAAGGGTACGATCCGCATCCCGCGATCAAGGCTCCGATAGCGGTTTAAACTGCCATTCCAGACAGCTTCAAGGTCTCTCCGTTGTTACCCTGAACAATAGTCCTGAAAGAAACATATATTTAAATTATGTCGGAATCTGAAAAGAGATCTGAACCAAGAGAACAGAGGATAGAAAGCAAGGAATATGGTTTTGATGAGGGAGCGTCTGTTGTTGTCGATACAATTGAGGCTTTGCTCGCGACCGGGCAGGAGTGCGCAGCAGTTTCAGTGAATGGTTCCACCGTGCATGTTGGCAAGTCACGATTCACTGATGAAGTGGCGATCCGTCTGAAGGAGAAGGGCATCACGGTTATAAACTGCACCAATGTTGATAGCATGCTGACCATAAAAGATACTGTTGCATTGTCTAGGAAAAATTCAGAAACGGAACAAATGGTTATATTGTTCACTGCGGACTCGCTAACAGGATTTTCCTTGCTAAAGGAAAAGATAAAAGAAGTTCGTTTGAACAAAGATAATCATTTAAAAAGACAGGCTGACAAGATAGGTTTGTCAGTCGGCAAGATTGATCTTAGGATTGGCATCTATCGGCCAGACAGCCCTTTTGATAAGCCAGAGGGCTGTGAATCATTTGCTGATATAATGATACGCAATGATAGAGCCGTGGATAAACAGCCTCCTCCTCGTTATGTCTAAACCAATCATTTCAATGATCGCAGCAATCGGCAGAAATCGCGAACTCGGCGTTGGCGGCAGATTGCCGTGGAATATTCCCGAGGATCTGAAATTTTTCAAGGAGCAAACCACGGGCAAGCCCGTTATCATGGGCCGCAAGACATATGAATCGATCGGCAGAGCATTGCCGAATCGAACCAACATTGTGGTGACCAGAAATCCAAAGTTCTCAGCAGAGGGAATTATTGTGGCCAGTACGCTCGATGAAGCTATTGCGATTGCCTCACGAGAGGGGCCTGAGGAGATTATGATCATCGGCGGCTCGCAGATATTCATTGCGGCAATGGACATGGCGGATCGCCTCTACCTCACGCTGATCGACGGTTCGTTCGCGGCTGATACGTTTTTTCCTGAATACAGCGCGTGGAGCCGCGAGATATCCCGCAGAACAGTCGAGACTGACGATTATACCATCATTTTTTTACAGCTCGAGAAGCCGTGACTATAATAAGCGGCGTCGCGCGCATCCTGTTTTTGAAGCTTTTTTTCTATGGTTTTCTGTGTTAGAATCAGAGAATCAAATTGACCTAATCGTACGCCTCCGGCATTTTGATTACCACGCAGACCGGCGCCCAACGGAGCAAATCAGCATTATTCTATGAAGTTAGAAACTATCATCGGCCTTGAAATTCATGTACAGCTTAAGACAAAGAGCAAGATGTTCTGCTCTTGTTCAAACGCGGGAGAAAACATGCCCCCGAACACCGCAGTCTGTCCGGTGTGTTTAGGGCATCCGGGGACGCTGCCGGTTCCGAACAAACAGGCTATTGAGTGGGCCGTAAAAGCGGCGCTGGCTTTGAACTGCGCCATACCGCATCATTCAAAATTCGATCGCAAGCATTACTTTTATCCTGACCTGCCAAAGGGTTATCAAATATCCCAGTATGACGAGCCGATCGGCACAAAAGGCTCTGTCCGCATGACTACGCACGGCGAGGAGCGCACAATCAGGATTCATCGCTTGCATATAGAAGAGGATGCGGCGAAGCTCATACACGATGAACGCGGCGGATCATACGTTGATTACAATCGCGGAGGGACACCGCTTGTTGAGATTGTGACTGAGGCGGATATTGCGTCGCCGGAAGAAGCGGGTGAATTTTTGAGGGAGCTGCGCCTCGCGATGCGCTACCTCGGCATATCGGACGCGGATATGGAAAAAGGGCATCTTCGGTGCGACGCGAATATTTCCATGCGCCCTGCGGGAGATAGCCGCTATTATCCAAAGACAGAAGTAAAAAACCTGAATTCGTTCAAAGCGGTAGAGCGTTCGCTTGCCTATGAAATTCGCCGCCAGAGCAGAATTTGGGAGGAAACGGGGAGCGCGCCGCAGGAGCAGGGGACACGAGGATGGGACGAAAACGAAGGAAAGACAATAATACAGCGCATCAAAGAGGAAGCGCATGATTATCGTTATTTTCCGGAGCCTGACATTCCGGAGCTCGATTTTAGCGAGGCGTGGGTGCGCGAGATACGGTCATGTATTCCCGAGCTGCCGGTCGATTTACGGAGTCGTTTTTGCGAACAGTATGGTTTTTCACGAGAGGACGCGAAGCGATTTTCGCAGGATTTTGAGCTTGCCCAATATACTGAGGAGGTTATCTCCGAATTGCGAGCGTGGCTTGGTTCATTTGACGCGGATGGGACCGAGGAGGAGATCTGGGAGCGGAATCGCTCAAAGGCCGCAAAGCTGGTGTCGAGCTGGGTGCTTTCTAAGTTGTTAGCGCTTACTAATGAGCATGGTGTCGGCATGAGCGCCATAAAAATAACCGCGGAGAATATGGCTGAGCTCATCGCGCTCATACATCAGAACAAGGTGAGCGGCGCGAATGCGCAGCACATTCTCGCAGAGATGTTTGAAACAGGCGGTGATCCGTCTGATATCATGGAATCAAAGGATCTTGGACAAATGGACGATGATAATGCGCTTGAAGAGGTGATAGATCGTATTGTCAACGAAAGCGCGAAACAAGTTGAGCAGTACCGGTCAGGCAAAGAATCAATATTCCAATATTTTGTCGGGCAGGTCATGAAGCAGACAAAAGGCAAAGCAGATCCTGTTCAAACAGCCGAATTATTGAAGAAAAAACTTCATAATTAGAGTTTTCCACACGATACTTGCTTTTTATTTTGTCGGTGATATACTGACTGAAATACCATATGAACGGATACACAACAGCAACACATCGCAACAAGAAAACGCGTCGACGCGTCAGATCCGTTCTTATTTTCACTTAATAACTCCTTCCGGAGTTATTTTTTTTGCGTGCTCTTTGAAAAGGAGGTGATGTTAACGAGGGCGGTAACGATTTTTCATTCCATAACTCGATACGCAGAAAGGGGAGCAGAGCATGTTTCACCCAGGGGAGCAGAAAGCCGTACAGAATTTGCTTGACGACACGGGAGTTGATCTCGTGTCTGAGATGTCGGTCTGGCTTCATCAGGCGTTACAGCCACTGCGAGACGGCTGGCATCTCTCTGTAGGGGAAATGGAAACGCAGGTCGCTGCCAGCGCCATTGGATTGCATCCGTTCGATTTCTTTGTGTATCGGGGAGGGCTGGTACGCACTGGATGGGTCACCAAAAAGGTGATTCGCGATCAGAACGAGATGCGGTCGTTGGTTATGCAGTCGCTTCGGGAAGCATTGAGGATTCATGGCATTGAGCATGATGTTGAGGATGTGCTCATGCGCACGTTGTACCCAGCTGTCTATGGACAGCAAGAGCTTGTTGCAGCATAACGAGGGCAGTACCCAAAACAGGAGAAGTGATATGAAACAGCCGACCGCAGTAGACAAGAAATCGAGAAGTCGTGCCCGCAATATCAGAAGGATGTTGAGCTGTCTTATGCGGTTTCGCTATACCGCATCCCCGAATGTGACGAAGGTTAAGATCTAATACTTCACCAGCCCCATCGCCCGCATCACCTCCGCCCATGGCCAGCACAGAAGCATGTGTTGGCCTTTTTTTTATTCCAGAAAACGTTCAATCTGCTTGGTCGCTTCCTGTTCGCTTGTGACCCAATGAATGCGTTTGTCCTTCCGAAACCACGTCATCTGGCGCCTGCTGAACGCGTGAATAGCGCCCTTCAGGCGTTTGAGCATTATGTCCTGCGTCTCCCATTCTCCTGCTAGGAATTCAGTGATATAGCGATACTCAAGCCCGAGCCCAACGAGCCATGGATCACGTTCGCCGCCGTTCCTAAGGCCTTCAATCTCCGCGATCATGCCTTCTGCCACGCGTTCGTCTACGCGCTTGTCTATTTTCTTGTATAATTCATCCCGCAGCACGTCAATGCCGATCAGCAAGGTGTCATATTTTGCAGGACTTTTTTGTTGTTCAATAGGATCGCCAAATCGCATCTTCTCGATAACGCGAATGAGTCGGCGTGGATTTCTGTAATCATCGTCATTCAAAAGTCCTTTTGGCACCTGAGATTGAAGATCTGCAAGTGATTGCAGCGCAAGTTCTTTTCGCAGAGATTCGCTTGGCGGCGTTTCGCTCAGTAGATAGTTATCAATGACCGCGTACGCGTATAGCGCGGTTCCGCCAACAAGATACGGCAAAGCACCCCGCGATACGACGTCATTGATCGCGCTAAATGCGTCTTTTTGAAAATGAGACAATGAATATGGCTCGCCGGGCTCGACAACATCAAGCAGGTGATGGGAGATCATTGCTTGCTCCTCTTTGGCCACTTTTCCTGATCCAATATCAAGACCGCGGTATACTTGCCGCGAATCGACGCTTATGATCTCGCCGTTGGTTTTTCGCGCGCATTGAATACCAAGCGATGATTTGCCGCTTGCTGTCGGGCCGAGAATGGCAATGAGTTTTGGCTTTGTTTGCATGGAGCCAGTATAGGAGCCGGCAGCAAGGGTGTCAATCATCAAAAACCGCCGCGCATGGCGGCTGTTTTTGATGATTGATTATTGTGCTGGTTTGGGTGCGACTGAACCAGTTGGCGGCGGAGGAGGTGGCTGGGTTGTTGTGCTTGGGGGAGGCAATATGCGCGAGTCATCTGGTTGTTCTTGCTCCACTGGCTCTCCTTGCCTGATAGCGCCGTCCGTGCGGAATTGCGTTTCAGGCGGCAGGGATTTTGATCCTGGCGGCGGGAGCGGTGTTCCTGCACTAGGCTTGTCGCCTGTTTTTTCTTGTTGCGCCGGCAGCGGAAATCTTCTATCATCAAGGCTGTTTTTGTCAGACTGATCATCAAGCTTTGCTTTTATTTCGTCAAGCTTTTCATCAACCCGTTCACGCGCCGGCAGAGGAGCGCGCTGCAGCTGATTTTGTTGGTTGTTGCGCGGCGGTTGTTGGATGTTGTTATTTTGATCGCTTGATGCTTCTCCTCTGTTCGGCTGTTGTTGCGCTCCGTTTGCTGGCTGTATGTTCTGTTTTATTTCCTGTTTCACTTTTGTTTCAGCATTCTCTCGAGCTTGGGTCTGGACTTCTTTATCTATCCGCAATTCTGGGCTGAGCATGAATCTCTGCTTTAGGTTCTCAAGTTGGTTCCCTGAGATGTCAGGCATTCCTTCCTCCGCGCGTTTTGCGTTTTCCTGCACTACTCGCGCGTTGAATTCAGCTTCGATCCGCTGTTTGACCGCGTTCAATTCAGTTCCTTTTTGCTCGAGCTTTGTGGTGATATCGCCGTATCGTTGTTCAATTTTCTGCTGTATCTCGGGATTATCAGAAAGCTGCTGTTTGATGCGGTCAAATCGTGCTGGATCGTCAATAGTATCAATCCGCTGTTTGACCGCGTCTATCTGCTGGCTGATTGCCTGGCCGATCGAGCTTCTGACGACAATGGGCGCTTGATCCTGAAATTGCTGGAATGAGGCGATAGCCTCGGGGTTGAAACTCTCAACACGCTTGAGGAATGTCTGTGGATCGGCTTGGTACTGTTCTTGAAATCCTGTGGCCGCTTCACGCCCGAGATTCTCGACAAATGCCTGTTGGTCGGGAGGCAGATTCTCGCGAAGTTTCTGGATCATGGCAAAGGTTGCTGCATCAGGGTTCTCGCGAAGTTTCTTTGAAAGCTCTTCAAATTTTTGTGCCCGCTGTTGTGCGTCAGGATTATCCGTGAATTCTGCTTTGAATTTTTGGATGGCCTCGTCTTCCTTTATTTCTATCTGCTGCCGCAGATCCTCGGGTACTGAGGTCTTGATATTCTGGATCACCCGCAGATTCTCAACACTGCCGTCAGCGATCGATGAGAGAAATTGATCCTGTTCTTCTGGGGTGTCAAAGCTGCGAATACGCTCTTCAAATCTGCTTGTTGTATTTTCCTTGGCGTTCTCAAGGCGGTCAAGGAAATCGCCTGGGACGTTTATGGTTGACTTCAGTTCATCAATGACGCGGAATTGCTGGACCGGACTCCCATTGATCTGGGCCATGTATGTCTCGAATTTTTTCCCGCGCAGTTCCTCAGGAAGCGTATTTATGCGGTCCTCAAAACGCTGCTGTATCGCTCCTTGGGCCTGTTCTATGGCATTGCGCGCCTCTTCGGGGACGAATTCACTGATACGGTCAAGCACTTCAAGCTGTTTGATCTCTTTAAAATCACTGCCGCGTTGTTTGTCGAACGCTTGGCTTATTGCATCTGCGAGCTGTCCTTGATTCTGCGCAATGGTTGTCATCACCTGAACTTGATGTTCCAGAGAGTTCTGCCGCGCTTCCTGTACCTTAGCGTACGCCTGCGGGGGGAGCTGTACTTCCAGGTTATCAAGCATCTTTTGCTGTTTTACCTGAAAATCGGCTATCTTTTCGAGAAATGCTCCTGATTGGTCAGCATTTTTTTCTTTTATTTTTGCCGCCTGTTCTTGTACTTTTTCAATGTTCTTCTCAAATTTTGCCACGGCCTTTTGTGCTTTTTCAGCTGCTTTCGCGTTGTCAGGATTATCCTGTATTATTTTTTTCGCGCGCAAGAGTTCTTCGTGCGCTTCTTCGAGCCGGAGTTCTGCTTTTTTGACCGGATCTCGCGTTATAGTCCGCTGTACAGCGCGCGTGATGGATTTGAGAAAATGGAACGGCCCCGGAGTCTGGGCGCCGAGGTCTTCCTCGGTAACCACTTCATCGAGCACTGCCTCTTCTGAAACAGCATTATCTTCTTCAGTCGCTGTTTCATCCACAACAACTCCGGTATCAATCGAATCATTATTGATTGCTTCGTCCGTTGTATTCACAACGTCGGTTGTTTCTGTTGAAATGTCGTTATTATCGGTTGTTGTGGCTGTAGTGTCGTCCTGCGCGAATACAGGAGCGGTAATGAATAATATAGCAAGAGCAAACAGCATAACTATTTTTTTCATAAATTTGTGTTTATTTATAATACGTACGTTGCATTTAAATGCATTAAAGTTATTTTTTACGCATATGCGCGTATAAAGTATAGCATATATATTCAATGTGTATCTGTTTTTGGCGGGGTATTGCATTATTGTTTATTATATGGTATATTATGATTTCAATTCAAATATCGGCATTATAAAATGCTCGCGCAACTCTGTGTGGGTATTTTTTTACCGCCAGAACACGTACTATGTACCGCAGAATAACAACAATGAACCGTACGCTTTTGTTTCTCATTGTAACCAATAGCCTGATTTTTCTTGCGGAAGCGATGGTTGGGCCGATTTACGCTCTGTTTGTCCGTGAAGTTGGCGGGTCGTTGTTCAGCGCCGGTATTGCCGGAGCAGTGTTCGCGCTCGTTGCTGGAGTCGCGACATTGCTTTCAGGAAAGCTGTCTGATCGCATCCGAAGGCATCGGTTGTTCATTGTTCTGGGATACCTAATCATCGGAATCGGATTTGCGTTGTATATTCTGGTTGATACGTTCAACAAACTGCTTTTGGTTGAGGCATTGATAGGATTCGGACAAGCGGTGTACGGGCCGCCGTTTTCGGCTCTTTACACCAAGTATGTAAACGCGAATACATCAGCCGCGCAGTGGAGCGTCTGGGAGGCCATGACCTACTTTACCACCGCGGTCGGTGCGCTGGTAGGCGGCATGTTGGTTAGTAATTTCGGTTTTCATATTTTGTTCGGAGCCATGTCGTTCATCGCGTTCCTGAGCGCATTCGGCGTATATAAGATTCCGAACGCGCACCCCAAAGGAGCGAGAACAAAACTCGCACCATCTTTTGCGGCAGAAGGACGCAGCTAGTAGAGTAAAATACCAATGACCACACCCAACTCAACAGCGATCCATCCGATATAGGTCATAATGATAGGCCACTCACGGTGCGTGATGCCGTACGCAAGCCAAAAAAACGCAATGACGACCCACGATACCCACGTAACAAGCGAGAGTCCGCTCGTGTCTTTATGTATCCAGACTGTCAAAAGTTGCGGGATGGTGAGCAGGGGACCGAGCGCCCCGATCGGGTATATGGCGCGGTCCATGATTCGTTTCCAAGGATCCGGATGCGGATACTCCTCGTGCTTTTTGTGGATCCTTTTTCTCACATGATAGTGGTGTAGCGCGCTTGTATGTCGTTCGTTCATATGTTTTGTCGCTGCCTTTTGTTTCAGCGCTTTTTTGTTTTTAGTATTATTGGTTGTCTTGATTTTAGCTGGATGGTTGCATTGATTGATCGCGTGGCTTAACATCCCGAATGCGCGCGAAGATGACGAATGAGATCACAAAATAGATTGCGAGCGACCCCATGGCAAGCCGCTGGTTGTGGGTAACTGACGATATAATGCCAAAAAAGAGTGGGCCGGTGGTTGCCGCGACTTTGCTTGCAAATCCGTTGAAACCGAAGAACTCGCCCGCCTGTTCGCGCGGGATCATTTTGGTGAACCATGAGCGGGCGATCGCTTGGCTTGAGCCGATGACCATGCCGCTTAGAACGGACATGGCATATAGGAATAATTTTGTGGTGGCAAACGAGATTCCCAGAACGATAGATGCCCAGAGAACAATGGTGAATAAGAGTATTTTTTTTGATCCTCTGCCGTCGGAGAGCCAGCCGAATAAAATTGCCGCCGGAAACCCGATAAGCTGAACGATAAGGAGCAGCGCGGTTATCTCCGAGAAATTCATGCCAAGCGTGGTTCGCGCGTAGATTGGCACGAACGCGAATATAGTCACGAGCGCGTCGTTCAGAATGTAAAACCCGACCAGAAACCATGCTACCTCTTTATGAGCTTTGATGTTGCGTATGGTGCGGAGAGTGTTGGAAATGCCGATTCGTACCAATCTTGCCAGAGTCTCCTTTTGCACTATCCTTTTATGCTCTTTAATGAAGAGAAACGAGGGAAGCGCGAAAATTAAAAAGAACAATGCCGTCATCGGAAATGTCAGTTTGTATAGTATGATATGCTCGTATCCGGCATTGTAAAGCGGTTTCAGAGCAAGCATCGCAACAACGCCGCCCAGATAGCCGAGGCCCCACCCCAGGCCCGAGATCCTGCCCGATGTCTCTTCGGTTGAGACGTGGACCAGAAACGAATCATAGAGCGTTTGTGCGATGCCAAAGCAGAGATTAGTAACGATGAAGAGCGCGAGTCCGGCAAGGAGCATATTCGGGCCGGTTGCGAACAGTGCAGCCGTGCCGACCATTGACAACCCGCCAAAGATGATAAACTTTCTCTTTTTGCGCGCATCATGATCAGCCATTGCTCCGACAATCGGACTTGCGAGTCCGGCAAGAAGAATGGACATACTGACCGCGAATCCCCACCAAAAATCACCGCGGTCGCCGCCGGCAACGACTTCGCGGAAGAAAATAGGAAATACAAAACTCAAAATGAGCACCGAGTATGCGGAATTCGCAAAGTCATAGAACGCCCAGGAGATCGCTTCGCGTTTGTTTACGTTTCTGAAGAACATGCTCATTATTTTGTTTTTATCCGGCAGTTGGCCAACAGGCCGTGAGTCTAGTTGTCGTCCGCATCGCTTGACCACGTTGACCAATCAAATTCATCACTTTCAACCTCTTCTTTTATGATCCTGCCGCGCGCGTCTATGCGCACTTCGTACAGTTTGCTTTGCTCTATCACTTTTGCCACGTAAAAATCATTTTTGGGCCTTACGCTGATTATCTCAGCATTGGGGTTTGCTTTTTTAAGCCCTTCCTCGACCGTATTCAGATCTACATTCACGGTGTTTGTTGTTTTAGCGCTTGCTGTTTCCAGTACTCCAATTTTGTATCGCCCAAGCAGATCCCACGCGCGGTTTGAGTGTATTCTTGCGAATATGCCGGCCACTTCTTTGCCGCATCGCGATGTTATCTGTCGACTGCCCCCCGGATGAAAATTAATGTATGATGAAACGTCATATACATTGTTGTTCACGATCAGGTAGCAGTCGCCTGGCGAGGAACGCGCGGAAACTTCTTGCGTGGTAAAAATCGGCAGTCCGCTCGGGTCTGTTGCCGGCGGCGTTGCCGCATCTCCCAAGATGGGCGGATGTATGGTTGTTGCGACGATCGGCGCGGGAGCCGAACCGCTCATCAACCCGGAAAGATATATTGCTCCTGATATAATTACAAACAAAAGGAGCGCTGTCAATGTTATTTTTTTCATATGGTTGAGAGCAGCTAATGTATGCAATTGATACAAATACACCATGTGCTACATTCATTCATTCTGCATTGATCAGCGTATTGTATGGTGGCTTTATTATAGACTGAATTCCTCGGAATAGATATGCTCTCTGTTTGCTCCGATTGACGCAAATTGATCTTTGAGCGCGTGAATCATGGGCGGGGGAGCGCATATTAAAATATCTTTTTCAATGACATTGCCTGATGCTTTTTGTATAAGATCAGCGGTTATGCGGCCTTGTTCGTCTGAGAAAAAGGGGATTATCCGCAATACATTGTTGAGCGCGGCCGCGGCCGCGGTAAGCATATCTAAGTATACTGCTTCTTCTTTGTTTTTGACGCAATAGAAGAGATCGACGGTATAACCTGATTCAGGGGTCAATGACCGCACCATGCTGATGAACGGCGTTATGCCGATCCCTCCCGCGATCCATGTTTGAGCCGCGCGCCCCAGATGTTCGTACGAGAATCTGCCGAACGGACCTTCTACCTCCGCCAGTATTCCGGGGGCCAATTCATGTATTTTTGATGTGTAATCACCCAGATCTTTAATAGAGACGCTAATGTGCTTGTCATTAGGCGATGAGGTGAGCGAGAATGGGTGCGACTCGAACCCGATGGTGTGGTCAATAAAATTGAGAAAAACAAACTGGCCGGGCCCGTATACCAGACGTTCATTTTCCGGCTCCATTTGTAATTCCGTCACCTCGTTGTTCAAATGCATGACGCGGGTGACGCGGTAGCGATGTTTTTGTATCAGAAACCTGCCTAGTACGGACCGATATACAAACGCGATCAGTCCGAGCGCGACAAACGCGAGAACATATGCCTTTAGCGGCAGATATCGAGAGGTGTCGCTCGGAATGAGCCAGATATGCAGCGCTGCAAGAAAGAACGCGCCGCCGAGAAACTTGTGCGTCCATTTCCAGATGTCGTATCTCGGCCGCAAATAGAGCGTCAGCACAATGAGAGCTATCATGCACCCGAGTGCGAGTATGCCCCAGTTGATGGACCAGTCGCTACTCAGCCACAAAAACGAGGCAGCCTCTCGGACGGAGGTTGCGTATTTTGAAATGAGGAGCAACGGGTGAAATAACAGTAGTATAAATGCGATCTGGCCGATCAGGCTGTGTTGTATGTATACATTATTCAGTCCGTTCATGCGCGCTTCAAAGAACCGCAGCCGCGCGGAGAGCAGAAGATTGATGGCGAATAGGACCACGCCGACCAGGCCGAACATCTGCCCGAAGCTGGCGAGTATCGCGCCTCCGGTGCTGAAACGCGGTTGAGCCGCCGGCGCTAGCAGCCAGAGCACCAGTGGAAAGAGGGATACAACGACGATCACCCAGAGTATGCTGTTTTTATTTGTACGCATAGTATTGTTATATGATATTCGCTTCCGCGTGCTTCTGCAATTTCGAGAACGCGCTTTTATATTTTCTCTTTATCGAGGAGGGGAGATAGGGATAATATTTTCTTTGTGCCGCTATTGGCTGTTTTAGGAAACAGGTTGACAGCACACCCCTGCAGTTCTTCGCGCCGCAGGCGCATTTGGTTCTCCATAGTTCCTTATTGATCTGATCCATGGCGTTGACCCCGAAGTCATAGGAGAGCTCTTCGCCTTTTTTTATATCCTTCATCGCGTAGAACGAGCTTTTTGCAATGGTTTTGTGTTTGATCAGGACGTTCGGATCGCAAGAATGGTTAATATACGAATATGGATGCCAACTTACCACATAGGCGCCGCGTCCCGCATAATCCGCGTGATGCCGTTCGGCTTCGGTCAACAAGTCGCTGGCCTTGATTCGTGGCAGTTTGGATATATCAACCCTGAAGATGAGCTCTCCTTATGTAGGTACAGCATGTCCAACTTACCGGATGGAACAATTCTCTGTCTCGCAATCAAGCTTAAATCAGAAAAATTCAGAGACAGTATTTCCGCTAGAATAGATTTATCCGAGGTTAAAATATCCTCAATTATTTTTTCTGAAGTCAACTCGTTCATGCTTTTATGTTAGCGGATTATCATCGCATTCTACGCAAACAAAATTCCCTGTAGGAAATAGTAGACCATTATTAATCCTCGTGGGGACATCATTCAAATCTGGAATTCTGTTAACAAATTTGCCTGAGCCGAAGGAAACACTATCGCCACAGTGGTTACAAATTTCAACTGATGAATACTCATCGTGCGGCATGCAGTCGTCGTAGGTGGCGTAGCCCTTTACCAGGGCGGCGTTGGCCCATTTGCCGCCCCGGCCGTCTTTCATGCCGTTTCCGGTTGAATTTTTGAGGTTATAGGGGGGGGCGAAGTCACCACCAAATCAACCGATTCGTCCGGTATCTGTTTCATGACATCAATGCAGTCGCCAGGGATGATTTTGTTTATGAAGTCTTTTGGGTATTTTATAGGGCTTCAAAAGGCCTTTCTTTTCCTAATTTTACCTAGAATAAGGCCCAAAGTCAAAAGAAGCCTGGTTGTCGGCTTCTGCGTCTAAAATACGATTTTCTTACTACCCTAAAATTCCATACCGGCTAAACGCGATATAGCCCAAGACAAAATACAGAATAACCAACGCGGGCGGAATGATAAAGATTATTGGAATTATTTTAGACTTACCCTTAGACTTTAATAATTTTCTAATATTTACACATAACAATAATAATGCACCTAAAATTGTGAAATAAAGTGAAAGATTTACATATAAATCCGGCATACCCGGTTTATAAAACATCTCATAAAAAAATTGTGGTAATAGAAAGAATATTATTATAGAGAATATGTTACCGTAAATAAATATTTTCATAATTAATTACCTTTATTTAATAAACTAATTCCCTAAATATATTCCAATCAAACACTGAACTGGGCATCTTGCCGAAAATCTGTCCAAACCGTCTTAATTCTGCTTGCTCTTTTTTAATATCCCTATCCCCTGGCCGCAAACCATAGGCAATGAACATAACCGACTGATTATCTAACCTGCCATAAATTTTTCGGACAATTGCCTGTGCCTCTTGCTCGGTTTTTGTGTTGCGTTTGACTGGTAATTGATTAGTAGCGATATTCACCGCATCCTGCCAGTCAGCCGCGGTTTGGGGCAATCTGCCAAAAGCATATTGATAGGAATGCAGGACTCCGGCCCGCTCTCCCATGCCTAGTTTATCAGTGCTCTTGGTGCCATAAGCAATAAAGTTTGTGGTGGCTTTGTCTAAAACCAGATTTTTGCCATAATCCCATACTACCTTAGCTTCTAGGGCAGTATCTCTAGTTTTGTCAAGATAATCCAAGAGTGTGTCGGTGTCAGCCAAAGCTAAAGCGTTCAGGATCTCGTCTTTGGTGTATTGCTCATTAGCTGGCCGTTTTATCACCTCACCGAGCACCTGCGGTGCGGTTTCGACATTAGGGTTTTGTTTAGGAATTTCTGTGTTGTTTGAACTTGGCGGTGAAATAATGATAACAGCATTCGGAGCCGCCACAATTTCAATAGTCTTTGATTTGGTTGATTCCACATTGCCCGCCCGGTCTATTGCTCGATGCTGAACAGTATTACTGCCTAATGCGGTTATTATAAACGAATTACTATAAGTATTCCATGTACTGCCGTTATTTAAGCTATATTCAGTTTTAAGTATACCCGCATTATCGTCAGTAGCGGTTAAACTGACAGTGGCTGATGTTTGATACCTGTCGCCACCCAAACTACTGCCAGAAAGAGCAATGGCGCTGGCGGGCTGGGTAATATCAGCCGCTTGCGTGCTATCTAAAACCGCACTAATCGGAGTGGGTGTAAAATTACCAGTGCCGTTTTGGTCAACTGATAAAACAGTGTCTGATACATTAGCGGCCAAGGTAACCGTGGCTTCGGTGGCAGTGCTAACCGGCAAATTAGCGTAATAAGCTGTTTCCGTAACTTGGCTGTCCTCTATTTTGGAAACCCGCAAACTAAATGTGCCGCTGCCAGTGCCGTCTAATTCTATTTGATAAGTCTGCCCGTTGGATGTGGGCAGAAACACAAACTTATTTTTCCCGATTTCTTCATAGGCCACGCCAGTGATATTGTAGTCAATTGCGCCGTTCTCGCCCCTGCCTACATGATTGCCGGATGAATCATAAATATGCAGATTAACCGGACTATGCACTGACACCAGTTCGCCGGTAACTTTGCAGACCGATGAATCTTGGGTGGCGTTGCTGGGCAAGGTAATCATATTGCCGGTAATAATAGTATTCACCAATGATACAATGCCCGTGGCGCTGGGCATAGTGGCATGCTCTATGCCTTTAAAATAGTAAGTCCGGTTGCTGTCTGTATTAACCGCCTTGGAACTAACCAAGGGAACCGTGCCGTCGCCTTCGTGTAGCCACATCCCATATTCGCCGTTGCTTTTCTTGATAAGCGTGGTTATGGTGGGGGTATCACAGCCATTGATATTATAAGCATCCAGGCCAGCGGTATTAAAATTGTCCAAAGCGCTGGAATGGAAACTGTCCGCTGACTGTAAAAGAATCGGGCTTAATCCAAAATCGGTCAAGAATTGTTTTGTCCGGTCATAATCAAAAACATTGTTCTGTGTATGGTCGTAGTAATAATATTCCTGGTTAATGTAAGCGCGACTGGGCAATAATTCATAAATGGCCGGCATATTTTGGGAAATATATCTGACCCGTTCCGGATCCAAAAACGGAAACATCAGCTTGACATTCAAGTTATCTCCCCAAAGCAAGGCCTTGGCCGCCAGCGGCGCACCGAAATGCGGGGTGCCGATGAATATCAGCTTATCCACTGAACCAGAACCATTATCCAGAATATACTGCTTAGTCAAAAGCCCGCCCATGCTATGGGCAACAACATCTGCCTTATTGGCTCCGGTTTGATCTTTAACCGCATCAATTTTATCTTTTAGACTATGACTGCTTGTTCTGATATCCAACCGCCAATCATAAGGAAAAACGAATAAATCAGTATTTTCCTGATAACCCGAACTTGTTAATAGATTAATCAAGCCTTCAAACACATCTTTTGTTGGTACCGGCTTTCTCACTATGTCGCCGATTGTCACTTGACTGTCGCTAACCGTGCCGTCAAAATTCATGGCCAAAATATTCATAAAATCATCCCCCGGATCACGCAACATCTGAATAATATCCGGCCAAATTTTATCGTCTCCATTCCGCATCTCTGTCCCCATAATCCCAGGCACCAAAACCACGGGCAAAAACTTGATTTCAAACGACAGCTCGCCACTTGCCGGCAACCTGACGGACGAAACGCCATCACTAGCTTCAAAATGATAAGAGAACGAGCCTTTTGGGAACGAGCCCAGACTTGCTTCATAAGTATAGATTTCCTCAGTAGTGGTAGCCAGCTCATAATACAAATTGTTGATCACGGCGCGGATGTAGTTTGGGGCCGCGCTCTCGGGATCGCTATATGAAACTTTAAAAATCGGCGCGTTTAAGGTTTTGAAACTAACATTCGGCTCCACGCCGTCAGTGATGTAACCGCTGGTAGCGACATAGGATAAAGTTGGCGGCTGGTTGGGCGGAATGTGCACAGTCCAAGGGTCATATAGCACATTGCTGGA
>Ga0066639_10001057_pt1 | contig 24659 bp, 19 predicted proteins | sample CryGeyCG2114_010_2_FD_59504 | JGI IMG/M metagenome (GOLD analysis project Ga0066639, IMG submission 59504) | Groundwater microbial communities from aquifer - Crystal Geyser CG10_big_fil_rev_8/21/14_0.10 | ecosystem: Environmental > Aquatic > Deep subsurface > Groundwater | place: USA: Utah...
TTGCAAGAAAAGTATGTAGATGTCCCAAAGATCCTTGCAAAAAGTGATTTAATTGTTCTTCCACAGCGAACTGGGCACGGTGCAACAATCCCTCCTATCAGCATTCTTGAAACAATTGCTGCAAAAAGAAATATTGTAACCACAGATACCATAGGGGTAAAAGATATTCTTTCCGAGAAGTACATCACATCACCCAATAATCACAAATTGCTCGCCTCAAAGATTGAATATTTTTATGAAAATCGTAAGAAGCCAGGTTACGATAAGAAATTAATAAAAACTTTTGAGATTAATTATTCTGTTGATAAAATATTTTCGGCAATATCTTCTCTAACTTCTTGAGTTTTATCATATATTTTAAATTCGTCTGAATACTCCAAAGCGTATACATCTTCCAGATGGTATTCATTATTTTCCTTTAGCAAAGCAATAATTTCCTCTTCCGATTCTGGTAAAACAAAATCTTCCATCTTTTGTCTGTAATGAACAGCAAATACCGCCTCTGAAGACAGCAACCCAACTCTTGTAATTCCACCTAGTATCTGCGAAGAATTTTGATCGCTAGCAGTTAAATATATGATTTTTTTGTTTTTATCATCGGGAACATACCTTTGGATGTTATTAAAAAAATATAAGGCATGCCTTGCATAATTGTTGATCAATTTTTCTTGAGAAATATATCCAGAATACAAATGCGTTATAACAAAGAATCCCACCACGATTAAAAGATAAATATTTATTTTTTTATTCTTTCCAACAAAAACTAAACACAAAAGCGGGGGGGTGAACGAGGCAGAAATGAGATATCTGTGATGACTGACAAGAAGCATGTCGAATTTTGTTAACCAAAAGATACTTAATATGCCAATTGCAGATACAAATCCAATCATTACTTCTCTTTTTAAGGAACTATAGAAGATTAAGAGTAAAATTAAGCAATATAAAAAAACTCCTCCGTTAAAAATAAAAAATTTGTCAAAAATATCTTTATCCAAATTTAAAAGCAGACTTCCATATAAAAAGATAAATGCGATTAATATAAATATGTATTTCCTTATGTCAATTTTGTTGCGCAACACAAAAAAGGTTAGTAAAGAAAATAAATACGATGGAATAGCCATTAACCAAAAAATGGTCATGTTTGAAAAACTTGAATTATTCTTTAGCCAAAAATAAAAATCCTGAAGTAAAGATGATGGAAAAAATAAATTCCAAAAAGTTCCAATGGAATTAAGAATATGTGAAAGTTGAAACTTATCAAGGTTGGATAATCTATTCATTGTTTCTAATGAAGAGTCAACATTTCTAGTACTTAACGGGTATCCAAACAACAATGCGGTGGGATGAACAAAATATTCTACAAAAAAAATAAGTGAATAAATCAAAATTCTCTTCACTAACAAGGATCTTTTACCTTTTTCGCGATATGAAATTAGTAAATCTGTTCCAATTAAAATAATCAGTGAACCACCAAATCTAAATGCTGCAAATTCTAAACATAAGAAATAAAACAAGAATGTTAAGAAGTATTTTCGCTTTAAAAGAAAAATTAAAGACGATAAAAGCATTGCAAGACCGCTGATACTTGCTACTCCATCACCCAAAAACATATAGAGGGCTTCCTGGCCGATATAGCCAGTTGCAAAAACCAAAGCGGCAGCGAACGAAATCATTTTATCTTTCGTTAACTGAAGCAATAAGCGATAAACTAAAAGTGAGACCAAAGAATAAAGTAATAAAGCCAGTAGATTATAACCAAGTGGCCTAATTTCAAATAATGAATAAAGATAATGAGGAATAATTGTCAAATTTTGATAAGGAAAGTACATTCCAACGTCGTTTTGGACATAATAAAGAATTGTGTAGGAATCCAACCAAAAATACATAAAAAGAAGGTAAAAATTGGAGAATACCGATACAAAAATGAGCAGTGAAAAAATGAAATATTTCTTCTGTTTCATTTTTTCACTTTCGCGATAAACAGCCATCCGAGAGAAATTCGTATTAGTATCCAATAAACTAGATCTACCAAAAAACCTAAAAGGGGTAATTTTTGAAACTTATCTAACAACTTCAAAAATTCGCCAACGTAAACAACCTTGCGTCCACGCTCCTTATCAAACTTATATTTTTTATAGCGTTTAATTATTTCCAGGGTAATATCATTAACTACAAAATACTGGGACACCATTTTTAAAAAGCTATCATAACTAGGCAATCTTATATTCTCGTAGCTCTTGCCACGCCCGGAAAGTCTAACATAACGGTCGGCCCATTTAGCAGGTAAATACGAAAGGAAAAACAACTTGAAATGCGGTTCATATGGCCACCATTTATTGGCAGTAGTAATGTGAAGAATTCCATCCGGTTTTAAAACCCGAGCAATTTCTGAGAGCATTTGTTTCGCATTGTCTGCATGCTCAATTACTTCAATCGAGGTTACTATATCAAACGCATTATCGGGAAATGGCAACTTTTTGCCATTATATTTGATGACTTTGCGTTTCAAGCCGAGTGCTTCTAGCAATTCGCAGGTAGCTTTAGCTGACTCTGCATCGACCTCACAGGCGATGCTGTTTTCAAACTTCTGACAGACATAAGCAAACGTTAATCCCAAACCAGACCCCACATCCAAAAGCTTTGCATTACTTTTCTTGTGTTCGAGTAATATTTGAGAAGTTCTGGTACCTTTAAATTTCGCCACTCGTGTATACCATTTAATCCAATCTTCAGATTGGCTGTACTGTCTAAAACGTTTGTAATGTTTTACAATAATTTCGTCGTCTGGTATTTTTACTTTGTTCATAAAATAAATGAATAACAAATTCTACACTTTTTTTCTTTTATTACCATTTACATGGATCATTGCTATTTTTTTGTTCAATCCTCATTATATTGAACTAACCGGAGTTCTCGAAACATGGCTTCCCTACAAAGGGCTTGTTTACTACAAGGACTTCGCGGCTTTCCACCTCCCGCTTGGACGTTTGATTCTCCTTCCTATACATATCTTGGCTGATTGGAGAACTGAGCTCGATCCATTTGTGGCATTAGTTTTCGGACTAGGAACTTTAAAAATTATATATGATTTTGGGAAAGAGTTTCTATCAAAAATAGCAACTTTACTCTCTTTGATCTTTTTTGCAATCTTTTTTTGGTATGCTGCCACAGGAATTTTGTTTTTTCATGAAATATTGATCGGTTGGCTTCTCGCGCTAATTCTTTGGATTTATTTTAAAGCACACAGTGAGAAAAAAATTAGCATTCAAACCTCATTCATATTGGGGATATTAATTTCCACAACAGAACTATCTGGGCAAATTGCCACATTTACACTAGCAGTTATCTATATTTTAGTAACAACATTCTTATTAAAATCAAAAAACAAATCTATAAAAATAATTGCCTTAAATGTTGGAGTATTGGCTCCTATTGCAATAACTTCTGCCTACTTCTTACTAAACAACGCGTTTGGTGAGTTTTTTTACTATAACGTAACTTACTATCTGCAGTACGCTGGATACGACAAAAATTTTTGGACGTTACCCCATCTAATTTTGTTGGCCTTTTACGCACCATTAATCGCCTCGTTGTTAATATCAGTAATTTTAAAGAAATTTAAACTTACTTCTCGGATTTCGCAATTAAGTTTACTCTCGCTATCTTCTATCCCATTCATCGTATTCAGCGTATATCACCCACACCATCTAAACTATGCAATACCGGTATTAGCCCTTAATGCTGGTGTTGCCTACGACTTTGCAGTTAAAAACAAAATAACTAGAACTCTTGTATCTGTAACAATTACAATTATTTCATTTGTATTTGTATATAAAATAATACCGTGGCATACATCTAGAATTGTTCTTCCTCCCAAAAGCTTCAAGGTTGCAAACGATACCTACCCAGACGACCCCATGTATCAGGTAATTCAATGGATCAAGCAAAATACCAACAAAAATGCAACATTAATGGTCTTGGGTGACAGTATGATTTACTTGAAATCCGATAGGATTCCGGCAAACCGCCCTGCCAAAGGCGGTATCCCATATAGCTGGGAGCCTTTTGACAGCGTTAAACAAGAAATCTCACAAAAACCACCTGACTATTGGATAATTGGTAACACTTTCACTCGAAGACTACGAGAAGATTATAACAAAGGATACATGGTCGATTTTGTAGAGGAGCAAATTGAAAAATGTTGTTCCTTGGTATATGAAGACGATGTTTGGCAAATATGGCAAGATAATAAGATACATGAATAAGGTTGGTTGGCTATACTCATCTAAACACTTTTATGACTTAGGTTTGCATCTCTTGTATGGTGATCAATATATAAATTCCTACAAACAAGTTGCAAAGTTAATACCTAAAAACTCATCTGTTGTTGATGTTTGTTGTGGAAGTGGAAAGCTGTATGAACATCTCAAAAATAAAAAGGTAAAATACATTGGCCTTGATGGCAGCAAACCATTTATAAAGCATTTAAAAAGTAAAAATATCGACGCTAGGTTAGTTGATGTAGTAAATAGTTCAATACCAACTGCTGACCATATAATTCTCCAAAGAAGCCTTTATCAATTCAAAGATCCAGATAAATTAATAAAAAAACTTTTGAAGTCTACCAAGAAGCGATTAATAATATCAGAATCTGTACAGAATCTTGGCGACAAGCAAAGTAATTTTATAAATATTTTGATTCATAAAATAATTCCTTATTTTGTTGGAACAAATTTTGATGACAAGAGCTTTAGATTTACAAAAAATGAATTTAGAAAAGTAACTGATAAATATAAACCTAAATACAAAACGATTTCTGGAGGGAAAGATCTAGTAGCGATTATAACGAAAGGCAATAATCCGTCTTAAGAATTCAATAGAATCTGGGATCAGATTAATCGTTGACACTTTTTCGGGCCTCATCACACACAAAATTGGTATCTCACGTACATCTAATCCAGCATCCACGCTTCGAACACAAATTTCCGTATCAAAAAACCATTTCTTGTCTTCAACTTTTTTTAGAACCGGCAGAATTTTTTCGCGATTAAAAAACTTATATCCAGCCTCAGTATCATGTAAATTTACATTTAATAAAAACCTAACGACAAGTTTATAAACGTTCCCTGCAATATATTTGAAAAATCTTCGCATTCCACCCACTTCGATTCTGTTCCCCACAACTACGTCTGCCGCCCCCCTGTCTATTTCGCGAATAAATTCTGGTATATAAACCGGTGAATTTTCCAGATCAACATCGATGTAGCCTACAACTCTACCTCTTGCCAATTGCATTCCCTCAGAAACAGTTCCTCCACGCCCAACATTCTTTTCATGATTAAATACTCTGAATTTCTTATTTTTCTTTGAATACTTCTTAAGATGTTCTAAAGTTTTGTCGCGACTAGCATCGTTTATACAAATTACTTCCCATTTGTACTTCGTATTTTCCAAAACCTCATTAACTTTTTCCAAACTCCAAGTCAATGTCGGTCCCTCATTGTAACAAGCAAGCACCAAGGAAAAATCTAGTTTACTCATCCGACTATCTTAACAACTATACTGAGGGTAGGCAAGCGAGTAAGCTCCTCGCTTCTACATTTACCAAATTATTAAATCTAATGAGCTCTTTCAATTGCGACATCGTTATCCACAAAAAAAATGGTGATATTCCCGCCGAAAAACTACTGTTCGTCAGTAAAATAATGTTATGATTCGATTCTTTGTAAAATCTTCCTCCCTCTTCTGATTGGTACGTATCAGTGATAGTATCAAAACCATCTCGTTTTAAAAACTTATCCGTAAACACTGGCATATCGTCATCGGTATAGTTATCAGTAATGCATTGAACCGTAGGTGCGACTTCTAACAAGTCAGCACCACTTTCCATTTTTAACTGAACTAAAAAATGTAAGACACCATCTATTTCCTTGCTTATAAACCCAACAATACCAATCTGGTGTTGCTTTACAATTGGTTGATCCCACGAACGGACTTCACGGTCTTTGCACTCCACTCTAACTCCAATAATAGAAAAATACTTCATATCCTCGTGATGGATTTCTGTTTTAGTTTTCCTCCAACTCACTACATCTTTTAGAGGAATCAGTTGTCTTTCAAGGGAAACTTTGGCCTTAGCTTCCGAAATTTTCCGAAGAATCTCTTCCATGCTATACAATGAAGCAGAGTTCGAATGTGAGGATACCATTAACTTAATGGCGTAACCACTTACTGGATTCGTAACAAGACCAGAGGAGTTAAGGCATTCTTGCAAGCACTTCTGGTCAATACTTTTCAACGAAGACGTACGCTCCGGACAAAAACTAATCATCGATACCACAGAACGAGCATCCATATTAACAACATTATCTATTTGAGTGAGTGCTTTTATTTGTCCAAGTGTTAGCCATTTGTAATTGGTTTCGACATTAATCTTTTCGTTATCAGCGATCCTGACAATCATGTTTCTATTCCTTTTACGATGGAACCTCGCGCCTTGCTCAGATTGCAACCGATCAATTAATACTTCGGATTTTTTACTACCTAAAAAATATTCAATGTACTTGGTCGGTTTCCCACCATGTAACTGTAAATAATTGCTGCGAGTCGCTTGAACTGTTGGAGAGAGTTGATAAGTATTAATGTTTCCCGGCTCGGCTTTTGCTTGAACCAGAAAATACAATATTCCATTAATTTTTTTTGTAATAAAACCTAAAATTCCAATTTCCGGTTGATAGATAATTGGTTGAGACCATTCCGGAATCAGCCCCATATTTGTTTTCACTTTTAGTCCTCGAATACTAAAAAAGCCACCAGAATCGTGCTCTAAATCACCAGTATTCGAGTTAAACTTCCATTTTCGAAGTGTGGTAAGAGGCCGCTCCTCAACATTAAAAAGTTCCTTAGAATTAAGATAATTTAACCATTCCAGTATCTCGTTCGTTTTGTAAAAGGGGTTATATTCTGTCAGCGAAGATATATAAAGGTCCAGATTGCTTGAACCATTAGAATAATACAGAGTCTTTTTAAGTGCTTTAGAAAGCCCAGCAATCTGTTTATCGAGAAGTTTAGGAGCCATATATTAAATCAAGTACTTTTTTCATCTCACCCAGAGTATAACTCAACTTGACCCCTTTCAAGTCGGCATAAAAAGGCATCCGGACAAGCCTTGACGCCAAGTCTTCAGTTAATTGAAGTGAGCTTTTTTTGTAACCAAATTTTCTTCCCATCGGCGAAGAATGCAAAGGTACATACCCAATGTACACATAAATGTCTTTCTTTTTTAAAAGTGCTATAAACTTTTTACGATTGGCAGGAGTATCAAAAATTACAAAAAATGCATGGTGATTGATTTCTACATTGTCAGGAGGATGAGGTATTTTAAGAAAGCCCAATTTCTCATATGGTGCAAAAAGTTTTCGATAGGCTTTTGTTATTTGCGAACGCCGCTTTTCTATTTTTTTTGCATCTTCAAGTTGTGCCAAAAGCATTGCGGCCAGAATATCTGATAAGAGAAAACTTGATCCTACATCAACCCAATGATATTTACTTTTTACTCCGTCTAAAACAAATTTTCTGTCAGTGCCTTTTTCTTGTAAAAAATGTGCCCGCTCAATCCATTCTGGTCTATTGACAACCAAAGCTCCTCCTTCACCACAAGAAATGTTTTTAGTTTCGTGAAAGCTATATGCGACGAGATCTGGCGTAACACCAGTAGATTTGCCATCTATAAACGAGTGCAATGATTGAGCGGCATCGAGCATTACGATTAATTTATTTTCCCGGGCAATTTTCATTATTCTGCCAATATTACACGGAATGCCTGCATAATCTATGGGGATAATCATCTTTGTCTTTGCAGTTATCAGCCTTTCAATTTGATCAACATCAATATTCATAGTGTCTTCTTCTACTTCGCAAAAAACCGGTTTAGCACCCCTTAGAACAATCGCGTTTGCCGTTGAGCTGAAAGTGTAAGAAGGCAAAATCACCTCATCGCCTGGATTAATATTAGCTAACAGTGCTCCCATCTCCATAGCTGTCGTACATGATGTAGTTAAAAATACTTCACCAAACTTGTATTTTTCCTTCATCAACTTTATACACTTTTGAGAAAATTCTCTGTTCCCACAATGGGCTCGAGATTTTAATGACTCCAAAACATAGGACCGTTCTCTTCCTGAAAGATAAGGTAAATTAAATGGGATTTTCATAATTCTCCAACATGATATCATGAGCATTATGACTACCCTAGCATTAATTGGCAAAGGCCATTGGGGCACTATTTATATAAACACTGTGAAATCACTAAAGGGGATCAGCATTCCGGATAAATATATCTTTGGACGAGACTATAAAGAAAATTTAACAAAAAAAGAATTAAAGAAGATCGGCGGAATCATAGTCGCTTCCCCTTCTGAAACACACTTCGAGGTTGCTTCATATCTATTAAAACAAGGCTTTAAAAGCCTATTAATTGAGAAGCCACTTACACAAAAATTATCGGATGCCATTAAATTGCAAAAGCTAGTCAAAGAGAAAAAAGCTAAGTGTATGGTTGGACATGTTCAGCTTTATGACCCGGCATATCAAACCATGAGAAGAATTGCTAGAAAAAAAATCGGGAAGATTAACAAAATAAAATATTTCGGATTAAAGAGCCCGGAAGTAAAAGGGTCAACGGTTCTAAAAGACTGGGGACCGCACCCTATATATATCTTTCTTGATTTAACTGGTGAAAAACCGACAAAAATAAAAGCTACCCCAACAAAATATGACAACATTCGATTGACATTGAAATTTCAATCTGGAATAACTGGGGTTGCCAATATTGGCACTCTCTACCCAAGAAGAAGAAGGGAGATTGAAATAATTGGAGAAAGAGGTAAATTAAAATTAAATGAGTTTCTCAATCCACGAAATCTTGTTTTTGTTGATAAAACGAACAACAAGACAATAATTAAATTCCCAACCAAAAACTCCCCTCTGGCAAATGAAGTTATTGAGTTTGCTGAACTAATAAAGGTTAACAAAAAGACGAGAAGCCCTATTTCACAAGGAGTTGAAGTCGTTAAGGTCATCCGGCAAGCAGAGAGATCTATTTGAGTCATGTTTTCTGATGGTAACGTATTCAAACTGCGCAACTACTGGTTCACAAGATAACAGTTTATCGAAAAACACCTTTGTGTGTTCATATCCAAACTCCGGAAACCTTTCATCGATTAATCGTTCGTCAACAACCCAATAATCAGGAGGTTTTTGTTTCAGCTCTTCGGCAAAATCGTCTAAAGGTTCAAATACCCAGGGCTGGCTCACAAAAGCTCTTGGATTCGCCAATACTCTTCTTGATTCTACATAAAATAGAGGGTCTGCAAGAACAATCAACGTAGCATTAGTAGTTGTTTTTTTTCTTACCCAAATAACAGCATCATACATTGGATCATTCCTGTATATCTTCGAAAGGATATTTTTCGCTTCTAAAATCGATGGATCTAAGATATCGTATATGGTTTCAATTTTACGATTATATAAAAAGTTAGATTTATACTGCGGACCAACTATAAAGAATAGACAGTAAGCGTTTAATAAAAAAATTACAGATAAAACAATAACACTGATTGTATTTATTTTTGCGTTTAGCTTTTTAACTTTTTCCACGCAAATTCCCAGCAAGAGTGCAAATGTTGGCAAGCTAATTTCAAAGCGTAATGGATGAAATATTGAAAACCAAAAAACGATCGGTAATGAAACCAAGATTAACAATAATGAAAAGTATTTCTTGAAAGTCTCTCGTTTTTTTCTCTTAATCGAATCGTACATAATTAAAAAAACTAACAGTATGGGACTGTGTACAGCTGAAAAAATAATAATGTTCTGAGTTCCTCTACCTAAATTTGAAAAGGGATAATTATTAGCTTTATAGGTCACAATCCAATAATAAAAATCTTTAAACGCATTATTAATAATCAGGTATGAAATAATCAAACCCGCAGGCAAGATGAAGCCCATCCCCATGGCAATGGTCGTGTACACAAACTTTTTGCCTTGCTTAGCAATAGATCGAAACAATATCGACAAATAAATAGCTATCAGATAAAAACCAACCATTTGAAGTGATAGAAATGAAATACTAGCAAAAAAGCCCGCCAAAAACGCGGTAATAAGTTTTGGTTTTTCATACCAATCCAACCAGAAAATTGTAGACAAAAGAATTGTAGTCCCCATGAATGATGTGGTGACAAAATGATTCTGCCCTAAATATCCATACCAGATAATAAAAAAAAGAATTGGCAGATATTTAGTTTTACCTGTCAATATTTTTTTGCTTGCAGCAAAAAGCAACCAAAGAATTACCAGTGAATTTACAGGAGACAATATAATTGTTGCAGTTTGGTTGTAGCCAAAAACACTGTGGTAAAGAACCATCAGCATACGGAGGAACGGAAGGTACCCCCCTCCAAAATCTTTATAAAAAACTAAACCTTTTGATACAAACCATGACTCATATAGCGACTGTACGAATGCTTGTTTAGGTAAAAAAATAAAAGCCAACCCAATCCAAATAGCACAGGCAACAAAAAAATTAAAAAATCTAACGTCCTGCAATTTAAGAAAGCCCTTAGTCATGATTAACAAATATTATGTTTTTATACTTAACGTACTATATAATATGATCGATCTACGTGCATGTCCAGAAAAAAGAAGATTACATATAGCGCCATAATCCCAGTCTATAATAGCGAGCGAATTGTGGGAGTCACAATTAGTGAAACAATTAAATTTTTCAATAAACATAGATTTAATTATGAGCTGATTATAATAAACGATGGAAGTTCAGACAAAAGCTGGGATATCCTAAAAAATATCGCCTCAAAAAACACCAGAATTAAGGCAATAAATTTATTAAGAAACTACGGGCAACATACAGCGGTCTATTGTGGATTACAAAAAAGTACAGGTGATTATGTAATAACACTCGATGACGATATGCAAAATCCACCAAATGAAATAATCCATTTAATAAACAAAGCAAATGAAAATTATGATGTAGTTTTTGGTAAGTACAGAATTAAGAAACAAAGTCTATATCGAAGGTTGGGGAGTTTTATTGTGAATAGTATTAACAAAAAGATATTTGACATCCCCGATGGAATTGTGACCACAAATTTTAGAATAATAAGGAGGGATGTTGTTTCACGAGTATGTGAGTACAAGACAAATTATCCATATGTCCAAGGATTAATCATGATGTGCTCAAGTAATCCAGCAAACGTTCTTGTAAAACACAAAGCAAGGAAAATTGGTAATAGCAACTATAATATTATCAAAATAACAACTTTAGTGGCCCGGATACTATTTAATTACTCATCATATCCACTTCGATTGACAAGCATCATTGGAATTCTGTTTTCAATACTAAGTTTTATCCTCGGTATTTATTATTTTCTAAGAGCAATTATCTTGGGATCCTCTGTTCCAGGTTGGGCGACTATTGCCGTTATGATTTCATTTTTTGACGGAATAACTCTATTAATGCTCGGAATGCTCGGTGAATACACAATTAGATTACTAAACCAAGTGAGTCTACGTAAAAGCTATTATATAAAAGAAGAGGTTAATTAAATATTTATATTTTTTTTAATATAAACTGACCTCCTTTTGAACTAATTAATTTTAATTTTTTCTTTTTGAGAAAAGTATCGACAGCTTTCTTTACACCATACCCCTTAACCCATTCTAATGGCAAATAATCATCTCCTGTTATATAACCGCCCTTCTTAACCTTAGGATAGTAACTCATTAAATCATTAAAAACATAATCATATGAATGATTTGCATCGATGTATATCCAATCAAAATATTTATCTTTGAACTTGTCCGCTATCTTGTCTGAATAGTTGCGATATATTTTTACTTCTGGGTGTTTACCAAATTCGACCAAGACTTTTTGATAAATTTTGTCCATCTTTTTCTGGTCATTGTTTCTTCCGCCATACAACCTGTTCACATATTTAGGCATATATTCCCAAGGGTCTATTAAATAAAGTTTTTTGGGCTTTACTGTTTTTAAGATTTGCCGACCAAATTCTCCCTTCCAGACACCAATCTCTGCACAACAAGAATTCTTTGGCATCAAACCAAGCAAATATTTTCGGTATTTCCTTTTTTGCAATATGAAGTTTCTTAAATTAGTAATCATTTGTTTCACCCAAACACAGTTTCTTCCCAGGAACATGTTTTCTGATAGTTATGTACTCCATTCGTGCGACACCAGGTTCACAAAGCAAAAGTTTATTAAAATAATCTTTTGTGTGTTCATATCCGAACTGTGGGAACCTCTCATTAACTAACCGCTCGTCAACAATCCAATAGTCTGGAGGGTTCTCGTCCAATTCTTGGCCTAGCGTATCTAAGGGTTCATAGGTAAAAGGTTGGTTCATTGTCCCACGTGCGCTTACTGGCAATCGATTAGTTTCTATATGAAACATCGGATCAGCCATCACAAACAGCTTCGCGTCATCAGGGGTGTTGTCCTTTATCCAATTTACAGCTTCATACATTGGATCATCAGAATAAAGCTTCGTAATAATACTCCTATCTCGCCTATAGGCGAAGCTGCTTTTATAAAATGGAAACATATAGTAGTAAAAACTGGCAATGTTTAACACCAAAACCAATAAAATTAGTGCCCGATTTATATATTTCTTTTGCTTCATTTTTGACATTTTTTCCAAACCCCATCCAAAAACAAAAGCATAAATAGGTAACGCAATTTGGAATCTTATGGGGTGGAATATGGCAAACCAAATCGACAGCGGCAAACTAATCAAAATCAAAATCACGACAGGAGACACTTTACTCCTAACAGCAAAAAGTAGGGGAGAGAAAACAGCCAAAAAAGTCACGGTATTTACAAGCCCACGTCCAAGATTGGTATATGGATAATACTTCAAATAATAAACTAGATTCCACCAATATAGCTCATACAAAGCATTATGTTTCAGAAACCAAATGAAAATATAAAAAGGTGGCAATAAAAAACCTATTAAAGCAAATAGAAACGATTGTGGTTTAAAAATAAAAGTAAGAAAAATTGAGCAAACAAAAAACACACTTATGTGCATACTAAATAAGCTAGAACTCAATAAAAATCCTATGATGAGAGCAATGCTTCTACTTTCCTTTTTATACCAAGCAAGCCATAAAACAAAAGCTAATAAATTTACAAGCTCATGAAAGGCCGCTGTAGAAAAATGATTCATGCTCAGAACCGGATCCCAAAAAACAAAAAACAAAATTGGCAAAACTCTATATTTTCCTTTGAGCCATCTAAAACTGGCAATCGAAAGAATGACTATAATCAGAATTGAGTTCAGGGGTGCAAGAACAAGTGTCGGAGTTTGTGTAAAGCCAAAAATCTTGTGATAGGGAACCATTAGCATATGAAGAAATGGGGGATACTGATTAATGAAATCTTTGTAAAATACTAAACCCTTCGATGTGTACCAAGACTCCAATAAGCCTTCTACCCATGCCTGTTTTGGTAGTCTGACCATTATGTATAATTCCCACATCACAAGTAGCGAAAAAACAATAAAGAATAATCGGTTTTTATTAAGAAGTTTTATCATTCCCCCAATATCCAGACTTTCAAGGAGTCTTTATCACAGCTGTAAATATCACTAAAAATTAATCGAACATATTTTGCGCTTTTCCCTGCAAAATAATAATTTATTTGTCCGTCAACAAAATTGTCTTTATTTCCTACTTGCGGAAAGGGAATCCAATCCTTTTCCCTCTCCCACTCCACCCCATCCAAACTCGTTTCAACGAAATTTCCAAGCACGTCGCTGAGCTTAGAACATTTTAATTCTAACCTTGAAAGAGTCACCTCTTCATTCAAGTCTATTAATAATTCATCTTGCTTCGCCTCAATAGTGAAATTAGTATATTCCCGTTCTTTTAACTTATATTGTTTTTTGGTGTGCTCCAAATCATTCTTCCAAATTTTTAATATCGGGACCTCATCAACCCTTAACTCATATACCGGGCTCAAAAACTTTTCGACATATTCCCACGCATAAAAATAACTTCTCCCAGAATCATTAAATGTTAATTCCATTAGGTACTCCCCATTTCTATCAATCCCACTCCAATAGTCATTATTTAAATCTATATCATCACGTAACCAAATTTCAGGCGCGTTTGGTGGAGTACCTTGTATCAAGGACAACTTACTATTTGGCTCAGCGTGCTCATTCAACCATTCAATTCCAGTTCTATAGACTGTGCCATAACTATTCCCCCATGCTGGGATATTTCTCTCCCTAGCACCCGAAAGCCCTCCTGTTAAAAAATTAAAATAAACATTTTCATAGGGATGTGTTTTTACCAAAATAAAAATTGGCCACAAGAACAAAGCCAACACAAGAATTTTTACATATTTTTGCCTTTCTTTTTTAAATCTATTGACCGTCCACCAAGCCGCAAATCCAGCCAACAAGGATGCTGCGGGAATAAATTCGAATATTTGTCTTATCCCTCCATAAATTGATGTTCCTGGAACAGTAACCCTGAGAATTGGGATTAATAACCAAATCAGCCACAAAAATACAAACCCAGGTATAGTTTTGTAATTTTTAAGAATAATAACAAAACTTAGTGCAGTAAGAGTTAAGGTAATTGGTGGAGAAGTAAAAAGAATCCAGATAATCGGATAAAGATTAAATCCAAACAAATAATAGCTACTGGGTTGGTAGTTAAAGCCCGTACCAATATCAGTGTAGTAGCCCAATATTCTTTCGATACCAACAATTGTATCTTTCCATAAAAATGGCCAGGTGCCAACGAAAACGAGCAAAACAAAAATAGGGCCAACAAGCAAAGTCCATTTATATTTCTTCGGAATTTTTTTAATTGAGGATCTTATATTTTTCAAATATTTTTTATATCTAAACAATAAATATGGCAAGATTATAAAAGGAACAAAAACAATATTTAGCTTTGTGCCAATGGCCAGTGTTAAAAATATAAACGACAACCAAAGCCATTTAACATTCCCCTTTTGAAGCGACTTCCAAAACGCCCAAATTACACCAGCAAAATATGCAGCTTGAACAGGATCTTTAATATTAAAATGTGACTCACTAAAAAAAAGCGGATAAGTAATCAGGCTTAAACTGGCAACCAAAGCCCCGAAATACCCCATTGTTTCCGCCGCAAATATTGCAACGATAAACACTAGGATGCTGGAAGCAAAAATAATATATAGATGGTGGGACGAAATATCATCGGCAAGATTAAGCTTCTGATAAAAAATATAATTTGACAAAGCCGCTAACTGATCACTCAACGGCCCGTGAGCACCATCTATTTTCATTATCCCCTCCATATTGTGCTTATCCACCTGATAAAAACTTCTTCTCGGATAATTCTCTTCTGCCAAATCCTGGTAAGTAGTATTCCCAGTAAGATAATAATGAAGATATGCTTGTCCTCGTCGGAAGTGAAGTGCCTCATCCCAATCGACTCCATAATCACGAATCGTAAACAAGGAAACCAAAAAGAAAATAAGAGAAACTAAAAACGCAAATTTATATTTATTTTTCACTTTTCTTAACTCCTGTCAAAGAAAAGTATAACGAAGCTTTATATAAAAAACCAATTTTCATGCCTAACAGTTCAATCACTTTAAGAATATCTTTTGACAACGAGCTTGAAATTTTATCACTCAATATTACAATTGGCAGGCCAAATGTCCAAGCAGGTATACCTCTTTTTCTTATTATTTTGCAATTTAATCTGTCAAATTCATTTTCTATAAATTCTGGAGTTATATCAATCAAAGGCCTACCATTTTTGTCGCGAGTTACCTCCCCTAAAATTCCATTTAACATAATCATTCTATGAATAAATTTATTGCTTTCAATAAACACAAAACAACCTCCTGGTTTAATTACCCTAATCATCTCTGCCAAGGCCTTCTTTTGTCTTTTTTTATCAAGTAAGCAAACTAAAGTGATTGACATAAAAGCCATATCAAAAGAATTATCCTTAAAGGGTAGTGCGTCTATGCTCCCAACAACCGATTTGTGTTTAGGACCAAGCTTTTTATTATAAAGATCGACGTAATTTCTAGAAATATCGACACCTCTTAATGTAGCTTTCGGTTTATAGCGAACCACCTTTCTTGACAGCCTGCCATATCCTGCACCCAAATCCAGTATTTTTTTAGCGTCAGCACAATCGATGCCATTTTTAATTTCCGACCAAGTCCACTTGTCTAGGTAATTATTGACCGCACCTGGTAGCGATTTGAATAAAACTCCCTCGATTTTGTCCTTATATTTACTGCTTCTTTTTTCCCAATATGCTTTTTGCCTGAGTATTATTTCGCTATTCATATTCGATAGTAATTTTGTTTTTTTGATCTAGTCTCGCCTCTTTATTGACAAAAAAAGTAACATTATCGTCTTTTGATAAATTATCTTTAAATGTCAGAGTGACTTTATTATTTTCCAAGTTTACGTTTGATAGTCGCTTCATAACCCCATTTACATATGCATAATCAAACGAGCCATCTTCGTAATAATATTTTATAGTTGATCCAATATTTCCATCTGTCTCAAATTCAATTCTGTTTGATTCATCAGTCAGACCACCATTTAATTCTACTGTGTGTGTAGCGTCTGCAATTGTCCCTTCTCTATCTATATCTAATTGAGCGGTTTTAACTAGCACGCCAATTCTCAAAAGAAAGATATTATCCGATAGATTTATGTCAATATCAAGGCCATTATTTACTTTAACTTTGTCCGGGAGAAGAAGTTTCGATTTTTCAACTTCTCCCGTTTTATAAAATGCCTTAATTTCCCTAATTCCAATCACATCATACCCGTATAAATTAGCAGGAATATGAAATTCACTGGCAGGATTAATATTAAACTCTATTAAAGCTCCTGGCCACCCGTCATGTGTAAAAGACTTAACTGTTTTTAATTTGTCTTCCAAAAAAGGTAATTCCTTTTCTTCGCCTGAAACAGGTTTCTCCTCCACAGCAAGATCGTATTCTCGATTAAAAGTAACAACAGGTAAGTTTCCATAATTACTTATGCTTCTAATAAAGTGAACATTTTCTAGTTTTTGACCAATACTATTAATGTCAACTTTATTCACTTTAGGAGCAAATTGGCTGGCTGCAGACAGGTCAATTTTTTCTTCAATTTCTTCTGCCACTAATTGATTTGCCAATACCGAAGGATGAGAATCAAAAGGGTTTAAAACTAATTGAGTTTTGTCTTCAACTGCTAAATATTTATCTAAGGGATCAAAAACAAAGATATCATTTTTGTTGGCAAATTCAGTAAGCTTTTTATGATAATCCTCAAAAAGATAATTGCTATTTGGATTTTGAGGATTAAGCTCAGGAAAGATAACGATACCAAATTTAGCGCCTACTATCTCCGAGGTTTCTTTCAACGCTAATAGCAATTTTGATCTTTCCTGGAATTTTGTGTCATCACCCTGAAAATATTTTTTATACCTTTCGTATGCATCGTTATTTTGTCTTTGTTCTAAAAATCTTTGAATTGTTGCTTTATATAAATAAGAATCTCTTAAAAATTCAAAAATAGGTTGTGGTTTTGGAGTAGCTAGATCTACAAATTCTCCAATGTTTAAACCGACTAAAACCAAATCTGGATGATAAGTTATTCCCTCTTCCTTTAGTCTGTTTAATTCCTCTTCCAAAGAAAAACCATGACGTGCTGCATTTATAACATCTATCCCCAAGTCCTTTTCAACTCTTTCGCTATATACATCTTCTGGATTGTCTATGTACCAACCAAATGAATATGAGTCTCCCAAAACCAATATTCTATACCTATCATCAGGTTTATCTTTTTTATAATCCTTATCCCGCCAGTTATCGGAATTCAAAACTACATTGCCCTGGAGCCACTGAAAATCATTTCTTTTATACTTCTCTTCAAGAGTCGGTAATCCCCAAAAAACTCTCAACAAAAACTCTAAAATCAAAAAACCCAACAAAATAGAAGACAAAGCTATAACCGGCATTAAAACTATTTTTTTCATCTAATAGATATATTGGAGACGGTAATTTCACCAGGAATACTAAGCGGTACAATTTTTATTTTTGTTAATTCTCCATAGCTTGCTGGTATTTCAAAATTCAATTTATAAACACCACCGTCATATCTTAAGGTTTGTTCAAGCTTTTCAGAGCTAGCATAATCACTCATGTTATCAGTCTTCCAAAATAATTTCACATAAGCTTTCGCTCTAAATTGAGCCATTATCTGATACCAATCGTTCAGGGATCCCACATAAGAGAATGGATATTTTGCAAACTCATTTGCCAAATTTACATCAACATCTTTGAATTCTTCAGGAACAACTAAGACTTCAGATATTCCCGGTGAATCATCGTAAAGCGTTTTTCTATATCTAACTCTGACAAATTTTGCTTCATGACCGTCAAGTAACACTTGTTGATAATTATTTCTAGTCGACAGATCAACTTCTTTAACACTATTTATTAAATCGAAGTTCTGCCCATCGACAGAAACATAAACATCATATGCGGTAGGAGTTAAAGAATCGGGGCCATTTTTTACAAACAGTGCACCAGCATTTATGGTCTTACCCATATCGACAGTAAAGCCTTGATCTTTGTCATCCCAAGCGATCCTGTCAGCTTCCCAATATGTATTAAAATCTCTATCAAGCAAATTGATAGATAAAAATTCTTGCCAATCCGTGGTTGTTGTAACAGTACTATATTTATAAAAATCTTCTTGCCAGTTCAAAAAATTAATATATTTCTCGCGATCAAACTTTTCATCAATCCGCTTGTTATTTTTATTAAAACTAAATGGAAACTCAATATTATTTGGATTAGCAGGCTGTGCGCTCATTGCAAGTTCGACATTAACTGGAGTCAGAGTGCTAACGTTATCGAGATCAATTTCAATTTCCTGACCACTATATTTTTGATTAATCGTTTTTGTATTATCTGAAAAAATCAATTCTCTAATCTCCGGAGTAACGTTGACCAAATTATCCGGCTTTGCAATAAAAGCAAAAACCATATCACTTGTTAAATTGCCTTCTTCAATTTTTTTCTTCAAATGGTCAAAATCATTAACTATCGATAAATCATAACGGTCAACTCCATACCTCCATGCAATTGCAGTTTCTTCTGGCATTTGCGCAACGCCAAAACCTGCATCATAATGCTGTTTGGCAAACTTCTCATCTGGAATATAAAAATAAAAAACAGAATTTTTTGGAAAAGTTGGATAATATTCCATGAGTTGTTTGAAAAACCTTTTAGGAGGATTTGATCTGTGTTCAACAATATATTGTTGATTAATGATCGCAGAATACAAATTAATGATTCCCCAAATCAAAACAACAGCTACTCCGACTAGTCCCGATAATTTAAAACCTGATTTCTTGTAAATCAAATATGCCCATAGAGCGAATAATCCGACTAAGGGCAATAACGAATGCAACAAATATCGATTATCTGTTTGATAAATGAATATCGGAATATAGGCAGCATATGCAGACAAATTCAATAACACCCATGCCAATAGAAATAAACTATATTTTTTCTTAGGAAGATTAAACGTCAAAAACACGCTGGTTATCAAGAAAAATATTCCAAAAAAGACTGCAAATTTTTCGTTTCTCCCGCCCACCAGACCTTCTACAGAAAACACATTTATCGATGCAAACAAAACAAAAAATGTTGTAAAGACATACAGAACACTGGTTTTTAACGATACGATCTTCTCTTTAATCAAATAAAGTGAGATTATTATAGAAACAGCAAGTAGTCCTGCAACAAATCGTTTTTCTGTTAACGGAAATATTATCCTTCCAAAATAGTCATAAACCTTAGGAAATACTTTATCTGATAAGAGCATATTTCCCAGTGTTCCAAAAAATGAATAAGTTTTTTCAAAATGTCCATGTAAAATATCTGTAATTAATTTTCCAACTTGCTGCGAACGAGAATCGCTACCAGCCAAAAACCATTTATCAAACAAAAAATAAAATGGTATTAACCTTGCGATGCTGGCAAGTATATTTTTAAATCTAAAAAGAAAAAGAACTTCAAACACGACAATCACTAAAAACAAATAATGAGTTCTAATATAACCTAGCTCTATTGTTATCAGATAGAATAAAACACTAGCTAAATACCAGCGCAACCTTTTATCTTTAAAATATTTGTAATAAAACCCGACGGTTAAAAATGTCAGCACCACCGAAATACTAGTAAGGACCGTATTGAATAATCTGAAATAGCCGTCGGAAGCAATGTAGCCCGCAGAGTAAAGGAATCCTGCAATTAGTGGAATTAGCTTTTCTTTAAATAAAACTTTATAGAAAAAATATACAGAATAGGCACTAATAATAATTAAAACTAAAGCAAAGAAAAAATACGGAACGGGGTTATATCCAAAAATATAAAATACTGGTAGGTATGGAGTTATTGTATATCGGTATGCTCCTTCCCCAAATATTCCTCTTCCTAAGTAACCGGCATGTTCAGCAATATGAGTAAATTTGAAAATAACAGCATTGTCATCCTGCCAGAAATTCATTCTTAAAATCTGACCGTAGGAAACTAGTATAATTACCGTCAAAAATAATACGACTAACCGATTCCGCTTTAACATTAAAGTAGATTATACAACAAACTATAATCAAAAATAGGTTGGGTCTGGAACCAATTCTTTGTTCAGACTTTGGATAATTGGAGCCAATTCATCGTAAGGAATATTTCTTATTTTATTAGAATAATCATAAATTTTGTAATCAGGTTTACCGCTAGTTATAAAATAGTAAATTTGCTCACTCGAGGGTTTATCTTTTTCTAAGAATGCAACAAACTCATCACTGTCCATAGAAAGATAATATGTTTGATCTCCCTGAAATATATTGACAAAAGTTTCAACCCCCTGAAAAAGAGGGCGTTGTTTAGATGGAACATAGACATATTTACCTATTCCATCTCTATGAAGAACATTTTTAAGTTGACTATCGTATTTTCTTTGAGGCAAAGAATAAGGTGAGTTTAACCATTTATAGTCGTAAGCCATTGAAGTAATCAAATTTATAAATATTATTGAAAATGCGAATATCTTAAATCCTTTTCGTTTAAGCAGAGAGGCTAGGGCAACAAATATAAATGTTAAACCCAAAGCAGGAAAAAATCCGTAGCCAGTTGCACCAGTTGGTGTTTGGCTGTGAATAAAATACTCAACCAACTTTTCGACGTTACGATCAACTCTCACACCTTTTAACGACCCTAAAGCAGCAGTTGGAATAATGATGGACAAACCAATTAAAATTATATAAAAAGTAACATGTTTTTTCTTACGATATGCCACCACCCCCATTACAAAGAAGCTAGCAATTAAGGAAAACCCCAAAACGGTGTTGATATAAATCCACCCATTAAATATTAAATTAAAGAGCTGGATTAATGGAAATGCTATTCCATGAGGTAAAATAACAGATTGCAATACATCGCCGTAAACAATTAGCGCATCCTGATTCAATAATTCACTCAAAGTGCCCGGACCCCCGGGTGCTCCAAAAAATGCAGGTTTATAAACATAAGACATTAAAAATAACGTTACGATATACAAGAATAATTTACTTTTAGGCTTTAATTTGACCACAAAAATCGCAAAGAGCGTAAGTGGTATTGCTATAAAGTATGATTTTGCTACACCATAGTCCAAAGCAGCTGCTGCGAAAATCAATGAACCGGGAAGAAATTTCTGAAAAAGGAAATAAAATGAAATAACAATCAAAATCAAAATATAAGGACTGTTTATTATTTCTCCGATTAACAGCCTACCCTGGAAATAAGTTGGCGTAGTCAAAAAAAATATTGCTGCAAGGAACGAAACAAATTTATTCTTTTGAACTTTGTTTAAGAAAACAAAAATTAATACTCCTGCAAAAAAATAAAATACCAAACCCAAAGTATTATAAAGGGTATAGTTTGTTCCAAACCATCGTATTACGAGCAATAATATTGCAATTGGATGAAATCCAAAAGGCCCCCATACAGATTGTGGGTTATAATTAGGAAGAGTTGGGGCATAAAGATGGTAATTAAAAAAACGAGTATCATCATTATAGAACCAAAAACCATAAGTCAAAATTCTTGAGAAAAGTAGCACCATACCAATCGCAATCAAGTACTTTTTATTTTTTTGTATTGCTGCCACCACCCCTTTTTGTCTACTTAACCAATAGCCAGATACCAAAAATGCAATCACTGACAAAGCCAATTTTCTCGCCACATAGTAGCCATAGCGAACATTGCTGAAAGGATACAGGAGTATCCCAAGGTAAGGATGGTCCACCAAATTATGACCTGCCAATTCATATCTCGTAGCAATTATATTCAACAAAATTGATGTAATTACTACAATCCATATGATATTTTCCCTAATTCTTTTTATCACTCCATTTGCATCTTAAACCATAGTTTAAAAATTGAAAATACCGTCCTAATTGCAATATTAATACTCGCTCCTTTCGCCTCCCCACCTCGACGATTATGCAATAAGATTGGTACCTCATTAAATTTGGCGCCATTTTTTGTGGCTTTACTAATTATCTCAGGCAAAAACATTGCGCTTCGCTCGTCAGATAGTATTTCAATTTCTTCAACTACTCTTCTCCTCCACAACGAAACAGTGGAAAACTCACGAAGAGTTATGCCAAGTAAATAACGAGATAAAAATAAAAACGGGAAATGCAAAAAACCAGTTATAAATTTTTTTGTAAACGAAGCTTCATTCTTTGTGATATACGCAGTAGCGACATCATAGCCTCTAATGGCATCTACAAACTTCGGCAGTTCAGAGAAGTCAAATTGACCATCCGCTGGTGCCAAAAATATCATATTTTTCTTTGCACTAGCAAAAGAAGTTTTCATCGCCCCAGTAAAACCTTTATTTTTTTTGTGATGCACAGCTCGGATGTTTCTTTTTCTGGCAAGTCTGTTAATAATCTCAGTTGTTCCATCAGTGGACCCATCATTCACTAAAACTATTTCGTATTCAATTTTTAAATTTTTCAAAACCTCAATTGCTTCAATCACTACTTTTTCTAAAGTATATTTCTCGTTATATGCAGGGATAACAATCGAAAGTGATTCTTTTTCAACTCCTTTTAGAAACCTCTTGCTCGATCCAATAATCTTGGCAGGAACACCAGCAGCAATCGAATAGGGTCGGACTTTCATGAATTGCGGAATAACGGTACCAGCAGCAACTACACTGTGATGGCCAATCTCAGCCCCCATCAGAATAACTGCATTTGTTCCTACGAAGCAAAATTCTCCAATTTCAACAGGAGCACTTTCGATTTCGTTAAAGCGTCGTTCAGAAATTGCACGTTTTATTGTTGTATGGGTTAAGATCTGTACTCCGCTGGAAATATCAGTCCCTCGACCAATTTTTATATTCTTGTGAAATGCATCAATTAGACAAAACGCACCAATCCATACTCGATCACCAATATCAGGCTCCCCTAAAATCCATGCATGCTTATTGTATGGATTATCTGGAATACCGTGATCAAATTTATCCATATCATTTCACCATAGTGAATTTCAAAATGTTACTAATTACGTAATTCTGTTCTTTGTTTGTCATCTGATAGTAAAGTGGCAATGCGATAGTCTGCTTAGATGCTGATTCGGTTTCTGGAAGAGATAACTTTGGATACATTAATCGATATGGCTTTTCTAAATGTGAAGCCATTACACCAATACGAGTTGAAATACCAACATCAAGCAGCTTTTGCATAAGTTGATCACGATTTATAAATTTGTTTTCCCGCAACCTAATAGCATAAGTCTGCCAATTATGCACGTAATCTTCAGGAACATGAGGTGTGGTAATCAATTCGTTTTCTGTGAATGATTTATTGTATTTATCTACTAGATTTTTTCTCTTACTTAAAATCCTAGGAAGTTTTTTCATCTGCTCCACTCCAACTGCAGCCTGAAGATCGGACATCCTAAAATTGTAACCAATTTCTTGATAGCCTCCGTGAACTACTTTTTTAGAATTGTGCCTCGTCAGATCAGAAACACTCATACCGTGATGTCTTAATATTTTTGCACGTTCTGCAAATTTCTTGTTATTAGTTGTAATCATCCCCCCCCTCGCCAGTTGTAATTAGCTTTCTTGGGTGAAAACTAAAACATGTTAATTCACTAATTCTGCCTATCCGCTTACCTTTATAAACACTTCCCAATGCACAAGCAGCATCCTCGACAACATAAAGCTTGTTTTTTTTCGCAATTTTATGAATTTCGTCAAGATCACACGGCAAACCAATTTGGTCAACCGCCAGTATCGCCTTGGTCTTTTTGGTAATTAAAGACTCTATCGTTTTCGTATCCAGATTGTAAGTTCTCGAATTAATATCTACAAAAACTGGTTTTGCACCCACATGGACAATCACATTTGCTGAAGCAATAAAAGAAAGTGAAGGGACAATCACTTCATCACCCGGACCAACCCCTAACATGTGTAAAGATAAAAAGAGTGCGGATGTTGCAGAGGTTGTTGCAACTGCATATTTAGCACCCA
>Ga0066639_10001060_pt1 | contig 24637 bp, 24 predicted proteins | sample CryGeyCG2114_010_2_FD_59504 | JGI IMG/M metagenome (GOLD analysis project Ga0066639, IMG submission 59504) | Groundwater microbial communities from aquifer - Crystal Geyser CG10_big_fil_rev_8/21/14_0.10 | ecosystem: Environmental > Aquatic > Deep subsurface > Groundwater | place: USA: Utah...
ATGGACATCATCAACAAAGCCATTGCCGTCATCATCATAGTTGTTACCTGGAATTTCATAGGGATTAGTCCAAATATTCTTTTTTAAATCATCATGCCAAATATCTACACCAGTATCAATAACCGCCACTGTCACATGGTTTGAACCAATAGTATAATCCCAGGCCTTTTGGGCTCCAATTTGCTGCCAAATTGCCTCTTGTTTACTATACTCTGGATCGGTTGGTGTCATGGCATCTGCTTCAGTAGAGTTAAATAAAAAAATTATCAAAAGCAAAATAACGGTTGATTTTTTAGCCAAATTATGGTAGCATTCAATCATAATTAATTCAATTTATTATAGAACTAATTATACACTAAACTAAAATTAATTTCCATGTACCGCCTCAAACAGCTTACAATTTTAATTGGAGATTTAATAACCTTATATATTGGTTTATATTTGGCTGTATTTCTGCGTTATTTGAAAGCGCCCGCTGAAAAAGATATCGCTAACTTAATCGGACCTTTTACTGGTCTGTTTCTAATCGCGGTCATTATTGCTTTCATAAGCGGAATATACGATTTAAGCAAAGCTAAGAACAGTTTTCCTTTATTTCAAAAAATCTTCACCACTGCCATTATTTGGTCAGTCATCGGGGTGGCTTATTTCTACGTCACGCCCCACAGCAATATTAATCCCAAGACAATACTAGCTCTAACCACTGTATGTGGATTTGGACTTCTGTCATTATGGCGCTTGGTATACAATCGATTTATAGCCACCCATATCCTAAAAACAAAAGTAGTGATGATCGGCTTATCTAAAGAAGCAAAAACTATAGTTGACAGTATAGTACGTTCGCCACAAATGGGTTATGAAATAATCGCAATAGTAGGAGCTGATAACTGCCCTACCAACCTAAGTTGTTTTCAAAATTTGTCAGAATTAAAATTTACTCCCGATTTGATAGTGTTAGATTTTAATTATCAAAAAAACACAACTCTAACAAAAGAGCTGTATCAAAAAATTTTTCAACAAGTAAGCATAATAGACTTAGCTGATTTTTATGAAATAGTATACCATCGATTACCACCTTTTGTTTTTTCTGAAAGTTGGTTTTTAACTAAATTCCAAGAACAGTCAAAAAAAATATATGATCGTTTTAGGTTACTAACTGATTTTTCTGCCGCCGCTATTATTGGCTTACTATTTATAATTAGCTATCCATTTATAGCCTTGGCAATAAAAATAAGTTCAAGGGGTCCAGTCTTGTTCAAGCAAGCTAGAGTGGGACGGGGAGGTAAAATATTTTTTATTTATAAATTTCGTACCATGCGCGCCCTAAATACTGATGGGAGTGCAGAAACAAATGGGCCTCAATATGCCAGCGCAAAAGATGACCGCATAACTTCTGTTGGAAAATTTTTACGAGCTACCAGATTAGATGAAATTCCTCAATTTATTAATATTTTTAAAAATGAAATGAGTTTTATCGGACCACGGCCGGAAAGACCAGAATTCGTAAAACAACTAACCAATTTAATGCCATTCTATCCTCTACGTCATTTGGTAAAACCGGGGGCTACCGGATGGGCGCAGCTACAACGAGGTTATTACGGGACACTTGATGAAAATTTAAGTAAATTAGAATATGATTTATACTATGTTAAAAATCGCGGTCTATTGCTGGATCTAATCATAGTACTAAAAACTGTTAGTGTAATAATTGGAATGATCGGACGCTAGAGAAAATAAATTAGTTATAATAAAAAAAGCCCTCTATTCAAAGGGCTTTTTTATTATAACTCTATTATTGTTTGTTCACCTACTATCAAACGATGAAAACCATCTTCATTTTTCTTTTTTATCTGCACATTACCACCAATGATACTGTCTTTTATTTTCAAATCACAGGATAAATGACAATTGGCCAAGACGATTGAATTTTCAATCCTCACTCCTTTAACAACGCTTCCACTACCGATGGTAACATTAGGTAAAATTTCACAATCATTCAAAATACAATTTTCACCCACAATTGCCGGTCCAGTAATTTTAACATTTTTACCTATAGTTGTACCTACTCCGATTTTTACTTTGCCAGCTAACTCTGCACCAATATCGACTTGTCCTAAGCTTTTAAAATCTTCATCAGACATTTCTTCCAACAGCAATTGATTGGCCAATATTAAATCTACTGGTGCTCCGGTATCTTTCCACCAACCGGTAATTTCTTTATGGCCGACTTTAAAATTATTTTTTAAAAAATAAGAATGTATGTCCGAAATTTCATACTCACCACGAGCACTCTTACCTATCTTTTTAAAAGCCTCAAAAAAAACTTTTTCTCCATATAGGTATATTCCGGTAACTGCGAAATCATTCGGCGGATTAATAGGCTTCTCATGCACATCTACTAAATTATTTTTATCGTCAAAAATAGGAACACCAAAACGATTTGGATCCGGCACTTTCGAAAGAGCCAACATGCAATCAAAATTATTTTCTACAAAGTTATCCAACATCGGTTTTATACTACCCAATATTATATTATCAGAAAGATAAAATAAAAAAGGATCATCACCAATAAATTTATGGGCTTCATTTACTACATGAGCTATACCTTGCGGACCTCCAGTTTGTTCAAAAAAACTAATTTTTATTCCCCAATGACCACCGTCCCCTATATACTTCTGCAAATCGGTTTCGCCTGGGTTGGTGTTAATAAAAATTTCTTCTATACCCGCATCTACGGCCTTTTGAATGGCATGAAAAATCATCGGTTTATTGGCCAATGGTATCAAGTGTTTATTCATGGTTGAGGTAACAGGACGTAACCTGGTAGCCCGTCCCCCGCCAGTCAAAATAGCTTTTCTAATCTTTTTCATAATTGTTAGAATTTCAAAAAGTAATCAATATCTACCAAATAATAATATTCTTTACTATCAACCAATAAAAATTCATCAACGGATTGGCAATATTATCAAGAACAGGATTCTTTATACTTTTTTCATTAAAATCTACCGTACCAACGAAGGTTTTAATCATTTCTTGATCGCTTATTTTTCTAATACTTTGAACATAATGACGTTTTTTTAACCACAACCTCCAAGTGGATAATTTTAGCCAATAGGCATAAGCTTTTATTTTTTCTTTCCACCAACCTTGTTTTATAGCAAACAGCAACAGGCCGACTTCCAATACCAGACCCATAGGTAAAAATAAAATTAAGGTAGGCCACTTGAAAAACATCAACATTACTCCAAAGCGATTGCGTTCAATGTAATAAAATTTTATTTGATTGCGCCCAAATGAATATTTATGATAAAAGACTGAATCAGATGCAACCATTATTTTATAACCAGCGATTCTTAATCTAAAAGAATATTCAATATCTTCATGATACATAAAAAAATCACTATCCCACAAACCATACTCTTTCAACAAACTACAACGCATTAAAACTGCCGCTCCGCTGGCGTAAGAAGTTTCAAAAACTTTTTCTAAATTCAAACTGTCTCGTTTGACACGTAAATTATTACAAAAGCCCAAACCTAAATAGTGGAAAGAATTTCCTGTGCTATTCAATAAGTCCGTTTCAGGATAAAGCATGAGCAATGATTGAACCACACCAACAGAGCTGTCTTTTTCCATCACTTCAATCAGTGGTTCTAAAAAATTGGCCGCCACAAAGCCGTCATTATTATGAAAATATACATAATCAAATCCATTATCTATTGCCCATTTTATCCCCATATTATTTCCACCAGCAAAACCCAGATTATCTTTTTGTGGCAAAAGAGTGACGTGAGGCAACTCTTTACCGGACATAGACATAACATGTTCCTCTAAATAACGGATCGATGATCCTAAGGTGGGATGGGGATTATCTACAACTACAAACTCCACCCTATCCTTAGGGTAGGACATATTTTTTAAAGCCGAAACAACATCGTCGATATACGGTTCACAATGAAAGGATAAATAAACGATAGCAACTTTTGGATAAGACATATCAATTAGAATAAAATTTATTATTTCCTTTCCATTTCCAAATATATTTAAGCCAACTTACAAAATGAATTCTGGCTAATTTATTTTTGAAAAAAGCTTTAAATATACCTGGCACTTTAGCACTATCACGAGCGTGAGCATGAAAAATTTTTACTTCCGCCAAATAATAAACCGGCCATCCTTTTTCCCACATCCTACGACACCAATCGGAGTCCTCCATGTACATAAAATACCGATCATCAAAAAAACCAACTTGATCTACCGCTTCTTTTCTAGCCATCATAACTGAACCCATAACCCAATCCACCGGACGAGTTTGATTATGGTCAAAATCTTTCATCAACAATCTATCAGAATATTTTTTTACCCAAGAATACTTTTTGTCCCAATTAATCTGCTTAAATGGTTTTATGGCAATAGACGGGAAATCAAAACGGTAACAAGAATATTGCAAACTTCCGTCCATATTTAAAATTTTTGGACCAATCATACCAATTTTCGGATGTTCATCCATAAACTTTATCATTCTCTCAATGGTGTGGGAATTATCTGGTATGACAGTATCTGGATTAAGTGTCATATAATAACGAGCTGATTCCCTGGAAAATACCATGTTCAATCCCCTGCCAAAACCAACATTGTCTCCACAGCTAAAATATTCAAAATTTGGAAAATTTTTTGCCAAAGCTTCTTTTATACCGTCTTTATTAAGAGAATTATCGGCTATTACAATTTTAATATCATAAGAAGAATCAGCAATATCTTTGACCACCGAATCAAGCGCGCGTAAAATATCATTCTTGGATAAAAAATTTAAAAAAACTAAATTTACATCAATCATATTATTTCCACCATTTTCTTAATTCGCTATATTTTATATTTCTAATTATTTTTATTTGTGCACGTTTATTTTTCAAGTCTTCTCTACTTTGCCAGACCTCCTTTAGACCATATATAACCGATCGATCAAACAAAAGAAGGTATAGGAATTTCTTTAATTCATACCATAATATCCAAGGAAAATCAAGGATAAAGTTCTGCCAAAATTCATTTTTATAAAGCGTGCGTAAATGATTCTTATAACTGTGATACCTTACCCAAGATGATTGATTTTTTTTATTTTTTATAGCTGCGAAATCGTGCATGTATCTTGGTCCGGCTCCTGAACGATCATGATAAGCTACCGTGTCTAAAATTATAAAAGATTTAAAACCAGCCTCTTGTAAACGGTAGGATAGATCTACATCTTCTTTATACGCATGATATGATTCATCTAAAAATTGTCCGCCGGAAAAAGCGACCTTATCTATAATACTACGACGCAACATAGGAAATGCGCCGGACGCGCCAAAAACTTCCAATTCATTATTTAAAAAATTATTTTTTACTTCATTCCAATCATATTGAGTGTATTGTTCTATGACACGACGATTACGAAAAATTTTTAAACCTAGAGCGTCTATCTGATTGCTAAAACTTTCTTCTAGACCGACAGCGGCCACCTTAGCAAAGTTCCACTTCATCAAACGTGGAGAAACAGCAGCGACTTTATGATGGTTGTCTAAAAAATCTACCATATTCTGTAGACAATCCGATTTTAAATACATATCTTGGTTAAGTAACAAAAAATACTCGCTATCAGTATCCTGGTAAGCCTGATTATGACCACCAGCGAAACCATTATTAACCGAATTCACAATAAATTTATATGAAATTGGAAAATTTTCCAATTCTCTTTTTATCAATTCTACTGTATTGTCTTTCGAATCATTATCTACGATATACAAAAACCAATCTTTACACGATTGTTTGCGCAAAGATTCAAATAGGAATGGTATGTATTTAGCACCGTTCCAAACAACCAAATGTACAGACAATTTCATAATTAACTGTTTAATTTGTCATTAACAAAAGCCATAAAAATTCCCAGTGGTCTAAAAAGTGCAATCCAAATCCATTTATACCAAGGTTCCCATTTCTGAAAATATTGCAACATACTTTTCGTAAAATTTTTTTGTTTCCAAAGAGTAGTCCGTTGTTTAAAACTCTGCCCGACATAATCAACACATGAAATTATCGGGGTGTGCACTACTTTGTATCCCATTTTTTTAACTTCACGACAAATATCCACGTCTTCAAACCAAATAAAGTATCTTGGATCAAAGGCCCAACCTAATTTTTCAAACACTTCACGGCGAATTATCATAAAGGAACCGCGCACTGAGTCAACCTCCTGTTCTTGATCAGCGTCAAAATCTTTAAACATATAACGATCCAAAATAGAAGGTAATATATGAGGAAGCTTTAAAATTATGGACAGTTGATCAGACAATCCAGGAAAACGACGTGGTTGAGCATCAGAATTTAAAACACCATTCTCATCCACCAACCGACAGCTAGCCAAACCAACTTCGCGATGAACACGCATCCAGCTTACTATTTTATCCAAGCTTCCCTTTTCCGTACGCATATCTGGATTCAAAAATAATATAAATTCTCCAACGCTCAAGTTGGCGGCTATATTATTAGAAGCAGCAAAACCTAAATTTTCTTTATTTTCTATCAATTTTACCCACGGATATTTTTCTTTTATAATTTTTACAGTTTCATCATTTGAAGCATTGTCTACCACAAACTCTTCAAAATTAATATTTTGACAACCATTTTTAACCGACTCAATTTGTTCCCCAATCAATTTGGCGGAATTCCAAGTAACCGTGATAACTGACAGATCCATAGTTATTTTTTCAACTGTTCTTTAAAAAAATCTACAAAAGGAATAGCGGTGGGGTCAATCCCCTGTAAAAGAGCCCCATAATAACTGACATAACTACCAAAAACTAAAAATTCACAAGCCTGGCCGAGCTTATCTTTTTCTTCACATTGATAAGAAAAATACTTAATTTCATTTTTATCTAACACTTTTTTTGTTATGTCAAAACGTTTTTGCACTCTTTTGTCATAAAGGTTAGACTCTACCAACACAAACGCGATGTTATTTTTATTGCTAGACGGGTGAATCATACCTTCCATCAAGTGATGGTTTAACTCAGGGACTAAAAAATATCCAGCAAAACGTTTGGCATTCTCATTCGTTTGGTTAGCGGCTGCATGGACATTGCCGGAAAGATGCTCGCCACCAACATACCAAACGCTTTTATCAAATAAATTTTTTGCCATTTCTTTGGCTAAATTATCGCCTAAATTACCAGCCCCAAACTCTGTGCCATATTTATTTAAAATTAAAATGATTTTTTTAATTTCTTTCTGCGCTAAATTTATTAAACCAACTTTACTAAATAAAATCATCTGCCCTACTATAGAGTATCCTAAACCCATACGAGGAGAACCACACGGATTATTATTGGTAGTAAAAATTAAACTAGGAATTTTTCCAGCCAAACCAATTTTTGCCAATTCTCCACCAGATGTAATTACTGCCAATTTTGCCCCACGCTTCTGAGCTTCTTTCATAGCAAACAAAGGTTCTTCGGTGGTTCCAGAATAACTAGAAACAACCACAAAACTATTCTTATCTACATAGGCTGGAACATGATAGCCATTAACTATTTCCAAAGGTGCTTTCAAACTATTAAAAAAAATAGATTTTAACATATGTGCACCCAAAGTTGAGCCGCCCATTCCTAATACTACAATATTTTTTATTTTTTTATAATTAGAAGGCACTTTAATATTTCTAGCACATTCATATACTTCTTCCACTTGTTCCGGCAGTAGTTGCAGGCTTCCTAACATGCTCTTTGAATCCAATTTCTTAATTTTTTCTATATTATCTAAAATATTATTCATAAAATTTAAATTAAATATTCTTTTAAGGCTATCTGCCAGCTTCTCTGAGGTGGCATCTTGGTGTTTATTAGTTCACTATACATCGGACGCTTCGCCGGACGAGGAAATTTTTTACCTGAAACCGGTCTTAAATCGATATTAATTTTTTTTATTTCAAAAATTTCCTTAGCCCACTGAAACCAACTACAAGTACCACTATTAGCACCATGATAAATTCCAAATGGTTTATTTTTTTCCAAAATATCACGCGTAAATTTGGCCAAATCTGGAGCGTAAGTAATACAGCCGATTTCTTCATCTACTAAATCTAACTGTTTTTTACCACCTTCAGTAGCCAGCCAAATCATAGTATCAACAAAACTTTTCTTAGCACCTACACTAACTGCCGGTTTTCCAAACAGTTTTGATAATCGAATCAAATAAAATTCTTGAATATTTTCCAAAAGTTTTTTTTCTCCAATTGCTTTGGTAATACCATATTTATTAATCGGATCAACTTTATCATCTTCTTTATACCCTAGAACATTATCACCTTTAAATACATAATCTGAAGAATAGTGTATAAAAATTATATCTTTATTTTTACAAATTTTAGACAATTCTCCAACCGCCTCGCCGTTTATTTTTTTAGCTAGCTCATAAACACCCTCATCCTCTTCAATCTTATCTACCAAATTATAAGCTACGGCATTTATTAAAATATCAGGATCAACATCAGAAACCTTTTTTTCTAGCAAACCAAAATCGGCAATATCTAAATCTTCTTTATCAAAACCAATTACCTCATAATCATGTTCACTAAATTCGCATACTAATTCCTGCCCCAGCATTCCTTTTGCACCAAGTATTAAAACCTTTAACATATCTATTTATCCTTAGAAATTACTATCGGAAGTTATTTTCTTATACTCTTCATAATCAACGATATAGTCACTACGATCTGGATTATAGTTCGTTGAAGAAAGCGCCAAAAGCACACAATCGGGTGAAGCGTCTTTAAAACCATGCCAAACATAATTGTCAATCAGCATAGCATCCTCTGGTCCGCGCATCAAAATATCTTCGAGACCGTTTCCCCTATCGATCACCGCTACTACCATACCACGCTGACAAATAAACAATTCTTTTTCTTGCTTATGACAATGTTGTCCGGTTGGTTTGGAAAAATCAGTAATAAAATATATTCGTTTCACATCCCAGTCAATAAAATCTTTTAACTCTACCGGTGTCAAAGATGTCCCGGTATTAGTGAAAGTTTTAAACTTAAATTGTTTAAAATTTAATTTCATATTATTTTATATGACTATTAATACTATCTTTTTTTGCCCAAATTTTTTCAACCCATTCTAAATTTCTTAAATACCAATCCACTGTCTCTTTCAACCCTTGTTCAAATTTATCACTAATATAATTTGGCTTCCAACCTAAAGATAAAATTTTACTAGAATCAATCGCATACCGACGATCGTGCCCCGGCCTATCTTGCACATGTTCGATAAAACTTTCGTCTTTATTCATCATTTTCAAAAGCATGTGAGTAATCTCCATATTACTACGTTCGTTATCTACCCCAATATTATAAATATCACCGGCTTCACCTTTTTCCAACAACAAATCCAAGGCAGAAGCATGATCATCAACATGTATCCAATCACGTACATACAAACCATCTCCATACATTGGCACTTTTTCATTTTTCATTAAACGCATCACAAAAAAAGGTATCAACTTCTCAGGGTATTGGTAAGGACCGTAGTTGTTCGAACAGTGTGTTACTACCACCGGAACTTTGTGAGTAACAAAATAAGCATGACACATCAAGTCACCACCAGCCTTGGCGGCGGCATATGGCATATTGGGATTAATTGGCGTGTTCTCAGTAAAACGACTAGGATCGTCTAAACGTAGAGCCCCATAGACTTCATCAGTAGAAACATTTACCATTTTTACTAAATTGTTTACACGAACAGCGTCCAAAAGCATCTGCACACCCAAAGTATTGGTAAGAACAAAATCCTTACAGCCACCATGAATGGATTTATCTACATGAGTCTCAGCCGCAAAATTTATCAAATGAGTAATGCCAAATTTTTTGATAGTTTCATTAATTTTATCCAAATCGATAATATCACCCTCAACAAAATGGTAGCGTGTGTTATTCTCTAAATCTTTTAAATTATCCAAATTACCAGCGTAAGTTAATTTATCATAATTAACAACTTCCCTATCGGGATATTTATTCAAAAAATAACGAACAAAATTGGAACCAATGAATCCCGCCCCTCCGCAAACTAATAATTTCATAATTAAGTATTATTATTAAAATTTTATCTTTTACTGATATTCAAAATCAAACCAACGGCGGCCAGTTCAGCCATCATAGCTGAACCCCCATGAGATACAAATGGCAAGGGCACACCTGTCAAAGGCAAAGCACCCACCATCGCGCCGATATTTAAAAAAGATTGCCAAACCAACCAAATCACTATACCAACCGCCAACAAACGACCAAACTCACTATTAGAATTTTTAGCAATTTTTAATCCTCGCAAACCTATAAGCAATATTAAAACTATCAAAGCGGTAGACACCATGAAACCAGTCTCTTCGGCTATAATAGCAAAAATTGAATCCGAATTCACTTCCGGTAAATACTGAAATTTTTGACGCGATTGACCGATACCTAAACCCCAAAAACCACCTGACCCAACAGCCAAAAAAGCCTGATTAACTTGATAACCAATACCTTTGGGGTCTAACTCAGGATGCATAAAAATAGTAATGCGCTCCAACCTATAGGGTTTTAAAAACACCAAAAAAACAAAAGCCAATAAAGCGGCTCCTCCCAACACGGCTAAATATTTTTTTGGAACTTTGGCTTCAAAAAGCATTCCAAATAATATTACCAACATTATAGACAGAGTACCAATATCGGGCTGCAATAAAACCAATAAAATAATTGGAGCTAACAAAGTAAGAATTGGCAGTAATCCCATCTGCCAATCGTCTAGGTTACGTTTATGATCAGACAATAAATAGGCAGCAAAAATTATTAAACCTAGTTTGGCAATTTCTGAAGGCTGGAAATTAAATCCTAAAATACTTATCCAACTACGAGCACCATTTATAACCGCTCCCACACCGGGTATAAAAACTAAAACTAACAAAAAAATTGAAATCAAATAAGGTAGCCAACTAAATTTTTTCCATTTTTCAAAATCAATCTTAGAAAAAAAATAAGCGATTACTACTCCTGGTATTAGACCAAAAACAATTTGTCGCTTAATAAAAAAATACGAATCATGAAATTTTCCGTAAGCTAACGGCCCGCTTGCCGAAGTTAAAGCCCCTAAACCAAATATCGTGATTACGATAACATAAAACAAAAAAACTCGATCAATTGTATTACCTACACGAACCATATCAAATGTTTAGGCCAACTGTCAGATACAAAGCTAAGGCTAGACCAAAGTTTAATAAACCAGCGGCAAAGGTTAGAAATCTAGACAATACTTTATCCTGTCCATAGAGATACCAAGACAACAAAAAATTACATAAAAAAATGGTCAATCCACCTATTGGGGCGGCAAATATCTTCCACCATTCACCTATTAAATCTACCCCAAAAACAACGTTATAATGCAAAAAAATCTGATCAGTCGTAGGATGGATAAAAAAAGCCCCATAAATCCACATAAATAGCTGAAAAAACAGCAAAAAAATGGCTGGAACCCAAATCCAGCGGTCTTTCCAATAAACACTTATAGAATAGAACATATATGCCATTATTTTACCACGCACGAGCGCCCTTGACAAGTTAGCCAAATTGGAATATAATAAACCCACTTTTTAGGATTTAAAACTTGTAATTATGTCACATAAAAAAGCGGGTGGCTCTACCCACCTAGGCCGAGATTCCGTCGCGAAACGCCTAGGAGTAAAAGTACATGACGGACAGGCAATAAAGGCTGGTATGGTAATTGTCAAACAAAGAGGTACAAAGATTCACCCTGGTAAAAACGTTTTACGTGGTGGAGATGATACCTTATTTGCTCGTATTGCCGGAAAAGTAAAATTTTCCAACCGCAAACGTCGTCGTTTTGATGGCGTTTTAAAAAGCACCAAATACGTAAACGTTGAAGCTTAAAACAAATTTACAAAACCCGCCAATTGGCGGGTTTTTTGTTTTAGCCTGCGGGAGAAGTAGAAGTAGATATAAAATCAATATACCATATACTTGGATCCCAAAATTTACCAACATTAATAAAATTACGAATATCCATATTATTAAGTTTTAGATTTGGTAAATCAATAGTATTTCCCGATACTAAACCGGTATCTAAATTAAGTAAATTAGTGTTATCAAGAGTTAGGTCGCCGCTATTTATTTTTATTCCGTTAGTATTGTCGAAATTTGGTTTTGAACCGAGATAACCTATCGTACTATTTTTTATAGTTACAGAAGAACCATCAATTTCTAAGCTATTGCCAGGAGGGCGGCTGTTTAATAATTGACAATCATCAAGATTTAAATCTCCATTCTTTACAACTATCATACCTTGAAAAGAATCGTAAGTAGCAATCGACCCCCAACCGCCAGAGATGTTAGAACTTTTAAAATTACCATGACCACCATCAAATATTAAGCGTCCCCAATAGTTATAATTATCCAAAGGTTCAGACCCCACCAAATTAATCGGGTTATTTTTATCACCATTTAGATTTAAAGTACCTTTTACAAAAAAATTAGCATACCTCGGCAACTCAATGGTCACACCTGCTTCCACATCTACTTTGACATCATCATCAATAGTAATATCTTTAAGAAGTAACGGCGTTTTTGTGTCTATATCTATATCAGACTTAATAATAGCCTGATCGATAAATAAAACATCTTTAGAATTTTGGTTAAAATTAATACTAGCATATTCAGGCCAAATATTTTTTATATAAACAGGACCGTTGCTGTTGGAAAAACCACCAAAACTAACATCATTTAATTTTAATTCACCACCATAATTTTCTATCGCTAAATTACCGTTATTTAAAATAGTATTATTAATAGATGATGTAGAATTCTGAAGAAAAATAACAGTATCACCGTTGTCATTAAAAACTGAATCTTTAATATTGATAACCGCGTTATCGGCGTGTATAGAATGTGAAACTAAAGAATCCCACATGTTGGAGCCGGGAATCTTAAAATCTTTGCCTGCATAACGCATTTCTAAACCGGTTATATTATCAAGAGAATATGGATTAAAAACCATACCCTGCCAATCTTTGGATTGTGCCGGTTCATTACGGACACCAAAAACTTCATCAAAATTATCACCAGACAAATTTTTATCACGACCAGAAGTAATAATAACTTTATCATTATCAGCTCCATTAATATCTAAATATCCATTTACAACAATTTTAGAATCGGGATAATAAGTTTTTATTACTACTCCAGGATCAACAGTTAATTTCTTACCAACCGGTATTTCATAGTAAGTTAAAATATAAGGAAAGTTACTTTTCTTAAGAACACGATGATCTTCTAATTGTTTACTCTTAAGGACGATTGGCCCAAAATTAGGCTGTTTTGGAGAGCCTCTAAGCGGAATATCATCACCGCCGCCATCAACCTTGCCGATTAATCTCGGCCCTTGATTAGTTTGCCAATTTTTATCATCAGAAGATGGTTTTCTTGAACTCATTCTTTCCATTGAGGCGTAGCTAACATCCGAACCAGCAAACCAACCTGAAGAATTATCAAGCTCATCAACCAATTGTCCAGCACCATCGATTAAAATAATTTTTTCTCCGCTATTTTTAAGCACACCACTATATATAACATCAGCTGGTATTTCGTTAACTGTGCGGTCATCAGTCCTTTCCAATAAATAATAACCATTTTTAGGAATAATCGGATTAACTATTTTGCTAAGACTTATTTCTTTATCTCCTATGATTATTTTCCACCATTTTGAGACCTCTCCAGACGGAAATAGGTTTATGTCATGATTGGTATTGTTAAATAATTCAATGTATTCATCTTGATCTGTCACAGCTGAAGTTCCAGCCCAAGCCACTTCATTAATTACTACGTCAGGTATGACTAATGATGAACTAGGAGATGATGTGACAACGACGATATCCTCGGTAGATGTAACTAATAAAAGTAAATCATCTGTACTGCTAGTTATCAGATCTACGCTAGATGTGGTAAGAAAAGATATTGACGAAGTATCTGATATGGTGGACGTAGAAAAAATTTCTTGTGTGGTAGAAGCTATAATAGTAGAACTTACCACTTCCTCAACAGTAGATGTAGTGTAAATAATATCTGTGCTAGATACTACCACTGAGCTGGTAACAATACTTAAATTCTGAGATGTTGAGGTAGGTAAAATAATATCATTTACAATTATGGTAGTACTAACAACATATGCTGGACTGCTGGAAGTCTCTACAACCAATTGACTTACAACTTTTGTACTGACGGTTTGACTAGAACCGCCACTGTAATAATAGCTATCACTATCACCACCAATCGGAACATTGTGACTATCTAACACAGGAATAATCGGTTGTGTAGAAGAAATGGGGCCTAAAGCCTTATCAACCGTTACTTCATTTTGTGGACTGGTTGATAAGTTATTACTTTTAATAACTGTTTTGATCTGTGGTTTGTTGTTAACTAAATCACCATCAAGAATCTGTGGATTTTCTACTACAGAATTTGAAATTGAGTCATTAGCTGAAGCAATTATCTTAGCTTGCGGCTGCTGCGCGTTAACAGAATTATAAAAATTTTCAGCAACAGTTACGGCGGTACCGGCTAAGTAATTGGCGATACCATTTAAACCAACTCTAAATAAAGGCAACTTATCCGTCTGATTGTTTTTAGCCTCATTAAAAAATAACTTGATCACATTAGCGCTATAACCAACGGCTTTCGGCAAAAGATCTTTGGCGTAACTAGACAAAACTATACTATCATTAACAGTTTTATTTTTGTTGTCTTTTTTCCAATCAGACCCTTCCGTTAAATATGAATCAACTATATTACCATCGCTGTTTATAATTTGAGCGACAAACAAATTGGTATTTTTGTTAAAGGAATATGGTTTTAAAGATACCACTTTGTTAATTTTATATTTTTTATCTTCAATAGTATCATCACTATAAAAATTACTATTGGAATAATTTGCCGCTTCATCAAAAATGTCATCTAAACTATTTTTATCCGTAATTTCAGACTTTAAATCCTTAGATAATGTAGTCCAATTGTTTTTAACATACTGTTCATAAGAATCAGGCGGCACAGCGTGAATATCTTCGCGAGTATGAGCCGGCACTAAAACATCTGAAACCAAATGGATATTTTGCCCCAATTCTTTAAAAGCATCCTTATAATCCCCTTTACGATAATCACTAAGAGCTCTAGGCCAGCTTCTATCACCCAAAGCATAATTAGTTTGTTCTTGAAAGTTTTTTGACCACTCTTTGGCAGTTACGTGTTGTCCCAAAAAATTCAAACCACGATTGTAAACAGGATCATAAAAATGATTAAGCCAACGAGTGGGAACATCTTCCGCTTGCGCCCCTTGTTTGATCCAATTGAGTTGTTCGACTGATATTTTATTATCGCTATTTTTGTTATACAACTTAACCGCCATTTCGGCTATACCAGGGTGAGCGATATTGGTATCATAACAAAAAACTTGACTAACCCAAGTCAAGTTCAAAATAAAACTAAAAATAATGTATGCCAAAATATGACATTTTACCCCTCCTAATTTCATATACTAATTAATAATATTTAATAATTAATTATAAAGATTTAATATACCAATAACCTTTACTTGTTTTTATAAAATCAATAGTATTTCCAACCTTTTTACCATTATAAGTTCCGTTATATATATAAACAGCTTCATAATCATTTACCGTATCTTTATATATTATTTTTAGATCACTTATCATCAAAGGCAACTGCCCTCTTTGTTTTACTCCCATCAAAAAATCTTTCATCCCTAATCTATCCCCTTCCCTAAAGCAACAATTTACCGCTTCATTAAAATCTTCTTTTTTTAGAGCAGCCAAAAATCTTTGATGTGTTTCTTCAGGAGATTGAACGGTAGGCGCATTATTATAGTAGTCATGGGGATACATTTTTTCTAATTCGGTCAAACTATAGTCTGAATAAGGAAAAGTTGGTCTTGCGGTACCAACTAATACACGCGCTTGCCTGTTTAAAAACCAAGCATAAAAAGCAAAAATTAAAAAAATCCCAAAAAGAAAAATTGTGGGATAAAATATAAGCTTTTTCATATAATTAAACGCCGAGCTAAAAAATTAATAATCAAATAATTTTTTAAAAAAAATCTCGGAGAAGGTTTCCCTTTATTCCGAGATTTCATTCCCCCTCCAATACTCATTGTTACAATAATTATAACACACCTTTTATTTTTTTGATAATACCCACCTGTGGATAACTCAAAATTACTCAATCCCCAAGTCGTTTTTTAGCTGTTTTATACCATCTTCTAATTTCACAGAAGGTTGCCAATTTAACAGCTTCTTGGCTAGAGATATATTTGCTCTTATACGTCTCATTTCTCCTAATCTAGCAGGCACATTTGTGCGCTCTCCTCCTATGATATCGGCAATTTTATTAACACTGGTTTCTAAACCAGAACCGATATTTATTGGTTCCCCCATCTTAACATCTGACTGCCAAGCCATAATGTTAGCTTGAACCACATCAGACACATGCACATAATCACGAGTAGATTCACCATCACCAATAATAGTAAGAGCCGTTCCCCTCTTTCTCTGATCTAAAAATATGGGAATAACCATAGGATAAGAACCGGTCGCCAATTTACGTGGACCAAAGATATTAAAATAGCGCAAACAGACCGTTTCCAAATTAAACAAACTGGAATACAAACGGCAATATTGTTCCCCCATTAACTTGTGCAAACCATACGGGCTCAGTGGATTTAAATCAGCACATTCATCAACCGGCAACTCGGACACATCTCCATACGCAGCACAGGAAGAAGAGAAAACCACCTTCTTTACGCCAGCTTTACGAGCGGCCTCCAAAACGTTTAGAGTCCCAGTTACATTTATATCATGAGTGGCAATTGGGTCTTCTATCGAGATCGGCAAACGCGGATCAGCCGCCAAATGAAAGACAACTTCAACATTTTTAAAAATTTTAAATAACTTTTTAAAATTTCTAATGTCAGCCTTAATAAATATAGCTTTTTTATTTATAAACTCTTTTTTTCCTAACAACAAATTATCTACTACAATTACTTGGTTACCAAGAGCTACTAATTTGTCTACTATATGAGAACCTATAAAACCGGCCCCACCAGTAACTACTATTTTTGACATATTATTTTCCTTTTAAAAACGGACTACCGACTGAGATTATATCATAACCTAAATTCTGCAATTCATCAAATTGGGCAGACAACATTCTACGACCATCCATTATTAAATAAGGGGAAGGACACATTTTTTTAATCAAATCGCCAGCTTCCCTAAATTTTGGCCAATCAGTTAAAATCATACAAGCCTGAGTTTTAGACAAAGCCTCTTTTTCAGAATCGTGGTAACTGATACTTGAAAAACTAGGATCTTTAGATATATCAAAATATGTTTTAAACATCGGCATAGCCGCCGGATCGTAAATCTTAATTTCTTTTACACCATCGGATATCAATTTTTTTACAATTTCTATAGTACCAGAATTACGTACATCATTGGTGTCTCTTTTAAACGCCGCTCCTAAAATTGTCACTGTTTTACCTTCAAAGTTAAATCCTGCTTCAGACTCAGCGCGTTGATAAAAATTATCACGTTGATAATTATTCACTCTTAACACTTCTTTGACATGGGAAGCGTCGGCTCCTTTTTGCTCTAATTGATAAGACAAAGAAGCGCTGTCTTTAATAAAACAACTTCCACCCGCAAAAAAACTATCAAACAAACCCCAACTTCCCAAACGTGGATCCGTGCTAATAATTTTTCTTAAATTTTCGAACTTTAACTTGTCAAAAGTTTCACACGTACGACCAATCACATCATAACAAACAGCTAACTTGCTGAATAAATAATAATTAGCCAACAATTTTCCCGCAGCAGCTTCTTTTGGATTAACTTCGATATATTGAACAGTTGGTGAAGAATAAAATCTTTGATAAATATTTCTAATAATTTTAAAATCTTTTTCTGTCCAAGCTCCAATTACGATCCTATCGGGTTTCAACGATCCGTAAATAGCTTTGCCCTCTACTAAAAACTCAGGATTAGAAGCTAGACCATAATTATTAACTTCATATTTTTTCATTATCTTTTCAGTTTCATCCACCATGTCAATCGGTACTGTACTTTTATTAATAATAACTACATACTTGTCTTGTTTACCACTATTCCTGTTTGATAAATTTTTAGCCAAATCTTCGGCGGCAGTATAATAATACGACAAATCAGATTCTCCAGTGTTTACATTTTTTTCTGGAGTGGGCAAACACATGAACACAACGTCTAAATCGTCAAGATAATTAATAACATCGTTATAATCAGCAGAAAATTTTATGAGGTCTTTATTCTGTATCAACAAGTCACCTAAACCGTCTTCAAACAAACAGCTTTGTATTAAATTTCTATCATCGGAGCCAAGCATCTTAATTTTAGTTTCATCCACATCGTATACCAAAATATCATGACCACTATCTGCCATAACTGCGGCTGAACAAGCACCCACAAAACCAGCTCCTAAGTAAAGAATTTTCATAGTTTATAAATATTATTAATCTTTTTTAACATCTCTTCTAAAGAAAAAATTGTTTGTATTTTATAACGACCATTCTTGCCCATTCTGTCACGTAAATCTTTATCTACTATGAGTTTTTTCAGCGCAATTTTTAGATCTACTACATCATTATAAATTAATATACCGTTGTTTGCATCAACCGCTTCAGACACACCACCCACATCTGATGATATTATTGGCAAACCAACACTCATAGCTTCCAGCACGGTTATGGGCAAACCTTCCCACTTAGAAACCAACACAAAGACATCACTATTACGCAACACACCCAAAGTTTTTTCTCTGTCCAACTCTCCAAGTAAATTTACGTTTGTTAGGTTATGGCTATTAATATATTTTTCTAATTCAGAAAATTTTGGCCCAGCACCAACAATATTAACAACAAAATTATTTTTTATTTGCTCAACAGCTTTGAGCAATAGCATCGGATCTTTAGGTTCAGCCAAACGACCCACAAAGGTAATGTCGAGTTTCTCATTGTCTAAAAATTTTTCTGGCAGTAGCTCCACGCCATTTAATACTACTTCAAATTTTTCTTCTGGAGCTATTTTATATTTGATAGCCAGGTCCTTAACAAACTGCGATACACAAATTATTTTTTGTGCATAAGAAGATAAAATTTTCTCCACCAATATAGCCAAAATTTTTTGCCACCAAGATACACCAATGTTAAACCCCCAGCCATGTGCGGTATACAAGGTACGAATTTTATTTCGTACAGACAAACGTCCATAAACACCAGCGGCCGAACTATGACAATGCACCAAATCTGGTTTAAAGTCATAAATCAGTTCTTTGGTTTTAAGTAGAGCTTTAAAAAAATTAATCGGATTTAAGCTGTTGGAAAAATACTTGTTTGATAAAAATTTAGCACCATTTCTTTCAATTTCTGACTGCAACCAACCCCCAGGGTAAGACAAAACACCAACTTCATGGCCTAAACTACTGAAATAACGACAGAGTTCTGCCACATGAGTCTGTGCACCGCCGGCCTCAGATTTAGTTATTAAATACAGTATTCTCATGACTTTTTAATAAATATTTTAAAAAAATAAAGTCTGAAAAATCTACGCGCTAATGCAAAAAAATAATTGGGATAAAAATCTTTATATCTTTTTATAATAGTAAGATTATCTTCTAAGGCGGCTAAAGTTTTAGAACTAGTTACGTTACCATCATGTTGACGATAGGCCACTAAAATATCGTTTAAATTAGCAATTTTGCCTTTTTCACCAATTCGTAAAAATAAATCATAATCTTCACCAATGCTCAATTTTTCATCATAAGCACCACTGTCAACCGCTATTTTTTTTAAAAATAAAACGCTAGAATTAACAAATTGATTTTTAAATAAAAATGAATTTCTTATTTGTTTGTCAGTTGTATTATTAAAATAGTAACCAATTTTATTTCCTATGTTATCTATTAGCTGGCAATTACTTCCAACCAGAACATAATTGCTACTATTCAAAAAATCTACCTGTAACTGTAATTTATTTGTATTTAACCAATAGTCGTCGCTATCTAACACGGCTACAAAATTTCCTGAAGATAGACCTAGGGCCAAATTACGAGATTTTGAAATCCCTAAATTAATATTATTTTTAAAATATTTAATACGTGAATCTTTTTTAACATATTTAGACATTAATAAAGATGTGTTGTCCGTAGAATAGTCATCCACAATTATTAATTCCCAATCTTCGAAAGATTGAGTCAACACACTGTCTATTGCAGTGGACAAAAAATTTTCGCGATTATGGGTTATAATGTTTACACTAACTTGAGGATCTGCTGATTTCATAAATTCCGATAGTTTTAAAAATTTCTATAAATCTCCTCTCATAGGTATGTTCTCGTAGTGTACGCCCATACCCAGCCAACCTGATTTTTTCTCTTTCGTCTTCATGAGATAAATAATATTTAATCTTATCAGTCATATCCATAATATTATTAAAAAAAATCATTTCTTTATCTGGTAAATAATAATCTTCAATATTATCAGCATAACCAGACAGTAGCAATCCTCCACAACCTGGTATCTCAAAATTACGCCCTTTTATTTGTTCTCTACTTCTTCCCAAAAATGATTTAAAATAATCAGACCAACTAAGTGGATGATTTATTTTAAATTTGCCATCTTTTTTAGACAAAAAGATCTTCAAAATACTAATGAGATCAATACCGCCGCTGGATTTAGTGAGATTTAAATTAATCTTGCTAGCACTAAAAATTTCTATCATTTTTTCTTGTGATATACGCCCACTCGGCCAACCGCCACCAAAACAATTAACACGTACTTTATTATTTGCTAATTCATCTATTATATAACGTCTATCGCTATGAGGCTGTCCAACAAAAGAAACGTCATAACCCACCCTAAACTCAACTGGCTTGTAAATAAAATGATTACACGCCCATTGAGTATGAATGACGTTGTTATAACCATTTTTTTTATATTTATCTATAGCCTGAGAATCAGTAGTAGATACCCAAGAAAAATTATGGGCATAATTCTTGGAAAAAATATCAAACCTCCAATGATCATCCGCAAACCAATTATACGTTAAGACGCCAGAATCTGTTATCTTTCTTATTGTTTCTGGATAAATTTCATCTGTGAATAAAAAAAAGAAGCACAAATCTGGTTTTTCTTCTTCAACCGTCTCCAATAATTTTTTATTCATATCTTCTTTGCCGAAGTCAATCAACATTTCATCTATTGGAAAATAAACAACAGAATGTTTCCCGTTTTCCATTTTTATTAAAGAGTCATAAAAATTATAGTGTTCAAAACTATACCCTCTTTCTTTTTTACCATAGTCATATTTTAAGGCGATGTATAATATTTTCATAGCACTTAACACCTATTTAGTAAACCAAAAACATCCACAAGCATAATCTTCCTTTTCTATTAAATTTTGATCAAACCCAGTAATCATAGCTCCACTATTTTCTGGTATTAAAGAAAACTCTTTAAGACTAAGATCAGAAAAATAATCCATAATCATATCATACGTATATACACGATGGGCATTAAATTGAATTTTTGCTTTCTTGCCTATAGGAGTTACAAACAATAAGTCGCCACCTTTAGACAAAACTCTTTTAAGTTCAGTAATAGCTTTTAAATCGCCATCATAATCCAACTGCTCCCCATACCTTCCCAACCCGATATGTTCAATAACATGCATACAGGATAATGAAGACAAGCTTTCATCAGAAAAAGGTAAATTTAATAAATCCGCCTGTCCACTATCAAAATTATTCAGGACTAGATCTGCCGGTCTGTAATCATAAAATTTTACAGGTACGAATGCTGATACTATGGCTGAAAAGAATAGGCTAGATGCTATGTCAGTGTGAAATTTAGGGTTAATCTCAGCCACTTTTCTAGCTGCCCAAGCCGTATGATAGACATAGTGACGATCAAAACCGGTTTTAACAGTTTTATCCTTTATGCAAGGATAAAAATCTAAAATATCAGCAACAAACCTTTTGTTTTTTTCTAATTTTATAAAACCAAAATAATCAATTAATACAAATGGAGTTTGTATTAATTTAATTACTTTCTTTATAATTTTTTTTAAGTTACTATTTAACATATATGTCTCCCCATACACCTTTGTTAGACTCTATCTCAGATAAAATGTGCCTTAGAAAACTATCCTTGTCTAACCATTCATTTAATTTTAACTTCATCTTTTCTCCTTGACCATAATTGAAATTTTTATAACCCAGCGAAGTAAGATAATCAATTATTTTTATAGAATCACTAAAAAATTCTGATGTAAACTCAAAACTTAAACATGGAATTTTTTGCTTCAAACCGCTAATAACTTCATATTCATAACCCTCAACATCTATTTTCGCAAAATCTGGAACGCCATAATCAGCTATCAAATCTTCAAATGTTATCACCTCAACATCTTGTTCTTGATCATACAGAAAATTATTAAAACGACCATCCTTTGTCCATTTGTCGGAAAAAGTGGAAATCAAAGACGAGGAGGAACTGATTTTAATTTTTAAAGAACCTCTTTGGCTGCCTATTCCATTATTAACTAATTTTACTTTATCATCCTTAGTAAATTTATTTTTTAAAATATCAAAACAACTATGTTGTGGTTCAACAGAAACCACTGTGACGCCTAGTTTTCTAAAGACCTCTGTTTTAAAACCGACGTTAGCACCAATATCAAAAAATAATTTATTTTCACCAATGAATTGCTTATAAAAAATCTCATTGGACTTTCTTTGAAACGGACCTTTTAAAAATCCTAATATTTTACCAATCATAATTTTTTATTCATTTATTAATTTCAAAAAATTTTCTGCGGAAGTTTTATTTGAAAAAAATGAAGAAGCATATTTTCTCGGAATAAGACTCTCTATCTTTTTATAAAAAATATTCCACTTATTTTCAAAATCTTCAAAATCTAGAAAAAACATCCCGCAACTTTCATTTAAATAAGGAGCACTTATTTTTTCATCTTTCCAAACTTCATTTTTATATTCCCAGTATCCCCTATTCCAAACTATAGTAGGAACATCTTTCATCCAAGCTTCACATAAAGCGATTCCTTGACTTTCCGATTCTGTCAAATAAACCACGGCCTTAGCATGATCTAAAGCGCGTAAATAATTTTCATGCTTATAAAAACCGTATTTAAAAATTTTATATGAAGAATTATTCTTACGAAAAAATTTTACAATTTTGTCCAAAAATTCTTTACCAACATTTTTCTGATAGATTATAATATCTGTTTTAGCAATATCTTTTATGTCATACAAATCTATACCGGCCGTCCAAATGAAAATTTTATTTTCTAATTTTGGTTTTTTACTAACCCAAAAATTCTTCACCCAATTAGACGGAACCAAAATTTTATCTATACTATCATCACAAATTATATTATCAAATTCATCCGGCAAGACTACTAATATTGGTCCTACTACCAAATATGCTATTTCTCCTTTCTTCTTAGCTTCTACAGCCCACCTTAAAACTTCTATACTTTCATTCACATAAACTTTATCATGAGCGGATATATCTTCAAACCTGGGATTAATCTTGAAATTATACTGCAGCTCGTTTAGACCGGACAACAAACTTTTGGTAACTGCTTGTGATCCGCGTGACTGACCCAAAAAAAACCTAACGAGCCTCTTTAAAAATTTGCCATAAGACTTTACAGAAAGATAATTGTTTGATGGTAATCTATTCAAAATAACCAATGACATAAAAATTAAAAAACTATATATTCATTAGAGAAAGAATTATGCCACAGAATACCAAGTTCTCTAACACTATGTGCATTATTCTTCTTAACCACACTATACATATCATCTTCTAAACTAATGTTATTCGATACCAATTGGTTCAAATCACGATTATTAACATAATCTAAAAAAATTTTAGTCTCCAATGAAAACATCCCTGTACTTACTTGTTTTCTGTAGATTGGAATAAGTTTTAAAATCCAGCGAATATACCAACCTTTAGTACTAGCGGTTACTCTATATTTCAAGAATCTAAAATAATTTCCTGGGTGTTTAATAAAATTACTAAAAAAACTAAAATTCATTAGCAATTGCCGCGGTTCAAAATGAATACAATAGTCATACTTACTCAAATCAACCTCAGACAAAGCTTTTTTCCAAGAAATAATATTACCACACCCTTTATTCTTCGAAGGTAATTCATTATCAAAGAAAAAAATGGTTTTCAAATTAGGTATTTTTTCTATAATATTCTTTAATTGTTCCGACATATTCCAATCATTACTAATAGTATTATCTACTAGAACAAATTCAAAATCAGAAAATCTTTGAGAAAGATCAACCACTCTTTCTAATCCAGCTACATATTGCCTAACTCTTTTTTCTCCAAAAGCGGTTGTCAATTGGTTGCTAGGATTAAAAGCGGTTACCAAAATAATTAAAGATTTTTTATTCATATATTAAGGACCCTCTTGCGGCCAA
>Ga0066639_10001063_pt1 | contig 24607 bp, 30 predicted proteins | sample CryGeyCG2114_010_2_FD_59504 | JGI IMG/M metagenome (GOLD analysis project Ga0066639, IMG submission 59504) | Groundwater microbial communities from aquifer - Crystal Geyser CG10_big_fil_rev_8/21/14_0.10 | ecosystem: Environmental > Aquatic > Deep subsurface > Groundwater | place: USA: Utah...
ATTCCTAATTTCTTAGCATCGTCTAACTTGGAACCGGGATCTGAACCTACGATTAGGTAGTTGGTCTTTTTACTTACTGAACCTGTAACCTTTCCGCCTAGATTTTCTATCTTTTCTTTGACTTCCTCTCTTCCAAATGATTTCAGCGAGCCTGTTATAACAAAAGCAAGGCCTTTCAGCTTATCGCTGATTTCTTTCTGGGAATCTTCGCATACATTAACACCTGATTTCTCCAGCTCTTTAATCAAGTCTAGGTTATTCTTATCTTTAAAGAAATCATAAACACTTTCTGCAATTATCGGTCCAAAATCAGGAAGTTCATTAATTTCTTCTTTTGTGAGTTTGGATAAGTCTGTTAGACATTTTACTTTTTTAGCAAGGATTTTGGCATAAGTCATTCCTACATGGGGAATTCCTAAGGAGTAAAGTAATTTGTAAGTTGGTCTATTTTTAGAATTTTCAATCGATTTCTCTAAATTTTCTACAGATTTCTCTCCAAATCCCTCCAGTTCTTTTATCTTGGAGTAATCCAGCCTGTACAAACCAGGGATATCCGTCAGCAAATTTTCATCATAAAATTTCTTTATTATTGCTTTAGACAGGCCATCTACGTCCATTCCTTTCTTAGAAACAAAATGAATCATCTTCTGTATAGTCTGGGCAGGGCATTTTGCGTTGAAGCATTTCCATGCTGCCTCACCTTCTGGCCTTTTTATTTCGCTCCCACAAGAGGGGCATTTCTTAGGATAGTAAGTCTTTTTTTCTTTTCCGGTCCTGCTCTCTTTAATAACTCTAACTAGATAAGGAATAACATCCCCTGCTCTTTCAACAAGAACATCGTCGCCTACTCTAATATCTCTTTCATTGATAAAATCCTCATTCATTAGAGAAACAGAGGAAACCTGCACGCCTGCAAGGGCAACAGGTTCAAGCTTGGCAACCGGCGTTATTATTCCTGTTCTGCCTACCTGGAAGATAATATCTTTTATCTTAGTTGTCGCTTGTCTTGCCTGAAATTTAAAAGCAATGGCCCAGCGTGGATGGTGAGCGGTAAATCCTACTTTCTCCCTTATTGAGAAATCATTAATTTTAACAACCATCCCATCAGTTTCATATTCGTAATTATCTCTTTTTTTCTCCCACTCTCTGCAGTATTTTATAACTCCTTCAATATCTGAGAAGTGTTTAACTTCTTTTATAGCTGTCTTAAATCCCAGCTTGTCTAATATTTCAAAAACCTTTTCCTGATTTTTTAATCCTTCATTTATTATATCCTTTCCGTTATTATCCTCGGCGATAGTTATCTGATAAAACATAGCATCTAATCTCCTTTCTGAAACTTTTTTTGAGTCTTGCAGTCTGAGAGAGCCGGCAGCAGCATTTCTGGGATTGGCAAAAAGAACTTCGTCTTTATTCAATAACTTAAAATTATTCTTGCTTATCAAAACCTCTCCTCTTATTTCAGCTTTCTTTATTCCATATTTGCTAAAATTGACATTTAAAGGCACTGACCTGATAGTTCTGACATTAGGAGTTATGTCTTCTCCCATTGCACCATCTCCTCTGGTAGCTCCTCTTACCAATTTGTTATCTTCATAAATAACCGATATCCCGCTTCCGTCAAATTTAGGCTCAACAGTGTATTCGACCTTCTCTCCATCCAATAGTCTTCTTATTCTTTTATCAAACTCTCTTAAATCTTCTTCATTATAGCTGTTATCTAAAGAGAGCATTGGAGTAAGATGTTTTACTTTTGGAAATTCTTTCGTTAGGGAATCTGATATTCTTTTTGTAGGAGAGTTATTATTAACAGCAGAAGGCCATTTTTCTTCTATTTTTCTGAGCAGGGAGAATATTTTATCGTATTCCTTGTCTGAAATTACAGGATCCGATAAAGCATAATATCTCCAGTCGTTAAAGTTTATTATCTGAATAATTTTTTCTGAAATTTTTCTGGCGTCAGATTCTGATTTTATATTTTCAAATTCAAGTTTTAAAATGTCTTTACTTTTCTCAATTAATGCCTTTTGCTCTTCTTTTGAATACATTTTATCTTACTACCGTTCCGTTAGGGGTATCTTCTATTTCATATCCTTTTTTAATTAGTTTATTTCTTAATTCATCTGATTTCTTCCAGTCTTTTTCTTTTCTTGCTTCGTCTCTTTCCTTAATTAAAGACTTTATTTCTTCAGAGATTTTAATTTTGAGGGTTTTCATATCTTTAATTCCTAAACCCATGATTTCGTCAAATTTCTCAAGCAATTTTAATTTTTTATCAGGCGAGAATTCTTTATCTTCCAAAGCTTTCCAGAAAACTCCCATTGCGGATGGAATGTTTAAATCGTCTTCTATTGCTTCCTTAAACATTTTTTCATATTTTGAACTTAGATCTTTTCCTTTTGTTGTTTTATCTTTCAAATCAGAAACTTTTCTTGCTAATTTTGTATAGGCGTTTCCTGCAGATTCTAAATTATTTAAACTAAAATCTAATGGTTTATGATAGTGAGTAAGTAAACACAGATATCTAAAATGAATTGGTAAAAATCCCTTTTCTTCTAGTTCGGAAATAGTATACAGACCTCCTTTGCTCTTGCTTACTTTCTTTCCCTCAGATCTTAAGAAAGCTCCATGCAGCCAGTAGTTTACGAATTTCTTTCCTGTGGCTGCCTCACTTTGTGCTATTTCATTAGTATGATGTATTGGAATATGATCCTGTCCTCCTGTATGTATATCGAAGTGCTCTCCTAAATATTTCATAGACATTGCTGAACACTCAATATGCCATCCGGGAAAGCCTATTCCCCATGGAGAGTCCCATTCCTGCTGTCTTTCTCCAGGTTTATCTGAAAACTTCCACAATGCAAAATCTGTTTTGTTTTTCTTCTCTCTTGTTGCAACTCTTTTTCCTTCTTCTAAGTTTTCTATTTTAAGATTAGCAAGCTTTCCATAGCTCTTAAATTTAGAACTATCGAAGTAAATCCCATCCGAAGTTTTGTAAGTAAATCCTTTTTTCTCTAATTTTTTAATAAGTTCTACCTGCTCTTTTATATGGTCGGTGGCTTTAGGCCATTTATTTGGAGATAAAATGTTTAACTTTTTCAAGTCTTTAAGGAATATATCAAAATAATAATCTGCTATTTCCTGGGCGGTTTTTCCCTCTTTTCTTGCAGCTTTTTCTATCTTGTCATCTCCCGCATCTGAATCAGAGGTTAAATGGCCGACGTCAGTTACATTAATTATGTGATTTACTTTGTAACCTTCAAAAATAAGAGTTCTTTTAAGTAAGTCTGAGAAGATATAAGTTCTCATATTCCCTATATGCTGGTATGAGTAAACCGTCGGCCCACAAGTGTATATTGAGACTTTTCCTTCAGATATTGGTTTAAATATTTCTTTCTTTTTAGTCAGAGTGTTATAAAGCTTTATCGCCATTACTAGAAAAGCCTAAAGGAAGTTATAAAGTTTTGTCAGCGGAAAAGCAGGCCTATAACTCCAGACCTCTTAGCATTAGGGAGACTAAAATCGTTAGTCTCAGATATTTTGTAACCTTTGCTTCTTAATGTATCTAAAACAATTTCCCATTTATCTAGAAGTACGGGATTAATATTTTCGCTATATCTGAATTCAGGTTGCCTATACCTTTTTCCTACAGGGATTATCAATCCTCTGTATTCAGGAGAGTCAGATGATTTTCCATCAGACCATTTCCTCGCAATCCTTTTCATTAAAGATTCAATTGCTTCATCTGAAAAGTCTCCTTTTCTTAACAAGTCATTAGAATATTCATATAGGCCTCTTTCAATAAGACTTCTGCCTGCCGAGAAGGTATCTACAGAAATTGTTTCTTCTGACGATGCTAATGCTATTTCTAATCTTCCTGATTTCCCATTGGTTAAACTCATTGTAATTCCCTCCGGGCTCTCCTTCTTCATCCATTGTAGTTAGTTCTAACACGTTTCTTTTTTAAGTCTTTCCTAAAAATTAAAGAAAAGATTTATATTTTAGAGGATATTGTTGGAAAGAATGAAAATCAGCCTTGTTCAGAAAATTGCGCCTGTGGTTCTTGGTTGCTCTCTTGCTTTTGTTCCAACAAGTGATATTTCTAATAATTCTTATTCTTCACTCTATCAAAGGCAAGAGTACCAACAATCAGACTCGCAACATTCAAGAGCGTTTGTATCTAAAAGAGTGAGGTTTCTGACTAATTACGAGCCTCCAGAACTTTGTTAATGAATTCCTTCATTTCTTCATAGGTTTTTAATCTCATAAACTCCTCACGTTTTTTAGAGGCTCCCTTAAATCTTTTAAGGAAACTAGAACCTAAATACTTCACTCTTCCGATCTCAACAACATTGTACTTCTCAGCTAATTCTAAATATTCTTTAAATAATTTTATTCTTTCTGAGAATTCTGGAGGTTTTTCTTCTCCAGTGTCTAAATAATCCAAAATCTGTTTAAAAATTAAAGGATTTCCTATTGCTGGCCGTGCAATCATAACTCCATCACAAACTTTCAATAGCTCTTTAACTTTCTCTCCAGAATCAATGTCTCCATTTGCAATTACAGGAATTTTAACTTCTTTTTTAATTTTAGAAAAATAACTCCAGTCTGCAGGAGTTTTATTGGTATCGCTTGCTAATCTTGCATGAACTGTAATCAAACTTGCTCCAGCTTTTTCAACAGTTTTTGCAAATTCAATAACATTTATTTTCTTAAAACCTAATCTGCATTTGACTGTAACTATAAAACCTGCTTTCTTCAAGACTTTTACAGCTCCTTCAATTACATCTAAATCTCTCATTAAATAGCTTCCAGAAGCATTTCCAACAATTCTAGAAGAAGGGCATCCACAATTAATATCAACTAAGTCAAAATTAGCTTTTTTCAAATAAGGGATTACTTTCTCAAACTCTTCAACAGTTCTTCCAGTTATCTGTATTCCTACTGGTTTCTCTTTAGAGATAGTTTTCATCATATTCAAAGTCTTAGGATTAGGATTCAAAATACTTCCAATATTAATCATTTCGGTATAAACTATTCCTGCTCCTGCTTTTTTACACAACAGCCTATAAGGTAAATCAGTGACGTCAACCATCGGAGCTAAGAATAACCTATTCTTTATTTCAATATTTCCAATCTTTAGTGGTTTCATAAAATAACTAATAAAGTCCTTTTTAAAAGTTAACCGGAATAGCTTCTAGCCATGTATCTTCTGAATTCTCTTAATATGGCGGGTCCTTCCATTATTAAAGGAGTAAATATTTGGATATCCTGCACCATCTCACTTTTTGTTCTTTCTTTTAACCTTTCTACTGTTCTGATTCCTCCGCATGCATTAATCTTTGAAGATAGCCCGGCTTTCTGAATTTCGTCTTCAAACATTCTCTGGGTGGCTAAAGAGCGTTTATAAACAGCGTCTCCACTTGCAGGAGGAAAAGGTAAAAGGAGTCTCAGGGATGCCTCAGGCAGATACTGCAGGACAGGTATATCTTGAACTTGTAACTGAGAGACATATGCGTCTTTTTGATTATATTCAAAAAGGTTCAACCTGGCCAGGACAGGTCTTGGAAGAGAGGTTAGAGATTAAAAAAGGAAGAATAGAGAAAGGATATGATGCAGACTTTTCTTTAATCACTTTAGATAAATCTTCAAGAATTAAGGGAGAAGATATTATGAGTAAGTGTGGCTGGACCCCTTACGAAAAGATGTTTTTTTCAAATACTGTTGAGGGAGTAATTATTGGGGGAGTTGCTTATACGCAAGAAGCCCTAAGAGGATTAAGACAGGGTTTAAATAAATAAATTTCTTTTTTGTTTGATGAAAAGAGGTCATGTTCCGGTACCGGTAGCGTTTTTTGTTTTGGGCCTTGTAGTTATAGCTTTAATTTTAGCTGCCTTTGTTATAGTTCCAAGATATATTGAAGATTCAAAAAATAATACAAATTCAACAACTTCCTCAGGAGGTTCCGGGCAGATGCAACAGGATAACAACAATGATGAAACTCAGGAGATAGAATGCGGCTTAACAAATGCTTATTGGAAAAAAGGCCCTCAGACTTTAGGGGTATTGCATGAAAATGATGAAGTAGAATTAGTATTATTAGGAGAGAATTGTACTGGAAAAGAAGTCACTTTTACTGTATTAAGAAATACGGGTGAAGAAGCCTCTGGACAGCCAGATAAGACAATCTTTAATTCGGGACAAGCAGTGTCTTCCTGGACAGTAGAATCTGGAGAAGTCTTTGGATATTATTTCAAGGCGCAGGTCGAAGAGGACTCTCTTACATTTATAGGTCCATTGATGGGATTGAATTTTGTGATGAATCTAACCCAGTGTGAGGACAATATTGATAATGATAACGATGGACTGCCTGACTGGCTTGATCCTGGATGCTTCTATTCAGATAATCTGCAAGAACAGGGAGAATCAGAATTCAGCGAAGAATTTGTTGCTTATTCATGGTCTGATCATGCACTAACTGAGGGAATAGAAAATATAGTTCCATTTTACTGGTTAAGAGGGAATAATATAGGAGCGTTTGGATCTAATCAGGTGGCACAAGAGGCAAAAGAAGCAACAGATGCAATGCCTCAGGGGGAAAAGGCAATTTTCATATGGAATGATTTGGCGAGAGATATCAACACAAATGACTTGGATGTTGTAATAAATTCACAAGGAGAAACACAAGGGCATACCACTCAGGGAGGCAATTTCGTACCTTATAGAGATGTATGGTGGGAAAACGGAAGAGCAGATGTTAAAAACCAAATAAATAGTTTCTTTGAAGAATATAAACAAATAGGAGGAGAAGTAGATGTAATCATTCTTGATGTTGAAGTAGGAATGTCAAATTGGGCATTAAACAACATTGCCAATACCAAATATGAGTCTTCTTTAGACGATCAAAACAGAATAGATTATTACCTGGCAATACAAAATGATCCAAGATATTCGGAGATACAACAAGAGTTAAGTTTTAGTGATATATTATATGTTGCGAATTATCTTGATTTCAGAAATACTGCTCATGAATATGATTATTTAGAATGGAATGAATTAATGTATGACAGACTTTCAGAATTTTATAAGGAATCTATTTATAATCCAATAAAAAGTAATTATCCTTCAATAAGGCTTAATGAGTATAATCATCATTATTGGTCTGATGATTTTCCTGTACCTGATAGAAACGGACATCCGATTTATCTGAGGGGGGATGGAACGCATACTGGTACGTATCAGACAAGAGCAATCTATGGGCAGGGTGGAAATGTTTATGGTGGAAGACCTCCCGAAGGGGTTGATGATTATCCTTATACTAAATTTAATTCATTTAGATATCATGTAAATCAGATAAGGAGTGTGGCTCTTTCTTCAGATGTGCCCTTTGCTCCATGGATATCTCATAAAGGATGGCAGGATAGTATTCTTAGAGATAATGATTATTATCAGGAATTGATATATCATACTGTACTAACTAATCTGGGATATTTTCTTTATTGGAATCCTCCGAATGCAATTATCCCTGCTGACCAGGAGGATGATCAGTTAGTAAGTAATCTTCTTAAGAAATCGGATAAATTAATAGGATATTCAGGAAAAAATACTTTGGTTTCGGATATTTCAGAGTGGACTGATGATTATGTATTATCTGGAATGGAATCGGGGGGAAGAAAGGTCTGGAGATTGACTTTTGAAGGTGATATAAACGTAGATGAAGGAGAAGATTTAACATTTTCAACTAATGATTTTGAAATAGCATTCCCTGAAGGAGTTATTTACGAATCTCAATATTCATCTCAGGGATACTGGGTTATACAGCCTTTAGATAAAAGTCCAATAATCTCTGAAATTTAATAATCTCGTTCTCAAGAGACTACCGATTTTTACACAAATATTTATATAAGGCAAATTACCCTATAATTCTATGGAAAAGGATATAGACAGAATTCCTAAAAACGATGAGACTGATATTGTTATCAGAATAGATGATTTTGGAGGAAAAGTAGGGCTAACAATAAGAGAATTTGTTAAATCCGAGAGGTATACTGGTTTTACTAAGGCAGGAACAAGAATTCCTGCTGATAAATTTAAGGTGTTTAAGGCGGCAATAAATGCAATAGATGAAAGTGATTTTGAATCCTCTGAAACGGCTCAGGAAAAGCCTGAAGAACCTCAAGAAAAACAAGCAGATAAGCCGAAAGAGTCTAATCAGGATAGTTCAGACGAAGATATAGAAGAACAAACTATGTAGTTAATCTCTAAGAATATCCTCAATATCTACATCTTCAATATCGACAGAGTCGTCATTTCTTTTTGAATCAATTATCTTTCGTGCTTCATCAGGGTGACTTTTTTCTATCAATGCAATTAATCCCCTCACTGCTCCTCTAACCTCTTGATGCTGTTTAGGCTTATTATTTTCTGGGAAGATGATTTCATAATGTCTTCTTTTTATTGCGAAAGATTGATCTTCCAGTTCCTTGTACGCAGAGGATGTAACTGTAAATTTTATACCCTCTTTATATTTTCCATCAATTCTGGCTTTAAAAATATCATCCGGTTTTTGGATAGCAAGAATGTAATGTCCGTTTTCTCCCATCACCTACCCTTCTTATCCTTCCTTAAAAGCATTTATGTCCTGAATTACTAACTTTTTTATAGGCAGAGTTAATCTATTTCTTATGACAAAAATAAGACAACCAATAATAACAGTTGCAGGTCACGTAGATCATGGAAAAACTACGATATTGGATCAATTTAGGGGCAGCTCTGTTCAGGAAAAAGAAGCAGGAGGAATTACCCAAAAAATATCATTTACTAAATATCCTTTAGAACAAATTCATAAAACCTGTCCTTCAATAAAAGAAAGAGGAATTGACTTACAAATTCCAGGATTTCTATTCATAGATACCCCCGGACACGCAGCCTTTACAAATTTAAGGAAAAGAGGGGGTTCTTTGGCTGATTTAGCAATACTAGTGGTAGACGTAAAAGAAGGAATAAAACCTCAAACTGCAGAAGTAATCTCTGTATTAAAATCAAACAAAACTCCTTTCCTAATTGCATTAAACAAAGTAGATACTCTATCCGGATGGCAAAAGAGAGATTCAGTAAAGGAATCAATAGATATGCTTCCAGTTAATGTGAAACAGGAATTTGATACTTCGCTCTTAACTTTTCAGGGAGCATTGCAAAATCATGGATTTAATTCATCATTATTTTATGAAATAAGTGATTTCACAAAAGAAGTAGCAATAGTCCCATGCTCTGCAAGAACTGGAGAGGGAATTCCGGATTTGCTTTTTGTATTGGCAGGATTATCTCAAAAATTCTTAGGAGAAAGACTAAAACTAGGACAGGATGCAAAAGGGGTAGTCTTAGAAATTAAAAAAGAAAAGGCGATGGAAAGTATAGAAGCGATATTATATGATGGAACTCTTAAGGAAAACGATGAATTAATAGTAGCTTCATTTCCCGGACAAGAACCCTTAGTAACTAAAGTAAGATCAATAGAAGAGATTCTTCCTCTATCATCTAAATATAAATCTACAAGTGAAGCGACTGCTGCAACCGGAGTGAGAATTCAGATAACAAACAAAGAGGGAATTTTGCCAGGAATGCCTTTTCAAAAAGTCTCAGATAATTTAGAAGAATTAAAAGAGAAAATGAAAAAAGAGGTCTCTCAGGCAATTAAAACAGAAAAACAAGGAATAATAGTAAAAGCAGATTCATTAGGAAGCTTGGAGGCCTTGTTGTTTTTATTAAAGCAGTCAAATATTCAGGTTTTGAAGGCGGGAATAGGACCTATAACAAAAACAGATATAATTTCTGCAAAAGCAAATTTAGAGATTAATCCGTTGGATTCGGTAATCGTCGGTTTTAATGTTGAACCTGAAGAAGATATGGAAAGGGGAAATATTAAGATAATAACAAACGAGGTTGTTTACAAATTAATTGAAGATTTAGAAGAATGGAGAAAAAATAAACAGGCGGACATGGAAAGAGAAAGGATGCTTGGTTTATCTGCTATATGTAAATTGGAAATATTGCATAAATTTGTGTTTAGGAATTCAAATCCTGCAGTATTTGGAGTGAAAGTTGCAGGAGGGAAGTTGAGAACAGATTTAAATTTAATAGATGAAAATGATGAAAAGATAGGAAGAGTAAAAAATATCCAGTCTAAAAATGCTTCCATAAGTGAGGCTGGAAAAGATGAAGAAGTTGCTATTTCTATACCAGGACTTAATTTTGACAGAAAGTTAGGAGATTCAGGCTATCTTTATACTCAAATATCTGAGTCACAATTTAGAGAGTTTAAGAAAAATAAAGATTTACTAAGTTCAGATGAATTAAAAGCACTACAAGAACTAGCCGGAATAAAACGTAAGAAAAATGAGGATTGGGGAATTTAATGAGCTTGGTAAGGATAGTTCGTGATTCAGACATAGACGATTTAAAAAAAGGAGACGGAGTTCAATTCAAACATGATGAAGAAAGTTATCCTTGGAAGGATGAAGCAGTGTTTTACGGAAGAGATTTAGAAGAAATGGGATTTGTATCTAGGGCCAAAGAAGGAATAGTAATATATGGTCTAAGCTTCTGTAGGTCTGATTTAGTTCCCGCAGGAAGGGGAAGATTAATGTTAAAACCATACCAGAATATATCCTATACAGAGATTACTCCTGAAGATCCAGAGTATGAACTTTATGCCGGTTATCTCAATAAAATCCAAACCCAAGACAAGCTTTAAAAACCCTTATTCTAACTAATTCACATGGTGTTTAAATTAAACATATCTGAAAACGGAAAAGCTTGGAAGATGGAGCTGGAAGGCGAATTCTTTATTGGAAAAAACGTTGGAGATAATATAGCTGGAAAGGGAATAAGCGAAGATCTTGCAGGATATGAGCTTGAAATTACAGGGGCAACTGATATTGCAGGATTTCCACATACTTCAGAATTAGAAGGTCCTGAACTAAAAAGAGTTCTTTTAACAAAAGGCTGGGGAATGAAAGACAATACTAAAGGAATCAGAAAAAGAAAAACAGTAAGAGGAAAACAGCTTTCAGACAAAACTGTTCAAATTAATCTTAAAGTTATTAAAGCAGGAAATAAATCACTAAAAGAAATATTCCCAGACCAAAACAAAGAACCAGAGGCACCAGCGCAGGAAGCTCCGGCAGAAACTCCTAAAGAGGCACCAAAGGAAGAAACTCCAGAAGAAGAGACTAAGCCTAAAGCTGAAGAGAAAAAAGAAGAACCAGCACCCGCTCAGTAAACCACAATAGTTTTAAAACCCCTTATTCTAAACTTTCATATGGCAGAAGATTATTCTAAACTAGACACAATAAATGTAATAATAGCAGGGCATATTGATCATGGAAAAACAACTCTTCTTCAGAAATTATCTGGAAAATGGACAGACTCACACTCAGAAGAGCTAAAGAGAGGAATTACAATAAAATTAGGTTATGCCGATACTGTTATTTACAAAGATGATGTTTACAATAATCAGAAAAAAGGAAAACCAATAAGATACGTCTCATTTATAGATGCTCCGGGACACGAAATGCTTATGGCGACGATGCTTTCAGGAGCGGCAATAGTTGACGGAGCAATTTTAGTAATTGCTGCAAATGAAGGAATAAGACCTCAAACAAGAGAACACCTTCTAGCACTACACGCAAAGCAAATAAAGAATATAATTATAATTCAAAATAAAATAGATCTAGTAACAGCCGAGCAGGCAAAAAAGAACTATGAGGAGATAAAAAATTTTGTAAAAGGAACAGTTGCAGAAAAGGCTCCAATAATTCCTGTATCCGCACAGCAGGATGTAAATATAGACAAGATATTTGAAAGAATAGTTGAAATTCCTCTTCCTGAAAGAGATGATAAGACAAACCCTTTATTTTTAATAGCGAGAAGTTTTGATATAAATAAGCCTGGAACTAGGCCGCAAGAACTAAAGGGGGCAGTTTTAGGAGGGACTCTTAAGAAGGGGGTTCTAAAAGTGGGGGATGAAATTGAGATAAAACCCGGGAGAACAATAAAAGAAGCTAATCAGATAAGGCATGAAACCATAAAAACAAAAATAAGAAATCTTTTTAGAGGTTCTGCTAAAGTGGATGAAATAACTCCAGGAGGAAGTGTTTCAATAGAAACAGAACTGGACATGTCCCTGGGTAAAACGGACGCTCTATCTGGATGCGTTGCTTCAACAGAAGGGAATTTGCCCGAAATAGCGAGTAAACTAAGTCTAAAATACGAGCTATTCCCTGAAGTGTTTGGCTCTCAGATTAAGACAGAGGTATCTCCATTAAAAACTAATGAAATGCTTATGTTAAGCGTAAATACTACTGTGACTGTTGGGATGGTAACTAAATTAGCAAAGAATATCATGGAAATATCTCTGAAGATACCTATAGTTCCTTTTGAGAATAATGCTGTAGGTATAGCAAGAAATGTAAACGGGCACTGGAGATTAATCGGTTATGGAAATATTACCATATAGTTTTAACCACTAATAAATTTAAAAAGAGGATTTGCCTTCTTTGTATATGGCATTAAAAAAGAAGCATCTATCTTATATTGTAATTGGGGTTGTAGCTTTGGTAATAATCTTGGGTATTTTCTTTACAATAATCTTTCCTGGGACCTCTCTTTATGAAGAAACTCCCCAGCAAAACTCCACATACTCAAGATATTATGTGAGTCAGAGCTCTGAAGAATGTCAGACTTTGTTATTCCAGTGCGAAATTGGACACAAGCCTTTCTTTAACGAAAGGGGGTGCGGATGTGAACCGACAGGAGAGAATATAGAAGAGCCTTCCAATGAGACTTACTGTGACCCTGAAAATAGGCCTGAGGTGTGTGCAGCAATATACCATCCTGTCTGTGGATATTTTGATGAAACAACTCAGTGTGTAAGAGAGCCTTGTGCATCTACATTCTCTAATGACTGTTCAGCGTGTGCTTCTGAAAATGTAGAGTACTGGATCGATGGGGCTTGTTCTTAAGAAATAATTTTTATTTCCTGATTAAATACTCTTGAGGCAAATTTAACGTAGCTTTCTATGTTTTTCTTAAAATAGTCTGGATTTTGTTTTTGTATTTTTCCTATGAAATAATATCCCGTTGCAATTAATCCTGCCTCCTTGCCTTTAAACGGAATATTAACTCTGTTTTTTCCAAATATTTTATTGTTAACTCCTAAACCAACAAACAATTCTTTATCAGACGGAACTAGTGTTTTAGCATGTTTAGTCTGTTCATATGTGAATACTCTCCCTGATATTTTAGGTCCAAATAATTCATCAAATTTAGTTAAAAACATCTCTCTTGTGTAATCAAATTCTTCTGGGACAATGATGAAGTAGGAATCGTAATTTTTTAATTTTTTAGAAAACTTGTCAATTTTTCTTAGGGCCTCTTTTATTTTTTTGGGATTTTCTTTCGTTTTTGAGAGAATCATCCCCAGATAAGTTGAGGTATTATAAGTATAAGGCTCTGGATTTTTAGGAAATACATGAGTCTTGTCAGAATATTTTGAAGCTAAAGCATTAGGATTATTAGTCATTAAAACTGTTTTAATTTTCTTTATTTTAAGGTATTTTGCTATTAAGGGAGCGTGTTTTCCTCCCGATGCAGATATTATAACTGCGCCATCAACTCTGTTATTTTCTATTTTATCTTTGTAATTGCTTTCATCTGCAAAAACTGCATCTTTATCTGAAAATATTATTTTACCGGTAACTGCTGCATTTCCTGAGCCTACAATCAGAGGTTTTTTGAATTTAATATTCACATTAGGCAATTTTTCTTTTTGAAATAAATCTAAGGCGTTCAAAACGCACTCATCCAGGTCTATTATTTTATTGTTTATCACTTTAACAAATTCCTGTACTCGGGAACTACATCTTTAGTAAATTTTTTAACTCCTTCAACAGTTTTTTCATGGACTAACAATTCCTTTATTGTTGAATAGGAAACTGTGGCTATGTCTGCCCCGACAATGGCGGCTTCTCTAAATTGTCTTGGATTTCTTATGCTTGAGGCAAGGACTTCTGTTTTAAGTCCATAATTTTCAAAAATAGATTTTATTTTAGCAACAAGATCTATCCCTGAATAAATTCCGTTATCTTCCAAACTCTTCCCCTTTTTCTCCATACCTCCGGCTGGGAAGTAGTCGGCTTTTTCAAATTTAATTCTTGAGTTTTGTCTTATAAGATCATCTATTCTTCCGGCGAAAGGACTCACAAAACTAGCTCCCGCTTTAGCGGCAAGTAAGGCTTGTTCTGGTGTGAAGACTAAAGTACAATTAATTGGGATTCCTTTGTCTGATAGTGTCTTTATCGCCTTAATTCCGTCGTCATTATTCTTACCATCAATACTGGGATTTACCGGAATCTTAATATAAACATTTTTTGCAACAGGATTAAATTTCTTATAAAGGAGCAATCCTTCTCGCACCATGTCTTCATAATTAGTTCCAATTACTTCTAAACTGACAGGCTTTCCTTTCATCAGTTTAAGAATTTTTTTGATATAATCTTCAAGACTTATCTTATTTCCAGATTTATGCATCTTTTCAACAGCTTTTTTTAAAAGACTGGGATTGGTAGTGACTCCGTCTAAGACTCCGCTCTCAAAAACTAATTTAATCTCTTCAAAATCAGCGCTGTCAATAAATAATTTCATCCTCTTCGGTTTAAAAAAGACTTAGATGTTTATAAAACTAATCCATTTCATAGGCAGTCTGAAAAGAAAGTTCTCCAGAATCTATTTTATCCCTAGCTTCGGATTCTATTTCCCAAACCTCATAACATTCCTCAGGAAGTTCTTCAATAAATACAGAATCTCTTAATATCTTAAATCCTCCCCAATAAGTGAATTCCTGCATAGGGGCTGTCAGAAAAAGATTCTTTTTAGCTCTACTGCAAGCAACGTAGAATAATCTCCTCTCTTCTTCAATTGTATCTCCTTCGTAAGACCTTGTGGAAGGAAATCTTTCTTCAGATAAGGAGCAAACAAATACATTTTTCCATTCTAGTCCTTTCGCCTGATGAATTGTGGATAGTAAAACATAACCTTCATCTGAGTTTTCTCCATCTGCTGCTGTTAAATCTGCGTCTAATAGAGTGTCTTCCAAAAATTTCCTTAAATCAGAATATTGTGATGCAAGATTGATATACTGTTTAACATCCATCTCTCTTTCTCTAAAATTAGGATATTTGTCTTTTAGATAAGATGCATAAAATCCTTCAAAAAAACTCTGAGTTATTTCTTTTGGGTCTTTGGATAATGGAATTAGGGATATCATTTTCTTAAAATCACTCCAGCCGGAAATAGGGGAATTTCCAAATATCTGATTATCTATAGATCTGATGCTCTTTAGTGGATCTCTTGTGTTTGAGACCCAGTTCCATACAGAGATGGCTCTTGCAGGGCCAATTCCATCAAACAGACATAATATTCTCTTCCATGCCAGCTCGTCCTTATGATTATTCATTATTTTGAGCAAGGCAGTCATGTCTTTGATGTGCGCCTGTTCGAAGAATTTTAAACCTCCTCTTTTTTTGAAAGGAATTCCTCTTTTCATCATTTCCAACTCTACTTCGGCAGAGTGGTAGTCTGCTCTGAATAAAATACCAAAATCGTAATACTCGTCTCCTTCTTCCTTCATTTCCAGTATTCTTTGACATACAAAATTTGCTTCCTGCTCTGTGTCTTTGCATCTTACTAAGGCAGGCTTTTCTGAATTATTGTTTTTTGTAAACAGGCGTTTTTTAAATTGAGATTTGTTGTTTGAGATACTTTGGTTAATTAATTCTAAGATTTCCGGAGTGCTTCTGTAGTTTCTTTCTAATTTGTATTCCTTGCAATCTTCAAAGTTCTTAGGAAAATCTAATATATTTTTTATTTCGGCTGCTCTAAATGAATAAATGCTCTGGAAGTCATCTCCGACAACCATTATGTTCTGCTTTGCAATTTTCTTAATAACATCGAATTGCAACTTATTTGTGTCCTGAAACTCGTCTACAAAAACATATCTGAATTTTTTATTGTAAAACTCTCTTGTTATTCTATTGTCTAATAGTTCGTTCCAGTAATATAATAAATCATCAAAATCCATCAATCCTGAGGATTTCTTTCTTTTTCTATAACTCTCAGCAACTCCATTGATCTCGGCGGAATAATCCAGATATGCTGAGTAGTTTTCTCTTATGCACTGAGAGACTGGTTTCATGGAATTTCTTGAGAAGCTTATTATTGAGTCTATTATTCTCGCACTTGGAAAATGCTTATCTTTATCGGGAAACAATCTTGCTATAATATCTTTTATTAGTTGCCTTGAATCTTCTCTGTCGATTATTGAGAAATTATTGAATCCTATTTCTTTTCCGTGTTTGGCTAAAAACATATTTCCTACATGGTGGAAGGTTCCTGCAATAAGCCCTTTCGGGTATCCTCCTAATAATTCTTCTACTCTTCTTATCATCTCTTTAGCAGCTTTATTTGTAAATGTAAGAAGCATTATCTCTCCGGGCTTTACCCCAGATTCTATTAGTTTAGCAATTTTATATACAAGAACTTTCGTCTTTCCGGAGCCAGGTCCTGCTAAAACTAGAGAACTCTTTGAGTCTGAAAAGACTACTTCTTTTTGCTGTTCGTTTAAAACTGAATAATCGACCTCTCTTTTTTCTTCATTACGTTCTTTCAAGGAATACTTTTTCATATAATCTCAAAAAAGGATAGATATTTAATTTTAACCTCAAGGTTTAAAAACTAAACCTAAAATCTAATATTATGATAAGAAGAAGAAAATCTACGTTGGCAACATTAGCTTACACAGGAGTAATTGCTGCAGGAATTGCAGGAATTGCTGCAGGAGGACTTGGAGCTGCGGGAACTTATGGTTTAGATAGTTTAAGACAAAAAGCAGAAGATGCTGGGCTTTTTAAAAGATTTATAGGAAATAATTTTATGTCTTGGATATCTGATGGGGGCAAATTTTCTATAATAGCACATAACAACTTCGACAAAGAAGACATAAAAAGATATTACACAAATTCAGCTCTTTCTGCATATTCTGGAACTATTGTTTCTCTTATTGGAATAAGCGGACTTTTTAGGGCAAGAGGATATTAACTTTTTATCGACGATAAATTATAATTACCAGTTAGATTTAAAAACCCAATTTCCTTGAACAACTTTGCTTCTAATTTTTACAAAGAAGAAAAGAGGTATTTAAAATGACAGATTATAACGTGGATAGCCGAAGGTATGCAAATTGGGGGAATGATAGAGAGATAAGGGATTTAGTTCTTACTACTCTTATTGAAGATTTAAAGAGGATAAAAGGAGTTGATACCCAAAGAAGAGAAAAAGGAGAAAGAATCTATTTAAACATAACTTATGATTCCTCCTTAGGCAGGGCAGGAAGAATAGGCGTAGATGTTCAAAAAATGACTGCTGCTTTTCATATGGTTGACAAAAGCCATAGAGAATTTGATCCAAATTGTCCGACAATTAGAAAACTAGCACAGATAGACAGAACACTAAGAGGGCACGGGATACAGCCTACTTCTTCCTCAATAGACGAAATGCTTAGCAACTACTCGCCTCCTCTTTCTTTTAATAATGAATAATCTAAAAATAAAAACTACTTGTTAAACTAGGATTAACTATCTCTTCGCTTCTGGAAACATTCTCTGCAGTAGACAGGCTTGCCTTGTGTTGGCTTGAAAGGAACTTCACATTCCTTGCCACATTCGGAGCAAGTTGCCTTATGCATCTCTCTTGGTCCTTGGTTTCTGTTAAAGTTTGGTCTTCCGCCAAATCTTCTTCCGCCGCCGTGATGTCTTCCACCTGAGTGGCCTCTATCACTATCAGACCTTCTTGGTCTGTCATCGGACCTTCTATCGAAATCGCTCATTGTACCTCCAAAAATAACATATTTTTTGAGTATATAAAGTAATGTGCCTTTCTTGAGATAATCTTATAAATGGAGATTTCTTAAAAAAAGCATGAATAAGTATACCAAGTGGGTTTCATGGGTTTTACAGGCAATTGTGGCAATAATCTTATTACAGACTCTTTATTTTAAATTTACATCTCAGCCGGTATCTATAGAATTGTTCTCAATCTTGGGTGTAGAGCCTTGGGGTAGATATCTTGTAGGAATAATAGAGCTTGTTACGGGAGTTATGCTCTTAGTGCCTGCTACAATAGTAATTGGAGCAACTTTAGCTGTTTTAGTAGGTGCAGGAGCAATATTAACCCATATTTTCTTCATAGGAATTGATTTTGGAGGGGATATATCTCTGTTTTTATTGGCAATAGCTGTTTTAGTCTTATCTGCTATAATCCTTTATTTAAGGCTAAAAAAGGATAAAATTAAATATACTAAAAACAAGTAATATTATGGCAAGGGGAAGAGTAATAACCTCGAGAGTGTTGACTATAATTCTGGCAGTTGTATTTATATTATCTTCAATACCTAAGGTATTTTCTGTGGAAGGAGCAGTTATGGCTTTTTCTGAATTTGGGTTGTCTGAATATATTTTGCTTATTGGTTTAATTGAAATAATTATTGGCGTTTTGTTTCTTATTCCAATGACTTATGTTATTGCAACACTTTTAGGCACGGCTTATTTCGGAGGGGCTGTTGTTGCTCATCTCGTGGCAGGTCAACCGCTATATGTTTTGACCCCTATTATTTTACTAATAATTATTTGGGCAAATCTGATGTTAAAGAAGCCTGATTTGTTTAAGCCCCGTAAAGTTCGTTAACTTTCTTCCAATTAACGACGTTCCAGAAACTTTCTAAATATTCAGGTCTTTTGTTTTGATGTTTTAAGTAATAAGCATGTTCCCATACATCTATTCCTAAAATAGGTTTTAATCCGTCCATTAAGGGAGAGTCTTGATTAGGTCTTTTGATTATTTCTAAATCTCCATTGTTTACAACAAGCCAGGCCCATCCTGAGCCAAAGACAGTTGTAGCTGCTTCATTCATTTTTGCCTTAAATTCATCAAAACTTCCGAATTTTTTATTAATAGCTTCAGCAATAGCTCCTTCGAATTTTCTCTCTTCCTCATTAGGAGTCATTATTTCCCAAAAAATAGAGTGATTGGCATGGCCTCCGCCATTGTTTCTTACAGCAGTTCTTTTATTTTCTGGGACAGAATTAATATTTTTTAGTATTTCCTCCACGCTTTTATCTATAAGATCAGTTCCTTCTAATGCATCTGTAAGCTTTTTTACATAGCCTGCATGATGTTTGTCATGGTGTATTTCCATTGTTTTAGCATCTATGTGAGGTTCTAAGGCGTCAAATTCATAAGGTAAATCGGGCAAGACATTAACTTTCATATCTAATAAAATAGACTGCCTTTAAAATATCTTTCGGTTGAACAATCTATTAAAATTATCTTCTAATTTTTTTTCAACTTCTTCTAGTGAAATTCCTTTTATTTCAGATATTTTCTTATAACTTTCAATGACATTTGCTGGTTCATTTGGAAATTCCTTATCGGGATGAGAGTAAGGAGAGTCTGTTTCACATAGTAAGCTTTCAATGGGAACCTTCTCTATCACTTGTTGGAAGTGCTGGGAGTTTTTGACACAAGTAGGAATGCTTAAAAACCAGCCATTAGAAACTATTTTATCTAAAAGATTAAGTTTTCCCGAGAAATAATGCATGATAACTTTTTTAGCCTCTTTTTTCTCAAGCATATCTACGCATTCTCTTTCAGCTTTTCTGGAATGAACAATTATCGGAATTTCTAATTCCTTTGATAAATCAATAAACCTGTCAAAAACTTCCATCTGCTTATTTACATCTTCATATTCAACAAAATCCATTCCTACCTCTCCTATTGCGGAAGGTTTAGTTTCCCTGATAAACTTAATTTCTTCATCAATTTCAGAATCCCTCATCAATAAGGCCTCGTTGGGATAGACTCCTAGAGCAGGCAAAACCTCGTCAAATTTACTCAACTCAATAACTTTTCTGTTTGTCTCAGGTTTAGTCCCATTTGCAACTATTAAACCAACGCCTTTAGATTTAGCATTGTCAATTATCTTTTCGGGATTTTTGAGCATATCTAAATGACAGTGTACATCGATGAACATGAACCCTCTTAACAACAAACGTTTAAAAAATTAGTCTTCTTATATATTTCATGAATTTAATAGAGATAAATCAAAAATTAGGCGAGCTAAATGAATGGAGTTTAGAGGGAAGTTCAATACAAAAGACATTTGACTTCAATACTTTTAAGGAGGCAGTAACTTTTGTGAACAATATTTCAGAGATAGCTGAAGAGGAAAACCATCATCCGGATATAAACATAAGATTCACCTCGGTTTCTGTTTTTTTAACCACTCATTCTGCCAAGGGGCTTACCGAGAAGGATTTTTCCGTCGCGAGGAAGATTGATCAGATTTCTTGAATGTTTTAAATAGTATATAAAGGCTAACTAATAAAGGAATTACAGGTATTAAAGATATCAGATTGATAACCAGAAATAAATCCCATGGCAGAAACCCTTTAATTGATGAGAGCAATAAAATTGCTAAAAGTGCAATAGGTATTAGGGATAGGTAACCATATTTATTGTTTCTTTCCTGCAAGTAAACTGCTATAAGGGGCAGAATTGAGGGTATTAAGATGGTCTGAAATAAAATAAGTATGAAGTCTACAAGTCTTACTTTTGAAAGAGTCATCACTAGGCCTAAAGCAAATAATCCCAGGAACAGACCTAGCCCTGAAATAAAGAATATTGCAGTTAATTCGGATTTAGAATAAGGAGTTTTTAACTTTATTTTTACCATTTGGCATGTCTTATTGTGAATTCCTATAGATGCTATCCATGCCATAGCGATTCCTGCAATTGAAGGCAGGTAATATAATGCAAAGATTTCCATAGTTACACTGGTTGAGGCTTTTATCAGGTTCTCGAAGAATATGGCAAGAGGATAAAACAGGCTAAGAACTAACAGATATGATGCTAGTTTTGTATATTTTCTTTGTTTATTTATAATTGAGTGAAATAAGACAATGGTATTGGCTGAGACTAATGCTAAGGCCAGGAAGTAGGAGGTTGTTGACCAGTAATAAATAAATTCATTTCTTAAGAAAGCTCCAAGAATAACAGGAAGATAGGCTATTATTCCGATTATTACGTTAGCAAATAATACGGCTCTATGAAATGACATATTTGATATTAGTTTAATATTTATTTAAACGTTATTATGGACCTGCCGGGAATCGAACCCAAATCTCCCGACTGCCAGCCGGACATTCTACCATTGAACCACAGGCCCATCGGTTGATTTAAAATAAATATGCTTAAAAAACCTTACATTTTATTGTTTTTGCTGAGCTTTATCAATTACAAATTTGTTTTCTTGGTACTGCAGTTGTTTCAAAAGAGCAGACTAAATTCAGGTTAGCGTTGCTTCCTTCAATTTCAAAAGAATTTGCCAACTGTGTTGTTTCTCCTGGATTGAGATGCTGTTCAATACTCTCTGAATTTATGGCATCTTCTTTATCGTCTCCTTGTTTGAGGACAAAGAAAGTTATTATGAAGTTTCCTGAAGTAGAATCGTCTAAATTGGTTACGTTAATTGAGCAGTCGACCATTTTCTCGACGCAATTTCCCAGACTGTAATCTAGGCATGTGGAATTAGTAGTGAAATCTTCTAGGGCATAAGAAATCTGCTGGGTATAACATCCTTGAGAGGTAGAACTAGAACTTCCAGAAGACCCTCCACTAGATCCACTGCTAGATCCGGAGTCTTCTGAAGAACTCTGAGCACTTCCCGAAATTCCTGTAGGGGTTCCTTCAATTAAATCAGGAGATCCTTGGGAGTCTTGTGCGTCAAAATTAGTATCTCTAGGAGGAGATTGATCTATTTGCGTATTTTCATCTCCAAAATTAAGCAGAGTTAGGCCTCCAAGAATAGTTAGTGCGATTATTCCTATAGCTATTAATCTAAACATAGATAATGAGAGAGACTCTTTTTTATAAATCTGTTGAAGCAATCACCGTAATTTAAAAGTCTTATCTAGCTCTTCAGCCACTTCTTCTATCTTGTCAAACATCACTCCTACATCTCTTCTAATCTCTTCTATCGCCGAGGAAAGACTCCCTCCTCTTAATACAACTTTCCTTTTTTCTCTATATACTACCCCTGAATCTGCAAGAGCCCTTACATGATGGTTTACCTTACCTGTACCGACCTTAAGCCTGTCTGCAATAATCTCACTCGAAACGCTATCGCTTTTATGCAATTCTTTTAAGAATTCGTAAAATACTTTGAAAGACATAGACTCAGTATCTCTTCCAGAAACTAAGCACAAACTATCGAATATCCACATGGTGTCTTCCTTAACTCCTCTTTTCTTAGGTCTGTTAACTTGTTTTAATGAAATTTTGTTAATCATCAATTTTAAAGGCAATCTAATTATATAAAACTTTCTTATTTAGGTTGATAAGATATAAATTAAACTTAAATCATCTTTCTTTAACCGAAAAATTTAAATATAAGTTATTATTATATAACTATGGGTTTGAGCTCCCTGACTCCTCCGCCGAAAAGCCGAGGAACAGCAGGAGGGCTCCAGAAATATTGATCTAAGAAAATGGATGAAAGGAGGTATGAAACAAGATGACATGGCAGGATAACATCTGGAAAGAATTGAACCGTATGCAAAGGCAAATGGATAGGTTGTTTGGAGGTCTGCGGTCTGAAAGCGCAGGCGATAGAGATGAGATGCTGGATGAGCTATCTACCGGATATAGGAGGGCGTTTGCCAATTACAAAGAGACAGATAAGGAGTTTGTTGTACAGGTAGAGATTCCAGGAGTTGATAAGGAGGACATCAAACTTAATGTGACTGACACTGGTTTGGAAATAAAGGCTGAGAAAAAGAGCGAGAAGGAAAAAGGCGAGAAGAACGGAGAGGAATATAGCTATACCAAAAGTTATGCAGGGTTTTATCAGATGTTTGATGTGCCTGAAAATGCAGACCTTGAAAATATAGATGCCTCTTATAAGAATGGAGTGCTTTCTATCAGACTGCCAAAGAAGTCTATGCCGGAGCATAGAAAGACAATTCAAATTAAGTAATTTTTAATTTTTAATTTTCAAAAAAGGAGGTAAGAAATAAAATGGCAAAAGAAGAAACAACAAAAAGGCTTGGAGGAATAAAACCAAAGGGAACCTTTGTTGGAAATCTGGCTGTTTTGTCAGCAACTACCTCAGGGGTTCCCCTTTACCCTCCACTAAAAAAGGATAAAGAATAAAAAGGAAGAAAATAAAAAATAATTGGAGAATAATAAGATGGGATTTTTTAATGACGACCCCTTTGATGAACTAATAAGAGACTTTTTTGGTCATAGTTCTGGGGGCAGAAGAAGGGAACAGTTCATAAAGGGTGAAGATGAAGATAGATTTATCGATTTTGTAGAGGATGATAAAAATGTGTATCTTGTATTTGAACTCCCGGGATACTCTGAGAAAGATGTACTTATAGAGGTAAAGGGAAATAAAATAAAAGTAATTGCTCAAAAGAGAGATTCAGAAAATGCACAGAGTTATCTATCCCAAAAACTAAGAAAGGGAATTGTGATTGAAAAAACCCTCCCCTCGGTTGCAAACCCTAAAAAATTCACGCACACATTCAAAAACGGAACTCTTGAGGTAGTGTTTAAAAGAAAATGACAAAAAAAATAGAACTTGATATAGCTGAATCATTGCAGGAAGATATAGATAAGGGAATTGCAAGAATTTCCTCTAAAAATCTAACTAAGCTTGGAATAGTCTCGGGGGATTTAATAGAGATAGCTGGAAAATCAAAGACTGTTGTAAAAGCAATGAGGCTTCTTAAAGATGAAGAAGAAATAATAAGATTAGATGGTTCAACTAGATCAAACATAAATTCGTCAATAGGAGAAAAAGTCGAAATAACTCCGGTCAAAATCCCTGAAGCAAAATCGATAACCCTATCACCATTGCAAGAGGTTAGATTCTCAGATGATCCAAAAGAATACTTCCACTCAAAACTATTGAATAAGCCTCTAACTATTGATCAAAAGACAATAATAGACGTCTTTGGAACAAGACTTTCTTATATAGTTTCAAAGACAAGTCCAAAAGGAAGTGTCATAGTCACTCCTTCTACAAAAATAAATGTTTCGGAGACAGTTCATTCAGGAGAGATAAGATCTACGGGAGTTTCTTATGAAGATATAGGAGGTCTAAGGAATGAGGTCGAACTTGTGAGGGAAATGGTAGAGCTTCCTATGAAACACCCTGAAGTCTTTCAGAGACTGGGAGTAGGTTCTCCAAAAGGAGTTCTCCTTACAGGACCTCCAGGGACAGGGAAAACACTACTTGCTAAGGCAGTGGCTAATGAAACAGATTCAACCTTTTTCTCTATAGCAGGGCCTGAAATAATGAGTAAATATTATGGAGAATCGGAGAAACACATAAGGGATATTTTTGAAAAGGCTGAAAAAGAAGGGCCTTCAATTATATTCATTGATGAAATAGATTCAATAGCTCCAAAGAGGGGAGAGGGAACTGATC
>Ga0066639_10001068_pt1 | contig 24551 bp, 29 predicted proteins | sample CryGeyCG2114_010_2_FD_59504 | JGI IMG/M metagenome (GOLD analysis project Ga0066639, IMG submission 59504) | Groundwater microbial communities from aquifer - Crystal Geyser CG10_big_fil_rev_8/21/14_0.10 | ecosystem: Environmental > Aquatic > Deep subsurface > Groundwater | place: USA: Utah...
GCCATGACTATCATGCGGCGGTCGTGTGGGTTTTTTTTCAATGTTTCCACCAGACGACGGAGTTGGTCTACACCTTGACTGGTATAGTCTGTGTCGTGGTCTACATATGGCGCATTATAGTGACGCCATTGGAAGCCATAGACAGGACCGAGATCCCTTTCTTCGAGCATGCGTTGTTTGGATAGGGGATCGTGCCCATACGGCGCCTTGTGTGGATGTGCCCATTCGTCCCAGATATGGTTTTTCCTTTCTTGGAGCCATTGTTTGTCTGTAATGCCTTTGATAAAAAATTCCAGTTCACTGGCAATGATATTGAAGGGCATTTTTTTTGTCGTCAGCAGCGGAAACCCATCGTCCATATCGTGTTCAAACATATGCCCTGCAACCGCAATAGTACCGGTTCCGGTGCGGTCGGTTTTTTTTCTGCCGTTTTTGAGAATGTGTTCTACAATATTGAGATACGATTGCATAGTGAAAAGAGGACAGCCTTTACATAATTACGCAGCAATTTTTTGTGCGAGGACGGATTCTGTGTGTGCAATGTGATCACTGAGAGTCGTCATGGCTTTCTGCTTCTCAAGCAACTGGTGCATTTGCGCAGCATGTGTTTCTTCTGGGCTGACAATAGCTTCCAGTATTTCTATGCCTAGTTGCGCCGCCTCATCTTTGTGAGCTGTGTCATCTGCACCTACCTCCATGGTAGATTCTATGACGCGTGCCAAGCTTTTTGCATCAGGGATGTTCATGTGGTTTTGAATATAGGTTGTAACTTCTTTTCCAATTGGTTTTGCAACATCCTGAAGGGGTTTACCGGCAAAAGTGCGGCCATCAAGGAGTGGCATGAGGGTGTCTGATATATTGGTGGAAAGTGTTGCTTGTGCCTCGGCAAACTCCTGGGCTTGTTGGTGAAGATCTGCCTTCATTTGATCTACATTGGTCCGTTCTTCGGCGTCAGTGCCGGCGGATTCTGTTGCTTCGTTTGGTGGGGTAACAGTGGCGGGTGTTTCTTCTTCTTTTGGTCCCTGAGCGGGAGTATCGATGTGTTTTTCTGTATTGAGCGTGTCGGCTTCGCTCTGCGCAGCGGCCACTTCCTCTGGTGAATCTTCGGCTCCTTCTGGCTCTCCAATACTTTCTTCTGCAGCCGCATAGTCATCTCGTAAGCGCGCAGCGGCTTCCTCCATTTCAGAAAGCGGTTCGTCAAAACGTGTCTCAATTTGGTGTACTTGTTCTGGTTGCAGCCCCGCTTCTGTTGCTGCTGCTACTGCCATTTCTTTTCCACCCAGCATCTCTACGGCAGTCTGTTTTTTGTAGCCTTGCTGCATTTTTTCTACATCTTTTAAAAATGCTAAATCTGGTTGTATGCTTTTGCGTACATCACTAGGAGACATTTTCATCACAGCATCATATTCTTTGCCCCAATCTTTTTTCAGCCCCCACTTTTGCAATTTTTTTTCCAAAAATCCAGGTTTGTATTCCTGCTTTTCCTCTGCTTTGAGTGGCTCGTCAGAAAGTGATTTTTCAATAGAATCCCATTTTCCCATATCAGAGTGTATCAATAGTGTGATGAATATCGTCAATTTTTTTTTGTTCAATTTCTTTTAATGTGTTTGCGACAAGTGTATCGTTCTTTTTCTTTGCCTCCTCTACTCGTTCTCGAAAGCGTACGGTTGCTTGAATTGTATTGTTCCAAAAGTCTTGGATTTTTTTCATGCGTGGCATAGTATTGCTTTTAAAATTTTCCAGTGCTTCCAAATGCGCCTGTGCCTCGACTGGTGTCGGACAATTCATCTACTTCTTCAAGCGTTGCAATAGCGACAGGAAACAATATGAGTTGTGCAATTTTTTGTCCTTTGGCAATATCAAATGGGGTATTCGTATTGTTGAGTAAGCCAACATTATATTCTCCACGATACCCGGCATCATATACCCCACCAACGGTAGTGATTCCTTTGGCACCCATACTACTTTTGTCTTTGACTATGCCGGCATATCCAACTGGAAATTCTAGCGCAAATCCCATTTTGAAAATATGTACCTTGCCTGGAAGGAGCGTGCAGTCCTCAAGCGAGTAGAGGTCCATGCCAACGTCGCCTGGATGTGCATAGTTTGGAAGGATGGCATCGTTGTGCAGTCGTTTAATCTGAACTTTCATATTTTTGTACCAAGGCATCTAACTGCGCATGCAATGCTTCGAGCGTGCCATTATTATCAATGTATTCTGTGGCTTCTGCGGCGATGTCGACAATTTTGAGTTCGGCCTCTCGTTTGTGGTCGGCAATAAATGCTTCTTTTGTTTTTTTATTGTCGTCTGTGTTTTCTCCACGATGTGTGAGACGGGTATACCTGGTATCAAGATCTGCGAAAATATGTACAAGGATAAATCCAGGTATTTCTTTTAAGTGTGCCATGTCTCCTGGGCGACGAATGCCGTCAATTACAACGAGTGAATTCTTGTCTTTGAGCACATCTTGTGCAAGTACTTCGGAGAGAATATCTTGTGAAAATTGTTCACGAAATGCTGATGATATCTTTTGTAAATTTTCTCGACTTTGTTCAATATGAAGTCGGGTTGCAACATCTCGCAGCATAGTTGAAAAACGATGGGTGGTTGCCCCATGGGTATCCCGAAGATATGCGGCTGCCGTGCCCTTGCCACTTGCGAGTTGTCCAACAAATCCTAAGATGATTTTAGACATACGTGTTGTTCATTTTCCCAATTAGAAATATATGGTCGGCAGAAGACACCGGCTGCGTCAAGCATACGGCGTGAGGCCCTGCATGCAGGCGTATCATTGTATTTGTCACTTTGGTAAATGACTTCAACAATTCCATTTTGAATAATTGTTTTGGCACATTCATTGCATGGAAAGAGGGTGGCATAGACCTTGCATCCATGTGTTTTACTATTGGCATTGTAAATGGCATTCTCCTCTGCGTGGCAGATATAAGCGTATTTTGTTTCCTCGAGGGATCCTTCTCGATCCCAGGGGAAGGTGTCATTGTCTATCCCGCGTGGAAATCCATTATATCCAATACCCACGACAACATGATCTTGGGTGGTAATAACTGCGCCGGCCTGTGTAGACGGGTCTTTTGATCGCTGCGCAATAATAAGGGCCATGCGCATGAGGCATTCGTCCCATGAGATATAATTTTTTCGATGTTGTACCACCATAGAAGGGAAAACACATAAGTACTCGTGAGTGCAGTGTATCAAAAAAGAGCGGCCAAAGCAACTCTCTTTTTTTTGCTATTTTATGCGCTCTGTGAGCCAGTTATGACGGCACATGCACGAACACACGGATCTTTGTACAGGTGTTTTGTAAGAAGAAGTGTATTATTGCGGTTGTAACAGCAGCAGTGGATCACGCCATGCTTGGAGTGCATCTTTACTTGCCACATAGCCACGGATATCGCGACCACTTCCAGCATACATACCTAGGTGAAGATGCTTTCTCTCTCCGCCGGTCTGCTCGGTAAATCCATCACCAAGTACGGCAAAAGGCGTCCCAGGAGGCAGGTATGTGCCAACGGTGCTGCTCACACTGGCAATATCGACGTGGCCATAGAGAATTGAGAGTGGTGTGTGTTCCAAGATGCAGCGTTGGGTGACCAGGCCGCCATAGCCTGTTACCTGTTCAATAGTAGTGATCTCGCCGCCACAAAACGTGTTCACACCCACGGGCGTGTCTTCTTCATCTGAAAACGTTTCGAAGTCTACTGCGGTATGGTATCCACTAAATTTTTCGGGTTGGACAGGGGACGTGGCTGGGTCAATAAATATGCCAAACGGCTTTTTGGTCACCCGTTTTTCAAATGTTAAAAGTGGTGGAACAAACGAGGCAGGGTCATTGTGAAATTCGAGTGATGCAATAAATGAGTCAAATATTGTTTCGTCAACGGCGGGATTGTAGGCAAAGACATAGAACCAGCTTGGGTTTTGTTCAGAAAATCGAATATCAATGAGACGGTGTTCATTATTTCTCCAGGCAGGTTGGCTTGGAAAGTTTGGGATGCCTGGTTTTTTTTCTATATGGTATCGTGTGGCGGCATGATTGTGTATGGTTGTTTTTTCTTGGTCTAAAATAGAGACAGTGCTCAGTGTGAGAAAGTTATTCGCACGAAATGTGCGTATGAAAAAAAGTGAGCTATCTGTTTGTGACGGATTGGTTACGTGAATGCTCTCTATTTCTGGGACATAGGTCGCCATCGCTCCTTCCGGGAGTATGGCACTAAATCGAAACGTTGGATCAAGGACAGAAAAATCGTAGCGTATGACCGGCGGAGTATCTTCGCCACTCATCACCCTGTCAACAACTGAGAGCGGGGATGTGTTGGTATCAGAAATACCGAGTGGTGTGTGACAGCCAATGCCAAGAAAGAGTAGGAGCGTGAGGGGCAGAACAATGCGCATAGAACCGTAGTATAGATAAAATAAAACATCCAGTCAAAGACTGGATGCAAGTACGTATGCAGAAGGGTTTTCTTAGAGAGCCACTTTCACACTTGGCCCCATGCTACTGGTGAGGAAGAGTGATTTGATGTATGTACCTTTTGATTTTTGTGGTTTGATTTTTTTCACTGTTTCCAAAAAGGCTTCGACATTTTCTTGGAGCTGTGCGTCAGAAAAACTTACTTTTCCAACCGCTTGGTGTACATTTGCGGTGTCATCATTTTTAAATGATGCGCGTCCTTTTTTAAGTGCACCAACCATTTTTGCAACATCTGTGCCAACGGTTTCTGTTTTTGGGTTTGGCATGAGTCCTTTTGGTCCAAGTACTTTTGCTACGAGTGCAAGCTTGGGCATCATTTCCGGTGTTGCAATAGCGACATCAAATTCAACCTTTCCAGTATCTTTAATGGTTTTAATTTCTTCTTCACCGTATATAAAGTCAGCCCCGGCATCTTTTGCTGCCTTTTCGTCATTTGCCCCTACAAATGCTGCAATGCGTTTTGTTTTTCCTGTCCCATGTGGCAATGTGACGGTTGACCGGATTTGTTGATCACCTTTTTTCGGGTCAATTCCCAAGCGCAGGTGCACCTCTACCGTTGCGTCAAATTTTACTGTGCTTGTTTCCTTTACCAAAGCAATTGCTTCAGCAAGTGTGTATGTTTTTGTCTTGTCGACCTTCGTCTGGAGGTCTTCCATTCGTTTTCCCATATGTTTGTAATCGAGATATCTATATATCTGTAGTGGTAGTAACCCTTGAGTGGTCAAGGTCCCACAAGTAAATAGTGGCACTATTGTACTAAACAAAGGCACGTTTGTCAAGAACTAGGGGGCGCACACCGTCGGCGAGGGGAGAGAAAGATCACGATTTGAGACCGTGCAGTAAAATCCCGCCTCTTGGCAGAGTGTGTAAAAGCTGCAAATGTTTTTTTGGCGTGTTGGGTAGTCTATGGCTACTATGAGTTTGCCATCAGCAAGGGCTTGTTTTAGGTATTTGAGGGTTGTTGTTGTTTCCATGGTCTTTTGTTTTTTGTCACCATCAAACCAGGTGTCTTCTTTGCCAAATCCATCGATGGCTTTTTGGTATATATCGGATGTGTAGAGTTCAGGGGCATTTTGTGGGATAACAAGGAAGTTGGGATTTTTTGCTTTTGCTCGTTTTGAGATTTCTGCTACAAATGCGACCATTTCTTGGGCTGCGTCAATATTTGGTTCGGAGGTATAGTATTCATAGCCATCAATGATATCGAGATACACACCATGATACCCTGTCGCAACAATGGCGTCGAGCTGGGTAAATATGATGGATTGCCATTCTTGATCCCAATACCGTACTTTGTAGTTTCCTTCCCAGTCTGGGTTTTCTGCGTCAATAAATGATGGAGTACTCACTTTCCAGTTTTCTTTCCAATAGGTTCTGTATTGTTCTGCTTCCCCAATGCTGAGATAGGAGAGGATTGTTTTCCCGCTCTCTTTTAGTGTTTGGAGCTCTTGTTTTGTAAGAGAAGCGTCATCAATATCCACAACGGCAATAGGTTCATCCAATGCTGAGAGTGTCTTTATTGTTGCGTCTTGGAGTTGGTAGTGAAAACCTTGCCCTGTGCCCCTTGGGGATGTATCTATCGTGTTGCTACATCCAACCCCCAGAGAGATGAGAGTGACGATAGGTATGACAATGACACTAACTATTTTTCCCATATGTGTGTACAGATACGATTTCTATTTGTGTATGAAAAAGATGGTGGACAGTCGCCGATAAGGTCGTTGTGTGGGTAGCAGACAATGCCACCACGTGGCTCGTAGAGAATACTAAAACAGTCTGGACAGCGTTCGGACTGCAAGTAGTAGGTGTTTCCGGAAATGGTACATTGTTCTAGTGACGCTTGTTTTGTGGAGTTATCAGCCGCCAAGAGTGAAATGGAAATTTCTAACCAACCAGGAAGGCCTGTTGCGTTTGTTTCTGGAGTTGTTGGAACAGATGGAGTTCGTATGCCATCGATCGTTTGTTGCGGTGCGGTTTGGGTTGCTTGTGGAGAAGAGGGAATATTTCCGGTTTGGGTATTTGACCCACCGGATATGCCAATTCGTGTTGCATCAATTTCTGCTTGGGTGCAGGGACCATTTTCGTGAAGGAGTGGGACTCCTTGTTGCTCTGCAATACAGGCGTTGGTGTAGGTACGTCCATCTTGGCCACAGACCGGTTTTGCAAGTGGTTCACAAAATCGTGGAATAGCGCCGCTCATCACGGCTTCGCCCGCTTGTGCAATGGTTGGATATGCATCGGATGCGGCTCCTGCATTACACGTCCCATTCATAAATGATGCCGCAGGGCAGGCACTGCCATTGTCAAAGACGCATTCAATGACGCGGCTGTTTTGTGCACTATCATAACGAATACGAATGGTATTGCCACGCTGCTGACAAAATAAGTAGGCTTGTTGGTCAAAGGTTGTTTCCACAACAGTCTCGTTGGTGAGGACGAGTGTGGAAGTGGATGTGGGTGGTGTGTTGTCAGTCTTCCCACAGCCCGCTCCAATGAGAAGTACGAGTGATAGGAAAAAGAAAACTTTTTTCATACCGTATTATTTATGAGCGGGTTGTGTGACATCATGCTGCACTGTCCCAGCAGTAAATGCAGTCACGTTTTCTATCGTCGTATCTAAGATACGCGTGACTGCTTCGTGCGTATTAAACGCCGAGTGTGGTGTCACGATGGTCCGTGGGTGTGCAATGAGTGCTTCATTCATCAGTACTGTTTTCATAAGTTTTGGCGGAAGAGTACTATAGAGCATTTTGGTACGGTCTTCCAATAAGTCTTCCCCCTCAAGCACGTCAAGACCTGCACCAGCAACAATACCTTCTTCCAGGCCCCAAACGAGTGCTTCAGAATCAATGAGGCCACCACGTGCTGTGTTTATGATGTGTACGCCAGGTTTCATTTTTTTTATAGCTTTTTTGTCTATCACATGATAGGTACTTGGTAACAGCGGCGCATGCAGTGAAATAATGTCAGACTCTGCCAGAAGAGTATTCATGCTCACATAGGTAAACCCGTGTTTGTCTTGGAGTTCTTTGTGAGGAAATGCATCGTACCCAATGACCCGTGTGCCAAATCCTGCCAAGAGGTCAATAAAATGGACGCCAATGCGACCAGCGCCATAGACGCCAACGGTTTTCCCTTTAAGGTCAAAGCCGCGGAGGCCATGGTAATCATAAGACCCCTCTTTTACTCGTTTGACGCCCCAAAAAATCTTTCGTGAAAGTGCCAACATGAGGGCAAGGGCAAATTCGGCAACAGTATGTTGCCCATAGTCAGGCACGTTACAAACTGGAATTCCACGTTTTTTTACTGCCTGGAGGTCAATGTGGTCAAAGCCTGTAGAGAGGGTGACAATGAGTTTCAACTTTTTTAGTTTTGCTATGATTGCGGCATCTATTTTTGAGTCAACAAATGTTCCAAGAATTTCTGTCTGTGGATCAATGGTGTTGATATCAATTGGGTCAGTGCTGATGCGGACATCATATCCCCGCAGTTTCTTTTTGAGATATCCACCAAGAGTAGGGGTGAGGGTCAGAGAAAAACTACAGACAGTTTTTTTTGGCATACAAATAATGTAGTGATGAAGTATATCCTGCTCACAGTATAGCAAATGCGCTGTGAAATGGCGAATCTTGGTGTCGCGAATATATATAAAAAACTACCAGAAGTACTGGTAGTTTTTTGGTGGTGTGTGTATGCTTATGGAGCGATTTGTACGCCCATTTGTTTTGCTGTCCCTGCAATAATTTTCATGGCGGCTTCGATATCGTTTGCATTGAGGTCAGGCATTTTTTGCTCAGCTACTTCACGCAATTGTGCTTGGGTAATGGTTGCCACTTTATCTTTGAGTGGGTTTCCAGAACCTTTTTTAATACCAGCCGCTTTCATAATAAGGGAGCTTGCAGGGGCCACTTTCATGATGAAGTCAAATGTTCTGTCTTCGTATACATTGATGATGACAGGAACAATTTCACCACGTTTGTCTGCGGTCTGGTTGTTAAACTGGGTACAAAAATCTTGAATGTTCAACCCATGTTGACCAAGGGCTGGCCCAACCGGAGGGGCTGGGTTTGCTGCACCACCAGGGATTTGTAGTTTGATTTGGGTGACTAGTTTTTTTGCCATATGTTTAGTAAAAGCTTAAGAGGTCTACAAGCCTGAGGGGCTTGAGAGGCTAAAATGCATACAAAGCTAGAAGCAGAAAAGCACATACGCCTTTACAAGCTTTTTAGGCATTTACGGCCTCTCCGGCCGAATGGTCACATTATACTTTCTTGACTTGCAGCGCATCGAGTTCTACGGGAGTTTCTCGGCCAAACATGTTGACCAATACTTTGATTTTTCCACGTGTTTCATCCACCGCGCTGACTTTTCCTTCAAAGTTTTTAAATGGTCCGTCAATGATTTGTACTGATTCATCAATGTGTACATCAATCTTATGGCTTGGATCAATCACGCCCATACGTTTTTGGAGTGATTCCATTTCTTTTGCATCAATTGGCGTTGGAGTAACACCTGAACCAACAAATCCGGTTACGTTTGGAGTGTTTCGCACGACATACCAAGAATCGTCGGTCACCACCATTTCAACAAGGACGTATCCAGGGAAGATTTTTTCTTCAATGGTTTGGCGCTTTCCATTTTTAATTTTAATTTTCTTTTCTTTTGGAACCAGGACTGCAAAAATTTTTGCTTCCATGTCAAATGTTTCAATACGTTGTTCCAAATTGCGTTTTACGTTTTCCTCGTAGCCACTATATGTGTGGAGTACATACCACCGGCGTCCGAGGTCTTGGGTTTGCTTTGCCATACAATTAAAGGAATATTATGAAGCGTCTTTAGATGATCAGTCCGAGGAGATAGTTCAGTACATAGTCAAGGACACCAAAGAACACAGCGACGCCGAGACTCATAGCAATAACCAGGATAGAGAAAAATTTTACCTGCTTTTGTGTTGGCCATGTGACTTTTCTCATCTCGCCGATTGCTTCACGAAAGTAGTCTTTGAGTTGGAGCAAATATTTCATATATTTTTGTGGTATTTAAAAAAGGCCTGTGGCCAATTTCTGCTCTGAGTATAGGGGAAAATGTGAATGTTGTCAAGATAGGGGAAGGTGGATAACAGGGGCACGTAAAAACCACAGCATATGAAGCTGTGGTTTTATTTTTTGGATGGATGTCTAGATATCCAGATTTTCTACCGATTTCGCGTGCGTTTGGATAAACTTCTTGCGCGGAGCAACATCACTTCCCATCAGGATATCAAAGATTTCGCTGGCTTGCTCTGCGTCTTCAATGGTTACACGCTTCATAAAGCGGGTTTCCGGGTTCATAGTGGTTTCCCAAAGTTGCTCGGGGTTCATTTCTCCAAGACCTTTGTAGCGTTGGATATTGAGTTTGTTGTTGTTTTTTTCTTCTTTGGCTTTCTTTGCTTTTGCTGTTACTTCTTCCTCTTCTTCACTTTCTTCGGTCACTTCAAATTCGGCATCACTAATCTTGTGTTTTTTCTTGTATGCTTCTAAATCTTCATGGGTGTATAACCAGGTTATTTCTTTTCCCTTTTTTATACTATAGAGCGGTGGTTGTGCAATATAGACATTATTTCCATTGATCAGGTCTGGAAAGTATCGGAAAAACAGCGTGAGAAGGAGTGTCCGGATATGTGATCCATCAACGTCGGCGTCGGTCATGATCACCACTTTGTTGTATCTGAGTTTGGTAATATCAAACATTTCCCCAATATTTGTGCCCATGGCGATGATGAGGGATTTTAGCTCGTTGTTTGTTAAAATTTTATCAATACGGGCTCGTTCTACATTGAGCACCTTCCCACGTAGTGGAAGAATGGCCTGTGTTTTTCTGTCACGGCCTTGTTTTGCCGAACCACCTGCAGAGTCTCCCTCTACAATGTAGAGTTCACTATTTTCTGCTTTGCGGCTTGAGCAGTCTGCCAATTTTCCTGGGAGGGTAAATCCTTCGAGGGCTCCTTTTCGTAAGACCGCATCACGAGCAACACGTGCAGCAGAGCGTGCGCGTGCCGCAAGCAAACATTTTCCTACAATGCCTTCGGCATCTTTTGGATGCTCTTCCAAAAAGATCATAAATGCTTCGGCAAAGACGCTTTCCACTGCAGGTCGTACCTCTGGGTTTCCTAATTTTCCCTTTGTTTGTCCCTCAAACTGTGGGTCAGGGATCTTTACCGAAATAATGGTGGTAAGTCCTTCGCGGACATCTTCTCCTGTGAGGTTGGCGTCTTTTTCTTTGAGGATTTTTTTATTTCGGGCGTACGTATTGATGGTACGGGTGAGTGCCGTGCGAAATCCAGATACATGCATACCCCCTTCTGGGTTGGTAATGTTATTTGCAAATGGGAAGAGTGACTCGGTGTATTCATCCGTGTATTGCAATGCCACTTCAATCAATATGTCATCTACCTTTTTTTCTACATAAAAAATAGTATCGTGCCTTGCCTCACGGTTTCTATTGATGTGTTTGACATAGCTTGCAATACCGCCTTCAAAGTAAAATTGGTATTCTTGGTTTTTGTGTGGAGAGGCAGATTTGTCAATTTCTTTTTCTTTTTCTGTGCGTCGGTCAATGACAATAATTTTTACTCCCTTGTTGAGATAGGCTTGTTGACGCAAATGATCAATAATGGTTTTCCAAGAGTAATCAATGGTCTCAAAAATAGTTTCGTCAGCGCGGAATGAAATGGTGGTGCCACGTCGTTTTGTTGTGCCAATGGACTTTACCTTTGCCTTTGCTTTTCCTAGGGCGTATTCTTGTACCCAGATTTTTCCTTCTCTGTGCACTTCTGCCTTTACCTGTGAAGAGAGAGCGTTTACTACCGATACACCAACGCCATGAAGACCCCCGGATACTTTATACCCTTCGTCTCCAAATTTTCCTCCAGCATGCAAGGTGGTCAACACTAGTTCAAGCGCGCTTATTTTTTTCTTTGGGTGGATGTCAACCGGGATTCCGCGTCCATTATCTGTGACAGAAATCCAATGATCTGGGAGGAGTTCAATGGTAATATCGGTACAATGTCCGGCCATGGCCTCATCAAACGAGTTATCCACGACTTCCCAGATCATGTGGTGTAACCCTTGGGCACCGGTGGAACCAATGTACATCCCTGGGCGTTTGCGGACGGCTTCAAGTCCTTCGAGAACAGTAATATTCTTTGCGCTATATGATGATGTTGTTTTTGTGTCTGTTTTTTTTTCACCCCGAGCGTGCCGTGGGGCCTTTGCTTTTTCCGCCATACATTCAGAAAATAAGAGAATTATGCTGGGCTATTGTAGCATATCGTTGTCACATGAACAAGGGCTGTTTTGATGATCACTTTTGGTGTATACTAGGCAAGAAGAATCTGGCGTAATACGAAGTATCGAGTATGCCTGCCATAGGCGCTGTAATACGTATTCTATAATTGGGGTATGAAAAAAGAGGTCTCAAAACTGGCACAATACGATGATCCATCAGGTGATTTTGTGAATCGTGATTTTCGTGCAGGGTTATGGTATGTGCAACACAAGCTATTACTTCGGAAGATTGTGATTGGCATATTAAGTACTTGGAGTACGATTACTATTGGTATCGGTCTCTTTGTATGGGCGCAGTATTTGTTTGTGGGGTATTGGGACGATGAAGATTTGCTTGCCACACATATAAACACGTTTCAAAACTACAGAGCGATTCAGCCAGCCTATGAGGCGGTGAGCCTTTCTTATGATACCAGCAAGATTTTTAAAAGTGCGGAAGGGCGGTATGACTTGTATACTCCAGTCACCAACCCAAATAGAAATTTTTTGGCGCATGTAGATTTTCATTATGTCTTTGGACAGACAGACACACCGGTGCAAACGACGACGCTGTTGCCACAGAGTACTCAGGCACTCATTCAATTTGGTTTTGAAAGTGACCTGTATCCTGCGCAGGCACGGATGATTGTTGACGACATCCGTTGGCAGCGAATTGATCCGCATGCTATTGCAGACATTGGTGGGTATATGTCCGAGCGGTTACTTTTTTCTGTAGAGGATTTTTCTTTTACACGACCAGGGGAAGCAGAGGGTATTTTGACCAATGAAGTTGCGTTTACGCTTGTAAATAATTCGGTGTACAATTTTTGGGAACCAACATTTGCCGCATTGTTAAAACGAGGGCAGAGCGTGGTAGGGGTCTTGCCTATTTCTGAAAAAGAATTTCGTCGTGGTGAATCACGCAGTGTGAATATCTACACCTTTGCAGAAGTCACACAGGTCGATAGTATTGAGCTTATACCGCTGTTTAATCTATTTGATAGGCAGGAGTATATTGATATAGGTGAATAGAAGGGCCTATACGGGTGACACGGCATGCATATGACGATAACAAATAGATTTTTTCATTTTTTCCGTGGATACGACTGGATTATTACTGTCGTTATTTTTATTTTAACTGCGTTGGGGCTTGCGGCAATTTATAGTGTGGACTTGTCTCGTGGGGAGTCACTCACTTATTTTCCGACACAGTTGATTGCCTTTTTTATTGGGTTGCTGGTATTTATTCTGGCACGCAATGTTCATAAAACGCGGTATGAATCTGGTGCCCGCATCATCTATATTTTGGGATTATTGTTGCTTATTGGAGTGTTATTTTTTGGTGTGACGATTCGTGGCACCACGGGGTGGTTTCGTGTGTTTGGCTTTTCTTTTCAGCCGGCAGAGTTTGCAAAGCTTGCTTTGGTGTTGTTATTTGGGTGGTGGATGAGCAAACAAGGGCGGCGCTATTATTCTTTGGAGTTTGTGCTCTCTAGTGGTATTGCTGCTGGGTTGTATGTGGGACTTATTTTGTTGCAGCCTGACTTAGGTTCTGCATTGGTGTTGGTGGGTATTTGGTTTGGGTTATTGCTTTTTTCTGGGACAAAAAAAAGATATATTGCGTTACTCGTTGGTGTGGTCATTGCCACATTTGTGTTTGGGTGGTTTTTCTTATTTCAGCCGTATCAAAAAGAGCGGTTGCTTACATTTGTAGACCCCTCTCGTGATCCACTCGACACGGGGTATAATGTGACGCAATCAATTATTGCCATTGGTTCGGGAAAAATGTTTGGCCGTGGGCTCGGATTTGGGTCACAGAGTCAGCTCCATTTTCTCCCTGAGGCACAGACTGATTTTATTTCTTCTGTGATTGGGGAAGAGCTTGGATTTGTTGGGTTATGTATATTACTTATTCTGTACTTTGTGTTATTGTGGCGATTTCTTCGTATTGCGCTTAGTGCTCGGGATGATTTTTCTTCGTATACGGTGCTCGGGATTGCGTTATTGTTTTTTATCCAGCTGGTGGTGAATATGGGTGGGGCGACCGGGTTGCTACCTGTCACTGGTGTGACGCTACCCTTTGTGAGTTATGGTGGGTCGTCTCTTATTATCAATTTTGCGTTGGTAGGCATTGCAGAGAGTATTGCCAGGGGGAGTAAAAGTGCCGTATAGAGGGAACAACGAGTGTCGATTGTCATAAAAAAGTGGGGATGCTATACTCATATACAGACGACGCCTATCATCTTGACAATAATTACTATTTTTGTTACTCTAGCTCATATTTTATGAAAAAGAGCCCGTCTGAGGACGCACAACCTACGGCTGCTCAAAATGGACTCACACTGGTGAAACAATGTCCGTTGTGTACACATCTGTACACAGAAGCAGAAGTACGCATTCTCGAAGAAGAAAGCGGCACGCAACTGTTGCACATCACCTGTGCCACGTGTCAGCACGCCATGCTTACTTTTGTGATGACGAGCCAGCTGGGGACCAGCTCTATTGGCATGTTGACAGACCTCACGGTAAGTGATGTCCTGCGCATGAGAGATCGAGATCCTATCAGCGACGATGATGTGTTGCAGTTTCATACTGTCTTGCACGGATCATCTTCCTCATTTACTCATTTGTTGAAATAATAATTTTACGCTATGACATTTGCGATTCAAGCAGCCAAGCGAGTTGGTGCAGTGAAGGCTGTTCGAGCAGCTGGATATATTCCCGCTGTATTATATGGACCACATATTGAAACACTCAATATTTCTATTCCACAGCGTCATTTTGAAAAAATGTATAAGGATGTCAATGATTCAACATTGATTGATATTACTATTGATGGTGGAGAATTGATGAAAGCGTTGATTCAAGATGTGCAGTATGAACCGGTAAAGGGAGGCATGTATCATATTGATTTTCGACATATCACCATGGGTGAGGCAATGAGTGCAACGGTGACCTTGATTTTTAACGGTGTTGCGCCAGCAGAAAAGCAATTGGGTGGAACAGTGATGAAAACAACGGAGTCTATTGAAGTAGAATGTTTACCAAATGATTTGGTTGACCACATTGATGTTGATTTGAGCGTTTTGGTGACATTTGATGATGCGATCCGCGCAAAAGACATTGTGCTTCCAAGCGGCATTGTATGTACGGATGATCCTGAAATGTTAATTGTAAAGGTAAACGCACCAATGACTGAAGAACAGTTAAAGGCTATGGAAGAAACAGATACCGGAAGTGTTGAGGATGTTCAGGTAGAGGCGAAAGGAAAAGAAGATGCTGCTGAAGGTGAAAAGAAGGAAAAAGCAAAATAAAAGGCATGTGTTTTAAAAGAGTTTGGTTGGTACCAAACTCTTTTTTTTCTCCATTTTTTTTGTTATGATGGGTGTATTCATTCTTATCTGTGTTACATGAAATGTGTACAAGAAAAGAGAGCTGCATTACTGCAGTGGTTGAAAAAACCAACATATGATAGCGCAAGCATCTTGTATATTCTCACCGCTTTCCTTGGGGTGGTTGCTTTTGGTTTGGTGTTGTGGTTTGGGGTGCAGTATTTTTCTGGTGTAGATAGCTCCCGCACCATAGTACATCCATTGGCAGGGAGAGATACGGAGGAAGATGAAGAAGGAAAATGCATGTTTACACGCTTGCTTGATGGTGTGTGTGTGCAGACAGCCGATGATGTATCTGGTCGCCATGTTGCCATTATGATAGAAAATCATTTTGAAGCGAATCCGCTCTCTGGTATTGGTGATGCATCTGTTGTCTATGAGGCGCCTGTAGAGGGGCATATTCCACGACTCTTGGCTATATACCCCGCTACGGCAGATGTGAGCAAGGTGGGGCCTGTGAGGAGTGCTCGACCCTACTATTTGGACTGGGTGAGCGAATATGGGGATCCTATGTACATGCATGTGGGTGGGTCGCCAGAGGCGTTAGAAAAAATTTGGGCGTTTGACATATTTGACATGAACGAGTTTTCTCGTGGGTGGTACTACTGGAGGAGTGACGAGAGAAGTGCCCCACACAATACCTACACGTCGAGTAAGCTGTGGAACGAAGCGTTTGATCGCTATGGAACAGATGAATTGGTAGACCTCACTGATGGATGGAAGTTTGGGCCTATGGATGCCTGTGTTGATGGCTGTGTTTCTCGCATTGATATAGAGCATTCTCTTGGTGGGTATGATATTGCCTGGGAGTACAACACCACGACAGAGCAGTATGAACGGACACAATTTGGGCGTGTGCACGCAGATGCTGGTGGGCCTGGCTACGTAGCTGACACAGTACTGCTGCAGCGGGTAGACGCAGAGGTGGTGGATGAGATAGGGAGACTGCACATTGCGACGATTGGAGAAGGGGAGGGGTATGTGTTTCGAAATGGCTACGCCATTCACGCAACATGGGAAAAAGAATCACGCACCAGTCGTACCCGTTGGTTTGACGAGCAGAATGAAGAAATTACACTGAAGCCGGGAAAGATTTGGGTGCAAGTGGTGAGCCAGTATGGGAGTGTGGATGTGACGGTGGCGGAGTAGTCTTGAGATCATATAAAAAACCATCCGGTGAAGGGTGGTTTTTTTATATGGGAATATTTCAGCTAACGTTTCTGGATATGAGATGTTTGCCGTAGCGAAGCGGAGGCAAATATGGGCGGAGCGACACCAAGAGCGAGCCAGATATACTGTGTTAGGCGAGGATGATTTTCTGTAGCGATAGCGGAAGAAAATCAAGCACAACGTCCCCTTGAGTTATTTTGTGACAATTTTACCTTTTGATTTATCTATTAAAAAATCTATCATTTGTCCTGAAATATCAATATTTGAATATTGTTGTGCTCTTGGAAAATAACATGGGAAATTCACTTCTGCTATAAATGGGTTGCCATGCTTATCAATTAAAATATCGACCCCACCAAATTCATACCCCAATGACGAAACAGATTTTATAGCAATACTTTCTACTTTTGATCCAAAAGTTTTGTTAACAATATTCAAATTTTTACCAGAGTTACTTCTAAAATCGTTTTTAATTTTTTTGTATTCAATACTTGATATTACCTTATCCCCCAAAACAATTAACCTAGCATGTTCTTTGTAATTAATAAACTGCCTTAATATAAAGTCATCATTTTGATTATATAAATAGTCAGATACCGAGTATAATGACTCTAATGAATCAATTTTCATTACACCTACACCATGAGATCCATTCAAAGCTTTTATTATAATTGGGAAACCTCCGAGGTATTTTGAATATCTATTTAAGCTCTCTTTATCATTATTGAAAATAAGTATAGATTTTATTGTAGGGAGATTGTTTTTAGAATGAATGATGTAACTTGTTATGTCATCAACATCACTTTTCTTATAAATACAATTTAAATACTCTGTATAAAAAGATGCTACTTTATCGTTAATAAGAGCTTTTTCAATTATGATAGAGCTTGAGTCATCACATAAATTATATAAAGCATCATTTTTAGTTAGAATGATATTTTTAGTAAAATCAAAATCTTCTGTATAAATTGGTTTTACGCAGATATTTCTATCCTCTGCAGATTTCTTCAATAAATCAAAAGATGTTTTATCAGAGTTTTTTCTTGAAATTAAATATAGATTTTTCATTTTATGGTAATTAAATGTATAAATTGTCACAAAATAACTTCGTACAACGTTTCAGCATAGCCTATATTCGTTGGCTGCATAATATCGCACGAAGTGCGTACAGCCAACGAATATGGGAGAGGAATTTTGTAAAAAGCCCGAACCGGCTATCCGCTGTTAGCTGATGTATTTTGACAACATTCTACAAAGTTATAAATAAGCTTGTCATCAATGGTATGTAAAAAAGCGCAAAAAGAGTGCTGATTATAACTGCCAAAGCTGCCTTGTCTGGATGTACTTTTAGTTCTGTTGCCAATGCCACTGTGTTTGCTGCCAAAGGGACAATTGCCATTAAGATGAGTATGTTGTAAATGCTTTGGTTGTAGGCATGGATAAATGACTTATCTAAAAAGATAATACCTAAAATGATAGCCGGCCAGAAAATAAATTTTGCCAAAAAGGAAAGCGTAATGAACTTGAAGTCCACATGATGAATTTTTACTGTGGACAATCCCATGCCGATTATCATCATGCCAAGGAGGGTATATGCGCCTTTGAAGCTTTCGATTGTTGTGACTGCAATGTCGCCGAGATTTACGTTCAAGTAATTAAATAGAAGGCCGATAAAGAAAGCATATACTGTTGGTAGTTTTACGACTTTCATTATACTTTCCTCTACTGTGTGATTGCCCTTTGCTGTCAGTAAAAAACCGAGCGAGTTTTCATAGAGCAGAAAACCTAATATAGAGAGTACCGCTAAACTGAAAGCTTGATCGCCAAATAATGTTAAAACGACTGGTAAGCCAAAGTACCCAGTATTGCCTGTCCCAGCAGTGAACGCTAGAATATTTTTTGTGGAATCTTGTTTGAAAACGAGTGTTCCAATGGCTAGAAAAAGCAAGGCGATCAAACAGCAAAGGGCAAAGAACACTATTGGCAAAGACAAATTGGCAAAATTTATTTGGACTGTGTATGTGCCATAAAAAATTACCGCTGGGGCAATTATGTAGATGAGCAATTTGGCAATTGTCTCTTTTTGCGCTTTTAATTTTTTAGCTCCGATGTATCCCAGAAGTATCATTAGATACAGTGGAATAAGTTTTATCAGAATTGTTGTAAATACTGTCATAGGTATTTGTTGTCAAAATACACGACCGAAGGGAGTGATTTTGACTAACGTTTCGGGATATCCGAAGTTGATTATTATGAGGTGGTAAAATGTGCCCGGAGGGCGACCACCTCATAATAATCAATTTGGCCAATAAAAATTATAATTTATTTTTTCCTTTATAAATAAAATCAATGCCTACCTTATAGAAAATTAACTGAATTGCGTAATGGGCAACTACGGTCATTATGATTGCATAAAAGATAGCTGATTGACTTTGACTCGCTTGATATTCAATACATTCATCTACTGCTTTGCCTGCAGCTTCGTCCCCAAGATAAACTTTGTCTCCATAATATTTTTCCACATGCGTTAAGCAATTCAGATCGTCTCTTGATTCTGTTGAGTAGAAATAAAATGGAATAGCTAATAAGAATACAACGTACAAAACAATTAGAAGTCTGTACCACCAGTGCTTTTTGAGAAAGCCGTGTCGTTCTTTGTTTATGAATGGAAAAATGATTTTTTTCATATGATTTAAAATAAATTATAATTTTTATTGGCGGATATCCCGTGTTAGGCGATGTAATTTTGGTTTATGCCTAGATATTTTCATGAGCGTAACTTTCTAGTAATTTGTCTACAATATTATTTGCTAATTTTATAGTTTCATCAAAAAAGTTCTCATCTAGTTTTTCAACATCTTCGCCAGATATAAAGCTCCATTCGCCAGTCATTTCGCCTTTCTTATCAGCGTGTGGAACAAGTAAATGGTGCGCTAGTCTCTGTCTTTTCCCAATAATTACTTCAATATCCTTTTTGATTTTTTGATCTGCAATTAAATTCTTAGCCAAATTGTATTTCCGTTCCAGCGTAGCATTTTTCAAGAGCTTGTCCCTTAATTCTTCATGAACTTGATTTAGTCTCCCTTTAACATACAAAAAATCCTCGAGTACATACTCTACGTTGTTTATAGATATGAATGCATCTCCGTATTTTTGAAAAACTAGATGAGAACTTTTTTCAGGCATAAACCAAAATTATTTCGCCTAACGTTCCTGCATAGCAGAAGTTGCGCAGGTGTATAATAGCCGATAGGCTACACCTGTGCAATTTGGGGGAGGGCTTTTGTAAAAAGCCCGAACCTGCTATGCAGTGTTAGCTGATGTAACGTGTATTTTTCGTTTGGCGTTAGCCAAACAAATAAAAGAGCAATTATTTTTCGTCGTTTTTAGGGATCCAATAATCTAAGAATGGCCATGTTGTTCCTCTGGCCGTAGTTTTCTCATATTCACGATGAACTTTTCCGCCAAGTGATTCGGCCAGTTTGCAGCTTGAAACATTGGCTACGGCGCAAGGCCAGAGGATATGGTCATATTCAAGATTTTCTTCAGCCCATTGCTTAAGAGCGGCTGCGGCTTCTCGGCCATAACCGTGACCATGAGCAGATTTTTTTAGCCATCCACCCATTTCGGGATTTTCTTCTTTGAGATCTTCTAGTGCCATACAACCAAGAAATTCGCCAGTCTCTTTTAGTAAGATTGCCATGAACAACTGCTCACCTTTTTTCATTTCAGCTTCACGATTTTTCATCCGTTCTTTCAGTTGTTCTAAACTTTCAGGTGGGCCGTAGTTCATGTACTGAATCACTGGATCACGATATTCTAAAAAAATCTGCTCCGCAAAACCTACGGTTCCAGGCACGAGCCGCAGCCGCTCTGTCTCTATTTGTATCTTGCTCAAGTCCATACGAAAAGAAAATAATTGCTCTTTTATTTTAGCTCCGAAGGAGCAATAAAAATATACGTTATTTCAGCTAACGTTCCCGTGTATGAGATGTTGCGACTGAAAGGAGCAATATGGGAGAGGTCATTCGGGGAATGACCGAACCTCATACACGGTGTTAGCTGATGTATTCCTTTTCTTTTTCGACGATAGTCGGTTGTTTTAAAAAATTTTCAAATTTCTTTTTCCGTTTGGGGGAGGGGGAAGAGGGGAATTAAAGGGGTGAATTTCCCCTCCCCCAAACAACACAGGATTCTATTACAAACTTGATGAATAAGACAGTGATTTTATATAATCCTCCATGTATTCAAAATCAGGTTTTCCATTTTTGCTAGGTAATTTCACACTAATTTCTTTCATTCGTGTCTGACTACATTTTCTACCATAGTTATATCTGTATTGTTCAATATTAAAAATTGTTACTAGAAACATTGCAATGTATTTGTTCATTTTGAATTTTGGTACTAATTTTTCTACGTGATCACTTGCGGAAAAAGGTAGTGCTTGATATGAACAATATCCTAAAACGGCACTATCAGCGGTTAAGATATTACCATCCTCAGAATAAAAATCGTAGAAGCCCTCGATACCATTATTCGTTGCTTGTGTTGTAACAAAAGGAAACTTACCTTTTCCATACTCTACGAGGTCTAGTAGAGGTGTGGTTTTGCTACCTTTGATTGTAAATAAACTTGTGATTTCGAAGCTTTTCCATTTGGAGGTATCTAAATTAATTTCACTTTCTGTAAAAGGTGCTTTAGATACTTGTTCTGACAAACCATTTCCCAACAAGAAGGTCACGTAATTTAGTTGTGTTTGGATGAAATCATTATCAGATAGGTGCGAATAATTTGTTTCTAAATAAGCTTCTGCTGACCATTCCATTTCGGCAGTAATAATTTGGTTGACACTAAAGCCTGGTTCAGTTTTTCTGTTGATAAAGTTAGAAAGCCACTTTTCTTTTATTTCAGGCCATTTACCGTAAGCATCGATTCTTCCTTTGGTTTTTCTTTTTACAAAACCATCATTTTTGTAATAGCCGAAATAGGTCTCTTTATGGTTTGGGTGTGGCTTATGGGCTGTAAAAACCATTACACAAGAAACAACACCAACTTTTGAGTTGAAAAACAATTCATCTGGCATAGATAACACTGCTTGTAAAGTATGTTTTTCAAGTAATTTCTTTTTAAATTCCAAAACCTTACCGCTTGTTGCTAAGGCACTTTGCATGGGGACGATAGCGACGCAAGTTCCACCATCACTGAGACAGTCTAAGTTATTTAAAATAAATTCTAATTCATCTGTATCTGTTTTTTTATTTGATTTGTAAGGTGGATTTAGAAATCCAACTGTCGGTCTCTTTAATTTAACTTCTTTAATACTTCTTCATCAAAGCAACTACCATTAATTATATTTGTTTTGCCATCTTGATGAATATACATGTTCGAAACTGCCAAAGCAAAAATATGTGATTGGTATTCTGTGCCAATAAGTTGCATCGATTTTATTTCTTTTATTTTTGAATCATCACCTTTTGCATCAGTAATCATTCTTCTCATCGCACTAATTAAAAAACCACCAGTTCCCGTGCAGTTATCATAAGCAATAGAATTTTTGTTTACTTGGGCTAAATCTGCAAAAAGTTCTGTAATATGTGGGGGTGTTAAAACAATTCCGAGCCCTTTATCACTGTTCGCATATCTTAAAAACTCAATGTATAGCTGACCTAAAACATCAAAATATCGATGAGTTTTAATAAACGCATTTATATTTTCGTCTATCTCATCAATAATTTCTTTTAAAATGTTTTCTTTTTTTGATAATGAAGTGTCAGTTTTAATAAAACTATACTGAGTATTTAGGTTTTCTAATTTTTTCCCCGTTATATTTGCACTCTCTAATTCGTCAGAAACTGTTTGTATAAGCAAAACTGCTAAATTTTCAGGTTTTTTGTGAGATGCGTATGATCTTTTAAAGGCGGTATTCTCTAAAGCGATTAAAATTGAGCTGATTAATAGACTTCTTTGGCTTTCTAGAATTTTGTATGTGTGTAACTTATCGTTTAATTGTTTTGTAAAGTCTAAGAGAGAATTATAATCTTGTCTAAATTTTTCTGGACTTTTCAGGTATCCGTTTAGATAATCATCGGCAGATAAAAATTTATCACCAAAAATTGGGGTTGCCTTTTTTTCATTTTTTAAATGTAGAAAATGAGATATTTTTTTCAATTGGTTTGTTTCTCCACTAACAGCAATAGCTAAAACATCAAAACCTTTGGATAAATAAGATGCATAAAGTAGTGCTCCATCAACAGCAAATTCGGAGTATTTATCGCGATCTTTACTCTCATGTTTTATAATATCTGCCTTACATTCGATTACAATTAGTAAGTCGGGATTAGTTTTATAGCTAATAATAAATTCAGGATAACCTTTCCCGCTTCCTTTTTTTGAGGCCGCCTTTAGCAATTTGTCTATTTTTGGGTTGTCAGATCGTTGTTCTTCAATGTCAATAATATCTAAAAAATCAGAAAAGTGGTTTCGTGTGATTATTTCGGTTTTTCTTTCATTTGCCATATTTAGGAAAGGTTAATTGTTTACGTTGAGGGGATAAGATTTAAATTTATAAGTCTGTATCGCATGGCCTCAGAGCTAACTTTATATTTGTCAGCTAGATCAATTAGATTATTTTCAAAAAAAATACCTTCACTTGTTACATTTTTAAAATCTTTTTTAATAAAAGATTCTGGCATTAGAAGGTTTGCTGCAAACACATCAGCCATTTTTTCTTTTTTTGGTTTTGTTGAGATGTACTCTTTATTTCTGTAATCGATTGTAACCGTATCTTTAGGATGTAAAATAAAATGACCTAACTCATGTGCGATAGAAAATCTCATTCGCCCAGGATTTTCACTATTATTGATACCCATCAAAACTTTTCCATCAGCTTTCCTAATTAGCATCCCAGAATATTTTGTGCTTGGTGCGTAGCCAATTTCAATTCCCAATTTTTGCGAAATATCTTCTACGTTAACGGGGGCTGAAGTAACAGAAAATTTCTTCAATATTTTTTCGGTTTCTTTCTTTATGGTTTCGTACATATTATTTTTGTTTAATTGATCCCCACAAATCTTCAGCCCATTGAATAGCTTCTTCATCCTTCTTTTTTATTTCTTTTATGTCTTTTGGGCTTAGTTCGTAGCCGTCAAGGCGTATAGGAAAAAATTCTTTAATACCACACCCAAACAGCATCGACAATTTCCACAAAGTTACGCCATTGATATTATTTTTACCGTTTTCTATCTGGGTATAACCAGCCCTTGTCATTTCAAGTCGTTCGGCTACACGCTCGGCTGTTAAATAGGTGCGAGTGCTACGTCGAATACGCTTAATGTTAGAGGCGATCTCTTTTTTTATTTTTTCGTCTGTTTCGCTCGTGTCTTTTTTCTTCATAATTAGTATACCAATTAAAGAGGATTTTGTGATGTGTGTGAGAAGTAACAGTTTGTTTAATTATGTTACTGATAGTTACATAAGTAACTATTTATTACATTTGGTATTGTATCACATACTTTACAAAAGCACAAATCATACGTATAATGAGGATGTAATTCATTATTTTTTGAGTATGTCGAACACGACAATTGTGGAGGGAAACACATATGATGGCCCTTGGTCACTCAGCAGCACGACTTTCAACCAGGTTGCTGGGGTTTATCTCATAGTAGATACAAATGGTACCATAGTGGACGTTGGAGAAACAGAAAATCTTAAAGGTCGAATTTTAAATCATGAACGGAGCGGCTGTTGGAGCAGAAATGGAGGTTTCAATCTGTGGTTTCATCATGAGATTAATCAAGTCGTGAGGCTTGCAAAAGAGAAGCACATCAGGGGTACATTCCGACCGGTGTGTGGCGTTAAATAATACTAATATGCCTAAGAATCGTAAAACTTCGAAACAAGCAGGAAAGGCTGCAAGCAAGGTTTTGAGAGATAAACGTACAGGACGATCTTCAAAAATTGCGGCAGGTAGTGCTCTTTCACAACGGGCACCTAAGAAGCGTAAATAGTTGGAAAATAAAAGGACTCTGTCTATGCTGGGTTCTTTTTTTTGTTAAGTATCGAGCTGAGAATACAGCGAGACTCCTAATTATCCCCTATAAAATAATTGTCCCGATAGGGACTCCACATTGGAAAAAGAAATTTGAAAATTTTTAAAACAATTGGGCGATAGCCCAAAAAAGAAAAGGAAT
>Ga0066639_10001069_pt1 | contig 24532 bp, 29 predicted proteins | sample CryGeyCG2114_010_2_FD_59504 | JGI IMG/M metagenome (GOLD analysis project Ga0066639, IMG submission 59504) | Groundwater microbial communities from aquifer - Crystal Geyser CG10_big_fil_rev_8/21/14_0.10 | ecosystem: Environmental > Aquatic > Deep subsurface > Groundwater | place: USA: Utah...
TCCAGTCAATCATGCGGTAATACCGTTTCGATCGACCGCCGCGGCCACGAACGCTTACCCGTCCTGCGCTATCTCTTGACGCGTGGTTGGATACTATCTGCGTTAATGCTTTAATTCTCGTTTGTTTCATGATTGGTATTCAAATAGTTATTCAAATTTTCTATTTGACCTTCAGGTCAGCAATGTCTCCCTTAATAAGGGTAACGTAGGCTTTTTTCTTAAGCGGTTTCTTCTTTTGAATGCGCTTACGTCCTACCGACTTCACTTTTCCTTTAACCACTGCAGTACGTACGCCGGCTGGGCCCACGGTTACACCGTATGCTGCTTCAATGGCCGTGGCAATTTCCTGTTTGGTTGCTTTGGGATTAACCTCAAATACATACACGTTATTGATGAGCATTGCTTTTTCAGTAATAATCCCTTTTTTCAGTGTATGCATATTAGGCTTTCTGTGCCTCTTTCGGGCTAAACTGTACTTTCATTTCCTCAATAACCGCTGGTGTCAGTACCATCTGGTTGTGGTTCAGCAACATATACGCGTTCATACCTGATACTTCAGTCACCGTAACGTTCGTAAGGTTGGCGTACATGCGCTTTGCCTCGCTGCTGTGGGGAGTGACCAATAATGTTTTTTTGCTCTGCTCTCCCATAAGCTCTGCCATAACAGCAGAAGCATCTTTGGTTTTCTTTGACTTTGAAAAAGCCGCGTCTGCGATAACATTAATGTGTTTTTCCTTCATGAGTTTTGACAGGACGACAAACAGTGACTTACGTTTCATTTTCTTATTCATTTCCAGGCGTGGGCTTTCATTTTTTGGTCCATGAGCTAGTCCTCCGCCAACAAACACCGGGGCTTTGATGTCGCCATGACGGGCACGACCCGTTCCCTTTTGTTTGTAGATCTTACGGGTTGAGCCCCGTACCTGTGATCGGGTTTTTCCCAATGCCAGATTACGCGCCTGATTTGCCAAATACACACGAACGTACTGAGCGATAAGCATATCGTTCCAGGCAAGTCCAAACATATCACGGGGCAGGCTCACTACCTCTTTTGCTTTTCCTCCGAATACGGGTAAGACTAGTTCTTTTGCCATATAATTACGAATTAATTTTGTATACCGCTACTATAGCGTGGGGCCCGCCGGGAACTAATCCCCGAATGGTTAACAACTCGTCGGCAACCGTCTCAATACGCAGTCCCTTAATAGTTATACGGTCGCTTCCCATGCGTCCCGCCATTTTCTTACCTTTGTATACACGGCCGGGAATCGTACGCTGGCCAATGGAACCAGGAGAACGCTCGCGATCCGATTGACCATGAGAGGCAGGCCCTCCGGCAAATCCATGTCGCTTCATAACGCCCTGGAATCCTTTTCCCTTTGATGTTCCCGTAACCCGAATCGTATCACCGATAGCAAATAATTCGGTTGCCTTAAGGTGCATGCCCATATGATACGTTTTGTCTCCTACGGTGAGTGTGGGTTTATCGGGGTTTTCGATGTTGAGTGTGGGGTTTAATGAGGGGTCAATGCGAAATTCGGTAGTGTGTCGAAGCGGGGTTTGAACGCTGGCCGCTTTTAATAGGCCACGCATGGGTTTGCTGACACGCTCCATTAAGCGGGCGGCACCATAGGCAACCTTTAGAGCCCAATAGCCGTCAACTAATTGTGTACGAAATCCAATGATATAGGTGGGTTCAACATGGAGATAGGTTACAACAATACGCTCGTCGTTGACGAATGCTTGCTGTTGTTTACCTTTTTGTGTCAATAGTGCTCTATGCATGTTAGTCAAAAAAAAAGACCCAGACTGGGTCTTGTTAGTCCCCCATCTGTTAACGTTTTACTCTACCAAAATCAAATCATGCTCTTTATGTGTCGTTAGCATGCGCCGACATTATATTACATTCTGATAGTAACGTCAATGCCAGAGGGAATATCAAGATGCGTCAACGCATCGATAGTTTGAATCGTAGGATTAACAATCTCAATGACTCGTTTATGCACTCTCATTTCAAAGTATTCACGACTATCCTTGTCGGTGAATGGTGAACGATTGACCACGGTCAGTGAACGTCTCGTTGGGAGCGGTACCGGGCCCACAACCCGACCCCCGGTTTTAATGGCAGCGCCTACGATTTTCTCGCACGCGTCCTCCAACAGCCGGTGATCATAGGCTTTCAATCGTACTCTAATTTTTCCCGTTGGCATAACCTGTTAAATTACTCAGTCACCTTAATGATAACACCTGCACCGACGGTCTTACCTCCTTCACGAATGGCAAAACGGATGCCTTCTTCGATAGCAACAGGGTAAATTAACTCTGCGTCTATCTTTACATTGTCGCCAGGTGAAACCATTTCGACTCCACCAGGAAGCTTCACCTCTCCGGTAACGTCAGAAGTTCCAATAAAGAACTGGGGACGGTAGCCGTTGAAGAATGGGGTATGACGACCTCCTTCTTCTTTTTTAAGGATATAGAGCTCTGCCTGGAATTTCTTGTGAGGCTTAATGGAACCAGGCTTGGCAACTACCTGTCCGCGCATAATGTCTTCTTTTTCTATGCCGCGAAGCAGTAATCCAACGTTATCTCCTGCCTGTGCCTCTTCCATACTCTTGCGGAACATTTCCACACCGGTAACGATGGTTTTTTTGGTATCGTGGATACCAACAATTTCAACCTCTTCGTTTATCTTAATCTTTCCTCGTGATACACGGCCGGTTGCAACCGTTCCGCGACCTTTGATTGAGAAAATGTCCTCAATAGGCATAAAGAATGGCTTGTCAACGTCGCGCGTTGGTTCAGGAATATATTCGTCAACTTGTTTCATCAGCTCAAGCACCTGCTTTTCGCCTTCAGGATCACCATTTAATGCCTTGAGGGCAGAGCCGCGAATCACCGGAACCTTGTCTCCGGGGAATTTGTATCTGGTTAGAAGATCACGAACCTCCATCTCAACCAGATCAAGCAACTCAGGATCAGACACCATGTCGCATTTGTTTAAGAATACGACAATTGATGGAACGTTTACCTGGCTTGCAAGCAAAATATGCTCACGAGTTTGAGGCATAGGACCATCAGGAGCAGAAACGACCAGGATAGCTCCATCCATCTGAGCCGCACCGGTAATCATGTTCTTAATGTAGTCTGCGTGTCCGGGACAATCGATATGAGCATAGTGACGCTTGTCGGTCTCATATTCACAGTGATGTACGTTGATGGTAACACCACGTGCCTTTTCTTCTGGAGCAGAATCAATTTGCTCATAGGTCATGGCCTCAGCCTGACCTTTCTTTGATAATACGGTCAGAATTGCCGCAGTGAGAGTACTTTTACCATGATCAACGTGACCAATGGTACCGATGTTCAAGTGAGGCTTGTTTCGCTGATATACGCCTTTTGCCATGTTATTTACGTTGTATAAAATTTATAACGTTGTGTACTAACATAATAATCAACCACGATCGCGTGTGAAAACCAATTATACCGGTGAATAAATTACTTTGCAAGGGCAAGTTGTTCATCTAGACACTCGTGATACACTATAGGATCTATGATGAGCAAAGAAAGAATTATGGAGGACGAGGGTCAGTACCCTCTATTTAGAGTATCCCCAGGGAATAGAGCAAAAAGACAGACAGACCATTGTTGCACGACGGCAACTATTTTCAACAAAACACCAAGCGCCGGCTGGCAACTATACTCTTGAGTTCAGTCCGAGTTCACAGGGAAGAATTATTCTTACTGCAGGACTTACCTGCAACAAGGGCAGCGTAAAAACCTACTATCATGAGGATAAAATTGGAATGTACCTTCAGGGACATATTGCTCTACCTGGAAAAAAGCCAGTCAATTTTACCGTATATAACAATAACTTGCTTATGAGGCTTAATGGAAGGTGGTATACATTTCCTCCTTATGATGACTTTATAAAGGCAGCTGAAACAGAATACGGTTATAAAGCACTCATAAAATATAATAAAGGCGAAACATATCTTATGCAAACCGACTATGCGCAACGCCCATTAGTGTCGGTTCAACGCGAATCGTGTGCAGTTATGGGAAATAGTTTACTCAAAAGGTTACAGGAGAAATTCCCTGTCTATGGAATAGTAGCGGATATTTCTTCTGTATAGTCCCCGCTCACCCATCCCCGCTTCCCTGTTTCATACTCTATTTCATACCATCCATTCTCAGTCGCAAAAAACGGGACCTCACGGCCTACGTCTATTTTTGCCGATTCGCTGGCATCAAGTGATGGTGCACTGCGTACCCGTAGCCAACCGGTATCGGTTTGCTGAATAACAATGGTCCCACCCGCCACCTTTTTCTTCGTTTCGTCTGCAGCTTTTTTATTCGCCTCTTTTTTTTTGGCTACATACTGCCGGTCAATGGCCAGTGACACGTCAATGAGTATTTTGTATCCGTCGGTTACGTTAACCGGTACCGTTCGCGGCAATAATCCCTCCCCCTGTATGGTCAATTCATGACTTCCACTGGGAATATTATCAATAAACAACGATGATAAGCCGCGCTCCTCACCATCGAGTGAAATAAACAAGCCCGACGGTTGCGTATTAATCAATATCTGCCCCCGCGAGCTTCCGCTTTTTTCCGGACGCAGCATCTCGCCTGCCATATCCTGACTGTCTGCTGCTAATACCCGATTAATAAATGATGTTGAATCACGGTACACGCGAATTTTGTCATTCCAGGTCATATAGGTTTTCTCCTTACTTGCCTCAGGTACCAACTTCACCTCGTAGACATCCTCTGCCAATGATACCTGCAGGGGAGTTTCACCCACCAGGCGGTTGTTGATAAACACACTTACCCCTTCGGGCCGTGATTCTACCCGCAAGTCTCCTTTGTTTTGAAACATCCGTGAAAACAGGTTATCGGGATAGATCAGCTGATACGAAAAAAAACCGACGCAGAACACCACGAGCGCGCTGAGCATAATCAATAGCTTCTCTTTCATGGTATGGTATTAATCCCGCTCCTGTAATTGTTTACGCATTTGATAGCTCCACAGTACAATACCTATTAACAACGCTCCGATAATGAGAAATCCTACGAATTTTTGTTGGGAGCTTACCGTAAGGGCAAACGTGCCCAGTATTGCCGAAACAATCCAGTAAAATACCGCAATGCGGCGACGGCCCCACCCCATGTCCAGCAAGCTGTGATGCAAATGCCCCCGATCACCCCGAAATGGGGATTGCTTGGCTCGTACCCGACGGATAAACACCAAAAGTGCATCAGTGAGGGGCAGTGATAAAACCAACAAGAGGGTTCCTAATTTTCCAAACGATAGAATCGATAATACCGCCAATAGGTATCCGGCAAGAGACCCTGCGGCGTACCCGGCTAAAATCCGTTGCGGATAAAAATTCCAGGGCAAAAAACCGATATACGCAGCCGCAACAATAAACGATACCATCATGACCTCAGTGGTGCTAATGTCATGGCGGGTAAAACGCATGGCCAGCACACCCAATACCGTTGCTGCTATCGCAACAAAACCAGGTAGTTGTCCATCAATACCCTTGCTCCAATTAACCATATTCATGCACCATACGATCCATATGATGGCCGCAATATCGGCAAGCCATAACAGCGTAAATGACATACCCCATACGGATCCGGAAATGCTCATCGAGTCAAGAGGAATGACCGATCCAAACGGATTGGTCAGAAACGGTATACCAATTCCCCCCAGCACCGCAACAGCAGCTGCCACAATATTAGTTACAAACCGCAAGTACGGAGAAAGATCATAGGCGTCATCCAGTATCCCCACAATAACCGTGATCGTAGCGCCCACCAGCATCCATGCAATAATCTTGCTTGAGAAGGCCAATACAAGGGTAGGCACTGCAAATCCTATAAAAATGGGGAGCCCTCCCCAACGAGGTAAAGTCCCCTCATGTGTATGACCCGGATGGGCATTTTTTTTGGGATCGGTTACGACACCCGCCCTTAACGCAGCTTTAATAACCAATGGGGTAGTAGCCCATGCTAGTATACAGGCTATGGGGATCAGCAGCATCATAACGTGATGTACAAAATTTGAATAAAGCTCAAGTACGCCAGAATAGTGAGAAACATAATAAATCCTTCTGCTAGCCGTTGCATATACGTGTTTTGAAGCGTGAGGCGGTACAGTAACGAATAATACAGCACGTGTAAACCCAATACGCAGGCAGGAATCAGAAGCAGCATATATTTACTTGCTAACCGGTCTTCGCGGATAGCCGTGGAATAGTACAATGGCACCTGTTCGGGCAAAAAAAAGTAGGCTGCACCAAACGTAACCAAAAAAATGATGAGCCACGTAACCGTTTGTTTTTTCATTATGTCTTTTTAGTCACTTTATAGTGGATAGGTTTATTCAACAGCATACGGGTATGAGATTCAAGTGCAGGTATTGACGACAGCACCGCAGAAATAATGGGTGACAACACGGGAAACAGTATCCATTGCATCATCAGCTGCGCAACCCGTTTATGCTCCCTCTTTTTCAAGAAATGCCGCCTTGCCTGATAGTCAAGGTATGCAATAACAATAACGAAAGACGTAGTCAGAGTTAATATGCCACCCGCAACCCGAGGCAGTAGGAATCCTAACGTGGTGGTTTTAAAATAGGGATTCACCAGTGTAGGAATAAGGGCGCCAATGGTAAGTATAAAAAATGATGAGGGCCACAATATATGCGTTTCAACCAGTGACAGTATCCTAAATATTTTGTCCCACCATGAAATATGTGACGTTTTTGCAAACTCACTCATAGCAAAAGGTATGTCGGTAACACCCCACGCCCAGCGCTTCTCCTGATCGTAGCGGTTCTTAAGAATATCGAGCATGCCGTCTCCAATAATACCGTCGCCTGCGGTTATCAGATATATTGGTTTGGTTTTTACCACGGTTCCAAACTTAACAAATGCCTGCAAAAAAATGTGCCAGTCCTCGGGAATAATATCAGCATCCCAAAATCCAACTTCCTCAAGCAGCCACAGGCTCATACTGTACGTAGAAATTTGAATGAGGTTTTGTTCTTCCGACAAAAAGCCAAGGCGCAAAATGGAGGAAATCGTTGTTTGAATGCGTATAAAAAAATTAAGGTTCCAGTAATTTGAATACAGCAACAGTGGTGACCAATAGAAATGGTAGATACGTGATGGATCGGTATGATACGCATGGGTAAGGTAGGCCAGGTATTGCCGATCAAATAGGCTGTCAGCGTCGCTGGTGGTAACAATAACTTTCTGTGGATCTCCGCCAGAGGCTTCGACCTTCTCAGCAATAATACGGGCACAGTAATTTTCGTTACTTGCCTTACCTCGTACCTCGCTGGGAGCCAGTACATGGTACGTAGCTTGTACAGAAGCAAAACGATGCCGGTAATCCTGTATGACCCGTTGTGCCCGGGTGCGTGCCGTCAGTCCTTCGGCGTCCTCCATAGCCAACACAATGTGAACATGCTTGGTGGTGAGTGTTTGCTCAGCAATCGCGTCCAGTGTTTTAGTCAGCTTTCGGTATGATTCTTTGTAGTTGGCAATCATAATGTAATGCGTGTACGTATCGGTGATTCCCTCTGCTTCAACTTTCTTCATCCAATCCAGCGAGTTTGCGGTTTTAATGCGCAGGTACGATAATGACGCATACCATACCGTCTTTATGGTTTTGTAAAAATAAAATACATTAAAGGCAATAATGATATAAGCCACAGTTTCGGGCGAAAAAGGCGAAAGCCATAGTGGGAGCGTAATTAAAAGCCATACGATACAAGGAATAAGTATTTCATAAAAACGTCGTGAAGCTAGCAGGGTGCGCATCATAAAGCTGTGATTTATTTTACCACATCGTACGCAAAACCTGATAGATGGCCTCACTCATGATGATGCCCAAAAGGGCGTATCCTACCAATTCAAACGACATAATACGCTGCCACTGAAGGTACAGACAAAACAGTGTTCCCGCGCCTAGGTATACCTGATACCGATACGGAGCAAACAACCCAACGCATGCGGCTACACTAAGTGCTGCAAAGGTAATTCCGATCCAAATGATTACCGAATTGTTTGGAGGAGCCAGTAATAGTATGCCGCAGGCGGTGGCTAAAACTATGATGAAAAACAGCAGCTTACGTACCATTAGCGCGAGCGTACTACGCCCATATGCCCTCCCACGTTTCGTATGACCAAATGGAGTTTATCCAACAAATAACGCACCAGCATTGCCATCCATCGTTTACCTGAACTGAGTGGTTTATGCATGCCATCGTCAACTTCTTCTAATGAAATAGGAAGATGTATCATGCGCCCGTCAACAATCAATGTGCCTTGTGCCGGCGGGTGGCTGGCTCCTAATTTTTTCTCTTCTTCGGACAGCGGTATATCATCCGAGACCTGTTCAAGGTATTGTTCGGTTTCTGGTTTGGGCACCGGTTCAATTTCTGCTGCCCTCCCAACTTTCGCTTCGGTAACGGCTGCACGCACCGGCTCTACCTCTTTTCCTGTAGGAGATGCAACCGCACTGAGAGGCGTATAGTTCATCTTGTTTGCGCTGCCAACTCATGTAACTGCTTTGTTTGAACCACGCCTACCGCAAACAGTGCTTTACTCGTTTTAGTATTAATAATATACATAGCCGGCACTCCTCCTATGCCATATTGCAAAGCCGATTCGTTATCGGCTCTGAGTCGCCGTGTAATTGCACGACTTTCGGTACAATCTTCCCCTGTTGTGTCATCGCCAGAATCAGAGGTAAGCATGATATTAGTGTATGCCCAAAATGCCTCTTCGCCCTCACGTTGCGCAATACATTCTGCCGTTATTGCTTTTGCACGGGCATTGGGATGCGTATCAAGGGGAAAATGACGAACAACGAGCGCGGTATCGCCTTTGCGTTCAGCCAAAAACTGTTGTAAGAGCTTATAGGCACCTCTGCATTGTTCACAATCATAATCAATGTAGGTAATGATCTTATATTGAGCATCACGACGTCCATTAATGTGATCATTCTCTGTAATACGCGGATAGTTGGCTGTAACGCCAAATGGTTTTGTTTCCAATACCTGCTTTGGAGGAGAAGGCGTTGGCTTAGCAAATTTGGGCAAAGAAAAGGCGATATCACCGGTGCGTATAAATCCATACACTATAATGATACCTGCCAAAATGGTAACGCCAAGCAAGAATGGAGAATAACCTTTTGAGACCTTTTTAGGGGACATACTAGGTACAGTATGGCTTTTTTTTTACTTTTACTCAAGGATCAATGAAAAAATACAAAAAATTTCCCTCTTTATTGAAGACTTGCGTTATATGGGCATAATAATAGGTATGTATAAGATCAATAAAGTATAGTATCTCAAACACACTTTTACCTCGCTTATTTTTACGCACTACAGGCACTCCGTGGTGTGGCCATATGCGTGCAGTATGTACGGTAGGTCGTATTCCTACTCTTCCTTTTTTAGGACAAAGGCTCATTTGTAAAAAATTACTATAGTGTCTTTTTCGAAATGCGGTTTTCTTTTGCAGGTTGCTGAACGCAATATACCGATATGCCGTTTGGAAAAGTTGAGCATTAGCTTGTGGATTAACTTCATGAATAAACTGCCGGTGTATATAATTTCTACATTCATTGAGTGACAAATGGGTCGTATTAACACTGAGCGCTATAGTGGGAAGAATCCGAGTTAATATATCGTTATAGTCAATAACATTTTTTTCCATAAGTTTAGTTTCATTTAGTAGTGCTGCTCGATAACTTTTTAAGTCGTATCCCATTGCTTCATGAAGGGGTATAAGCCTAACTTTTTCTTTAATATTAAGCAGACTAATGAACTCCAGTAGAGAATTTCTAAATTTATTTGCAATATTTTTGTTTACTCCAAATACTACACTTAATGCGTGAGATTCATCCAAAACAGTTACCGGAAAAGGGAATTTACTGAGCCTATGTAAAAACATCAATTCTCCCAAGTCAGGCAGTGCGTGGTAATAAGTTTTTATTGGAACAGGGCACTTAAAGGGCAATGCAAGTAAAAGGCCGCAGATGTGCTCTTCATAATTGCGAGCAAGCACTCTCGTTATCTCATCACGGATATTTCGGCGTGGACCTATGGATATTTTTTTATCTTCAAAAAAAGATTGAATAGATAAACCCTGCCCGTCGGCAACGCTGTCCAGTGATTGGCATAAATCTGGAAGGATACTAGTATCAACAAATTGTTTTTTAAAGGTAACAGGCTTAATCTGTTTGTCTAGCGAATAGACAAATGGCACTGCACCTGAAATATACGGCTTTACCCGTTGGGAAAAAGATAAACGATAATTCATTTTTTTCCTCCAAACTGAACAAAGCCAAAAGGTCCTCCGCCCATATCGGCAGAAGTAATATAACCGGTTTTGTAGTTTTGGACTAACGTTGCTACATCAGTAAAAGGCATGATTTTTACAACAGGAGTCCCTCCATTAAGAACACCTAAGCCATGTTGGGGCAGCAGATAGGGAGGAGTGTATTTAGTATAAGGATCAATACATAACACTTCTTCCCTGTCGGATTTTGTTACCGAGCAGTAAATATAGTTTGAGCCAAGTGTTTCTTCAAGGTAACGATATACACCGCTCCCATTACTACCCTCATGTTTTGCCCGATGAACAGCACGGTATCTTTTTGCCATTTCCTCCGGAGTCATTCCCTGCAACCGCTGATTATCGGTAATACTGCGCTGCATTACATCTATGTATATTTGATACTCTTTCGGATGCAGTTTGGCATACTGCTGCATATACTGGCTGCTAAAATCCTGATCCTCTTCTATAATTTTTTGGAGTGATACTAATTGTATTCTACCATCGCTGATACAGTCGGCAAGATATTGCACTTGGCTCTCATAGCGAGCTATTTCTTCAAGGCTTACATCAAATATGTCCGCATTTTTTTTATAAAACTCACCTTCTGTAAGAATCGTAAAACGTGCTCCAGGAGAGTATCTTTCTTCCACACCATTTAGTATGTCAGTTAGATGTTGAATAAACGCAAGTTCGGCTAAATCCACAGAACTTTTGTACCCACAGGCATCCGGATGAGGATTCTTATGTGCAATAGCAATCAATGCAAATTGCAAAGGCTCACTGTTGGCAACTTGATGCTGAAGCTGTTTATATATATGCGGCTTCATTCCTCGATTTTCTACCCTTCCCGATTGGATATGCGAAAAAATATATCCGGCAATATCACTTGATGGAAAGGAGAGTTTCTCTTTGAAGAGCGTTTGACTAAGGTCGCTAATATTGGTAAAAGCAATTTTCTTAGTGCAGTCCTTGATGAGTGAACCAAACTAACCCCTGTGTTGCGTCTACATAATCAACACGGGGGGCTCCTGAAAATAATTCTGCATTAGACATAGGCTAGTCTACCTTTCTGTATTTCTTTTGATCCACGAGTCACGGTTGCAACGCCCACTTTAAGCCGTTCAGCGATTACATGATGCTGCACGCCTTGTTTTAGCATCTTTACAATGTCAATTCTGCGTGACAATTCAATTATCTCTTTAGGAGTTAAAATACCAACAAGGAAATCCTCTAATTGCGGCTCGGTCTTCAATCCCTTAAAAACTGAGACAAGTTTGGTTAAATCACGGGTATTAGATTTCATAGAATGCTATTATACTAGTATGATAGTATAATTGTCAAGTGCGGTATAATTACCGCGTGCACGTTGAAGAAATACTCAAACTTTTTAAAACCAATAAAAACTACTCTTCGTTTTTGCAAAGGGCCAAACAAGGCTACCTTACCCGCGATGAAAATCCTGTGTCACACTTTTGCACGTACATGGGCATCTTTGATCCAGAGACTAAAGAAATTTTTATGGGCCATCATAAAAAGGCAGACAAATGGCTGTTCAATGGTGGTCACATTGACAAAGGCGAACTCCCTCTGCGGGCTGCTCTTCGTGAACTGCATGAGGAGGTTGGCTTGCAACTTACTAAAGATGACCTGATCGGACCATCGCTCATAAACCGCATTACTATACCTTCATCAACGAAATTCACCTGCCGAGAGCACTACCATATTTGGTATTTTGTTCCGGTTCGCAAGACCCGAATTGATAGTGAGCACCCTGAATTAAAAAAAGAATTTTACCAGAACCAATGGCTTACCCTATCTGAAGCCATGAACATAACTACTGATGACACCAATAAGGAAGCCCTCGATTGGTTATCGTTATGGCACTAGTCTCTTGGTGTCACGCGGGAACAGTGTTGCCTCTTTTGCGTTTTTGAAGCCAATCATTTGCGCCGTTAACCGCTCAAGACCCATACCGAATCCTCCTTCACTGGGCATGCCGTACTGAAACGCCTGCAGAAAATATTGGTAGCCGGGATGGTCAGGACTACCGCCCATGGCTTTCAGCTGAGCAATGATCTTCTCGTAGCGGTGCTCACGGCGGCTCAGAGTTACGATTTCAACTCCCCGAAACAGCAAGTCAGCGCGCTCTGCTACCTCAGGATTTTTTTCACTTTGGTAGTGATAAAACTTCATATACTTGGCTGGGAATTCGGTCACATACACCGCGTCGCTTTTCCAGTGCCTGGCTGAGTAGTCACAAATGAACCGCTCCTCAGCCGGAGTCGGATCTTTTTCTTCCCGTGTATCTTCGCCGGATTCCTTAAAATACAGCTCGTGCAATTCCTTCATGGTAATTGCCGGCAATTTTTTCGTTAATAGCGGTTTTTTTGCACCCAACGCCTCAAGCTCAGCACGGTGTGTTTCCCAAATGTGGCTGGCCACGTAATTCATAAGGTCGCTTAACAAGTCCATAATATCCTCAACTCCTTCAATAAATCCCATCTCACCATCGACCGTGATGAACTCGGTCATATGACGGGTAGTTACCGATGGTTCTGCCCGATACGTTGATCCAATTTCAAATATGCGCTCAAGGCTGGCCACCATCATCTGCTTATAAAACTGTGCTGACTGTGCCAATGTCGCCTGTCGGCCAAAATAATCGAGCGTAAACACCTCTGCTCCACCTTCAGTTGCCTCAGCCAATAGTTTGGGACTATGAAACTCAGTAAAATCACGGCTTCTCAAAAAATCACGGATATGGTCACCGATACCTGCCTGGATTTTATAAATACCGCGCTCGGTAACGTTGCGCATAGTCAACACTTTATGCTCAAACAACGTGTCGAGGTTCTCCGGCCTATGGCTAATGGGCTTATCCACTTCAATGGGTGAGGTGTAAGTAACGGGTACATCTACCGTGATTTTCGGATCATGAATTTCAACCCCATGGGGGGCACGTTTATCTTCAATAACCGTACCGTTTACCCGCACAATGGTACCGTTTTGCAATCCTTTTAGTTTTGACGCTTCTTTAGCTTGTTCCACCAAGACTTGCATAAGGCCACGGCGATCACGTATGACAAAAAACGTCATGCCGCCCATTTCCCGCTTGTTGTGCAACCAGCCGGCAACTAATACGGTTTTACCAACATGCTCCACAAGTTGCGAAGACAATACTCGTTCGTGATACATGCTAATAGTATATCATCCCTTATCTGGGTAATGGCAGTGCTTCCATTTTTTTCCGCTACCACACCAACAGGGATCGTTTCTTCCCAGTTTCCTTGTCCCGCGAAGTCTTGACGAAGTGGGATTTCTTAAAGTTGGACTTTCGATCCGCAGCTTGGGACTTTCAGCCACCGGCTGCACTTCCAAATGCAATAGCCGGCGCAAAAAGTCTGAACGCACCTGCCCTAACATCGTATCAAAAAGCCGAAATGCCTCCTTTTTATATTCAACCAATGGGTCAAGTTGGGCGTAGCCACGCAGATTGATGCCTTCGCGCAAATTTTCAATGGCAGTTAAGTGTTCGGTGAAATGATAATCGATAGTCGACAAATACACTATTTTGATGCCTTCATAGAATATCCCTTTACCAAACTGTTTTTCCTTGTTCTTAAGAATAACACGGACGCTTTCATGTAACCGCTTCAACATATCAAAGGCCTCCATGCGGTCAAGTTCTTCTTCCTCGCTTTTTTCGATAGCAAACGTATCCCGCACAAAAACCATCAGCTCGCCTTTGCCTGCCTCGGGGTTTGCGGTAATGAGCCCCCGGTATCCCTCTAACTGACTGTCAACGACGCTTTCCACAAACGGCATCATATCGCTGGGCCGCTCTTCGGTAATGCGAATAATTTCCTGCCTGCGGGCATAAATGACATCACGTTGTTTGGTTAATACATCGTCAAAATCAAGCAGGTGTTTGCGGCTGTCAAAATGAAACCCCTCAACTTTTACCTGCGCCTGTTCAATGGACTTTGAAACAAGAGGGTGTTCAATGGGCTGATTTTCAGGAAAATTAAAGAATCCCATCAGTTTCGAGATCTGTTCGCCGCCGAACACGCGCAGCATGTCATCCTCAAGAGCAATAAAGAAACGAGTCTCGCCCGGATCACCCTGACGGCCAGCCCGTCCCCTTAGTTGGTTATCGATACGACGAGACTCATGACGTTCTGTTCCCATAACATACAACCCACCCAGTGATACTACTTCGTCATGATTCTTTTTCCACTCATGGCGCTGCTTTTCAAGCTCTGCTTTCGTGATGGTTTTATCGTAACTGTTGGGAGGGCTGCCTCCCAAAATAATATCAACACCGCGCCCGGCCATATTGGTTGCAATGGTGACCGCATTTTTATTACCGGCATTTGAAATAATGGATGCTTCGCGTTCATGATTCTTGGCGTTTAATATCTCATGCCGGATGCCTTTTTTTTTCAAAAGGGAAGCCAGTACTTCGTTTTTTTCGATGTTGGTCGTACCTACCAAAATAGGCCGCCCTTTTGCATGCTCAATCGCAATTTCCTCTACCAATGCTGTAAATTTTCCCCTTTCTGTTTTATAAATGTAATCCGAATGGTCTACACGGGTGATCGGTTTGTTGGTGGGGACTGTCAGCACATTCAGCTGGTATATCTTATGAAACTCCTCTGCCTCGGTTGCCGCAGTACCGGTCATACCGGCAAGCTTTTCATACATACGGAAGTAGTTTTGCAGTGATACCGTAGCTAATGTTTTAGATTCCTTTTTAATCGGCACACCCTCCTTTGCCTCAATAGCCTGGTGAATACCTTCGGAAAACCGTCGACCTTCAAGCAGCCGCCCGGTAAACTCGTCAACAATGACAATTTCTGCTCCCCGCACAATGTAGTGCCGATCACGGGTAAATAGCGTTTGTGCCTTAAGGGCAGCTTCAATATGAAACAGCGCGTCGTAGTTGGTTTCGTAGATATTTTTAAGTCCCATTATTTTTTCCACCTTTTCGATACCGCGTTCCGTCAGATTTGCCGTATGCATTTTTTCGTCAATAACATAATCGGTGTCTGACACTAATCGGCCCACGATGCGCGCATAGTCGTAATACCGTGACACGTCATCGTCATACGGGGCAGAAATAATGTGCGGAGTACGTGCCTCATCAATAAGTACCGAATCAACTTCGTCAACAATGGCATAATAAAAACCCCGCTGAAAGGTTTCCCGACTGCTCATGGCCATGTTGTCGCGCAAATAGTCGAATCCGAATTCACTGTTGATGCCGTAGGTAATGTCGGCCATGTACGCCTCTTTCCGGGAAATATCACGCAGATGCTGCAAGCGCCAGTCAAACGCCTGTGCATTAAGATGATTTGCATCAAATAAGAGGGAACGTTCAGAAATAATCGCAGCTGTGGTCATGCCCAAGAAATCAAATACTCGCCCCATCCAACCAGCATCACGTCTTGCAAGGTAATCATTGACCGTTACCAGATGCACACCCTTGCCCATGAGCGCATTCAGATACAAAGGAGCGGTTGCTGACAATGTTTTACCTTCGCCCGTTTTCTGCTCAGCAATCATACCCTCATGCAGAGCAATTCCGGCAATAAGCTGTGAGTCAAAATGTCGCTCTCCCAACGTCCGATAACTCGCCTCACGTACTAAAGCAAAAGCCCACGGAAGATGGGTAACCAGTTGTTCACGAGAGCCGTTAATGGCTTTCTTAAGCTTGGCGGTCTCAGATTTAAAATCACCATCCTTTAATTTTTTTGCTTTTGGTTCAAGCGCATTAATTTCCTCAACGATAACGTTAATACGTTTTAATTCACGAGCGTTAGCGTCTACGAATGATCGCAGGAAACCAAACATAGCTTATTTTTGTGCTTCAATGTTGGTAAATCCACACAGAGCCGTAAGGGCTTTTGGAATGGTGATACTGCCGTCTGCTTGCTGATAGTTTTCCAGTATCGCAATCAAAATACGGGGAGATGGTACTGCGGTATCATTCAGCGTATACGCAAATTTCGTTTCTCCACTCTTGGTCCGGTAGCGTATATTAAGGCGCCGCGCCTGAAAATCGGTCATAATAGAATTTGATGCAATTTCTCCGTATCCTTTACGGTACGGCATCCATACTTCGGTATCGTACTTTTTTGCCTGTGGCTCACCCATGTCGCCGGTACACATCAATAGTACCCGGTAGGGCAGCTCAAGATCATTCAGAATTGATTCAGTATTACGTTGCAATTCCTCATGAAGCTCACGTGCCTGCTGGTCGTCGGAGGGCGCTATCACTACCTGCTCTATTTTCCAAAACTCATGCACGCGATACAAACCCTTAGTATCCTTGCCATAACTTCCCGCCTCACGACGAAAACAGGGAGAAAGCGCAACAAACTTCTTGGGCAGGTCTTCCTCTTTCAGTATTTCGTTTGCATAGTAGGCGGTAACCGGCACTTCAGCCGTACCTGCCAAATACACATCGTCTTTTTCAAGGTGATACACTTCCTCTTTTCCCCAGGGAAATTGTCCGTTACCAAACAGAGTAAAACCTTTTACCAAAGCAGGAGCAATTAATGGCACATAGCCTTTTTGCGACAGCTTTTGAAACACATACCACAATATCGCCATGTGCAGCAGCGCCAGTTTATCTTTCAAAAAGTATCCACGGAATCCTGATACTTTTGAACCTCGTTCAAGATCGGCCAATCCCAAGCTATTAATGAGATCAATATGGGATTTGGGCTCAAATGAGAATTCACGAATCGTGCCTTCTTTGCGCAGTTCTTTATTATCCTCCTCGCCCTTGCCTGCAGGTACTTCTGCATAGGGAACATTGGGAACCGTTAACAATAATTCATTCAGCTGTTGTTCAAGCGCTCTCGTCCGTTCTTCTTTTTCTTTCAACTGTTTCTTCAACAATTTTCCTTCTTCTGCAATCTCTGGTGTATTGCCTCCTTTTGCTAATCTGTTGCGCTGCTCACGCAGCTCCTGGATCACTGCCTGCAGTGAACGATGCTGTTCATCCAAACTGAGTATTTTTTTGATATCAACCTCCCTGTTTTTTAATGCTGCTGATTTTTCAACCAGATCGGCATGTTCCCGGATATAGTGGATGCTGAGCATGGAGTATCAGTATACACGAGTTTGTGCTAAGAATCTAGATGCGCTTGCATTCCCTGCAGTACTATTGCAACAAACTGAGGCAGAGGAATACCCAGTTTTTCTTCACACAACCCAATCTGCTCACGGTCAACACCGGCGGCAAATGATTTTTGAGGAAATTTTTTGAGTACTGATTCAGTGGTCACAGCACTCAGTTTTTTTTCAGGGCGCACCAGCGCTGTGGCAACAATTAAACCGGTTAGCTCATCACAGGTATAGAGTGCCCACTCCATATTACTTTCAGGTGCTCGATATCCGTTATTGCGGTAATTATGAGTAAGCACCGTTTCTACAATACGCTCTTCAGTTTCGCCAGCCTGTTGCAGGTATTCAATCGTCTTTTTGGTGTGCGCATGGATATCTTCTCCCGTTTCCTCCCAGTCCGCATCATGGATCAGCCCTGCCCGTCCCCACAGCTCCTCATCTTCACCAAAATGCTGTGCCAGCGCGCCCATAGCAGCCTCAACGGCCAAGCAATGCTTCACCAGATTCTTGTTTTTGATATGGGTAGTTACAATATCCAGATACGTTTGGCGGCTCAGCATGGGGTTTGTTTATGACTCAGGGCGCAGTGCCGGAAACATGATAACTTCCTTGATATTAGGCTGATTGGTTAAAAACATGGTGAGGCGATCAATGCCAATACCCCAGCCCGCTGTAGGCGGCATGCCGTATTCAAGCGCACGGATATAGTCCTCATCCAGCATTTGAAATTCTTCAAGCCCACGAGCAGCCAGTCGTGTTTCTTCCTCCCAACGGGCACGCTGATCTTCCGGATCATTGAGCTCGTTATACGCATTAATAAATTCCTCACCGGCAATAAGGAGCTGAAAGCTGGCCGCTTTAGTCGGGTCAGTTTGACTGCGCTTGGCAAGCGGCTTCAACTCAACCGGATGGTCTGTGATAAACAAGGGACCCACTAAATGGGGACGAATGGCCTTTTTGTAAGCAGCGTCAAGGAGCGCTCCATAACCCAAGACCGTCTTATCCTCTATGACTATTTTTTTCTTCTTCAGTGCTGTGCGCAAAGAAGGCTCATCATGCACATCATTAATATCAATTTCCAGATACTCTTGAAACAATTGCCGATACGTTTTTCGCTCCCAGGGTGTTTTAAACGAATAGTTCTTGCCTTGATAGGTAATATCCGTAGTTCCCAATACCTCTTTGACCAGCGTTTCCAGCATACGCTCCGTAAAATCCATGAGAGTTTCATAATCAACGTAAGCCCAATAGAACTCAAGCTGGGTAAATTCAGGATTGTGTGCACGATCCATACCTTCGTTTCTAAAATCTTTTCCCATTTCATACACTTTTTCGTATCCTCCAACAATAAGACGCTTCAAATATAGCTCGTCGGAGATGCGCAAATAAAAATCAGTGTTCAACGCATTGTGATGAGTCATAAAGGGTTTGGCGGTTGCACCACCGTAGAGTGACTGTAAAATAGGCGTTTCTACCTCCTTAAATCCGTGTGAGTCAAAGTATGATCGCATAAAGCGAATCACATTGGTGCGCACATCAAATACCTTACGGGCCTCTTCGTTGAGAAGCAAGTCTACGTAGCGCTGTCGATACCGTTCCTCAATATCTTTAAACCCGTACCAACTGTCGGGCAGCGGGCGCACGCTTTTGGTCAATAAGGAAAACGTATGAGCCCGAACCGACAATTCACCCCGTACGGTTTTAAACACTTCACCGCTTGAGGAAATAATGTCACCGATATGCAACTTTGACACTGAAGGAAATAGTGATTCGGGAAGTACATCCGCCTGAAACACCATCTGTATTTTTCCGCTTTCGTCTTTAAGGTCGACAAACACCATTTTGCCGTGTCCGCGCATACCCATAATGCGTCCGGCAACCGTCACGGTTTTTCCGGTCAGATTGCGGGCTTCTATGATGGGTTGCTTATCTACAACGTGTGAACCATAGGCCGGCATACCGGCAGCGGCAAGCTCATCACGTTTTTTCTTTCGATCGGCAATAAGTTCTGTCAAACTGGGCATGTTTTTAGGAAACCTTAAGAATAGTATACGTACTTTCGCCGTCCGGTGTGCAAACAATTACCGTATCACCAACCTTTTTGTCCATAAATGCTTTTCCCAAGGGGGATCGCACGGATACTTTCAGTTCTTTTGGGTTTGCTTCGGTTTCGCCCACGATAGTAAGGATCATCTCGCTATGGGTGTTCTTCACCGTTATCACACTTCCTACCTGAACCAAGTCGTTGTCAATTTTTTCTGTTACTATACAATTGCGCAACGTCAGTTCAATACGCACAATACGTGCATCAATATCAGTCAAACGCGCACGGGCGGCCTGGTATCCACTGTTTTCTTTGAGGTCTCCCATAAGACGCTGCTGATTAAGGTCTGCTACCGCAGGTACCCGTAGGGCACGAAGATCTGCCAACTCTTTTATGAGTTTAGCTTGCCCTTGCGGACTAATTATGTGTGCGGGTTGGGTTTTCATCTGGTACAATATACCACGCACTGCTCCTATAGTCTAGCGGCCTAGGACAGCGCCCTCTCACGGCGCAGACACGGGTTCGAATCCCGTTGGGAGCACACGATGAACCTATCTGACCTTCGGCAATTTTTAATTGACTCCAACAAGGCAGGGTATGCCGGAGGTGAAGAAAAAAAATGGATTAAGGAAGCGGACCATTCAACCACGATTCCCTACGAAAAAGGCGATTGGAAGCTACATGATAATTTTTTTGGCGGCGAGCCCTATGGCGGACGCGAAGTCGCGTTTTACCATGACAAGCCGGTATGGATGATGACCTACTACGGATGGGTTAAGCCGGGAGCGGCAGCTGACCCGGTGTACGCGGTATTGCGCGGGGCCTTAATGCGTATGCCTAAAAAATACCCTTTTCGCGGACCAAAAAAATTTGTGCAAGGCGATTACCGCTATACTAACTCCTGGGACGGTAAATTGGAACGATTTTCAGGACACGAAATAATCACACGAAAGGGAAAGATTCTCTATGAGGCGTATTACCGCGGAGGCTTAGTCGACCAACGAACCGGAGTTTAGCTAAAGCGCAGCTTCTCCATCAGTATTGAATAGAACCGCAGGTTGTGAATCGTTGCAAGTCTCCCTGCTGTCACATCGCCAATTCTAAATAAGTGTGCCAAATATGAACGGGAATAGCGGGTACAGAGCAGACAATCGCAGGCGGCACTTACCGGCTGGCCATCACGGTAATACTCTTGCTTATCGGGTACGTAATAGGAGTAAAACTTATCTTTGCGCATATCGATCGCATCAATCGACTGTGCGTTATATACATACAGCCTTCGGTGGCGGGCGTCACGGGTAGGCAACACGCAATCAAACACATGCCAGCCCATATCAACCAGTTTCACAATTTCATCCGGTTTTCCAATTCCCAATCCGAATAACAAATAATCTTCCGGTGTATGTTCACGGATCACCCGTGCAACGTCATAGTTAAATTTCCCGTCGTCCATAACCGGCCAGCCGCCATATCCCAGCCCATCAAAACCAATATCAACCAAGCGCTGCGTGCACTCTACTCGCAAATCAAGGTGGTCGCCTCCTTGCACGACACCCAACAAGTATGGACGGGTTTCTTTGGTTAATTTTTTCTGTTCACACCATTGTTCAAACAGATCCTTGCACAGGCGAGCCCAACGAATCGTTCGCTCGACCGTATCACGGGCACGATCTTGATCAGCTCCCGGCTCAGTAAAATCATCAAACACCACCATCATATCAGTTGAAAGTGCCAACTGTACTTTAATGGAAATTTCAGGAGTAAACACCACCTTTTCTTTACCCGGCTCTTTAAACGTAACACCCTTATCGGTTACGGCATTTTTGCCTCCGCTGGTTTTAGCGATAGACATTACCTGAAATCCGCCGGAATCAGAAATAATACCACCGTTCCACGACATGAAACGACGCACACCGCCCAATTCTTTTATGGTTTGCGCGCCGGGCTGCGAATACAGGTGATACGTGTTTACCAATACGCCAGGTGTTTTTGTTCCTTCGATATCGCTACTATCCAGCGCCTTAAGCACGGCACGGGTAGCGTCCGGGAAAAATACCGGCAACGGTATTTGGTTTCCGGTAATGGTTTTGAAATACTTGGGCTGCTGCATCAGCCTATTATACATGCTCTTGCAAAAAAACAGAGAAGACAGTATAGAGTTACTCTAGTTATGCATTAATTTCCGTTTACCCGGCAACTACATGACCTGCTTGATACTCCGCATCTTATAAAAACGATGCAGGGACATGTTCCCATAAAAAATACTGCTCACTTTGTTAACTGGCGTTGCCATACCGTTGATAATGCAATCAATGGACAGGCTTGTAGCTTAGAGGCCATTACCAACGATACCCTACTATTTATAGTAGATCGCATTAATGCCAATAGCGTTGAATCACCGCTTGCCTGGGGCTCTATTCTTTCACCCGCTCCATTTGAGTCCCGCGTTAAACTGTATACCGCGATGATGGAATCAATCCCAGCGTGCGTGAATGGCTTCATAGAGATGTATATCACTATATTAAAATCGGTGATGATATTAGCCAAATCAGTAAGACATATCGGTCAGATCTGGTGCTCTATATATGGAATCGATTCGTGTATTCAACATATGCCGCCATGCATAGTTTTCATGACATGATGACCCTGTACCGCCTGTCCAACACTCATCATTATCGCTTAAAACTTCGCGCGCTTGATAAAGCGATGGAGATTGGATACCATGCTTGCTCTTTGCCAATCATTGAAGCACCATGGATGGCCCATGCCCGGGATAGACTATGGCAAAATTAAAAGCACTCAGTCGCTGTATTGACCGTTCCAGATCCTGCCGGTTGCTGTACCGGTGGCTCGTGCTTCCATAGGTGTTGTCGGCAAACATAACGTCGCCTACAAACAATGCGTTTTCTTTTTCAAAATAAAACGAAAAACTGCCTGGCGTATGGCCGGGGGTAGGGATTGCCTTAAATGAAAACGGGCCCAGTTTATAGTTTTTTTCTTCCAAAAATTCCATTCCCTGCACGGGGAGTATAATCGGCTTTACCGACATAAAATGTTCTGCTGTTTTTTTACTATTTTTCAACAAAAAAACATCCTTCTGGCCGATATACAGCGGCACATCTAAAGACATTTGCATTTCTCCAGAAGCTAATATATGGTCATAATGTCCGTGGGTTGCCAGAATGCCCCAAACCTTAAGTTGTTCCCTGCTTACCAACTCAAGCAGGAAGTCAGCACTGTCACCGGGATCAATAATAAGTGCGTCTGTTCCCATCGTAAGCACGTAACAATTTGCCTGCAGCTCGCCCAAAGGGTACGTTCGGATGTGCATGGGTATAGTATAATGCAAACAGATTCTAACGGAGGGTTGGCCGAGTGGCTTAAGGCGCCGGTCTCGAAAACCGGTTTCCGCAAGGAAGCACAGGTTCGAATCCTGTACCCTCCGCTAGTCGACGTTTTGTGTAAATGTCGTGTGATAGGGGGTAAACCCGTATTTTTGAAAAGCCTGTTGTGATGCTTTATTTTGTGTGTATGCACCAATTTTTATACGAAACACGTTTTTTGTTTTTGCCCATATAATACACTCTTCAACAAGTGCTCGCGCAACCCCTTTTCTTCTATAGTCTTCTGTTACGTACACAACTTCAATCTCACATTCTAATTTCTTTGTGTTGTAGTAATCAATTTTGTCTGCATGCGCATACAAGTAGCCCACAACATCATCATTGTCCTCAGCAACAAGGAGCAGTGCGTTCGGGTTTTCGAATTCCTTTGTATATCGATCGATAGCTTCTTTTTCAGAAAATACTAAAAGCGGCTCAAACAGTAATTCGGTTTCGTGCAATCTTCCCCCCATAGCAACAAGAGCAGAGAGTTCATTTTTTCGAGCAGTTCGAATATTCATGCCTTTATTATACCGCATGATTTATATTCATATTTTTGTCCCACTTAAGTTCACCTATAAGGACAGCAATCTTACCTGTATAATATGGAAGGAGTTGCTGAGTTATAAGGCTTTAATGGTTCCAGACCTAGCTGTTCCGCTTATTTCACTACTTTTTTGTAGAGTGCCCTAAAGATATCGGTGCGCGATATCATACCAATCAAAATATTTTCCTGATTCTCCTCTACCACCGGCATCTGCCGAATGTTTCGTAATAACATCTTGGACAGGGCGCGCATAATGGGTCGCTCGGGATAGGTCAGATAGATAGTTGTGGTCATAATGTCTTTGGCTTTAAGTCCAGATAATTCACCCAACCGATCTTCCATATCTTCAAACCGACGAGCATGCACAAAATCTGATATTACCTCCTCATAAGAAGGATACAGCTTGCTTAAGATATCTTTATCAGAAATGATACCCACCATTTTTTTGCCCACAACGACTGGTAGTGAATGGATATGTTTCTTGTAGATAAGATTCCAGATTTCTCGTAACGAAGTAGAGGGAATAATGGTCGTGACTTTCTTCTGCATTACTTCTTTTACCCGCATCTAAAGTAGTATATATACTACTTTTGAGGATTTTTGGCAAGTGGAACCGTAGTGACATGCCTTATTTTGGTAAGCAGCGTTACGATGTTGGCAAACAATACCACCGTAAGCAGCGGATCAACGAGCCAGGCACCCAGTATGGTATAAAACGTGAAGAGCGCTAATCCTGAAATAATCCCTATAACCACATGCTGCCAAGGAAATATGGGTGAGGTTTTGGGTTCAGCAAGCATGACAAAAGCACAAAATGCCGTTGCGTTAAAGACATTTGCGTAGGTTAACGACAACGCGCTGTTGAGTGACTCATGTAGGTAGGTATAGATGAACATTGAGGCCAGAAACGTCACGAAAAAAATGAGCGCATACCTAAATCGTTTAAAGGCACCCGCATAACGCATAAATACCACTAAGAACAATGCCGGTGCAACCATATTGAGTACCGGAATTGCGTTGGTCATGTTTTGAGTCATATCAACTCCCCACCACGACACCA
>Ga0066639_10001073_pt1 | contig 24478 bp, 19 predicted proteins | sample CryGeyCG2114_010_2_FD_59504 | JGI IMG/M metagenome (GOLD analysis project Ga0066639, IMG submission 59504) | Groundwater microbial communities from aquifer - Crystal Geyser CG10_big_fil_rev_8/21/14_0.10 | ecosystem: Environmental > Aquatic > Deep subsurface > Groundwater | place: USA: Utah...
GTCGAACCTCTAACCTCCTGGTCCGTAGCCAGGTACTCTATCCAATTGAGCTACCGGTGCGAATAGAGTGTTTTATCATCTATTATGGACCCAATTTAATCAAGTCTTTTAAGCGGTGGAACCAAAGGAAAAAAAGAATAGATCCCTTTTCCTAAAATTTTATTTATTTCGCTTAGGGATATTTTTTGAACATTTTTAAAGTTTTTATCATCACTTTTTTGAGGCTCACAAAGCAAGTCAATCTCATGTAAAGGGCTAACTTCTTCAAAGTCATAGCCATGGACAAAATCAACTCCACTGAATTCTTTTGAAAACTCTTCTTCGACTAACTTTTTCCAGTCCCTTTCGTTTCGGTGCCCCCATGCTGTAACTTTTTTTAACATCTCTTCTTTTGTCCTGACCCAACTGTAATGATGTATAAAAGGCAAGTTATCAAGGCCTTTTACCATAGATATTTTACTACCTTTAGCATTACGAAAAGCTGCAAAGCGATCTCCTTCTTGTAAAAGGGCCTTTCTAGAAAGCGCTTTTTTATTTGCTAGCACACAAGAGTCCTCCAAGGCTTTTGCTTGATATTTGCACTCTCTAAAATACCAGTAATTTGCAAACTTGATCGCTGCATATTTCCTATAATTGAATTTATCTAAAAAAGTTAGAAATTTACTCGATTCAACGATTTCATCGGCATCTAAAAAAAGTACATATTCAGTCTCTTCAGGAAGATACGACCACCCTAAGAGCCTTGAAAAAGTACAACAGAAGTTATCTCCTAGCCTCTTCAAAATCTTCTTCGGAACTTCTGAGAGAAAATAAGGATAATATAGAAACTTACAGCTTGGAAACTTATTAAACACATAGTTGAGCTCTTCTTTTCTTTCTTTTGTAGCATCAAAGAAATGATCGCATACGGTAATTAAAACCTGATTAGAGAACTTTTCAGCCTCTTTTATACAACTTTCCAGAAAGCGAAACTCATTTGAGCAATAATTGATGATGGTGGTAATTGAATGGTTCATGAGATGAGTTGATATCTGTTAAATTTATTTTTTGCAAGAATTAATAATAATATTATTAGCTTACTTTTTTATTAAATATTCTTAAGTCATTAGTTTTCTAAGAACTATTGAATTAACTAAGGCCCTTGGCTCAAATATTTATTTGATTAGAAATGTTTTTTTTTATAGTAATTAATTAAATGGATGAGAGGGTTCGGGGTTATGTGCTTTAAAAAATATTTTTTTGTAATCTTTTTAATTACTTTTTTTCAAACCCCTTCTTTTGCAAGCAATAGCGAAGAAGTGGTCTTCTATGTGCTAATCTTAAATTCCTATGAATCACACGACATGGAAAAATTCTATACATTGTTAGACAAATTTCAAAAAATATACCCTAATAGCACGCACAAAAAGTCACTAATAAGGCTGGCTGTTAAAAGCCTTTATGAAAATAAGCAGTATAAAAAAGCTTTATTTTTTATAGAAAAACTAGACAAAGCTGAGAAGCTAAAATTAAGATTATATCAAGCTGAGTGCTATTTAAATCTTAAAAACTACGACAAAGTAATTAGCCTGTATGGAAACACTTACCCAAAAGATCACGCATCTAAGCAAATTATAGCTAGAGCTTATATTGAAATTACTAACGACAAAACTATCGATTCACAAAAAAGGACTCAAGCTGCTACAAAAGCAATTGAAATATTAGAATCTCAATCTTTAGACACCTTGCCTGAGGAAACTCTTCTCACTTTATCTAAGCTTCACTTTAAATCACACCAATTCAAAAAGAGCGCTAAAATATTACATCATCTGCTAAAAAGTGGCCTTTCAGACAAAGAAGAACTCTTAGTCAAGCTATCACTTATTCAGAAAAACTACAACTATAAGTCTGCTGTTAAAACGCTGGATGAAGCTCTAAAGCTCAAAGGCAGGCTTAAAGATGTGATAGCTTTTCACAAAATGAAAATTCTATTTGAGAATAAGCAATATAATGCCCTAATTTCATCTAGAAATGACCTGAAAAAAAATTTAAACTTAGAAGATCTTCCTCTATATCACTGTTATTTAGGGATTTCTTTCCTTAAAAATAATGAATACTCAGAAGCTGAAAAAGAGTTTAATAGCTATTTAAAAAATAGTTCAGGTTATGAAGAGCTAAAACTATTTGCATTGGAAAATTTAAAAATAATTTCAGACAAGAAAAAAGAATTCCTTTCAAAGGATACACTGTCTGCTCTAGCAAAACTTTATCTTAAACCGCCTGCTGATAAAAAAAGCTCTAAAATATTGAGAGAAATTCTAAAGAAAGAAGAACCTAATGATTTTTTAACAGATGATATGAGTGTTGATTTCTCAGCTGCATTAGTTTTAAAAAGAACCAAAAGATTTCAAGATGCTGAAAAAGCCTTTGAAGCTCTTTTAAAAACTGGTAAAGATCAAGATAAAATCGCTATTTACTTTGAGCTAGCTCATACCTACTATTTACAGTCCCAATATGAAAAAGCAAAAAACTCATTCAAGGCATTTATAGAAGCGAATCCTAATAGCAGTTTAGCTTCACTTGCTTGGAATTTCTATATTGAATCAGCTATTAACTTAACAAACTCCAAAGATAATAAGTATGCTAAAGCCCAACTTATGCATGAGGTAAAAACCTGCTTAAAGAAAAATAGATATTTAAGCAACCTTGAACGAATAGAGCTTCTTTTTTTACTAGCTAGGACTCAGTATGAATTACAATCATTTGAAGAGGCCATCGAAACTATAAATATCTTAGTCAAAAATAAAAACATTCAAAAAGATGTTCTTGCAAAGTGCTATTTAGTTTTAGGATACTCGTACAAAAATGGCCATGGAGATAATGAATCTTTTGTTTTCTACATAAAAAAAGCAACAGAAGCTGATCCAAACCTGCTTGAAAATGAAAAATTCCAGACGCTGCTTGAAAGCATTTCTAAAAATAGATCAAGCATCCAAGCTAGCGCTGATTAAAGACTTAATTGATTAGACTTTTTCAAAGACTTCTTTTTTTCTTTATAAAAAGAAGTTAAGTAACCTGTGTATTTTTTGGGGCACTTTGAGATAAGCTCTTTTAGTCTAGAGTTTAACTCTTCTAAACTTTTAGCTGTTTTTAGTAATTTAAGCCCTTTTTCATAATCATCTTCTCCCATTAGAGACTTTAATTGGAACTGACTATTTTCTTTTTTCAATTTAAAGCTTAATAGATACCACAAGCAGTCCATTGCAATACAAAATGTAAAAATAATCCAGAAGATACGCTCTTTATCTGCAATATTTCTATATATTCTAAAATAATCTAAGAAAGTATAAAGCACACCTACCGACAAGTAGTAATTCAGCCATGAATTTTTTCTTTTTTTGTAAGCTGAGTAGTAGATTATCAAAAAGAAAACCAAAGTGAATACTGCAACGTATCCCGCCATTGTCAGTTTAGCACTGAGAGAAAGATTTTTAATTGTTGTATTCAACATTAATAAAAAAATCAAAGCGGGGTTCAAGAAATAAACAATGATTGTCGATATCAACCATTTTTTTCTTAAATCATTTCCATCTTTAAACCTAATCATGACAAAAATACCTTTTTTAAAACTCGAGAGAGTTTATACTTAATTGCTTTTTTTTACTATAAAATATCCTATTAATATCTCTTAAAAAAGAGTTATTAAATCGTTATAAAAAGAAGAAAAGTTGAATAACAAGCAAACAAAATGTAGACAAAAATTAATCTGAATAAAACACTGACGTTAAGTTGGAAGAGAGGTACTATGTCCTTTCCCAGGGCGCTTTTAATCTTAGATATGCAAAACGACTTATGCCATCCTGAAGGCGTTTATGCAAAAAATGGGCTGGCAGCCACGCATATTCCCGTGATAATTCCAAATGTCTTAAATGTAGTTCATTACTGTCACAAAAACAGAATCCCTGTTATTGCAACACAGCTTACAGTTTTAAGTGACTTAGATGGGATCGCTATGGGACTTGGCATTTATTCAAAATTAAGGCCCTTTTTAGAAAAAGAAGGGTTTAGACCCGACACCTGGGGGCATGATCTTTTAGAGGAAATACCTCATGTCGATTATAAAATAAGAAAATGGAATCTATCTGCTTTCTACGATACTGAGCTAGAAAAGTATTTAACATCACTTGGATGTAAAGAGCTGATCTTAACCGGCTTTACAACCAATGGCCCTGTTGAAACAACAGCAAGAGAAGCCATATCAAGAAACTATAAAATTGTCACATTAATTGATTGTATTGCAAGCTACAGTGAAGCTTTGCATCAAGCTTCAATCACTAATTTAAGTTCTTTCGGACAAGTACTAAAAAGTGCAGAATGGATGGAAGGAAACTTAAGTTAAAAAATGAATATTGTTATTTTAGGAGCAGGCGCTTTAGGGGCTTTTGTAGCATCTACTCTGTCAAAAGAAGAACACAATGTCATATTAATCGATCAAGATGCAAAAACATTAAGCCGAGTATCTAGGGAACTAGACGTCGCAACAGTCAATAGCACTGGATCAAACTGGCGCATTTTAGATGATCTTTTAGAGAACAAACCAGATTATTTTATAGCACTAACAGGCTGTGATGAGACAAACCTGGTAACTTGCAATATGGCCAAGAACTTAGGGTTCCCAAATACTATCTGTAGAATTAAAGAAGTTGGATATTTACTAAGAGAGCGTTTGGATTTTGGCAGGCTGTTTTTTGTAGATTATTTCATAGCTCCTGAAATCATAGCTGCAAACGATATATTCAAATTGCTCTTAACTCCCAAAGGTGAAAGCATCGAAAGCTTTGCCCACGGGGCCATTCAAATGCGCACAATAAAACTCCCTAAAAGTTGGGAAAAAACTAATGTCCCAATTCATTCGTTAGGGCTTCCAGAGGAAATGATTATAGGAGCTATCAGAAGAGAGAAAGAAGACAAAACCACAGAAATTATCTTTCCTCATGGAGAAGACCGCCTTATGTTTGGTGACGAGATAACTGTATTTGGAGACCCAAACACAATGAGAAACGTCCCCGAGTATTTTGGGCTTGCACCTCTTTATTTAGACTCAGTTGTAATAGCCGGAGGCTCTACAATAGCCCTTCACTTGGCTAAAATACTGGAGAGTCAAGATATTGCAGTAAAAATAATTGAAAAAGATGAGAATAGATGTAAGCGTTTAGCAGATAATTTAACCAAAAGTATTATATTAAATCACGATGCCAGTGAATATTCTTTTCTACTTTCTGAAAACATCCAAGAAAGCGATGTCTTCATAAGCTGTACCAGATATGATGAAACAAACATCTTTTTGACCAGCCTTGGGAAAAAAACTGGCTGTAAAAAAGTAATTTCGGCGATTTCTAATATTAATTTAAAAGATACTCTCGAAAAAATTGACATCATCCCTTCGATATCTGAAAAGTTAAATATCTCTAATCGCATTTTGTCACTAATCCATAAAGAAAAAGTACTTTCAGTTACTTCTCTTTTTGGAGAGGAAGCCAGGGTTATTGAAATGAAAGTTTCAGAAGACTCTAAATTTATTGGGATTCCCCTAAAAGACTTATCTGGTAAAATTCCTAAAGAATTAATTATTGCTGTTATAGAAAATAAAGGAAAAGTGATGATCGGCAAAGGCGACCGGGTTATATCACCAAACGATACTGTGATAATTGTTTCATCACCAAAAAATATCAAAGAGCTTCAAAATATTTTTTAGGAGTTAACCGTGCACTATCGAGAACTGTCTCGAATTATTGGGAATTATCTTTTTTATTTTTCAATTGTTCTATGCATACCGCTTATTCTTTCTATTTATTTTGATTTTTTCAATTCCTCAAATTACCCAAAAAGTTCACTTGAGTTTTTAGAAACAATTGGACTTTGCATAGTAATCGCGATGGTATTTAAGTTCTTCGGCAGAAATGCCAAAGGTGTTCTTTTCCGCAGAGAAAGTATTTTGCTCGTTGTAATTGTCTGGTTCATATCTTCAATTATTGCAGCCTTTCCATTTTATCTTACAAAAACACTTGAAAGGCCGGTCGATGCCTATTTTGAAGCCATGTCAGGTTTAACTACTACTGGCGCATCTGTTATGTATCCCAAAAAATTTAACAACCAAGGTGAAGAGATACCAATACTTGTGTCAAGCATTCACGTCCCAGACAAAACATATTCTTTTTACGGAACTATTACTCCTATCAGAGGACCTGATAACAAAATTATAAAAGAAGGACTTGAAGCTGTCAGTAGACCAGTTCTATTTTGGAGGTCTTTACTACAATGGCTAGGAGGTATGGGAATTGTTGTTATATTTTTAACCGTCCTACCTGCGCTTGGAGTTGGTGGAAAATTTCTTTACCAGATGGAAATAACCGGACCTGTCAAAGAATCAATTTCTCCTAGGATAAAAGAGACAGCCTCACTTCTTTGGAAGCTTTATTTAGGGCTTACGATATTTGAGATAATTTTATTAAAAATTGTTAATACAAAAATGCCTATTTATGATGCTGTTTGCTTAGCCCTTTCCAATATTTCTACTGGCGGATTTTCGATAAACTCTCAAAGCGTTGGTTTTTATAACCATGCTCCTACAGAATGGGTCGTTTTAATTTTTATGATTTTAGGAAGCATCAATTTTGGGCTTTATTTTCATATTATCAGATTAAAGTTTTATAGAATTTATTCGCCTGAGTTTCTGCTTTTTACCTCATCGATTGTAATTGGAATACTTTTAATCGCCTTTTTTCTTTCGGGCAACCCCATTTATTTTTTTACTAAAGATGCCAGCTCAGCTCATGACTTAGTGAGAGCGGCGGCTTTTCAATCTATTTCAGCTCAAACATCTACTGGATTTACTACTGCCAACTATGATCTATGGCCATTTCCAACTCAGATGTTTATGTTGATTCTCATGTATTTAGGTGGAATGGCCGGAGCTACTTGCGGAGGTATAAAAACCACAAGGTTTTATATCCTTTATAAAATAATAATTAACAAATTAGAGCAGATATTCAGACCTGACAGAGTGCAGAAACTAAAGATTTCAAAATTAGAAGTGGATGACTCAACAGGAATAACTGCAATAGCTTTTTTTGCAGTAGCAATTCTTATTGGAGTTTTTGCGACAATTGTATATACACTTAATAATGTCGACCCTGAAACCTCCCTAGGTCTTTCATCTTGTATGCTTAATAATACCGGAATAGCTTTTAGAGCTGCAGGCCCCACAAACTCTTTTGCTTTTTTATCAGATTTTTCTAAACTAGTATCTTGTTTTTGGATGGTAATGGGAAGGCTTGAATTTTTTGCCATTCTCCTTTTGTTTTTACCCGTATTTTGGAGGACTTCTTCATGAAAAGCATCTTATTTCAAATAAAGTCAGACTTCTCACTTGAAACTGCTATGCAAGAAGCCACAAATCTTGGACTTCAAGATATTTTTGTTATCGAAGATGTAGCAACTGAAGATAAATGGATTGGAGGACTTATCTCTACTTCTCCAAAAGAAGAGTCTTTAGTTTCATTGCTTTTAAGAGGCCCCAATGAAGTAAATTGGAAATGTCAATGGGAAACTTTTGCAGAAAACTTCCAAAATGGCCTGGCGCATATTGACTTAGCTCAGTTTGGCTTTAATAAAACCCTTTATCTTGTCCCTGGAGACGGGTTTGGAGATCTTTCACATGCGAGCACCTACTTAATGCTAGATCTAATGAAAGATCAAGTAACTGATCAAATTATAGTAGATATTGGGGCTGGTAGTGGCATACTTACTTTAAGTTCGATGCTAATGGGAGCACAAAATGCCATGGGCATTGAAATTGACCTTCCATCTTTAAGACATGCTGAAAAAAATGCCTTAAAAAATAAACTAGATGTCCCTTTTTATATGCACTTAGATAAACAAAAAATTAAGCCAAATAGTATCTTTTTAATGAATATGACGCTAGGCGAACAGTCTAAATTTATAGAAGAAAATCCAGATCTAAATAATCTAGCAAAATGCTGGATCACATCTGGAATACTTAATGAACAAAAAGATCAATACCTTGACGTAACTTCAAAATGGGGCTGGAAGCTACAAAAAAGCGCTAAGAAAGGTAAATGGCTTGGGTTTGTTTTTTCAAAAGCTTAAAGCTTTTCTAACTCTCTTATCAAATTCTGTAACTTAATCCTATCTTCTATATGGGTAATCATACCGTCTCTTCCAGATAATACAGCAAAAGGAATTGGCTTTAACTCTTCTCTAAAAAATTTTCTCAAGGTTCGCCTGTTTCTAATTATTATTGTTAACACTTTCCTGCTCTTTTGGCTTTCATAAGCTTTTTTCTGTTGATTTATTGCAGTTGTAAAATGTTTTATTAGATTTAGCCTATCTGCAGCTTTTAGATTAACCTTTACATTCTGATTTGTAACAAACTGTATAGAAAAGGATTGATTTGAGACTGTAGTAAACATGAACACAACCTAAATTAAAAATATTTTTTTAATCCTAGTTTAATCTTGATATATTTTTAAACAAAAAAGCCGGATAAAAATCCGGCTTTTAACTTTAGGTTGAGAAAAAATGTATATTACATCATTCCCATTCCAGGCATGCCGCCCATACCTCCCATTCCAGGCATTCCACCCATACCTCCCATTCCAGGAGCAGGTGAATCGTCTTTTGGGGTTGGCTTTTCTGTAATCATTGCTGCAACGGTAATTAACAGACCGGATACAGAAGCTGCATGAATCAGAGCGCTTTTTGTAACAAGCACAGGATCTACAACACCATCTTTAACAAGATCTGTGAATTTATCTAACAGACCGTTATATCCAATATTTCCTTCTTGCTCTAATACTTTCTCAGCAATTACATCACCACTTTTTCCACAGTTGTTTGCGATGTTGATAATTGGGGCAAAAGCTGCCTTTTTAATGATTTCTATACCAACTTTCTCATCATGATCTGAAGCTTCAAGTGAGTCTAAGACTTTAGATGCTCTGATTAATGCTACTCCACCACCTGGAACAATTCCTTCAGCAACAGCTGCTCTTGTAGCATGTAGTGCATCATCAACTCTATCTTTCTTCTCTTTCATTTCAGCTTCTGTTGCAGCTCCAATATGAATTACTGCAACACCAGAACCCAACTTGGCTAATCTTTCTTCTAACTTCTCTTTATCATAATCAGAAGTGGAGTTGCTGATCTCAGAACGGATTTGAGAAATTCGCTCTTTAATTGCTTTGGTATCACCTGAGCCTTCTACAATAGTTGTATTATCTTTAGATACTTTAATTTCTTTAGCTTGTCCTAGAACACTTAAATCAACGTTCTCTAAAGACATCCCTAAATCTTCAGTTACAACTTTTGCTCCGGTTAAAACAGCTATATCTTCTAACATTGCCTTTCTTCTGTCACCAAACCCTGGGGTTTTTACAGCACACACAGGTAGATTTGCTTTTATTTTATTAACAACCAGTGTAGCTAATGCATCTGAGTCAACATCATCTGCGATGATTAACAACGGCGCAGAGCTATTTTCCATTACTTTTTCTAGTATTGGGACTATTTCTTTTGTTGAAGAGATTTTTTTATCTGTAATTAAGATATTTGCCTTTTCAAATTCCACTGTCATTTTTTCAGGGTTAGTAACAAAATATGGAGATAAGTAACCCTTATCAAACTGCATGCCCTCTACAACTTCTAATGTTGTATCAATCCCTTTAGCTTCAGCTAAAGTTACAATTCCATCATTACCAACTTTTTGCATAGCCTCGCTTATAATCGATCCAATCTCTTGATCATTATTTGCAGATATTGTTGCAATTTGTTTGATTTCATCTGGAGTGCTTACTTTTTTTGATAATTTATCTAATTCTTTTGTAACAGCTGCTACAGCTTTCTCGATTCCTCTTTTAACGCTCATTGGGTTTGCACCAGCAATAACGTTTTTAACTCCTTCTGAATAGATCTCTTGAGCTAAAACGATTGCAGTAGTAGTCCCGTCACCTGCTACATCAGATGTTTTTGAAGATGCTTCCTTAACCATTTGAGCTCCCATGTTCTCAAACTTATTTTTAAGGATCACCTCTTTTGCAACTGAAACTCCGTCTTTTGTAGAAATAGGAGATCCGTACTCTTTACTAATTACAACGTTACGTCCTTTAGGTCCCAAAGTCACTATGACTGTCTTTGCTAAAGTTTGAACGCCTTTTAATATTGATTTTAATGCTTTTTCATTGAACTGTAATAATTTTGACATGAATAATCCCCCTTTTAATTTGTTGTCAAGATTCCAATAATGTCATTTTCTGAAATAATGAGATATTCATTTTCCTCATTTTGGACTGTCAATTCTGTGCCTGCATATGAAGAAAATAAAACATGATCGCCAGGCTGTACTGAAAGAGCTTGACTTGCTCCTTGTTTATTTCTTTTGCCAGGGCCTACAGCAATTACCTCGCCCTCTTTAGGCTTTTCTTGTGAATTCTCAGGAAGTAAAATTTTTCCTAAAGATTGCTTTTGCGGAGAGCGTTTAATTAAAACTTGATCTCCTAAAGGTTTAATTTTATTAACTTCAAACATACAAAACTCCCTTAATTTTCAATCGGCTATTCTATTTCTGTATGAAATTATTGTCAATTGACACATGACAAATATTAGCAATTTAGAGAGTTTATTGCTAATAATTAACAAAAAAAATTAATTTGAGTAAGCTTTTATCAAGTATTTTTTTCGTTTTTCCCTAAAAGCTTCTATTTGCCCTTTTTGGTAATCTAAAAGTTTCCAAGTTGCATACTTCTCATTTTCTAATATATTTAATATTTGAGAACTTCCAAGAGCTTTACAAAAAAGGTCTTTATTTACTCCTTTGATATTCTTTTCAAATTCTTTAGGATATAAAGTTTTAAGTATCCCTAAAATTGCAAACTGCACTGCAATTGGCCTATAAGTTTTGCGGTTTGTTATTACAATTTTCACCCCACGACAGAACTTTCCTTTAAAAGTCCCATAAAAAGGCTTAAAGGAAAAAGGCAAAAAATAAACTCCGGGAAGATTCTGTAAATTCAACTTTTCTGCAAAAAGTTCAGAATTTATCCAAGGCGCTCCTATTACTTTAAAAGGAAGAGTATAGCCAATTCCAATGCTTAATATTTTAAGCTCTCCTAAGATGCCTGTTGATGGATAATAAAATGGGGTATCTGGTTCGGGAATATGAGGAGACGGCGGGATCCAATTTAACCCCGTATCTGAATAAGACATTTCTCTTTTCCATCCTTGCATTTCTATAACTTTTAAAGGACATTCTACTTTGTATTCCCCTTTAAAGTACCTTGCAAGCTCTCCAATCGTCATTCCATGGCAATAAGGGATATTGATATATCCGATGAAAGAGCGAAACTGTGTATCTAGAATAGGCCCATCAATTGTATTACCTCCAATTGGATTGGGACGATCTAATATTACAACTTCAATATTATACTTAGCAGCCTCTTCCATCGCATAGAAAAGTGTTGTTGTGTAAGTATATGATCTTGATCCAATGCATTGCACATCATAAAACAAAACATCAATGTCTTTTAACATTTCTTTTGTAGGTCTTCTTGTAGATCCATGTAAAGAGTAAATCGGTATAGATGTTTTTTTATCGTCCTTTACACTTTCGAATGCATGATAACTTCCATCAATGCCGTGTTCAGGAGAAAAAATAGCTACCAGTTTAAAATCTTTGCATTCTTTAAATAGCGAAATAGAAGATATTAACTTGCTATTAACCCCAGTGTGATTGGTAATCAGACCTACTTTTTTATCCTTATATTTTTTGCAAATATCATTTGAAAAAAATACATCGAGGCCTACCTTAACAGATGAAAAACATAAGTTTGAAATACATAAAAAAAAGACAAATTTAAACTTTTTCACAAATTTTATTCTCTAAGGTGCAGCTTTGTGATATACAGTGAATACGAAAAAAAAACAATCATATGCCTAAAGATAATTCTGAAACACCACAAATTCATGAAGTTCTTGAAATCCTTAAATCTATTGAAGGAAAGACCCTTTCTATAGATGAGAAAAAAGAGCATGCTATTGAGATTGCCGAATACCTTTTGAAAGACTCCAGAAAGAACTTATCCAGACATGAAAAAAACTTACAGAAAGCTATCGCTAAAATGATTAAAAAGCCTTTAGAAAAAGGTATTTTTCTAACAGGTATAGATCAATGTTTCAGAGCGAAGAAAACAATTAGATCTGCAGAGCAGATTACTTACTTGATTAGGCAATTCAATGCCTCAAGTTTTTTTTCTTATTCAACAAGATTATGTCTTTTATTTTTCAAATATCTAAGTCCTAAAGCAACTAAATTTATAGTTCCTTATCTAACTAAAAAATTAAGAAAAAAAATGGCCAACATTGTTATTTCTTTTGAAGATGAATTTTCTGAATATTTAAGAACAAAAAATGAAGAAAATATAAAAATCAATGTTACCCACCTACACGAAGATACATTAAGCGAACAAGATGCTAAAAAAAACCTCCAACTTTACTTGGATGATCTAAAAGAAAGTAGCGTCGAATGTATATCAGTAAAAATTTCTTCGATTTACTCTCAAATCAATGATCTCGCCTTTGATGACACCATTGAAATACTTGCAAAAAGGCTCAGGAAACTTTACAGGCATGCAATGGACCATCCCATGAAGTTATCTGAGAACTTGGAAAGACCCAAATTTGTAAACTTGGATCTAGACGAACACAATGATCTAAATCTGACAGTTGCTTTGTTCATCAAAGTTTTATCTGAACCAGAGTTTCATAACTTGAGCGCTGGAATAACCCTGCAAGCATATTTTCCTGAGTCTTTTGAGATCCAAAAAAAACTTATAAAGTGGGCAAAAGATAGGGTTAGCAGTTCAGGAGCACCAGTTAAAATTAGAATCATTAAAGGAACAAATTTAGCACTTGAACAACTTAGGTCCTCGCTTGCAAATCTCAAACAACCGACCTACACATCCAAAACAAAGGTAAATGCTAACTTCATGCAAATGATGATGCACGCCATGATACCTGAAAATGCACGGGCTGCACATTTAGAAATTGCAACGCATAATCTATTTGATATAGGACTTGCTTTACTTACAATGAATGAATATCAAGTAAAATCCTACGTCAGTTTTGAAATGCAAGAAGGAATGGCCAATCACATTATGAGGTCAGTAAAAAAAATAACCTCTAATGTCTTTGTTTATTGTCCTGTAGCAAAAAAAATTGATCTACCTTATTCCATAGCATACTTAATTAGATGCCTAGATGACAGTACTGGACATGATAATTTTTTAAAGCATATTTCTATTCTAAAATCTGGGTCTGAAGAATGGGAAACACAATCCAGCTCATTTTCAGAATCTCTTTATTATATACCGAAATTGAAAAATACTCCCCGAAGAATACAAGATCGCAATGTAGATTCTAGTGACTCTGATTTTAACTCTCCTTTTGAAAATGAGCCCAAAACTGATTTTTCCTTAATGCAAAATATTGAATTTGCAAAAAATACCATTTTGAAACTTGGAAGTCTCAAGTATGATCTAATTCCCATTGTTATTAATGGCAAAGCTGTTTCAGAAAATGAAGAAGGCGTTGGATATAACCCATCAGATCCTAAAGAACCTTATTACCACTATACATTGGCAAATCAAAATCATATTAATGAATGCCTAGATTCAGCGAATTCTTTTTTCTCCTCATGGAAAGAAACTAAACTACAAGAGCGTACAAAGCTTTTTCAACAAGTATCAAAGCTCGTTAGAGGAAAAAGACAAGAGCTTTTGAGGATAATAATAAAAGATACAGGAAAAATTCTGACAGAGGCAGATGCTGAAATCAACAAAGCCATTGATTATGTTGAATACTACTCAAGATTGCACATGCAAGTCGATAATACAAGAGGAGTCAGAATCGAACCCAAAGGAATTGTTTTTATAGAATCATCCTGGGAATGGCCTCTTGCTGATCCAATCAACAAAATCGTTTCTGCTTTAATCACCGGAAATTGTGTTATTTTCAAGCCTTCATCAAAAGCTGTCTTAGTCGGCTGGCATTTAGCAAATATCTTTTGGGAAGCTAATATTCCCAAAGAAGCGCTCCAGTTTTTAAACCTAGACACCAAAACTAATAGCTCTTATTTAATAAGTTCACCTAAATTAAATAAAGTCACTCTAACCAACTCTTCAGATATTGCAAAATCATATTTAAACCTGAAGTGTGATCTTGACCTTAGCTCTGAGATATCTGGTAAAAATTCAATGATCATCACAAATATGTGCGATGTGGATCTCGCAATAAAAGATCTCATTACATCGGCATTTTCAGGATCTGGACAAAAAAGATCGTCCATCTCATTAGCTATTATTGAAAAAGATCTATATGAAGATGCTAACTTCATGAAAAAACTTAAAAATGCTGCCCAAAGTTTAACAGTAGGGCCTGCCACTGACTTATCAACTTATATTGGTCCTTTAATTGAAAAACCTAATGAAAATTTAGAAAAAGCGCTTACTACTTTAGAGAAAAAAGAAAACTGGTTGTTAGAACCTGCTCAAGATCCTAATAACTATAATCTTTGGAGCCCCGGAATAAAACTTGAAGTTGAGACTGGAAGCTTTATGCATCTAGCTGAGTTTTCAGGTCCAATACTTTCATTAATTAGAGCTAAAAATTTATCCTCTGCAATAGAAATTGCAAATTCAATAGACGGGACACTATCAGTACTTCATAGCTTGGATACAAGAGAACAGCTAATCTGGAGAAAAAATATTAGATCTAGCAATTGCTATATCAACCGATCGACAAAAGATATAAAAGTTCAAATACAACCATTTGGAGGCTTTCAAAGATACACATTTGGGCCAGGGTACAAATCAGGTGGGCCTAATTACCTATATGACTATTTAAACTTATATCAAAATGACCTACCGAAAGAAAAACACCCGATTAATACAGCTGTCAACGAACTCTCTTCATTTATAGAAAAACTGGATCTCAGCGCAGAAGAGCTAGGCATATGGTATGTCAGTATATCAAACTACGCATACTGGTGGAAGAGGATGAAAGCTGATAAAGATTCTAGCAAATTAGTGGGCCAAGATAACTACTTAAAATATGTTCCCTTAAAAGGCCTCACTTTCCGAGTAACTTCTAACCAAAATGAATTTGACATAATGCGTGTACTTGCAGCAGCACTTACTTGCGAATGCAAATTAGAAATCAGCTTTGACAAAGAAAATACCCAGCTAAAACACCTTAATCTATCAGAACTTAGTTTGTCATTTAAAGTTACAAACGAAAAAGAAAGCGATTTGATAGCTCGCATTAAAAGTGAACAAATAAGTAGGATTAGAATTTTAGAAGAGCCTTCTAAAGCTATATGCGAGACAGCAGCACTCACCGGTTGTTATTTATCTTATCAACCCATTGTCGCAAATGGGAACATCGAGCTTTTGCACTACACAAAAGAGATTACAACTAGTATTAACTACCATAGAAGATATGGTAATTTAGGAATTAGAGGAGGCGAGCTAAGAAAGCAAATTCTATAGCTCACCTACTTTTAAATTAATTTTGGATTAATTTTCTTGAAAGCACTTGAAAAAAACCTTCTCTAAATTCTTCAACACCATCAATTATTTCTTCAAGTTTTTCTAAATCCGTTCTTGTATCTGTTTCTGGAAAAACTCTAACACTACAAGCACCTACGTTTCCCATATAACTATTTAAAGTATCCTCAGCTGCAAAAGACCAATCATCACCATGTCCAATCGAATCAATAACAATAAATCTATCAGAGTTAGCTGTATTTTCTTCACTAAGTCTTTCATCTAATCTGTCACTGCTCCATGGTGGAATAACATTATCGTACGATCCATAAAGAAAAAATATCCTTCCTCTAATTTTAGCAATTTTTTCTGCATTATTATAACTAATAACAGTTTTATCAAGTACAGCTGGTAAAACAGCTCGTATAGCTGCTCTCGACGCCCCCACAATGGTAGATTCATTTGGTTGCTGATTTCCAAGAGCTGCTATTTCTGCAACGTCAGTTGCAATATCAGTAACTCTTGCAGCCGCACGATCTATATATAAGTTAACTCCTGGATGCCTATAAGCAAGTTCTGTAGCAGGACCTGAACCTAGGCAATATCCCCAAACATGAATTCGGTCATTGCTAAATTTTTTCATTAATTTAAGGTATTGATAAACTGCTTCAATATCATTATATGTCCCTGCTTCTGATGGAGTTCCTGTGCTTCTTCCAGTTCCTCGAATATCAAATACCATTATACTCATTCCTTTTAATAAAAACCTAAGAATGTCCAAACGGTTCGTAGCATAAATTCCTGCATTACCTTGTGTAAGAATCATCACGTTTGGTTCATGAGAAATTTCTTGATCTGTTTGGATTTTAGGCAGCTCGATCATATTTCCACTAATATTTGCGTTCATTTTACTCATCAATCTATGTAACCTACCTGAAGCTATCTCAATATGCCTTTCTCCTCCTGAGTTTACAAAAGCGCCCCCAAGTTCTTCTATTTTTCTTTTAAAAGAATTAACGTCAAAAAACATTGAGTCTATAAGACATCCATCTTCAGTTTCTAATAAAACCTCTTCTCCACCAATCTCAAATAAGGCGTCTCTAGATTCTTGCAACCTTCTTTCATCAAGCCTTTTTTTAAAGTTTTCAGATGATGCATAATATATGCTGTCTTTTAAAAAATGCATTGCTACTGCCTGAATTGGAGATCTAACTATAGACCACAGCTTATCTCCATTACTTTCTTCAAAAGAATGGTAAGGATCTGCTATGAAATCAGGACTTGCTTTAATTGGATTACTAACCGAACTCATTATTATTACCTTTGTTATTATAAGTTTAATCGATTGTTATTATTACTATTAATTAACTTGATCGTTATTATTATAATAATTATTTTAAATATAATAAAATTAATTTAAAATTAACGTATTATTAAAACATCTTAATAAAGTTAGTTACATATTAATTATAAGTTAGTTATAACAATTAACTAGTGACTTAAGTCTAAATTTCGAATATAGAAAAAAAATTGAGCCATTGACTGTCTGGGAGAAAAAGCAATTTTCAGATAGTTGATTACTCTTCTTTATTTTGTGAGTATCTTTTGCTATAGTTGGCCCTTAACTGTTAAATTTTCAAAAAGATATGAAGAACAACGAAAAACAACTAGAAGCTATTAAACATGTTGAAGGCCCTCTTTTAGTTTTAGCAGGTGCCGGCTCTGGGAAAACTAGAGTTGTAACCCATAGGATATGCAATTTAATTGATCTTGGAATACTGCCATCTGACATTATTGCAGTCACTTTTACCAATAAAGCGGCAGAGGAAATGCGCTTTCGTATCAAGAAAATGAAAGATGTCTCAGTTCTTGCATGTACCTTTCATAGCCTAGGAGCTAGGATCTTGAGAGAGTCAATCCAAGCATTAGGTTATAGTAGAGAATTTACAATATACGACGAAGAAGACAGCAATAAAGTACTAAGAAATTGCCTACAGACATTAGGAATTAAAGAAGAAAAAGGACTAATTAAAGCTATTAAATCTAGAATATCAGCTGCTAAAAACGATTTAACCAGCTTTGACATGATTAAACCTGTATATAATGGTTCTAAAGCAGATACCATCTTTCCAAAAATATTTCCTCTTTATCAATCTCAGCTTAAAGAGAGTAATGCCCTTGATTTTGATGATCTGCTCTATTTAACTGTTAAGCTCTTGCAAGAACATCCAGATATAAGAGGGCTATATCAAAATCGATGGATGTTTATTTTAATAGATGAATACCAAGACACTAACTACGCTCAATACATGCTCTCTAAAATCTTAGCAGAAAAACATGGCAATATTTTTGCAGTTGGTGATCCTGATCAGTCCATTTATTCTTGGAGAGGTGCAAGATATCAAAATATCTTACGCTTTGATCAAGATTTTCCTGGTAGTAAGGTTATTAAGTTAGAAGAAAACTATCGAAGCACCCAAAATATCTTAAACGCTTCAAACGCCTTAATCCAAAATAATAAGGAACGCTACGATAAAAAATTGTGGAGCAACCTTAGCGAAGGAGAAAAAATAAAAGTCTACTTTGCACAAAATGACAGGATGGAAGCTGAATTTGTCTCAAAAAAAATTGTAGACTTAAGCGCCTCAAGCCAACTTTCTTTGAATGATATTGTAATCTTTTACCGTACCAACTCCCAATCAAGAGCAATTGAAGATAATCTATTATCTAAGCAAATCCCATATAAAATGGTAGGCGCCTTGTCTTTCTATCAAAGAAAAGAAATCAAAGACGTTGTATCTATTCTGAAGATGATAATCTCTGACTCAGATGTGATCGCATTTACTAGATCGCTCTTGCTTTCTCCTAAAGGAATTGGGCAAACAACTATTTCTAAAATCATTTTTGAAGCCCAAAAAACCCAAACTCCTATTTTACAGACTTGTGAAAAAATTCTAGCTGATCCAAATATCATCAAGTTAAATGCAAGACAGAAGAAAGGCCTTTCAGAATACTTAGACTCTATCAAAAAACTCCGCTCTCATCAAATAACAATAACAGACCTTATCAAAGAGGCTATAGAAGAATTTGATTATCTTAAAATCCTGCAAGAAGATCCTGATACATTTCAAGACCGTAAACAAAACGTAGAAGAGCTAGCTTCTAAAGCTGCCGAATGGGAAGCTGACAATGACCAATCTTCCCTGTACCTTTTCCTAGAAGATTTGACTTTATTTAGCAGTAAAGAAGGACCTGAAGAAAACGAGGCTGTAAAATTAATGACTGTCCACAACGGAAAAGGATTAGAATTCAATGTTGTTTTTATAGTTGGACTAGAAGAAGACCTTTTCCCTCACGCCAACTCAAGAGATTTTCCTGATGCCTTAGAGGAAGAGAGAAGACTTGCCTATGTCGCAATGACAAGAGCAAAGAAAGTATTATTTCTTTGTGGAGCTCTTTATCGCTATATATGGGGATCACCCCGTGTTATGCAACCTTCAAGGTTTTTAAAAGAAATCCCAGCAAAATACTTAGAAAACTTAACGCCTGTATCTTTTGAAGAGCCTGCTGCATTTCATGAGACCGCAAAAGGCGAGTTTTCTAGAGGCGATTTAGTTTTTCATAAGGAATTTGGTAAAGGACAGGTTCAAAAGATATATGAGACCTCTTATGGACTTACCTATGATATTTTCTTTGAGGAAATCCATGGGACTAGATCAATGGTTGCAAAGTTTGCAAAGCTTCAAAGATCTCGTTGAGATTCCTTTTTATAAATGCCTTTAAAAGCCCTAAGTACTCTTTTAACGGTTACAAATGACTTCCACTTGCGATCTCGCAGTCTAAAACCTCTAATGTTGGGAATTAAAGAATATGGTGAGATGGTTTTACATTCAGTCCAAAAAGGCATCCAAAACCTTGCAACATATTTGCGCCTAGATATGATCACTGTAGGTAAGTTGAAAGATGAAGCTAGATGTCCTATACCGGAGTCATTTCCGATTAAATAGCCAGATTCATAAAGGTAACTAGCAAGAGCTCCCAGTGATTTAAACGCCGGCATTTCTAAATTATATGGAGCAATATATTCTCTTAAATCTCCTTCATCTTTAGGACCACCAGCCACAACTACTGGATTAAAATTAAGTTTTTTCAAGTGTAAAGCGAGCTTTACATATTTGTCCCTAGGCCAATTTTTACCTTCTCTAGAGCTTTTAACATGCAGAACGACTCTTTTAAAATACTTTCTGTTCACTAACTTGATCGGAGGATGAAACCCATTGCTTTTAGTTACTTTTTCAAATTTTAAAATGTTTTTACAAAACCTTTCTAAATTTTTTCCCATAGGAATATCAACATCAAATAATGAGTCAGAATAATAAGGTTCATTTATTAGATTTTTAGAAGGATAGGGGTAGAGGACTTTGATTTTTTCAGGGAATTTTTCTTTTCCATATCTGATCAACTCTAAGACAAATTCAGAAGATAGACTATGAAAGACCACTATCATGTCATATTTTTTAACAAAATCTCTTACTTCATCTGGCTTAGGATAACCAATAACAGAAAGATGTGAAAACCAATCTTGCAATACCCTAATTCCATCATGATAGGTATCACAGTCCCATCCATTTAAGTGAAAATTATTAGATATCATTAATGAGATGACGGCATCTCCTAATCCTGAATTACATACAACAGCTGCTCTTCTTTGCATTGATCATATCCACAAGTTTAGTTGATCTTTCAGCATATCAAATTATGTATTAAATAACTCAAATGCTATATCGAAAGAAATGGGAGAAAATATGAAAAATGTGGATATTTTACAGGCGCCTCTGCATAAATTCTGCTTGTCTCAGTCGCTCAAACAAAATATCCAAATTCTGCAAATGTCGCAAGCTGAGCTTATAGAGCATATTGACAATGAAGTTGATTTAAATCCTATACTAATAAAAAAAACTTCTTCTTTTAGGGGGTATGAATATAACTTCTCAAAGCCTATTAGTTTATACGAAGACCTAATTCAACAAGCTAGGTGCATATTAAATAAAAAAGAACTAGAAATTGCTGACTATCTCTTTAGAAATCTCTCCAAAGAAGGTTTTATACATAACATAGAAATTACCGAAGAAACATTACCAGTTTTGAAAAAACTACAAAAACTGGACCCACCGGGAATTTGCGCTGCCAATCTAAAAGACTGCCTTTTGATTCAACTTGAAAGAAAAAACAAGACAACTAGCTTGGCATATAAAATTATTATGTTGTTTTTTGACGATTTGATTCAAAAAAAATGGAAAAAAATAGAAAGCTACTTTCAAATTACTAAATCAGAATTAGCTGAAATCATTAAAGCAGACCTCTCTAAACTGTCTTTAAGGCCTGCAGAAGCTTACTCAAATGAAAATATTTTCTATCCAACGCCGGATATTTGTATCTATAAAGAGAAAAATGCCCTGACAGTAAAGCTCCACCAAAACTCATTTCCAATAATATCTATAAACGAAAACCAAAGCTTTTACTCTGATCAACTTAAAAAGTTTTATGCAAAAAAAGCTCAAACATTTATCGATAACTTATACAAAAGGGATAAGCTTTTAATTAATATTGGCAAATATCTTATAAAAAAAGAAAAAGGCTTTTTCCTTAATAACAAAGAAATAATGCCTCTTTCAGCAAATGATCTTGCAAAATTTTGCAATGTTCATGAATCAACAGTTCACAGATGTATTAAAAGTAAGTACATCCTTTGTCATAATTGTATTTTACCTCTAAAAATCTTTTTCAAAGGACAAAAAGTCTCTGAAACTCATTTATTAACAAGCCTTAAAAAAATCATCATAAAAGAAAATAAGCACCAACCTCTCTCTGATATCCAACTAATGCAAGAATTAAAAAAAATAAGTATCAATATTTCAAGGAGAACTGTAACAAAATACCGTCAAAAGCTCAAAATTCCCTCGGCTAGCTTTAGAAAAGATGCCTAAAAAAGTGAGGACATGCTCCATCCACTTCTCCTTTCTAAAATACTAATAGGAGCTTTTTCTCGGTAAATTAGCCCATCTACGGGAATAAAAAAAGTCTGCTCAAGTTCATTTTGATCTTCAATCACAGCGTGAGATACTACATCAGTAAATACAGCCCAACAAGAACCCGGAGGAAACTCCCAATGATCTTTACTGCAATTTTCCTGAAAGTCGTTGTTTTTCTTTAAAAACTTTTGCATTTTCAACATAAAGTGATCGTAAGCTGACTTCATCGTGACAGGAAGACCGACTGTTTTAGCTCCTTTTTTAAAAGCTACCCTTACAGAATCCTTGAGTGATTTCTTAGACACCGCTGGAAAAGGCAAGTCCTTAGATCCGCCGAATTTCTCAACTAGCTTTTCAAAGGATTCGGATGTTATCCAGCGTTTTGACAACTTGGGATTAATATTAATATAAAACTTTAAAATTCTAGTCCCAAACATCGGTTTTGCTTTGAATGCATCTATGTGAAGCAAATCGCTTTTTAGTTTTTGTTTTTTACCTTTAAACCCAAATGATCTAAAGCAAGTGTTGTCAACGGTCCATTTAGAAGCATAAGGAGTAAGCAACTTACTTAAAAAAGTTGAGCTCGAACATGAAAGTTTTTTCATGACTTCATGCAATCTTAAATAGTCTTGCTCATTTTTAACGTTAGCATTTACTAATTTATCTAACCTTGGCTTGTACTTTGCACTTTTGTTTTTGATTTGTTTTTGATTAAGTAAAAATTCAATGTCTTCTTTAGGAAAATCAAAAGGAATATTTGGGAAAAATAGTATATTTCCTTTTTCCAGCTCCCTACAAAGCATTTTTGACCTTTCCAAGCATTTAGTCGCAGAAGAGGGGCAGTCTGCTTGTTTAACGTCTTCAACTGTAATTCTTTCTGTCATAAAAACTCATGAAATTGGTTTTTTGTGCAATAATTAGAATTGTTTTCTAATTTTATTAAAAGATCTTTGTTAGTCCTGCTTAGTAGTAAAAGCCCTGATCAAAAAAATTCTTTCTAGCAAGCTCGCTATAGTTATCGATTACATATCTAGGAAAGCTATCATCTATTTCAACAAGCTCCAGCTTTGAAATATGTTTGTAGATATCAGCATTTGAATAAGAAAGAGTTCCTTCAGACTCTTTGTAATGCGAATAGGCTTTAAGTTTATCAAAATAACAATTTAGCCCTCCCATATTACTGAAATGCCAAGCAGAATTTTTGATAGTTCGATACTTTGTCCTTTGGTCTCTTACATTTTGAGGAGATCTTTTAACCAGGTTTTTATAACGCGTAACTGCAGGGCCTACCCAAAAAATAGCATCCTTCCTATTTAGAAACCATCTGTAGAAATCACATTCTAGTCCAATAATTTGTCTTTTTTTGCTATCTAACATTACACAAATCTGCTTTAACATCTCGGACCTTGGAATTTCATCTACATCAGATATAATGACGACATCTTCTTTTGAACATTTCTGCAAGCCTCGCATGATTTGGTTTCTTTGAAAATACTCTCTTGACCAAGCATCATCTTTAAACTGAGGAGTTTTATCAACCACTACGTGAATAATTTTATGTAAGAATTCTTGATAAAGATGCTTGTTCTCTTTAAAGAATAATCGCTTTTCTATACCGCTAAAAGTATCCTTAGCCTCAACTATCACAAAATAGTCAACATGCTTATCTAATTCATTAAGCCTGATCTTTAAAAGGTCTAATTCATTATAAAAGGTAAAACAGTCATATACTTTAGAAAAAAGACTGCACTGTAAAAGGATAAAAACAATTAAAATCCGCATAGCTAACTATTTTTTTGAAAAAAATCTTATTCACAATTAAGTTTTCTTTCAAATTTTTATTTTTCAAAATATGCGAGATTAATCACTTTCCATCTAAGCTCATTTTGTTTTTCAATATATTTTAAAATTTGTGAGGTCGACGCTTTTGCAAAAAAATAAATTTCTTTATCTGTTAAACGAAATAAAATAGATCTAGCTATCGTCTTTGAATCTACAATAGAAGTTAGCTTTTTTAACGCCCTATTTACCTTGAACCTAGTTCTATATAATCTAAAAAGACAAAAAGTTAGCATAGACAAAGAAAGGGTGTTTGCTAATTGAATCAACGGCAATAAATAGACAGAATCTATAAAAGGCGAAAAAAGCTGAAGAGAAATTCCAAAACCTAAAAAACTCATAAATATATTAGATTCCAGCGGCCGTCTGAAAATTGGTCCAAAAAGTTTTCTAAAGTGACTGGTTGATGTCCAGTATGCAAATAGCTCTTCAGTTTTTGGCTCATTAAACGCCATCCGAGCAGCATGAATGACTTCATGACTCAAAATCTCTTCTTTGTCATACAAGTACAAATACTTTCCTTTTTTTAAATTTTCCCTCATTTGGATCACAACCGATGAGTCTTTCTTAAACTTCATATAGGTCATAGCGCCTTGCCAGAACCATAAGCCTTTATTACTGTAGTATGCCTCTACCCAATCAGGGGAAATATCGAAAAGATGAGAAACTGTAGACCTTGCCCAGTCAAAATCAGACCAGCTTAGTTTTTTTTCTTCTTCAATAGAGCTTTCATTCAACTCAATGGATTTTACCCTTTTCCCAAAATCATCCATCGATTCTGAAGGCCCAGGAATAATTCCTCGTTCATTTAAATGTAACAGTTCTTCTTCTGAAATCTCATCCATATTATTACTTTTTTTCGAAAGTTAAGAATACTAATTGAAATGGGGTTTAATTAATTTTTTTTATCTGTTTTTTATGACCAATTTGATTAATTTTTCAGTTCTTCTTTACATTGTAAAACTCATTTACTAGTATAAGACCCTTTTAAAAGTAAATTGACTAAACTAA
>Ga0066639_10001079_pt1 | contig 24437 bp, 21 predicted proteins | sample CryGeyCG2114_010_2_FD_59504 | JGI IMG/M metagenome (GOLD analysis project Ga0066639, IMG submission 59504) | Groundwater microbial communities from aquifer - Crystal Geyser CG10_big_fil_rev_8/21/14_0.10 | ecosystem: Environmental > Aquatic > Deep subsurface > Groundwater | place: USA: Utah...
AGTCCTTTCATACCACTTTATAATACAAAATTTATGAGGCGATTGGGAACAAAAACCACCCTCTTAACTTCTTTATTCGCCAAAAAAGGCTTGATTTTGTCTCTTCCGCGAGCAATCTTCTCCGCCTCTTCTTTGTGGACACCAATTTTAATATCAACATTATCTCTTACTTTGCCATTCACTTGAATAACTAGTGAGAATGTATCATCGGCGACAACGTCAATATCATATTCTGGCCATGATTCGAAATCAATAAATCCATCCCGACCAATAACTCCCCAAAGTTCTTGGGAAATATGGGGGGCAAATGGGTAAAGGAGTTTTATAAAACTAGCAAGATTTTCTGGAGACAAAATAATATACTTATTGGAACCGCCACTTGATAAATCATTTAATAAAATCATTAGTGAAGAGATGGCGGTATTGAACTTTAATCCCTCAATGTCTTCCCCTACTTTCTTGATAGTTTTATGGAGGATAGATGTTTTTTCATCCGATGAATCTTTGCCGTAACTTGGAGATTTAATAATCTGGGTAACATATTCCCAAACTCGTCCTAAAAATCTATAAGCGCCAACTATTCCCTGGGGATCCCAAGGCTGACCGTCTTCAAAAGGCCCCATAAACATTTCGTAAATCCTCAGGGAGTCAGCGCCGTATTTTCCAGCTAATTCATCGGGATTGATAACATTTCCTCGACTTTTAGACATTTTTTGACTATCCTCACCAAGAATTAATCCCACATGGCGAATTTTGAGAAATGGCTCATTAAAACTAAGATAACCCTCGTCAAATAAAAACTTGACGATAAATCGGGAATAAAGAAGGTGGAGTACGGTGTGCTCGGCACCAATCACATAAAGATCAACCGGCAACCAGTGATTAACTTTTGATTTATCAAATATTGCTCTAGCGTTTTGAGGATCGGCATAGCGGAGATAATACCAAGAAGAATCAACAAAAGTGTCGAGAGTTTCGGGATCTCTTCTGGCTTTTCTGGAACATTTGGGGCAAGACGTTTCTATAAAATCCGGAGAGTTGGCCAGGGGAGGAACTCCTTTTGGCCGATAGTCATCCAACTCTGGTAATAGTACCGGCAAGTCACTCTCCGAAACCGGAATAACGCCGCACTTATCGCAATAAATAATAGGGATCGGAACGCCCCAATAGCGCTGACGAGAAACCGACCAATCCCTCAACTTATACTGAACCTTCGACTGGCCACCGACAAACCGGGTTATTTTACCCTCGGCCTCTTTCGAGTTAAGTCCATTGAACTTTCCGGAATTTATCATCTCCCCTTCTCCGTCGTAAACTTCGTCAGCTTTATCTTTATTAGACCTAATCACTTTTTTAATCGGCAAATTAAATTTCTTAGCAAATTCAAAATCCCTCTCATCGTGAGCCGGAACGGCCATAATTGAGCCAGTGCCATAGGAAGCTAAAACATAGTCGGCAACCCAAATAGGAATTTCCTCTTTTGTGGCTGGATTAATCGCTTTTATCCCCTTAAGTTCAACACCGGTTTTTTCTTTCCCGACCGATATCCTTTCCAGCTCGGTTTTTTTTCTAGACTTATCAACATATTTTTCAACCTCGCCCCAATTCGAAATCCTATCTTGGGCGGTTTTAATAAAGGGGTGATCTGGCGCCAAAACCAGATAGGTTGCTCCAAATAGGGTGTCGGGCCGAGTGGTGAAAACATCTACTGAAATTTTATCAGCAATGGTGAAACTTATGATTGCCCCTTCCGAGCGGCCAATCCAGTTTTTTTGTCTTCTTATTGTTGCCTCTGGCCAGTCTAGCCCCTCGAGATCATCAACTAGGCGGTCGGCATAGTCGGTTATCTTCAAAAACCACTGCTCCTTTTCTTTCTGCCCAATCTCAGCTTTACACCGCTCACACACATTACCCCCAGACTCTTGAATTACTTGCTCATTAGCCAACACCGTCTTGCAATTCGGACACCAATTTACCAATGCTTTTTTTCTGTAGGCTAATCCCCTTTTAAAAAGCTGGAGGAAAATCCACTGCGTCCACTTGTAATAATGAGGATCGGAAGTATTAACCTCGCGATCCCAATCATATGAGAGGCCGAACATGTTAATTTGGCGCCGAAAATTCTCAATATTTTCCAGGGCCACTTCCTTGGGACTTCGGCCAACCTTGATGGCATAATTTTCTGTTGGCAGGCCAAAGGCATCCCAACCCATTGAGTAGAGAATTTCAAATCCCCTCATCCGCTTATAGCGAGCATGAATATCTTCGGCAATGTATCCTTTGGGGTGGCCGACATGGAGTCCGGCCGCCGAAGGGTACGGGAAGGTTTCGAGTTGGTAGTATTTCGGCTTTTTTGATTTATCGTCAGCCCGAAATGTTTTATCTCTCAACCAGCGCTTCTGCCACTTTTCTTCAATTTCTCTAAAGTTATAAGCCATCTTGATGCCAGTGTTAGAATTCTAGCCCAATTAACTTAACGGGACAAACAAAACTTAGATTTTAAGATTAAAAACGAAAGTGGCGTTATTAAAAATAATACCGGCCATGTCATCAACTGACATGTCCTTAATTTCCGCTAATTTCTTCGTCACCTCGACAACATAGGCTGGCTCATTCCTCTTCCCTCGATACGGTTCCGGACTGACATAGGGAGCGTCGGTTTCACTAAGAATCCGATCGTTGGGAATCATCCTGATTATCGCATCGTAATCTCGGGCAAAAGTGATCACTCCCCCGAAAGTGAAATAAAAACCCATAGCTAACAATTTCTCAGTATCAGATTTAGTTCCACTAAAAAAATGAATAATCCCAGGAGGAGAGTTAAGTTTTGAATAATTTTTTTCAAGAAATGAAATTAAGTCACCATAAGCGTCTCTACAATGAATCATTAATGGTTTTTTAAGCTCAAAAGATAAGTCGATTTGCCCCTGAAAAGCTTGGGCTTGCCTATTTTTGAACTCATTACTATTCCCCTTCCCCAGATGATAATAGTCAAAACCACACTCGCCGATAGCTACAACTTTCTCGTTTTTGGCCAAGTTTTTGTAATAATCATAGTTAAATATCTCTCCACGACCAGAAAATCCTTTATCTTTATCCGTGCCGCCTATCTCTTGAACATCGTGGAATGACTGATCGGTATGGATTGGATGGAGACCGACTACGGCATAAACCCCGTTAAATTCTTCGGCCAGGTCAACTGCCCGCCTAGAAGTATATTTTTGGGTGCCGACATTTACTAAAAAAGCTAAATTATCGAGAGCTCTATTTATAATCTCTCGATAATCATTTTCGAAGGCCGCAAAGTTGGTATGAGTATGGCAATCAATAAAATTATTATCAGGCATAAAATATCCAAAAAAAAATTAATCGACCATTTAATCTTATTCTTCGATTCTGGGGAATAAAATTTCACCTTTTGTCACTCTCAAGGTTTTGTCGCTGGTCCAATTTATTCTTTTCTCTATTTTTCCGGCCGTCTCCGGCAAAAACGGTTTGAGCAAGGCAGTAACATTATCCAAGATCACAACTAAATTAAAAATTTTACCAACCTTTCCATCAATGTCTTCCCAAACCTTATTTTTATTTATATATCCATCACCAAATGAAATAAGCTCCCAAATGGCTCCGAGAGCTTCGTGAATGCGGAAATTCTCAAGATTCTCTTCTACTAATTCCCGGATGTTTTTTATTTTTTCCTGAACTTCTCGTTCAACTTTATCGGCGGGAAATTCACCTAATTTTTCTCCCAAGCTTGTTACGCGAGCTGAAAAATTACCCAAGCCGTTGGCTAATTCTCCATTGTAAACTAATTTAAATTTATCCTCGCCAAAATCACCATCCTCGCCTGAAGGAATTTCTTTAAGGAGATAATACCTTATGGGGTCAACGCCAAATTTCATAATTAGATCTACTGGATCAAGAACATTGCCAATCGTCTTCGACATCTTTTTCCCACCGGAGGTAACAAATCCATGAACCAACAATTTTTTAGGCAAAGGTAAGCCGGATGAAAGAAGCATTCCGGGCCATATGGCGGCATGAAATCTTAAAATATCTTTTCCAATAACTTGGGCATCGGCTGGCCAGAACTTCTTATAATCCTCACTCCGTCCGTACCCAATAGCGGATATGTAATTAACCAGAGCATCGCACCAAACATACATAGTTTGACTATCATCCCCGGGTACCGGAATTCCCCAAGCTAAGTCTTTCCTCGGCCTTGAAAAACTAACATCTTCAAGACCGCCATTATCAATCAGGGACAAAATTTCATTAGCCCGACTTTTAGGCAAGATCAAAAAGTCGCCATTTTTTATTCTTTTTCCAATTTCATTGGAATATCGGGATAGGCGAAAAAAATAATTTTCCTCTTCAATTATTTCCGGGGCGGCTTGATGGTCTCGACATTTACCGTCCTCTAGATCTTTTTCCGTAACGAAAGCTTCATGGCCAACACAATACAACCCTTTGTACTGTCTTTTATAAATGTCTCCCGATTTATCAAGCTCTTTCCAAATTTTTACTGCCCCCGGCCAGTGATTATTCTCGTCTGTCGTCCGAATAAAATTATCAGTTGATAAATTGAGGGTATCCTTTAAGTCTTGGAATGATTTCGAAACTTCATCGACAAATTCTTTTGGGCTCTTACCGGCCGCCGCCGCCGATTGAGCTACTTTAGCTCCATGCTCATCCGTGCCAGCCAGAAATAAAACATCATCGCCCCGTTGGCGATGGAAACGAGCCAAAACATCAGCCTGAATTTTTTCTAGGGCATGGCCAACGTGGGGCCGGGCGTTAACATAGTCAATCGCCGTCGTAATATAATATTTAGCCATCTAAAGGTGGAGGGTTTTTCTGAATGAATCTTTATTGCGATAAGGTCCAATAACGGCTAGGTTCAATTTTTTATTCTGAAAGATAAATTTAGCAGTATTCTTAATTTCTTCAGCGGTAACTTTTCTGACTTTATTAATTAGATCACGGGGATTTTCGACGCTCTGAGTCAAAATTTCCTGCCCGCCATAGAAACTAGCCAACTCATCAGAAGACTCCAACCCTAAAACAAGATTGCCCGTAAGATGATCCTTTGATCTTTTAAGCTCAGCCGGCTCAACCAGCTCATCGGTTAATCTTTTCATTTCCCGTAACACAATTTTTATCACTTCCTTTATTTTTTTATGATCAACACCAGCAGAGACCGCCAAATAACCGTGATCAACCAATAGTTCGGCCTCGGCTCTAACATAATAAGCGGCCCCGAGTTTTTCTCTAACCTCATGAAAGAGCCGAGAACTCATTCCTCCGCCCAAAATATCGGCAATCACTTTAATGATGTAGCGTCGTTTATCAAAAATATCAAAAGCCCTAACTCCAACAACCAAGTGGCTTTGATCACTGCCCTTAAACTTAACGCTTAATTTTGGCCTAACTTGCTTTTCAATTGTTTTTGGTTTATCGGCCTTCTTTCTTTTATTCAATTTTGAAAAAATGCCCTTCACTTGGCTGATAACCTCCTTAGAATCAAAACTGCCGGAGACAACCATCACTGTTTTAGGAGCTGTGTAGTGGGTTTTCCGATACTTTATAAAATCTTCTCGAGCCAATCGTCGAATGATTTCTTTCCGACCGGCAATATCCCAGCCGGCTGGCTGGTCACCATAAAGCAAGTCGGTAAAAATATCATGAACCCGCCTCATCGGCATATCTTCATACAAATTTATTTCCTCGATAATAACTCCCCTTTCCCGGTCGATTTCATCACTATTAAATATGGGATTAAGATAAAGATCTGATATTATATCGATGATCTTCCCCACCTTTTTACTCTCAGATTTGGCCCAATAACCAGTATATTCCTGGCTGGTGAAAGCGTTATAGGCCGCTCCTAAACTATCAAGTTCGCCAGCGATAGTCCCGGAAGAGGGTCTTTTTTCCGTTCCTTTAAACACCAAATGTTCAAGAAAATGAGACAAGCCGTTGATGTTTTTAGTCTCATATTCAGAACCAGCCTCAACCAAAATAAGAACCGTCGCCGTGAGCATCCCCGGCTTTGGGACCAAAACAATCCGCATCCCATTGTTAAGTTTGATTTTTTTAAAAGAACTCATATTTAACCATCTATCTTAGCTATGTCGGTTCTAAACTCACTTGCCCGAGTTACAACCGCTTCACCATAAGTCCAACGATAGTAGTACCATCTGGAACCGGCATAGTACTTCGCCGCCGCACAACGTTCCTGAAGAATTGATGCCTGACTGGGAATCTGTTGGCTGTAATCTTTGCATCCTTGAGAATAATAAACATCCTTCAGATAAAGAGCGGTGGCCGCAAAAGCATCGGCATTATTCCATGGTGATGGCGGATTATGACCAGTTACTTCAGCTATACTATCTTCGTATAAAACCCAAGTTGACGGGATGAATTGAGCGGGACCCATAGCTCCCCCGTAAGCTCCATCACTATTGGCACAGGAAACATAAACTGATTCTGGATCAAGATTAAGTTTTGTCGTTATCTCTAAAAAATAAGGAATGTCTCTTTTGGGATGCATCGCGGTCGTGTAACTACATCTGCCAACATTTCGCCCAAGAGCTGATTCGCGATCCAAAACCGCTAAAATAAGAGCTGGGTCAACTCCTGCTGATCCTCCAGCCAACTTGGCATAACTATAAGCCTCTTCAAAAGTAAGCTCTCCCCCACCCAATAGTTGAAATATCCTGTTTCGTATCTCGGCAGCCGTTTTTTCTGTTTCTTTTATTAGCTCCTGATATTTTGACTCCTGCCCCTTGGTAACTTCTAGTAAATTATTTTTCTCTGACTTTGCGGCCTTGGCCAGTTGTTGTTGAGATGCTTGATATTCTTTTAGGGTACTAGCGTCTGCTCTAGCCAGAGAAAGCTGATCCTGTTGGTCTATTAGTTGATTCCGAAGATCTGATATTCGGGCAATAGTAATTTGAAGATTATTCTGAAGCAAGGTTATATTATTTAAATCGTTAAATATATCTGACAATTGATTACTCTTGAGGAGCACTTCAATTAAGCTGGTGTTACGATTCTCGTACAAATTTTGAAGAAGACGGCTCAGTGACTCCTTATTATCATCTATGCTTATTTCGGTTGTTATTATTTGATATTGAGTATCTTCAATTTTTCCATCAAGTTGTCGGAGGTTAAGATTAACCGCCTCAATTTGAAGGTTTAGTTTAGCGATTTTACTATTTAGGGAAGAAACTTCGTTCTCTAAGGTCATACCCTGTTTTTTATATCCCAAAACCCTATCCTCATATTCACTAATCTGACTTTCCAGCTCTTTCAAACGCGCCTCCAAAGCCTCCCTTTCTTCTCCGGGACCCGACTCCTCATTGGCCGCAAAGGTGTGCGTAGTTGGGGCAGTAACCGAACCAAGAACTAGAAAAATGGCTACAAAAACAACCACCACAATTTTAGCTATCAAAAGACCCGAGAAAGATCGACCACTTCGATAACCAAGATTTACTCGTTTTGGAATACTGGTAAAAGCGCTAATCCGGTCCGGCCCCCGGAACGTAATATCATCAAGAACTTTTGGTTTTAATGATCGAAGCATATCTTATAAGGTACGCAACTAGATAAATACGCTAACTTTTTTTAGGCTGACCCTTATCGCTCGTTGTTTTTTCCTTTGATTCTTCTCCTGTTTCTTCCTTCTTCTTTCCCTCAACTTCTACCTTGGAGACATCGATGACCTCGCTCTTTTCCTCCTCTTTCTGCGGAGGAACTGTCGAGGCAACAGTTGTTTCTGGATCCACTAAAACTTTTATCCCTTCTGGAAACTTCAAATCTTTTATATAGATACTCTTATCGATGTTATCAAGAAGGCTAAGATCAACTTCTATTTGGGGAGGAATTTCAGAGGGAAGAACTTCCACTTCAACTTCTGACAACGACTTGTTTAAGATAGCCAACTTATCCCTGACGACCGGCGACTCATTTACAAAAACTAACGGAATAGGAGCTTTGATTTTTTCTCCGAGGTTAATCTTATAAAAATCAATATGGTCAATCTCTCCGGTTAAACGATTACGGTCAATATCATGAATTAACACCGAGTGTTTTTCGCCATCAATTACAAGATTAATTATTTTATTTTCTCCAGCCTCTTCGAAAACCTTAGAAAAATCACGAGCATCAACGGAAAGATGCTTATTCTCAATCCCTCGGCCATAAAGCTCGGCCGGAATGATTCCTTCAATCCTTAACTTTTTATTGGCTTTTCCAAGTTTTTCCCTGTTTTTTACTGCTAAATCCATAATGAGAATATAGCAGATTAAGAATTGGCTGACAAACGACCAGTAAAATTAGGACCAATTTTTACTGAAAAGATTAAGCCGTTTAGAAACAATCTCTTCTATCGACCTAACTACTTCCGGCAATATTTTATAAGGGGTAATTTCTTCTGGATTTTGATTTAATCCCCTTTCCACTCCCTGTCTCCAGGCAAGTCTAATTTCAGTATTTATGTGAATTATCGAAATTCCAGCTTCAATAGCCAAAACAAAGTCACTATCGACAATTCCAGAACCACCGTGGAGGACTAAGGGTATTCCCCCTGAAGTTCTAATATTTTGAATCCTGCCTATATCTATGTTGGGATTAGCCGCCCCCTTGAACATTCCGTGGAGATTACCAACCGCCGGAGCCAACATATCAATTCCAGTTTCTTTTATAAAATATAGAGCCTCTTCCGGCGAAGTTAAGTCTTCGGGCTTGATCGCTGCTCCTTCTGGAATTTCCTTTAAAATTTTAGAAGATGAGCCAATATAGCCCAACTCTCCCTCAACCAAGATGCTTGGGTTCTTCGATTTAACGTATTCGACAACCTGTTTTGTTTCCTTTACGTTGTTTTCAAAATCAAGCTTCCCGGCATCAAAAAGGATAGCGTCATAGCCAACCGAAACAGCTTCTTTAACTTTTTCAAAAGAGTGGGTGTGATCGGCATTTATAAATATCGGGAAATCATGTTCTTCTCTCAAGCTTTTAATTAAGGCAGCTGCCTGCTTCCTGCCGATAAAATCTCCCTCGCCTTCGGAGGTTCCGATAATAACCGGCTTCTTCAATCCATAAGCCGCGCTAAAAATTGCCTTCAGGGCAACCAAATCCGATATATTAAAATGGCCGATTGCTGTTCTTTTTGATTCCGCTTCTCTGATTATTTCAATCAACGATTTCATAAATCTAAATTAAATCTCAAAATAACCCTGAAGTAAAAATTCTTGAGCTTTTCGTTCCAGGTCTTTTCGGCCGAAATAAGCTTCGAAAATTTGGTTCCAAAGAGCTTCCTGATGATGGTATAAATACTTGGTCATTTCTTTTTCTTTGACTAAGGACATAACCGCATCAACTAAATTGAAACTAACTAAAATATCTTTTCCTAGTTCGTCTTTAAAATAATCACCAACCCAATCAAGATTTTCCCAAAACACCAACTCTTTTGAAAATCCATCGAGCATAGCGCCCAGCCCCGATAGATTTTCTTCCGCTCGGGACCAGTGGAGAGCTTCGGGATTTATATGGGGACTAAACAGGCGCCAATCATATTCATCTTCTTTCGCTAAATATCTCTGGACCACCAACCACAAAGATTTATCACTATCGGGGAAATGACGATCAAGAACGTCTCCTCTTAAAAGCGAGGTGAAATTCCTGGTGAAAGTAGTTCTGTTATCACTGATATTCTTAAAAATTTGGGAGTAGAATGGAATCTCATAGAGGTAGTGAAGGATTAGAGCGAACATTCTCAACACCTCACCGGATATTCCCAGGGTGGCCGGAATGATAAAAACTACCCCTAATTCTTTCAGGTGACTTATATTGTGTCTCTTTTTTAAAACGAATTTTTTCGACTCGGCGGCCCATTTAATATCTAACGCCTTCACCACTATTTCTCGCTCTTCAAAGTCATCCGGAGTCAAAGATTCATATTGCTTAAAAAATACATTGTTCAACCAATCGCTCCCCTCAATAAATCTAAGAGAGCTGTAAACCTCAAGTAAATCTTCCTGGTCGAGCATCTTTCTTGCCGAATCGTATCCCAGAAAATTCATAACCTTTTTGGGCGGTTCTTTAATGATAAATTCTCTCGCCTTGTCGAGTTTTAAAAACATGCCCCTAGGAGGCTTAGCCGCAGAAATTGCGACACCGGCTATTTTTTGACAATCACTATTAGCTTTACAATTCGGGTTCCCTAAAGCTTTAAATATGTGTTGATCATCGGATTCTATTTTCGAGATTAAAGCGTCATAAATTTCTTTCGCGTCCGCACTACTAGATACACCAAGAAGAAGCATACGGTCATGAATAAGTTTTTCGTTTTGCTCCATAATCGTATCGAGAACACCCCTTTGTCCCGTAACGGCCTCAAAGCGACTTTCAATTTTTGAAATATAATCTTTGTCCGTCCTTAATATTCGAGCGATTTTTTCAATAGAAGTCATAGTTACATTTTTTTAATATTAATTAGCAATTTTTTCCACCTGCTAACTTTCTGAAAGTCTTTTTTAGTAATTATTCCCATTTGAGCACCAACCTTTTCAACGACCGAAGTTGCATTCGCCGATCCAATCTTTATCGCGTTTATGATCTGATCGTCCGAAAAACCATCGACTCCGGATCGCTTGGCCAACTTCCTGCTAGATTGAATCAAGCCAGCAACAAATCCAGACCCAAAAGCATCCCCCGCTCCGGTCCGATCAATAATTTGTTTTTCTTTGTAAATTCCGGCCCGGAACACTCTCGTGCCGTCTGAGACCATAACTCCCTTGGCCCCCTCGGTCATTATCGCTAATCCGCCAACTAGATTGTCGAACTTCTTAAATATTTTTTTCTCCTCACCATATTTAAAACCAGTCAGATACGCTCCTTCTTCCCGGTTAAGAATGATGACATTCAAACAATCGAAAATTGGCTTTAGCCTCTTTGCCCCAAAATCTAAATACTGTTTTGACGGATTCATTGCAACCTTGACCTTTTTTTTCTTAAGTTCAAAAACTATTTTTTTCATTACTGGCAAAGATATGTTTCCGGGGGCTATATAGGCCCAATCGCCTTTAAGAGATTTTTGAGGAATTTCTTCAGTTCTAAGAGCGCTTGAGGCGCCCCGATAATTTAAAATCGTCCGCTCTCCATTCGGAGACAGGAGGATAACCGAATAAGCAGTTCCCAGCTTTTTGTCATAAACAACTAGGGGCTCAATCCTTTCTAATTCCAAATCTGAAACAACAGCACCCCCATTATGATCTCGACCAACCTTGACCAACGTTTTTACTCTAAATCCCTGGCGGGCAAAAGTAACTCCGGAATTGGCCGCCCCGCCTCCAATAGTTAAAATAGGTTTTCCAATTTGAACTTTCCCGCCCAAAGCAAAGCACTGGGCCTCGCCGGTTGGAAAACCCAATCGTTCAAGGTGTTCTGGGTCGTGAACAATCTTAAAAAGATCGCTTTTTAGAAAAACGTCCCGAGTGGCCGTTCCAATTGTAATGATCCTAGGAATTCGAATCATTTTAAATAATTATACCGCTATTCTTAGTCTTATAGAAATCAAACACCCCCATTTCTCTCGAGAGATGGGGGTTGCTTGATGTCAAAAATCAATATTAGTAATAAGCTATCAGTGGACAGTTAGGAGCCGGACCATTCTGTTCCAGGTATTGAATCAGGTAAATTACGTCAGAAATATTAACAATGTTGTTTCCATCAACATTGGCCTCAGTCATTCCGGGCAAACCAGCTCCAGAGAAAATATATCTGATTATCCCAAGAGCATCGTTCGAATCAACCTTACCGTCATGATTGGCATCTCCGCAGGAAAAAGTGATGGGAGTCTCTCCGGCAGTGCATATCGGTGCCGGACCACTGCCATTTATGTAATTCATCAAGTAAATCAAGTCAGTAACGTTAACAATTCCATCACCATTGGCATCACCATTACCAGGGTTGCTTGTATCTTCTCCCTGGAAGATGTACTGCATGAAAGGAACAATATCACCCAAGTTTACCAAGCCATCGCCATTAATATCGCCACAAACAGTTGAGGTATCACTACCCCCACCATCAACATCAAGCCAAGAAATTGCCGACCAACCCTCAACACCATCACCGTATTGAACCTTTGCCCAGGTATAACCGTCGGATGTCTTTAGTTCTCCAACAACTACCCCCGTACTACCCTCCTTTTTAACTTCAATTGCGTTTCCGGATATCGAAGGAAATGGTCTTACCTTCAAGGAAGCAGTAGTCTTCACCCTAACTCCAGCCTGAATGTTGGACTGAAAAACCGGACTCGGCGTTGCTGTATCCAACTTAGCCTGAAGCTCTTTAGCTTGATCTGAAAGAGATTGAATTTGAGCCTGCAGAGATTTTGCGTTCGGATCACTGCTCAAGGCCAAGCCAACGCTTGGCGCGACCACGAGCGCCCCGACAACCAATACTGTTAGTAAAATTTTTTTCATAAAGATTAAATAAATTTAGACCGACCTTTCATTTTTTCTAAGTGTAATAAGACATCACCAAGGAACAAATAACCACAAAAATAGAATTATAATATTTTATTTCTTAACAATTTTCTTAACCGCTCCTATAATATCTTTCGTCCCCATTCCGTATTTTTCCATTACTTCCGAAGCTTTGCCCGACTCGCCAAAAGTATCTTGCATTCCAACAAACTCCATTGGAGTCGGGCACTTCCTGGCTAAAACTTCAGCAACCGCCCCACCAAGGCCACCTAACACACTATGCTCCTCTACCGTCACTACTGCTCCAGCCCTCTTGGCCCATTCAATAATCGCTTTATCATCAATTGGTTTTACTGTGTGGCAATTTAAAACCGCCACACCAATTTTTTCCTTCTCCAATTCCTTGGCCGCCAAAAGGGCGTTATAAACAAGTTGACCACAACCAACAATAACCGCCCGGAGTTTCAGCCCCCGACGGGGTGACCAAAAAATCTCTGCCTTACCCGGTTCGAAAGGAGTTTTCTGGCTTGTAAAAATCGGACTTTTCTCCCGACCTAACCTAATATAAACAGGCCCCCAAATTTTTGCCGCTGCTAAAGTAGCCTTTTTAGCCTCAATAGCATCACAGGGAACAAAAATTTTCATATTAGCCATAACTCTCATAGTGGCAATATCTTCAATCGCCTGGTGAGTAGCCCCGTCCGGGCCGACCGAAACTCCGGCATGAGCTCCGGCAATCTTTACGTTTGAATCGTTGTATGAAATCGTTGTTCTAATCTGTTCCCAATTCCGACCAGGAGAAAAGGTGGCATAAGAAGAGATATATGGAATCTTCCCCGAAACGCCCAGGCCCGAAGCAATGGTTGCTAAATTTTGCTCCGCCACCCCAACCTCGAAAAATCTCGTTGGAAATTTATTAGCAAAACCCTCTGACCGCGTCGACTCCGAAAGATCGGCGCACAGGACAACCACATTTTTATTACCCTCACCAGCTAAAATCAAACCTTCACCATAGCCGTCTCGTGTCGGTTTCTGTTCAGTATTATTAAACAACCTAGAACTGAGGTGGACTTTTGGGTTAATCATAGCTTAAATAGTTTTTCCTTTTTGACTTAACTCTTTTAGAGCTAAACGAGCCTCCTCCTTATTCGGCGACTTACCATGCCATTTGTAGTCACGCTCCATAAAACTTACTCCTTTCCCAGGAATAGTGTGGGCAATGATGACAGTTGGTTTCTCATAAATCGCCCTGGCCTCAGCTACGGCATCAACGATGTCCTCAAAATTATGACCGTCAATCTCAAGTACGTGCCAATTAAAAGATTCATATTTTTCGCGCAATGGCTCGAGAGGCATCACATCTTCAGTAAAACCATCAATCTGAATATTATTCCGGTCGATAACCACAGTAACACTACTTAATCTATTCTTACCCGCAAACATAACCGCCTCCCAGAGATTGCCCTCCTGATGTTCGCCGTCAGAAGCCAAGCAATAGATTCTATACTTTTTCCCGTCCAGGTCTCTAGCTAAGGCCATTCCAATAGCCTGAGAGAGTCCTGATCCCAAGGGTCCGGAGGTAGTCTCAATTCCGGGGAGAACATTTCGATGAGGATGACCTTGGAGTCGGGAGCCTAATTTACGAAGTGTTTTTAATTCTTCTACGGGGAAATAGCCCGCCCGAGCTAAAGCGGCATAGAGAACCGGACAAATATGACCGTTCGAAAGGACCACTCGATCCCGATCCGGCCAATTGGGCTTCCGAGGATTGTGATTGAGGATCTGAAAATAAAAAGCCGTAAAAATATCCGCCATCCCCAAAGAACCAGCCGAATGACCAGAACCAGCCTCAACCAACATGCTTATAATATCCTGACGAATTCGATTCGCCTTCTCTTCTAAAAACTTTATTCTCTTATCATTTAGCTCTTCCATTGTTAAATGCTTAAAAGATTATGATACGCTTCGTGGGGGTTGATACTACTGAATATGAAGGAGGTTGACGCAACCATCGTCGCTCCAGCCTCTTTACATAACTTGGCCGTTTCGAGATTTATTCCCCCATCAACTTCTATAATCGCTCCAGGAATTGCACCTCTAATGGATCGTACTTTATCCATGGTGAGGGGAAGAAATTTCTGCCCAGATGGCCCTGGATGAACCGCCAAAACTTGATAGCTGGAACACCGCTCAAAGTAAGACGAAAATTCTTCTACTGGCGCCTCGGGGCTATTGGAAAGCATCACTTCAGTTCCATATTTATCGCAAACACCACTAATAAATTCAAAATTCTTCATTGTCTCAATATGAACAATAACTCGCCCAATCCCTACCCGAAGCCAGTCTTCAACTACTTCCTCGGGATCCTCAACCATTAAATCAATCTCAAGATTAGGTGAAAAATCAGAATTAGCCGCCAAAATATCCTTGAGTTGATCGGGGTTGTTCCAACTTTTATTAAAGGTAAACCGTCCATCAGCCACATCTATCTGAACCCAGCCATTGGGAACTAGAAACTTCTTTATCTCCGTAAATCGATTCCGAACACATTCCAGATCTGAACAATTGATAGCGGGGATTGTTTTCATTTTGACAATTTAATATTGTTGAACTCCAGAAGAAATTTTATTTTCTATATCGGTAATTTTCTCTAATCGACGACGATGCCGCTCTTCGCCATTAAATGAAACATCGAGAAAAACCTGGATAATTTTTTTTGCCTCGTCTTCGGAAATAAACCCGGCTGCTAAAGCTAAGATGTTAACATCGTCATCTTGCCGAGCGTCGTAAATTTGATCTGAAGAAATAGCCAAGGCTGATCTAACTCGCTTATATTTATTAGCCACCACATCAACTCCCACCCCGGAACCACAGATAACAACTCCCCGAGAATTTTCTGGGTCGTGATTAATCTTTTCTGCCACCCTAGTAGCAAAATCTGGATAATCATCGGCGGGATCAAATTTTTCATTCCCTAAATCAACAATTTCATAACCCTTCTCGACTAGAAAACCCTTAAGCAATTCTTTTAGTTTATATCCTCTGTGATCAGCGCCGAAATAAATAACCATTACTATTAATATTAGCAAATAGGGTTCGGAATAAAAATAAGTGGCTGGAATTGTAGCGCTAAACGGTAGCTACCACAGCAGAAATATGCCTTACTAGGGTTGTGACGTATCCCCATTCGTTATCATACCAGGAGACAACCTTAACAAGATTACCATCAACAACCTTAGTAAAACCAAGATCAACAACTGCCCCATAGCTTTCACCAATTATGTCGGAAGAGGTTATTTGATCATCGACAACCCCAAGAATTCCTTTCCATCGAGGTTGACCTGATGCTTTCTTGATAATTTCATTTATTTCTTCAACAGAAGTGTTTCTTTTTGCTAAAAATGTTATATCGGCAACTGATCCGGCAATAACCGGCACCCGGAAAGCAATTCCGTCAAATTTTCCTACAAGATCCGGAATGACTCTCGTGACAGCTATTGCGGCTCCGGTCGTCGACGGAATAATGTTTTGGGCGGCTGCTCGGCCACGCCTAAAATCATGCCCCCTAGTCGGCCCATCAACTAAGGCCTGGCTGGCTGTATAACCGTGAATAGTATTCAAAATTGCTTTTTCTATCCCGGGATTTTCTAATAAGACCTGAATAACGGGCGAGGCGGCGTTGGTTGTGCAAGATCCGTTCGAACTGAGAGCACAAGATTTAAGCTCCCTTTCGTTTATCCCAATTAAAACCGTTTTACTGTCGTCATCGTCGGAATCCTTAGCGGGAGCGGTAATCACTACCCTTTTTGCCCCGGCGGAAATATGGGCTTTGGCTTTTTCATACGAGTTAAAAACTCCCGTCGCCTCGACAACAACATCAACCCCAAGCTTGCTCCAGGGAAGTTTGGCAGGATCTTTTTCTTGTAATACTATTACCTCCTTTCCGGCAACAATAAGAGATTTAGATTTTACCTCAACTTTTTTATCATACGTTCGATAGACCGAATCATGTTTTAAAAGATAAGCTAAATTATTGATATCTCCGAGATCATTTATGGCAACAATCTCGAACTTCTGATTGTTGAAACTCTGGCGGAAAAATAACCGACCAATCCGACCAAAACCATTAATAGCAATTTTTATCGAGGATTTGCTCATAATTTTTAATTAGTATAGGGGAGACCCAATATCTGACTCCGACACCCGATATTATTATATCTCTATTAATCCGGAATAAAATTAACCCTATCCCCAACTTTAATTCCAAGTTTTTCGGTTAGCCCTCCGTTTATTTCCAAAACCCAGTTAATTGGCTCCGGGGGTTTATATTTTTTAAGTTCTAAAAGCATCTTCCCATTCTCGACTGGGACGCTATCTTCGATACTAACTATTCGGTTATCACGAATCCAAATAATATCTAGAGGAAAACGCATACCCTTCATCCAAAACGCCGGCATCCCCGAAGAATTGAAAATAAACAACATCCCCCCATTATCTTCTATGCCGTCTCTACCCGATAATCCCCTGCTCCTGGATATGGAGTTGCTAGCGATCTCAACATTAAATTCATTATTGCTAATAATAACTTTTCCCTTTGGATTAGATGGTTTTAGCAAAATAAAAACCAAGTAAATCCCAACGACGACAATAACGATAATGATTATTAAAAAAGCCATCAGCTTCAAGCTCATAATTAGGGTGATTAATCTTAATTAAAACAAAGAGTGCTAAAAGAAAAAAGATCGTCCAGGACGATCTTTTTTCTTCTCTATTGCTGAGGAGTTCCAGCTGGCTCGGAATCCTGGCCTTGATCCGGAGAAGGACTGGCCGGAGCTTCCGGACTGGCAGATTGATCCCCGCCTTCACTGGGCTGAGGAGTCGGCATCTGCCCTTCGTCACCACCAGCAGGAGCATCCTGCATCCTAATGAAATTCTCCATTTTAAATTCTTATTAATTACAAAATTCTGTCAAAACCGACCTTTAAAATCATTCCTGGCTTTATGGGCCAGGATCAACCACCCCGATATTCTAACATAACTATTAAAATAATTCAATTAAGAGACTGAAATGTTGTTATTCACTGGAATTTTGAGGGCTGGGAGAAGACGTTAATAAAAATTGACCACTTGGCTCAACGGGAACTTTCTCAAGGCTTGAATCTTTAGTAATCTCTTCCCAGCTCACTTCCTCAATCACTACCCCCTCATTGCTATACAAAACAATTGAATTGTTAGTATAAGCTAGAGAATATGATGCTGGCCAAAAAACATCCGGCTCGACTGAGCCGCTATATCCACCCTCTCTGGCCAGGAGAAAAAAATTTCCCGGCGGAATTATTTTTCCTTCTAATCGACCTGGGGTTACAAGCGGATTTTCATTACCCGATGATGTTTTCTTTCTCAAAGACCAACCCGTTAAATCAACCGACTCGGTTCCAAAATTAAATAACTCCACGAATTCATCATTACTCGACACACTACTACCAGCCATAATCTCGCTCACAATTATAATCGGCTCTTGGTTCGTCGATTGTGATTCCGGATTCTGATTTTGATTATCGACTGGCGGAAAATTTTCACTTTGCGACGGAGAAGAATATCCAAAACTTGGTTTTTTCGGGGTGCCATAGGGCGAAACACTGGTTTGCCAACTCAAATCAGTAATATTGCGCTCCAGGGTTTTTTTCTCGTTTTGAGATCCACCAAAATTATCCCAACCAAGAGAGGCATCAATTTCGTCAACTAATCGACAATCATTATCTACAATTTTTAGCCACTCGCCATCATTCGACAACGAACCGACATAAATCTTGTCGGCAATAACTTCGGGAACAGAATTGTCGTCCGTTCTCTCCAACAAATAAAAACTTCCCCTGGAAAGATTGTCTGTTTCACTAAAACTGATTTCAATTCCCCCATCCTGATTCAAGATCCACCATCCATTCAGACTAATATCGCGATTGGATAAATTTATCAATTCTATCCACTCATCGTTTGAACTCATTGACCCGCCCATCCAGGCAATTTCACTAAAAACCACCCGATAATCAGGGGAATAAGTGGTTCCAAAATCACAATTATCAATTAATTTTCCTCCCTCGGGCGTTAAGGTGATAGGATCTTCGCCGGATTCAGTTAAAGATTTCTCACTCCCGACCCCCTCAATATCTTTCCCATCGGATGACAAATCAGGAAAATCTAAATTAACATCGTTCTCATCTTTCCCGGGAATTAAAACGACGTCGGCATCATCCTTCGCCTCCTTGGAGACAATTTCGTCTCTCTCTTCTTTGATATCTACCTCTAATAAAAGTTGGTTCTCGGGCAATCCAAGGGCGTCTGCCGTCGCCTCGTAGGCCGCTTGTCTAATATCAGCAACAATAGCAGTTCCCCCCCTATCCAAAAAACCATAACCACCAAGAGCAATAAACGCGCCAGAGCCAACAATCACTCCGATCAGAAAAATAAAGAATTCGCGGATTAATTTTTCTCTCGAATCCCCCCTATAAGACACCTTCGAGACGATAGGGTCAACTATCAACCTAAAAAAGTCTTTGATTCTACTCATCACTTGACTGGTTATTGGAAATTATAGCAGATGTGGGGATAATTTAAATTGAATTGCGTGGTAAACTCTATAAGCGGCAGAGGGTTTTCTCGACTACAAAATAAAAATCCTAAAATTATAAAAATATGTTCACTAAAAAGTCTTCGGTTTCTCAAGTTCGAAAAAGGGACGGTCGGATCGTTGCCTTTGATCAAGATTTTATTACTCGAGCAATCTCCAGAGCCATGGAGGCGGCCGGAGAGGGAGACCCGATCAAGGATGCAGAGCGGGTTTCTGAACAAGTAGTTTCCGGTTTGAATAAAAAATACTCCGAGGGTGCTGTCCCGGACATTGAAAGGATCCAAGACGAGGTTGAAACCCAGCTCATCGTTATGGATTTCCCTAAAACAGCCAAATCTTATATTTTGTACCGCAATGAAAGGGCTAAATTAAGAGATCAAAAACGAAATGTCCCGGAACACATTAAAAAACTCGCTGATGAAAGTAAGAAATATTTCCGCAATCCCCTAGCCGAATTTATTTATTACCGAACATATTCCCGATGGATTGACGAAGAAGGTAGAAGAGAGACTTGGATTGAAACAGTGGATCGCTATCTTAAGTTTATGAAAGAGGAATTAGGAAAGAGGCTGACCGATGAGGAATATGAAAAAATTAGGGAAGCTATTTTAAATCATCAAGTGATGCCGTCAATGCGACTAATGTGGGGTGCCGGCCGGGCGGCAAAAAAAACAAACGTTACCGCTTTTAATTGTTCCTACATTGCCCCTTCGAAACTGGAAGACTTTGCCGAAATAATGTACATCTTGATGTGTGGAACGGGAGTTGGTTTTTCGGTTGAGAGCCAAACAGCGCAGGCTCTTCCTCAAATAAAAAAACAATCGGGAAAGCAACCAAAATCATACGTTATCGAAGATAGTAAAGAAGGCTGGGCGGACGCTCTTACTTTGGGTCTTAGAACTTGGTTTAACGGTGAAGATATTAAATTTGATTTTTCCAAACTCCGGCCCGCCGGCGCCCGTCTTAAGACAATGGGTGGACGAAGCTCCGGCCCTGACCCCCTAAAATCTGTTCTGGAATTCGCTAAGAGAAAGATATTAAATCGCCAGGGACGGCGACTGTCAAATCTTGATGTTCATGACATAATTTGCAAAATAGGCGAAGTCGTAGTTATGGGCGGAGTTCGCAGGAGCGCCTTAATTTCCCTTTCCGATCTTGACGATCACGAGATGAGGGATGCTAAGAAGGGTCCTTTTTATGTTAAGGAGCCCCAGCGATCTCTAGCTAATAACTCGGCTGTTTACAACGAAAAGCCATCCTCCACTCAATTTTTAGAAGAGTGGTTGGCGTTGGCTAAAAGCGGCAGTGGCGAGCGGGGAATATTTAATCGCGGCGGACTTAAAAATCAACTTCCCGCGAGGCGTTGGAAGGTGTTTGAGGAAGATTCGGCCACCGCGGGAACAAACCCCTGCGGCGAAATAATCCTAAAGAGCAAGCAATTTTGCAACTTAACCGAGGTTATCGCCAGAGATGAAGATACCGAAGAAAGCTTAGTTGAAAAAGCTCGCCTCGCATCAATCCTAGGAACTTTTCAAGCCACCCTGACTGACTATCCATATTTATCCAAAGAGTGGGAAAGAAATTGCCGAGAGGAGAGCTTGCTGGGAGTTTCTGTAACTGGTCAGTGGGACTGCCCGGCAGTGAGAAACGCAAAAACCCTCAAAAAGATGCGAGATATCGCTGTCGAGGCCAACAAAGAATACGCCAAAAAATTCGGCATTAATCAATCAACGTGTGTTACTTGCGTGAAACCATCGGGAACGGTCTCTCAACTAGTTGATGCTTCTTCGGGATGTCACCCTCGTCACTCGCAATACTACGTAAGACGAGTCAGAATTGCAGCCAGCGACCCTTTGTTCCAAATGTTGAAAGACCAAAAAATTCCCTACCATCCGGAAGTAGGGCAGGTCTTTGGTTCCGCCAGTACCTACGTTTTGAATTTCCCGGTCAAAGCACCGGAAAAATCAGTTTTTAAGAACGACCTATCAGCCTTAAAACAACTAGAACACTGGCGATTAGTTAAAGAGAACTACACCGAACATAACCCATCAGTAACAATTTCTATTGGAGAAGATGAATGGATCGACGTTGCGGATTGGTTATACGACAACTGGGAAATTCTGGGGGGGTTGTCATTTCTTCCTCGAAACGACCATGTCTACCAACTAGCCCCCTATGAAGAAATAACAAAAGAAGAGTATGAAAAGCTAGTTGAAAAATTCCCCGATGTCGACTTCGCCCAGATAATCTCTTACGAGAAAGAAGACTCTACCCAGGGTTCGAAAGAACTTGCCTGCGTGAGCGGAGTTTGTGAAGTGGACGAGCAACCAACTGAAATCGCAACAACAAAGTAACAAAGTAGAGTACCGCTTTAAAAACACCCCCGATAAGGGGTGTTTTTAAATTCAGTGGGCAGAAGCGCTTGCTCTGTCTTTAATATTTGCTATGATGACAATCAGAAAATTAGACAGAGATGTAAGACCCTCCGGCGCAGTACTTCTACGCTGCGCTAACCGTGACCAAGGCCGGCGACTATATGTTGTCGGCTTTGTAATTTTTATAATTTGAATAAATCAAATTAGTCGGCCAGCCAGCCACCGTCAACGTATAGAACACTGCCGGTAACATAGCTCGACTCCTCGGAGGCTAAGAAAACAACTATTGAGGAAACTTCCTCTGGTTTTCCCATCCTGCGGAGAGGAATCTTTCCTAAAATTTTTTCCAGCATTTCTTTTGGAATATCCGAAGAGGATGCCATTGGAGTATCAATAGCCCCAGGGGCAATGGCGTTGACATTTATTCCTAAAGAAGCCCACTCAATCGCCATGGTTTCCGTCATCCCCAAAACTCCTCCCTTCGAGGCGGTGTAGTGAACCCCGCCAGCAATACCAATTCCCGTCTGGCCAGAAGCAACAGAGGCGATGTTTATAATTCTCCCCCATTTATTTTTCGCCATTTCCCTGGCCGCCCTTTGAGCACAAAAAAACTGACCCCTCAAATTAATATCAATCACCTTATCCCATTCTTCTTCACTCAATTCAAGGGCTGGTTTCGGGATATAAATACCAGCATTATTGACCAATATATCCAGTCTGCCAAAAACACTAACCACTTCACTAAACACGCTATCAATCTCCACCCTGCTAGAAACATCCATTTTAAAAGCAATCGCTTCTCCGCCATTCTTCTTTATTTTTTCCACAACCGCCTGACATTCCTTAAAATCCAGGTCGGTAACTGCAACTTTTGCTCCCTGCTTTGCTAAAACCAGGGCATGAGCCCGCCCCATCCCTTGCTTTGCCCCTGTAACGAGGGCTACTTTTTCTTTTAATTCAAACATTGAAATCTTACTCATTAATAGCATATAACAATTGGGGAATATTGTCAGCTGAAAGGTCGCTTGCAACAATTTTCTTTTTGTGTATAATTACCTAACAATAGATCGTCTGGGGGCAGATAGGCCCAAACGTTATTTGCTCTGGATTGAATCTATCCCGATAAAGGTCAAAAAATAAAAATCCGAGTAAATGGCGTATAACGACAATCAAGGTGGCGGTTTTCAGAGAAAGATGTACGAAGGCAACTGGTCGTGCTCGAAGTGCGGAAAAGAGATAACCTCTCTCCCCTTTGAACCAGATCCAGAACGATTAGATCAGCTTTTGTGCCGCGACTGTCACCGAGAACGGCAATCGCAATTTAGGCGATAAGACCGATTTAATAAAAACACCCCCCTTAAGGGGGGTGTTTTTATTATTTTTTACATCAACTAAGATTCAAATTTTGTTATATCTATAAATTTGCATTCGCAGGGAGCCAGATGGCAAACATGGCAGTTATCCAAAAACATTGACGAAAGCTCTCCGGCAATACTGACTCCCAATGAATTAAATATTCCAACAAAGCAGGAAAAAACATCGGCCGACTCAAGTTCCATTTTTTTAAAATCCTCGTCTCGGTGAGCACCTCGATAAGCCAAAATAGCTTCCGAAAATTCACCAATTTCTTCGGCTAAGTGAATTCCCGCATGATCAGAAGTCCTCAAATCGGGTGGATATATTTCGGAAAACATATCTTGAAATCCCTCAAAATTTTTCGGTCGTTTTAAATCGTCAATCTTGGCTTTTCTCCGTGATTCAATTTTTTCTTTCTTGCACTCACAGGGACATGAAACACAATATGAACATAAATAAGGAAATCTCTGCCACACTTTTTCCTCGAGGTCAATTCGAAAGCGGTTCATCATCGAGGTAAACCAGCTTAAGGCAATAATAAAATTCGTTTTTGTTTTTTGATTATCTTCCTTCCTAATTCCTTTCAGGCCCCTCATTGAAAACCGCTCAACATTACTCAGCATATCCCACAAACTAAAATAGCGGTCATTGGGGAGGCCATATACCTGACTAACAAAATCCTGATACTCTTTAATGGAAATATTTTTAGTTACATTAGGCATAGTTAGATCCTACCATAAAAAAACCTCTCCCACGATTGTAATTTCCCCGAATCGTGGCCCCGTGTAGAAATGCCTGTGCCCCCATTTTTACTAAAAAGTTGAATCCAATAATTGTTACACGATTTCCGACTTTCTTAAATTCATAATACTATTAACTAAATGAAGAAAAATGGCCGACCAAAAAATTCAACCATTCTTCGAGTAGCTTTCTTCTTAGCTCAACGCCAGATTAGACGAGCGAGTATTTGGACCAATGTCCTGATTGTTTTTATTATGGTCCTGACTTTTCTCAACTTGGTGGTGGTAAGCGGAATTTTAGTTGGCCTAATTGAAGGGGCTGTCCAGGGAGTTAAAACTTATTACCTAGGAGATATATTTATATCTAACCTCAAAAATCGGGGATACATCGAGCAAAGCCCCCAAATAATCAATTTTGCCGAAAATCTTTCCGGCGTTGAAGCAGTAACAGCTCGATACATTGAGGGCGGCACGATTGAGTCTAATTACAAAATTATTAAAAAAGCCAACGAACTAGATGAAGATGTTGGCACCTCGTTTGCCGGAATCGACCCCCAGGCGGAAAACCGAGTAGCTAACTTGTCCGATCTAATTATCCAGGGCGAATATTTAGACGAAAACGACTATGACCAAATTTTGGTTGGAGCTTTGCTTCTCAAGGAATATTTAGACTTTGAATCCCCAAATTTCCCCGTTCTGGAAAATGTCAAAGTGGGTAGCAAGGTTCGGGTAACCATAAATGGCAACACTCGGGAAGTTTGGGTAAAGGGTATTCTTAAGAGCAAGGTTGATGAAATAGATAGGCGCGTATTTTTTGTTGATCGCCAACTCAGGGGTCTGATCGGAC
>Ga0066639_10001080_pt1 | contig 24418 bp, 28 predicted proteins | sample CryGeyCG2114_010_2_FD_59504 | JGI IMG/M metagenome (GOLD analysis project Ga0066639, IMG submission 59504) | Groundwater microbial communities from aquifer - Crystal Geyser CG10_big_fil_rev_8/21/14_0.10 | ecosystem: Environmental > Aquatic > Deep subsurface > Groundwater | place: USA: Utah...
ACTTGTATAATTTTGGTTCTTGACTATACTGGTAGTTAATTTATGAAGGAAATCTTTTCTAGTGTTTCGTATCTTTTTATGAATCCGGTTTACTTTCTCCTTTTGTTTTTTAGTTTCGTTTTTGGAAAATTTTCGTTGTTCTTTTGTTAGTTTCTCTTCGTATCGCTTTAAGTGCTTGGGATTTTCTATTTTTGTTCCATCTGAAAAAGTAGCAAGCGTTTTTATTCCCAAATCAATTCCAAGTGTTTTGTCTAACTTTGGAATTGGTTTTATTTTGTCTGGTTCATCGGCTTTATAGCAAATGGCAACAAAATATTCACTTCCATCTTTAGTGATCGTTATGTTTCTGAACTCAGCGTCTTTAGGAACATTAAACTTGTCTCGGAACTTAATCCACTTTAGTTTAGGTATTTTGATTGCTTTTTTGTCTCTACTTATTTCAAATCCTTGTGGAAGTCTGTAGGATTGTTTAGGGTTGTTTTTAGACTTAAATCTTGGGAACTTTGCGTTATGTCTAAAGAAGTGACAGAAGGCAGAGTCTAAATCTATAATTGATTGTTGTAATGCCTGAGAATGGACTTCTTCAAGAAACTCTTTTTCTTCTTTGAGTTTAATTATTTCGTTGATTAGTGAATATTTGGGTAGTGATTTCTTGGTTGAATTATAGTATTTAACTTTTCGGTCTAATCCCCAATTGTATACTAACCTGCAACAACCAAAGTGTTTATGGATTAGTTCGATTTGTTTCTTATTCGGATAGATTTTTACTTTAATCGCTTTCATTAACTATAATTATACAATATTTTTTATAAAATTCCTTCTTTTATTATAAAATATTTTTAGTTACTCAGATTCATCTCTATGCTAAAGCAACAGAGTTTTCTCTTCGCTCTTGATTATAAAACCTGCCATCTATATTGCCCTCCCAATTAGAATGTATAATCAAATTTGTTTATTATCTCTCTGTCTTTATGAGCAACCAAATTCATCAATTCGGTGTCGTAATAACCCTGATATCCCTTGTGCAAAGATGTTCTAATTGCATTTGAATTCAAAATATTTTTTTCGCTCTTGCCACTCAGTTTTAAATAGGTTATCAATTCTTTTCTAACGTTTTCCATTTTAAAATAATGATCAACGGCATCTTTTCCATTTATGCGGGTCATATATTTCCAAGTTAAAGTATAAAAACCACAGTCGTCATTAACCATATCTCTAAAAACATATTCAAACTCGTTTCCAACAAGCATTTGTTTATCTATTAACTTTTTATTTCTATTGTCGTCAAACATTATTTTCATATATTCTTTAAATTTCAAATTTGAGTTCCAAAAATAATTGGGGTGACCTTTCATTCCTGAATACTTCGTGGTCGTTTTTAAAAATGCCCACCATGACACATACCAAGACCATGGATTTCTAATGCTTGCAAGAACTGGGACGCTTATGTTGTTAACTTTTCTAATTGGCACATGAAGCCCCCGGCCGCCAACAAATTCACCCAAGCTATTCATCCTCAACATGGCGCTAATAAACGTCCCAGCGCATTTAGGAATATGAACATATATCAGGTATTTTCCCCTTATCATGATTTTACCGCATATATTTTATTATGTTCCACTCTGTCCTTGATGATTTTATATGCTAAAACTTGTAACTCGTCCATTTCTTCGCTTGTCATCTTACTAATTATGGGAGGGTTTTTATACCATGCAAAATTAGAAAAGTCAGCCTTGGCTTTGTGATCTAACATATTAAACAACTTAGTCCCCGGTAACGGAATAACCTTGTAAAAACTAATTTTTGTGGATGCCAACTCCCTAGCCAGAGCAATTGTTTCCATAACCTGATCTCTTGTTTCTCCTGAGTGTCCTATCATAAAATTAGCTTTAGTAGATATGCCATACTTTCTTGTAAGCTCACAGGCATTTTTTACTTGCTCTACGGTTATACCCTTTTTAATTGACCTCAATATTTCTGGACTTCCCGACTCAACGCCAAAAGTAATAAATTTACAACCGCTTTCTTTAAGCGCCAAAACTATATCGTCATCTACTGTATCAACACGAGTGTCTAGCCAATAAGAGAACCCAATTTTACCTATGACCGAGCACAGTTCTAATGTTCTTTGCTTGTCAAATGTAAATGTGTCATCCAGAAATATAATTGTATTTATACCTATGTCTTTTAGTCCTTCAAGTTCTCCACGTATATTATCTATGCTTCTTAGTCTAAGTTTGTTTCCAAATATTGTTTTACTTGCACAAAAAACGCATTGATAAGGGCAAGACCTAGAAGTAATAACGCTTGCAAGTTTCTGTTTTTTAACCCCGAAATTATGATCCAGATATAAACGAGAACGATCTATAAGATTTCTTGATGGATATGGATATTCATTTATGTTATCTAGTTGTTTCCCATCTATAAACATTCCCATTTCTTTTGCATCACTACCCAATATATTTGAAACCGTTAATTCCCCCTCGCCGCTGACATAAAAATCAGCCCCGATACTCTTTAAACATTCTCGATCTTCACTATTCATTAATGCGCTTACATGAGGACCGCCTACAAATATTGATGCATAACTATTAGCCCTAACATAATCAACTACCATTTTTGTTTCTTTAACCAATGGAGAATAAGCGGTAATTCCAACATACCTTACACTATATGTGCAAAAAATTTCGAAAAGATCAATTTCCCTATTCTCTTCGCCTCGTAAATCCATATCTAGAATTTTAACTGAAAATCCACTCTTGACACAATTGGAAGCTATATATTCTAGACCAATTGGTTCCAAAAATGTTTTCCTTTCTCCTTTTGGATACAGGGACCAGTTAGAGGGTCTTATTAGCAATAAATCTAGATTTTTCATTATTTAAACATTTATCGAAAAAATAATCTATTTTCGATATAACCTCTCTCGGGACATATTCTTCACTAACCTTTTTAAAATTATGCTCCGTAACATCCAACCCATTCTCAAACTTACATAAAAAATCATTAACATCCTTACATATACAAGAAGGATGCAAAACCTCTGAAGCCATCCCAACATCAGTCGATAAAACCTTAACTTTTCTATATGAAGCCTCTAAAATAGACTGAGGACCACCTTCAACTCTAGAAGTAATAAAACACCAATCTACACTATCATAAATTGGGTTTAAATCAGTGGCTCTCTCAAAATATTTATAGGACATATTCTCCTTCTTAAAGTTTTCAATGAGATAACCCCGATTGTAACCAGTGAGAATTATCTTTATATTATACAACTTTTTTAGACTAATAAGTACATCCAAAAGAACATCTGGACCTTTTGACAATTTAGGTTTATTGCTTTTTCCCTCGCTATCTTTTTGGAACGATCCTATCAATATTTCCCCATTTTCTTTCTTAATTATCCCTTGTGTCTTTGCTGACATAACTTTTGACAACACCCAATAAGGGAATCGATATATGGGAACGCCAACATAATTATTAAGAACTTTTTCAGTATGTATATTTGGAACGATACAGCCGCTTGCATATTTATTAATATCTTCAAATTTCCATTCTTTAATCTTTGATTCGTCTATATGGTGAACGCTTACAAAAGATGGGCATTTTGTTTTGCGGGCATTTTGAAAGAACCCCCAAGGATTTAAAAACCAAGCCACATCTGCCACATCAACCGTAGAAACAATGTTATGTCTGGAAAACCTCTTATAGTCGTCGTATATTTGATCTATAATCCATCCAGAATTTTCCCTATTAACAAAAATGTTCACTTCTTTTCCTTTAAAAATTTTTCCATAGCATTAATAAACCTTTCTGCATATTTTTCCTGAGTATATTCCCCGTTTAATTCAAGCCCCTTTTGAATCATTTCATTTCTTTTTTTATCGTCTTTTACGTATTCAACTATTTTCGAAACAATTTGAGCATCCGTCCAACTTGGGTCTAAAACCAACATAAATTGTTTAAAAAAGTCCTGATCTTCGTTGGGTAAATCAGCAGACAATAAAGAGGCGCACATCGGTATTTCTACATATTTCCCAAGCCTATATTTATATCTGCTACTACAAGTTAATGTAATTTTAGACCTATTGATTTCTTGGGCATATCCTTTTCCAGTTAGTCCGGGTATATTTTGGAATGGAAGTCCGGGATCGCCGGGATGACCCAATATTTTACACTTGACTATTTTGCTCAAATGGATACCAATAATTCCCCTGAGCCTAGCCCTAAATGGATAATGATGACCAATGGCCCCAGTCAAAAGAACGTCATTTGTTTTTTTCTCACCATAATCTCTATAAATTGTCTTTTCTGCACAATGAGATATATTTACAAACTTAACGCTAGGAAACTTTTTAACATAATAAAGCATATCGTTTAAATGATGACAAATAACAATATCCATTTTGCTTAAAGCTATCTCGTTTGATGTTTTTTTAACATCCCACATCTCATTGTATCGAGTGCATTTAATGGTTTTTATGTCTGAAAAACACTTCAAATCTAACGGCTTATAAGCCACAACGATATCCGGGCAAGATCCAGAATAAATTTTATCTATGTTCTCTTGAACGGTTTTAGAGATGTCATAATTTCCCCAGCCCAAACCAGAATAAATAAGTTCAGAAACCTTAGAAATAGCATCCATGGAATGAAACCTAACTCTCGACATTTTAGTATCAAAAGTTTTTTTGTTACATAGATACAATATCTTCATACTATTTCTCAAAAAACTTACCAAACATCTTCCTAAAATCTTCTATCCTAACTTTCCATATCCAATTTGACATAATCTCTTTGTATAAGTTATTTCCCATCTGTTCTCGAATATTGTCATCTTTAATTTTGTTGAGAGCACCACAAAGAGAATCTACAGTCCTATCTATAAGATATCCACTAACCCCATCTGTAATCATTTCTTCGGCAGCACCAGAGTGAGTCGAAATTACAGAAACACCCATCGCTCCGGCTTCCATAATAGGATTAGATAAGCCTTCTGTTCTTGACATACAAATATGAACATCGACAGAACTATAATATTTCGGCATAAGATCCTTGGATACCTGCCCCCGACCATATTGAGCCGCTACCAAAACACAATCTGTCTTTTTACATGCTTCCTGAACCAAATGAAAACCCTTGTTCTCAGATCCCCTTCCAGAAACACTTACAACCAATTTTTCATGCTTTACTTTCGAATACTTTTCCCTAACAAATATCTCTTCATCTATGCCATGTTGAGCCAAAAAGAATGGTTTATCCGTTACAATGTCCTTAAATGCGTTAAACTGGTTCTTGTTAACAACATGAAAAATAGAGCACTTATCTTTTATTGAAACACAACGACCCGGAAATCCCCTCTCGTATAAACCCTTTACTCCTTGGGGGTGTTCTCTAAATAGAAATTCGCACCGTAGACCTATAATTGTTTTTGAAGGGGGAGGATAAGACATAATCATAGGATCCAAAGCATATACCAAATCATAATTATTAGATCTGGCAGCAATATTTTCCCTGTGATAAGCAATGTCTATTTTATATTCTGGCAATCGTTTCTGTATTTCGTGACAATGCCTATCGAATACCCAACCAGCTTGATCGGCAACTAAAAGTATCGATTTCATATTATCTTGTTTTCTCTCAAAAATTTACTTACCGTATCTTGGCTCGTCTTGGCAGATTCTTCAGTATATTTTTTATTGAACTGCTGGCTAATAGGATGTCCTCCAAACCAATGCAGGGCTAGACTATCATCCGGAATTTTAAGACTTCCATTATAAATTAAAGGAACCAAATCAGAATGTAGAGCGGGGTAAAAATAGTGAGAAGGGGCGTTAAAAGTGTTTTTCATGTTTGCCCCCTTAATAACGTCCAAAAACATAAATGGTCCTATGCTATTATAAACGTCTGCATTATAATATTTCATTATGTTTGCCATTATATAATCAACTATCTTACAACTTTTACTTGCCAAAATTACACCAACAGGACAATACCACCCACATTGAGGATTAACATACTTAGAATAAATTAAGTCGTTTTCAAGAGGCAATGTTTCAAAAGAGCGAAGGATAATTTGATCGGTGTCTAAATAAACACCTCCGTTTTCACAATTTTTTAGAAACCACCACCTAAAGATATCTGACCTGAAATTTGGAGCATATTGAGAAAAGAAATCAACACGTTTTATTTCAACGTCGAGTTCAGGCAATCTATCCAAATAATCTGTCTTTATGTCGTTAGGGGTTTCAAAATCTTGCTTCTCCCTATTCCATCTATGTCCACTGTCTTTGCTATCGCCTCCTACAAACAAAGTTATCTTAGATTCTGGATGAAAATGTCTTAGTGTTTTAAAAGTCAAATACCTAAGATAAGACAATTTTGCTCCAGAATGCCATAAGCCAAAATTTAAATTAATCATGTTTTAGTCTCCGGAGTAAATCTGGGTTCTCCGTATTGATCTCTTACTTTGTTCCATATTAATGTATTATGAATTGCCCCCCTACTATCCAATCTCCAAATCCTTTTATGCCAAACATGATAAAGAGATCTGCTTAATAAATAATTAGGCTTATCAGTATGCCTCTTACTCTTAAATATGGCGTTTTGAATAAGAGCGTTATATACTGTGTCCCATTCCGTCTCTCCCAATATCAAACCTTTAGGAAAAACATTATCTCCAAAATTATACCACCATATCCTGTTAAAGAAAATACCATCCACTCCAAATGGTTTTTCATCAATAACCTTTATCTTTCCATTAATAAAATCTTCGGCACTTACTTCTTCAATGTCCTTTTTGTAAAAAACATAAGCATCCCTCTTATGGGTATCAAATATGTCGAAGAAATCCTTTTTAAGAAGAATGTCAGAATTTATATAACCAAAAATATTACAATTAGATTTAACACAAATATCAAATATCTCTCTGATATATGGCAATCTTCTGTCATTACCTATATCCTTTACCGGATTCCCTTTGAGCATCTTAAACACTCTCCAAGCAGCAGGAACATTAACTTTGTCCTCTGGGAAATTAAATGAAGCTATGGCGACATTCTTTGGCTTAATTTTTTCCAAAACAGAAATAGCTACTTTCTGCAACCTCTTCTTTTTTTCATCAGAGTAATTTACATAGTTAATTGCTAAAAGTATCTTGGGAAGACTCATCGCAATACTCCAACTCGCTCATTGATATATGGGCAACACTCTTTTTTCTAAAAATTCTATCATTATACGAATAAGTAGATCTCCTACTCAAAACGAACCACTTCTTTGTCGTGTTCAAATTCCAAATGTTGAAACAAGATATTATGGGGGCTGTTGCTATTCCAATAATATACTTAGCCTTAACAGATACCCCTCCGATACCCAATAGATTCAAACCATAATCCATCGTACAAGGAACATCTGGAACTGAAACCGATTTAGTGACAACAACGGTATACTTTTCCTTAAGTTGCCGTATCTTGTCTTCAAAATCCTTCTCGACATAAAGATACTGACGACTCAAGGGTATAGAATTAACCAAAAGAATATCGCAACTCACATTCGGATTAACATACTTCAAAATGTCGGGGTGATCTATTACTGTGCAATTCTTTCCTCCAATGGGGTTTTTGATTCCAATTTTATCAGACAAATAAGTGAAAAACTCGTCGTATCTTTCATTAAGAATATAGACGCCTCTTCTATATCCCGTTTTCAAAGGAATGCACCCATACCACCCATTAATTCCCTGAGACTTACTTACTGATTTCTTAAGCAAAATCCTGTCTTCAAACTCTTTGCCTATAAAAGATTGTATTTCTGGGAAATGACCGGGACTAGTTTCGCATATAAATTTAAAATCTGGATAGGACTGACATACCTTCCTAAGAAAATGAACTAAAAAGAAACAGTCCCCCAAATGATAAGGATTATAAAAAGTCAATTCTTTCATTCCATCATTATACAAAAAAGGCGTAGTATCCGGCAAAGAATACTACGCCTAAAAACTTAATTATGGTTTTTCAAGCTTCTTATTTTATTTTTGACTATAATTTCGCTATCATTAATTTCTTTTTCCCATATAATAATGATTAATGTTAACCCTTCCAACTAATAAGAGGAAAAAGCTTAACTAAGGGCCTGACATACTCCAACGACTAAAGCTCGTTGGAGTATGTTACTTCACCTTTTTCTCTGATTCCAAAACTTGCAATATCTTCCGATTCTCTTTAAGCTCTTTGACGATATTGTTAATGTTGGTAAATCTCTTTCGTATGGCGCTCTTTGTTGGTGCAATTCTGAAAACATCCGTATGCCCATAAATATCCAAATGTTTTTCCGCCCTAGTCATTCCTGTATACAAAAGTTCCTTGCTTGCCATATTACTAGACTCTCTTGAGAAAATAAAATAGATATTCGGAGACTGAGAGCCCTGAAACTTATGTATCGTAATGCACCAAGCCAATCTCAACTGGTCTATTTCCTCTTCAAGATAAGTAAGATGTTCTCCGTAAAAATTAACCGTAACGAAGTCCTTTTCTGCATCGCTTATTTCGGGATTTGTTATTTTACGACCAGCAGATACAATAGTTCCAATGTCTCCATTAAAAATTTTCTTTTCATAGTTGTTCTCAAGCTGAATAACCCTATCGCCAACATAAAAAGTTATAAATCCCCGCTTAAATGACTCTTTGTCTGTCTCGTTTTCTTTAGACATTATGTTCTGGACGACTTCATTGATTTTGTTCACCCCGTAACTACCCTTATACATTGGAGATATAATTTGCAGATCGTCTATGGGACTGCTCGAAATGAACTCTTTTACCAATCTTTTCATCGTTATTTCAAAGTCTTCCTGATTGTTTAGATCGTGCCATTTAATATCTGTGGCATCGGGAGGAACGGTAACTATTTTCCCATTAGAAATGTCATTGGCTAAGACGGCAATATAACTATTTTCATCTTGCCTGTGAACTTTAGTCAGAGGAACAACATGAGCTACTCCAGACTGCATCATATCAGAAAGGAAGTTGCCGGGAGATACAGATGGAAGCTGATTACAGTCTCCAACCCATACCACATGACACCAACTATTCGCTTCTAAAGCATGCATAATGGCAAACATGGTATCTATTCCGACCATACTCACTTCGTCAATAATAACCATATCTTCCCGTATACTCTCCTTGGGCAAATCTTCTCCGGGTTGCATTTTTAAAGAGCGATGAATGGTCTCGGCAGGAAATCCAGTTTTGTTTGTTAATACTTGAGAAGCCTTACCCGTTGGACTCATCATTCTAATCGTTAGCCTCTTCTCTTCTGCCAAATGATAAATACAGCGACAAATCGTGCTTTTCCCAGTTCCACCACCACCCGTTATAACCGTTACCTTGTTATCAAATGCACTCTTAATGGCTTCTTTCTGACAGTCATCCAGTTTAATTTCTCTTTTCCCGAATTGACTAACATCTCTCTCGGCATCTACTAAATCGTTTTCTTCTATGCTATAAGGATTATCTTTTTCAGGATCGTTAGGATGGATATTCTTGTGATGACCTATAGACCGATGATAAAGATTAGTCGCTATATATTTCTCTTTTTCCCATATTTCTTTGATATAAACATAGCTTCCATTTGTGGTTTCATTAATATTTCTGACAGCCACAAACTTATCCAGATTTTCCTTGATAGCACGATTAACCAAAGACTCATAATCGCCTGCTATAAATCTATCTGTGGAATTTTCCTCACTGCATTCTCTAAGGGTTGAAATGGAAAGATTCCTAAGAGCAGAAAGAGGCATACAGAGATTACTATTTTTATAAACATTCTCAGTCAAAAGATAACTAATACAGGCTACCAAACGATACAACTTTGGGACTTCCTTCAATATCTTATGCGCTATAAAGTCAGCCCTCTTAAACCCGAAACCCTTTATTTCAGTCAGCCTGTATGGATTGTCCTGTAAAATCTTTAGACTTTCATCAAACCATTTGGCGTATACTTTCTCTCCGATAGTAGGTGGAATTCCATGATCAATAAGCCACATGTAAAGATCTCTCTTGGTTTTTTCAGAATCCCACTTGTCTTTTATTGGTTTAACCCTTTCCTCGGTAATCCACTTTATCGTCGTTAGCTTCAAGGGTTCTTCATTTAATATCCTTATGGTCTCATCAAATCCAAAGGTCTTAATGATGTCTGCCGATATAGCTTGCTTAATATACGGGAACTCCATTAAATATTCTCTGAGCCCGTCTTCATTAGTTGGCATATCGGCGTAGTGAAATTCAGCTTTAAATTGATCCCCATACTTATCGTTCTTTACAAACTCGCCGACAAATATATATTGTTTGCCTTCTACTTTTCCGTATTGACTAAGCGTTCCAATAGTTACAGTAAAATTATTGTATTTATTCTTTTTGGTGTTTTTATCAATAAGATCTTCCATTTCAACATTGTATTTAATGGAATAAGGATTAAGAGAACAAGCTAGGATGGCAAACCCTTTCTCATTCCTAAAGACAACTTTTTCTACTAAAACGGGAAGTTCTATGCTCATATTGTTATCTCTACATATTCGATTTTTGCTCTTCCATAGGTGTATACGCAATGTAATTTTCCGTCGTGTTCAATCATATAGGGATAACTCAACTCTGATGTAAAAATATCCCTCTTCTCTTCTTCGGTAAATGAGTCTTTTATCGAAACCGTATCAATAATCTCAAATAAGTCATTGTCTATTTCAGATACAACAAGCGGCATTCTATAATCGGAACTTGGATTATAAATAAGGAAAAGTCTTCCATTCACAAATACTGTATCAACGCCACTATTAGGATTCTTAAACTTAGTAGGAGCAGGAGTAGACCATAATTCGTGAATGTCATCTTGCGAACTACTATAATAAATCCTACCTAGCCCCCTAGAAGACCTCATAAAGGCGTTTAAATTGCCTTTAGAATCAACCCATAAGGAAGGTTGAATAATCCCCGTAGAAACCCTTGTATGCCCGTATGGGTCTTTGTAGGCTGTTTTAGGGGCAGTTAAAGGGCTACTTCTGGAAACAAACACAAAAGATGCGTTTTTCTCGTCATAAAGATAAGACTCTATATAACTAGACCAATCATATATGGTTTCTACGCTGGATCCACAATAAATAACGCCATTATGAAAAACAGGCTTAGTTTTAACTGGACCATTTAATCCAGCCGGTAGAACTTCCATCTCGACATTACTTATATTGAAATTGGTCTCAAATATGTCGCTAATGTCCATGATAAAAGTTTGCCATCTATCACAGAAAATTCCAATCTTTATGAAAAGAAACAGTTTGTCTCTAAATGGGAATAAAATAGGGTTCCACATTGGAATTTGATGGCTATTAGCTAATACATGAACTTTTTTGCCAACCTGAACATAAATAGAACTATCCGATTCACCCTCTCTAGTTCCACCAAACCAAGCAAAAATAGGCTCATCTTGGTAAAAGCACATGGTTGAGGCGTGGCATGTTTTTGTAGATGTCTTGAGAAACTTACGGCGTTTGATTTCCATTGTATTTCCTTCTATAATTGAATCTATTATACAGTATGCGGAGACAAATCAAAGAAAAAATTCAGCTATTTTTTATCCTCTACTTCCTTAGCGCCATCTTCTAGAAATCCAGCCTCATCTTTAAGTAATCCGTCCAGAAGAGATTGCAACTCTCCGACATGAACCTTTTCCTCGTCTGCAATATCCTGTAAAACTTTCTTGACTAATTGATTATCCGATGCATCTACAACCGTTTCATATTGTTTTATGGCACCTTCTTCAGCAATAATAGCATCTCGAATGGCTCTTGTGAGTTCTCTATCGGTGAGTTTTTCAGGAGTTTTAACGTTTTGAAGTTCCTGAGCCTCTTTCTTAATATTCAATATCATATTTCCAGAATCTATATACATGTTATTCTCTATTTAAGTGTGTTCTAGCTTCATCTGCCATAGGGTTTCTAGTTCTTTCGTATCTCATGGCGTCCTATTTAGATCTATGTTCATCTAAATTGGGCGACCTATAGTTTTGAGATGCTCCTCTAAATTTATTGGCATCTTTATCCATTTGCATTCTCATTGACATTAGTACTCTCTTTTCATTGGCAAAACTATACACTTCTTGTTTTCCCATTTGATCCATCAGCATTAATATTTCATCAAGGTGTCTTACAATCTGCTCAAGTCCATCGGCTGTTATTTTTGCAGTTTTTATCCATCCAGCTTTTTCCCCAATATTTTCCCATTGAGATTTTGAAAGAGTTATTTTCATGTTATCTCCCAACTACCCATGCGATACTACTTCTAAATTTCTCTGCTCCGACTTGACTATTACGACATTTTGTAGTAATAACCACTCCTACCTTTTCGCCCTTTATCGGTTCATAAAGTCTATTATCGCCACTCGGAATGCAAAGACACTTATAATCTTTTACTGAAGGAAGTGGTCGAACTCCATCGCAAGGTCCAGCATGCCATTTACCATCTCTAAAAAGTAGGCAATGAATATTTATGCTTACATCTCTAGGCCATCTTGGTCTTGTGGCATCATCTACATCTAGTGTAATTCTACTGCCAGAATCTTTTACTGTTAGTGTTGATATGATCGGCCATTGTGAAACCGATTGAATAGTTGTATGCATCGTAGCCATACTAAATTCATCAACGGGTGTAACTGGATTATTAGGATCTATCACTGTTGTCGTTGTGGTTGTTTCATCTTCCCATCCGAATATCTTCTTTAAAAAATCTACTAGCCATTTGAAGTCCATAACATTCTCCTTTTTACTATTTATTCAATTATTATAGTCAATACTCCTACACATCATTGTGTAATTCTGAATGACAATTAAGACATAATAGTTCACATTTCTTAGCTTCTTCTACCACTTCTTCCCAACGATGTAGGATGTTGCCATTTAGAGAAATGTCAAAATTCTTATTCTTGGGATTTATATGGTGAAAAGATAGGGCATAGATGGATTTGTTATAACCGCATTTTTCACATTTTCCACCCATCATTTTTACAAGCATTTCTTTTCTTCTATGTCTTTCTTGTCTATTCTCTTTAGATATAGGATGGCAGTGGGGGCATTTATTTTTAGATTTTGGTATTTTCTGTTTGCAGTAAGAACAATATTTATCAAACATGGTTAATCATTCTTTGAAACGAATGAAAAATCCTGCAAAAAAATTGGTGGGAAGGAAGGGACTTGAACCCCTAGCGCTCGGCTCTTCGGGCCGACGTTCTACCATTGGAACTACCTTCCCATAAAAACAAAAAGCGCCTTGAAGATTTTACCTTCAAGGGGCTCTAATAAGCTTTGGACTACGTTAACAGACTCGTAGCAGCCCACTCAAAGGTAGGTTGCTAAAGCTAAAGTATCTGTTAACATTCTTCATAATAATATAGTTCCTTAAATTATTCCTGAGTTCCTTCTTTATTTTCCCCAGTCTTTACATCTTCACAGGCCTTCTCTACTATTTTTTCTGCCTTGACCTTGTTCTTACTACCCTTTGGACGACCCCTACCTCTTTTAACTATGACTTCCATATGCGTTACTCCTTTTGTTGCCCATATTATACAGCAATTAAATTGAATATCAAGAACAATCCTTTATTTTCTTTTCCCACTCTTTTCTCCATTGCGGATTAATTTTTTCAAATTCTCTAGAAATATCTGCCCAGTAATTGTTTTTAAATTCAGCTTTAACTTCTATTCTACCTTTAATCTGATATGGAGCAAATGTCAAGGATTTTTGCCAAGATTTTTTCTCTCCCTCTATTCCACTAACATGATGTATTCCAAGCCCCCACCTATAAATATACCAAAAACTAGGAAACATGACTCTACTTCCTATATTGGCATTCTTTTCAAAATCAGTGTCTTCCCCGATGGATTTAAACGGATATTGATTTTGTGTCATATATTTTTTTGAAATGATAGCTTGAGAATGGAATACGTTACTTACAACCTTGTAGTTTTTATTATCGACGCTCATAAAAGCCTCTCTGGCCTTAATGATATCGTAATTTGGATTTTGTTGCATAAGACGAACAGAATCGCTAATTCTATATGGCGTATATAAATCGTCATCATCCCAAACACAAAAAAACTCTCCATTACCAATCGATTTTGAATAATTTCTTTTTTCTCCCAATGAATTAAAACGAGTTGGATGGTTAATGATTTTTACACTATCGGGGCAATTATCCATATACAATTCTACGCCAACTTGGTCATTTAATACAATCAGTTCTTTGTTTGGATAATTCTGATCGATAAAGCACTTAATGGCTTCTCCTAGCAAAACCGGCCTTCCATATGTCACGCATAAACAGGAAACGAGTGGATTAATCATTTTTTACCTTTTTGTTATGTTATCCAAACATTGCAGAAATAGCGTCTTCCATAGTGCTTGCTTTAGAGGCTACATTCTGAGGCTCTTTGAAATTCTTATCTACGTATTTAATTGTGAAGTCTGTCGTAATTTTCGCCATTTGAAGTGGTAGGCGAGAATAAACGGCTTCAATTATTTCTTTCGAAGGGAGACCGTAATAAGCATTGCAAATACCGCCAACAATACAGCAATTAGTATCAACATCTCCACCCATCCTTATTCCTGCAATCATGGCGTCTTCGAAGTTATCTGTCTCAAGAAAAATAGCCATGCATCGAGGAATTGTTCCCTGACACGTTACATCAAATTTCTTAGGAAAATCAGCCATCTTTGTAGATAAATCATATCCCAATGGATCTTTTTCTAATATGTATTTAATTTGTTCTTTTTTGTAACCATTTCTAGCCAACCAAATTGCACAAGCTACGGAAACAGCCCCCTTCATTCCTTCAAGATGGTTATGACTACATTCAGCGCTTTTCTTAGCTTCTTTAGCCGTATCATTAATGTTGTTATAAACCCATCCGACAGGACTTACTCTCATGGCAGAACCGTTTCCATAGCTATCATATGGCTCTAGCGTTTTCCTTTTTATAGCTTGAGCAAACGAACTGCCGTATCCCCTATTTGGATAATTTATAGCATAATCTAAATAGTTTTTAGCATACGACCCTCCATTTAAAAGAACATCGGCTGTAGCAATGGTGAGAACTGTGTCATCTGTATAAACGCTCTTATCTGAAAAAAGAGCATCGATGGGGGCGCTATTATGAAACTCATAGCGAGATCCGATCATGTCGCCTGCTATACTTGATATCATATTATTTTCCTAGCTTTTTTTGCATAATTTTTTAAAATCCATTTTGCCCATTGAATTAAATCAGATGCTCTTTGCCCCTTGGGATGCCGGGTCACAAACAGTTCTAAATTCTTAATACGATTATCGGTCTTTATCCCATTTTTATGATGAACCGTTTCAAATGGCAACAATTCTCTTCCAAGTTTTTTCTCCATAATAAAACGATGCTCTAATTTATAATTGTTCAGCGGAAAGCCATGAGTGGGTAATGATCTGTATTTAATATACACATAACCATGGCATTTTATTTTGTGTCCGATAGGAGACTCTTTTCCATATTTTCTAGAACACCCACAAGAGATATCTGTTCCATGACGAAAAGCCCAACCCGTAATGCCACATTTTTTACCACATTTACAAGTGGCATTATAAATAATTTTTCTTCTACCTCCCTTTTTACCAATTCTATGAGTAATACCTACAATAGTTAAAAAGCCTATTCTCTTACCTATGTACTTAGATTTGGGTTTGGATGCCAAGTATTTTGTCTTGCATTGGGGGCAAATGGGGCACTTTTTAGATGTAGCGATTCGTTTCTTTGCACAAAGACATTTTGGCTTAATAACAAATTTAGTGTTACACTCATTACATATTAGAGAGACCAAACTATTTTGCCCCCTATAAACCGTCTCCGAAAAATTAAATTTTTTGCCATAAATTTTTTCCACATTACTCGTAAATTCTTGAGTCGTATAGTGAAGTGTCATGGTCTTATCTTCGCCACATTAAGGTTGGCTTTTTTGTTTTTCTAACTGATCAAGTTTTTGTTCGAGAAATATTTTAATAGAAGCGGATAGATTAATTCCGTGCTTCTTTTTAAGTTTTTGCATTATTTCCCACTCTTCCAAGTTAAACCTTATACTAAAAAACCTATATTTGTCTTTTTGTTTCATACTAATATTATACAATAAATTACAATAATGTTCCTTCTTCTATTTCAAACCATTTTCATCGGGGTTTAAAATATACATTTTTATTCTTTAATTTTTGGGAACATTATCGCCCAATTATACTGAGCATTTATGAATCTTTCAATCATCTCATTACATCTTTTAAATGTTACTTTTCTTATTTTTTGAACCGTATCTAGGATTTGACCCTCTCCATAAAACAACAATCTTCTGGCCATAAACATCGCCTTCCCCTCAGATGTTTCCAAAGTCCTCAAAACAGAAGCCAAGTAAGATGTCTTGGCACAATCAAATGTATCCATGTCTATCCCATTTTTAAGAGCCTTTCGAAGAACTTTTTCACTTTCATCTATAAATTTTTCAACATTTTCGGGAGAGGTGGACCCATACAATTCGGTAATGGTTCTGTCGGGATAATCAATAGCATAATTACCCATACCAACCGAATAACAAAGACCTAATTCTTCTCGTATCCTAGTATTGAGTTTAGAATAACTGCCCCCTCCCAAACATTTAATGGCTATAGAAAACGTGTGATAATCAGGATCGTTTACAGATAACCCTTGTGTAAGCATAGAAACACTAGATTGAGTAATGTTCTCCCTATCGATTAACAACTTAATCCTATCTTTACCCTTAATAATATTTGTCCACAACCCCCCTTTAACAACATTTTGGCTAACATGTTTGAGATAAGCGTGTTTCTTTGGCATGCTTTTTTCTATGCATTTTCTAAGCAAGCCTGAATCAACGTCTCCCGAACAAATAAAAATCATGTTCTCATAACCGGTTACTTTATTAAGATATTGAATAATTTTGCTTCTGTTTGTATTCTTAATAGTGTCAAATGTTCCAATCGTATCATGTCCAACTTCCCATTGAAAAAATTTTTCTCCCATAATACTATTAAAAGCATATTGCGGATTATCTTGATACATTTTCTTCTCTTCTTTAATAACTTGTCGCTCCTTTTCTATCTCTGCCTTTGGAAAAGTAGAATTGAAGAACATGTCCGTCATTAAATCGATAATGGCGGGGATATTTTCTTTGGGGCAAGTAGCATGATATAAAACCTCAACATTAGATGTATAAGCGTTATTATTTGCACCCAGCTTGGCAAATTCTTGATTAATTTTGTTCCAATTTCTTTTCTTTGTTCCTTTGAAAAAAATGTGTTCTGAAAAATGTGATATTCCAGCTACTTCGGGCGTTTCATAATTAGACCCGCCCAAAACAGCAATCCCAAAAAACGCTATATCACTATTGCTAAAAATATTAGCCACCCGAAGCCCATTAACGTTAAATATATCTATCATAATCCCTCATTTCTTATATTGTTTAATAGATTCCAACAGTTCTGTTTTCATTCCGTCTGATATGTCTACTCCACAAGAATCCAGCAACATAATCATATAAACCAAAAGACCAGTCATAGCCTCAGTCATTCCATTCGGCCAATCTGGTTTTGGGTCATTCCTTTGGGTGTGCTTAACTTGTCGTGCAATCCTACCCAATTTATCAAGCATAGATGTGCAAATTTCAAACGGATCCATTGGGTTTTTCTTGATGGATTTAAGCCCGTTATCAGCCCTAAAACAATGATACGTGCCGATAAAACCCTCAAAAATTTTAACGACAAGATTTGCATCGACTTTTTTCATATAATTTCCTGCGACAATTGACCGCTAAGCCAGTCCTTCCAATCGGACCAGCCGCTTCTTTTATAAGTTCTAGATGGATTAGACGGAATGACTAGCGGGCGGTTTTCTTTGCTATATTTTTGCCACTCTTTTTGGGTTCTAATGCCAAGTTTCGAAACAAATTGTCTGGATTCTTTAAATGTCAAGTATTTTTGAGCAACTTTAATTTTCCCCGAATTGCAAAACTTAACGTATTTTCTTTCCATTCTCAATTTACTAGGAGTAGAATAAATAAAATCTCTTAATCTTCTGGTGTCATTTGGACCAAAAACAATATTATAACAAGTGTGATCTAAGCGTCGAATACGGCCATCGCTACTTTTTGTACCCCGTTTTCTAATATCTATTTTTATAGCCCCATTTAACTCAGTAATATTGTCTCTTAACAACGCCAAAAGCGACTCGACAAAAGACTTACTCCCGCCCGAAAACGAAGAATGATAAGACTTTCTATTCTTAGTATTACCAACGTATCCATCTCCGTCCCATAATCCTCTTACAAAATCTTGGATATATTTTTTAGGAACGAACGGAAACTTTACATCCAAACTCTTTCTTTCTTTTCCTCCCAGTTGAACAATATCTTCTATAATGTTTTTTGATCTTATGTCAAACCTACAAAAATCACGATAAAACTTTAGCGGATAATTGGATCGCATTGCACTCAAAATGTGTCTCATTAATTTATTTTCTTTTTTATTTTGAGTTATAGTGAACAAACTATTCTCTTTGCTTATACAGCCGTCAGTAAACCAAAACCCCAAAATATAAGCCATATCGTGAGACCATCTTTTGAAATAATCATCATCGACTTTGTATGTTCTTTTGTCTTTCATTGTTTTTTATTTTGTTCAACAGCAAAACTAACATTTTTATATTTTCCATCTAGGTCTTCAAGGTATTGTCTTAAAAACTTCTTCACACATCCGTTAATGTTGATCGAATATTTATCCTTGAGTGTTCTAAGTACCGAATAATCTTCGTCATCTAGCGCCATATTGAACTGATGTCTGCTTTTTTTCATAATATATGTTATTCTACGTTTTTCTATACAATACCTTCTTTTATATTATCTTTTTTTGTTTAGCTTTTTCGATAATAACAATGGGCTTCCATTCTTCTAATTCGCTAATATCATTAAATGAATGCCAAGATGTAGTTGCTAATTTTTCAACCTCATTTTCAGGATGGCGCTCTTGTTGATTGTCCTTATTCACAAAAACAAGATACAAATAACAATACTGATTCATCTGAGAAGAAACTAAAACTTTGCCTACAAAATTTACAAACTCTTTATCAACATTAAAGCCAGCTTCTTCTTTTAACTCGTCAAGAACTATTTCTTCTGGCATTTTATTTTTATCCATAGAACCCCCAAAAGCTCCCAACACAAACTTATTAATGGGAGGTTTTAGTTCCATATTTAAAAGAAACTCTTTTGTCAATTCATCATAGCAAATAAAAGCAATGGAATCTACTCCCCGACGCTCTGCAAATTGATATCCCGTTACATTATTCTTGGCATCTTCTACTTCTTTAATGTTTAGAAACTTGTTATTTGTCAATAATTTAATTGTTCTCATATATCTCCTTTCAAGACCTATATTATACAAGTAAGTTATAAAAGCAAGAGATAAAGACATCTATTTTTATGTATAATGTTCACATGAGCAACTTAATAATCAATTTCGCTCCAACTGGAATGATACCCACTAAAAAGATGACCCCATTTGTTCCAATAACACCAAATGAAATCATAGAAGAAGTTCATCGGGCATATGAAATCGGAATAACTATGGTTCATCTACATGTAAGAGAAAAAGACGAAAGCCCATCTTACAAGGCATCCATTTATCAAAAAGTGATCAATGGCATAAAAAAACATTGCAACGACTTAGTTATTTGTGTATCTTTGAGCGGTAGAACCTATAGGGGGTTTAAACAAAGATCAGAAGTTATAGAGCTACAACCCGACATGGCATCCTTAACTCTTGGATCTCTTAACTCGCCAAAAGTAGTTATACAAAACTCCCCCGACATGATTCAAAGATTGGCTATAAAAATGAAAGAATATGGAGTCAAACCTGAACTGGAGGCATTTGATTCCGGCATGGTTAACTATTCAAAGTATCTAATTAAAAAGGGAATACTTGAACCACCATACTACTTTAACCTTATATTTGGAATGATATCAAATACTCAAAGTGATCCTAGCTATGTCGGATTACTTATTAGAGATTTACCCGAAGATAGTTTATGGTCATTGGGAGGAGTTGGAAATAACCAGCTAAAAATAAACACTATGGCTATCGCTTATGACGGAGGTGTAAGAGTCGGACTAGAAGACAACATATATTATAATTCGAATAGAAGTAAGCTGGCAACCAACATCGATCTACTTAAAAGAATACATTCTATTTCAAACATGTTTAATAGAAAAATAATGAGTTCAAAAACATTCGGAGAGAAAGGTTTTTATAATGAAAAAATACGAACTAATCGGTCACTGTAATCGAGCATTGTCTCTCATACTAGACACTATTAAATTTATTGAGAGAGACAATGATATTGATATAACCATTGTAACCGCTTGTAATGATGACTTTCTAGATATATCATATAATATGCCATTTAATCCCGGACTGCCCATACAAGAAACAACCACAAAAACTTGGGAACCAGAACCCGATTGTTTTAGGATAGTAGCCGGCATGGACAATGATAGGAGGAGAGAATTGTTTTCAAATCTAGAAGAAATATTTGAAGCAGAGGCAGAGGATTTTGATAATTTAACACACCCCTTAAGCTATTGTTCAAGCACAACTGAATTGGGATATGGCATTTTTATTTCTCCCAATTCAACGTTGTCTCCGTTTTCAAAAATAGGTAACTTCACATATATAAACAGAAATGTCAATATAGGACACCATACAATAATAGGAGATTTTTGTACTATATCCCCGGGTTGTAATATATCCGGCGAATGCCTTATAGAAAATAATGTTACAATAGGAATAGGCGCAACGATTTTAGACGGATTAAAAATAGGCGAAAATTCAATTGTCGGAGCTGGATCAGTAGTAACAAAAGATGTGAAATGTAATTCTGTTTATTATGGAGTTCCAGCAAAATTTATAAGAAAAAAACGGGGAGAAAATTAATTCTCCCCGCTTTTCAACTTCGAAGTTTTAACTATTATCTATCGCCAGAAGAAGACGAAGAACTGCTAGCATCGGCGGTCCAATCGGCGCTAGAGAATGTTACAAATAGCTTCTGCCCCGGAGTGCAAGTAACATCATAAGCATATTGATCTTGGGCAATGGCATCAAAATTAACCACTACACTCGGAACTCCACTTGGATTAATTTTAATTAGACGAGATTCGATATCTCCGGATACACTACCCCTATCGACAACATAAACATTACCAGATGCATCTACATCCATACCAGTCAAATGAGTATATTGACAAGTATGTTGAGAGCAAGTAGCAGTTGTAGTTCCTCCAGCTCCAAGACTTGTTCCAGTTACACCGCTACCCGAGAATCTATAAACCCAACCATTAGGCGTTATAACCTTAATGAAATTATTGACACCATCAACAACGTAAAGATTACCAGAGTTATCAACTACCACATTAACTGGCTCATCAAAAGTGGACGTACTCTTGCTGGCTTGGACGTTTGTTGCATTACCGGCAACGCCATTACCCGCAACAGTTGTTACTACCCCACCTTTTATTTTTCGAACAGCATGATTTAATGTATCTGCCACATAAACGATTCCAGATTTGTCAATTGCTACATCTAAAGGAGAATAAAACTTTGCTGATCTTGCGTCTGTTCCATCTGTAAATCCAGCGCTAGATCCTGCAACTAGATATATGCTTCCTTTTGATATCATTTTAACGCAATGGTTTCCAGTGTCGGCAACATACAAATTTCCCGACTTATCGCAACAAATTCCGCTCGGAGAACTGAAAGCAGCCCGGTTTAACATGGTATCAGGATCTTTTATTGTAACATTGCTCAAATTACCAGATGTTCCGGGCTGACCAGCCACTACGGACAGTTTGTTCCCTTCGTCTATTCTATAAATAGCATGTCTAGTTGCATCGGATATATATAGATTGCCAGAATAATCATGACAAATACTGCCGGCATTGTAGGAATTCATATTTATTGGAGTCTGATCGCTAGGATTCCTAAAGCCATCCTGAAGCATTTGATCTCCCTTGTCAATCTTAGTATTAAATTTTACCTGAGATATATTAATGCCCTGAGCGACATCCATTCCAGAGTCACTAAGTGCAAACCTAACAACCTTATTATAATGAGCCATTTTCGTTCCTCCTAATTGTGAACTTTATTAGTTATTCAAAACGACCTATCAATATTCCTCTATATTTTATACTAAATTATACAGAACTAGAACTACTAGAACTACATTCACCTATGGCAAGCGTTCCAGCCTCAGTGTCATAAGTTCCATCCGGACATCCTTCGGTAGTTGTTTTACTAGATAGCCAATTTACCGGAGATGTTCCAACGGAAGAAGAAATTGCCCAAGTATCATAGGCTCCAGATGCATACCAAAGATTATATGTTCCATTGTTATATATTGGCTTACTATTGTAATAATCACCGGTCCAAGAATATGTACCGTTAAGTGCGTTTGTGACATATCCAGTAGCGCAATAATTAGGCTCACATCCCTGTAAACTACTTGAACTTGAGGAGCTGCTTGGAGAGCTTTCAGAACTTATTGAACTTGAGCTAGCAGAACTCAGAGAAGAACTTGAGCTTTCGGAACTTATTGAACTTGAGCTTTCGGAACTTTCAGAGCTTACAGAACTTGAGCTTTCGGAACTTACAGAGCTAGACGAATTAGAACTTGAACTTACAGAACTTGAGCTATTAGAACTTGAGCTTTCAGAACTTACGGAACTTGAGCTTTCGGAACTTACGGAGCTAGAACTTACAGAACTAGAACTATTCGAACTTGAACTTTCAGAGCTTACAGAACTAGAGCTATTTGAGCTAGAACTTTCAGAACTTACAGAGCTAGAACTTACAGAACTAGAAGAATTAGAACTGCTTGAACTACTAGATGTAGTTTGTACCTCTGTAGACGAGCTTGAGCTTTCAGAACTTACAGAACTAGAACTATTCGAACTTGAACTTACAGAACTTACAGAACTTGAACTTACAGAACTTACAGAACTTGAGCTACTAGAACTGGTCATGTATTCGGTACTTGAGCTACTCGAATATTCATAAACAGTATACTCTGATTCGGCAACAATAATATGACCAGCCGGATTACAAGTTACGGCAGCAAGATATTTCCCTTCATCTCCAGAAGTCCAATATACAACAGGATAAGATGCGCCCTCTCGATTGATAACCATTACTCGACTTGCACCAGATTCATCAAAGTCAACAACATAAATTTCTTCTGATCGAGTAACATCAGCATATCTTAGGTTTTGGAAAGAACAAAGTTTTGCCGTTCCTTGCCCCCTGCCATAAACCCCAGACTGACCGCTAAAAATTCTTACTCTTCCGGCTGGATCTATTCTTTTTATTACATTATTATCGGTATCTAATACAAAAATATATCCATTAGCATTTACGGTTATTCCATAAGGAGAATGGAATCTGGCTAATGCTCCTGAAACACCCTCGGCAGTACTCATATTTGCCCATTGAGGATAATCTCCGGAAGTTCCATTTAATCCGGCACATGTAGTTACAACGCCACCCTTGATTTTTCTTACAGAATGATTCCCAGTATCAGCCACATAAATTATCCCAGAATAGTCTACATCTATTCCATAAGGGCTATTGAATTTTGCATTAGATCCGTTACCATTAGCAGTTCCAGTTGCTCCACTAATATCTCCGGCTATTAAGCTAACTTTGTTATTTGAAATTCTTCTAATTTGATTATTGCCCGTATCACAAACATAAATGTCACCGTTTTTATCGCAAGTAATACCAGTAGGATAATTAAATCGAGAGTTATAAGCCGTTACCGTGTTATTTCCATTATTTCCAGATACTCCAGAAGATCCAGCCAGTGTGGTTATATCTCCACCTTCTGTAATTTTTAGAACAATATGTTTTATGGCATCAGTGACATATACATTTCCACTATAATCGCAACAAATGCCAGCAATATCTGTGCTTGCATGAACGAGGAGACCATAAAGACCAGCAATGATTCCTCCGGATTGACCGGTACTGCTAAGATACCCCTGATAATATTTCGCTACTTGATTATAAGCCATTTTTGGTCTCCAATTGTCATATTAATTCCAAGTAAAAATTAAATTATCCTTCTTTATTTTTAACTAAATTTACTGTAATAATGAAGAATCAAATTACCAACCGATATATCTCCATCATAATTATCGGATGGGTCTGTTCCCCTTCTTCTAATCCCAATTAATACAAGGTTGTCTCTGACATACTCTCCATGCTAAAGCCACGGAGGTTCTAAATATAACCTAAGTTATATTAGA
>Ga0066639_10001081_pt1 | contig 24404 bp, 14 predicted proteins | sample CryGeyCG2114_010_2_FD_59504 | JGI IMG/M metagenome (GOLD analysis project Ga0066639, IMG submission 59504) | Groundwater microbial communities from aquifer - Crystal Geyser CG10_big_fil_rev_8/21/14_0.10 | ecosystem: Environmental > Aquatic > Deep subsurface > Groundwater | place: USA: Utah...
AGGGGAATGAAATCTAAATTCCTGGCTGTATTTTTTGCATCAGTAGGAGCTATTACTGCTATTGGTACTGGAAATATGGTACAAGCAAATTCAGTATCAACTGCTCTATCAGGTTTTTTGAATGTAAGCCCTTGGATTACCGGCATTATCCTAGCTTTTTTAACAGCCCTTGCCTTATTTGGTGGTATTAAAAGTATCGGAAAAGTTGCAAGCTATCTTGTTCCAGCTATGGCTGTTTTTTATATAGCAGGGGGCGTTATTGTAATTTTGTTAAAGGCTACTTTAATTCCAAGTGCACTTGTTCTAATTTTCAAATCAGCTTTTACAGGTCAAGCTGCGACTGGTGGATTTTTAGGATCGACGTTTATGATGGCTGTTCAATATGGAATTTCAAGAGGTGTTTTTTCTTCTGAATCAGGACTAGGTTCTGCTCCGATTGCTGCAGCAGCTGCTAAAACGGACGTTCCAGGAAGACAGGCACTTATTTCTATGAGTGGTGTTTTTATTACTTCATTTATCGTAGTAACTATTACTGGCTTGGCTATTGCTGTAACTGGTGTATTAGGCGCTACCGGACCGGATGGACAATTACTAGAGGGATCAACACTGACTTTAACTGCATTTAATACGATATTTCCAAATGCTAGCATTATTGTGACTATTTCTTTGATCATGTTTGCATATTCTACTATTTTGGGATGGGCATATTATGGCGAAAAATGTGTAGAGTATCTTTTTGGTCTAAAATCGGTTACTGGATATAGAATTATTTATACAGTAGCTTTAATTTTAGGAGCGGTTTTAAGTATTAAGACTGTTTGGAGTTTTGCAAATATAATGAACGGTCTTATGGCCTTTCCTAACTTAATAGGTCTTATTGGACTTGCTGCAATTGTCAGAGTTGAAACAAAATCCTTTGACCGCTTAGTTAAAAAAGAGAGAAAATGAGTCTAACTAATCTTTTGGAGTTAATAGATCGGATCATGTGGGAAAAATTTTTAATTTTCCTACTTGTTCTGGTTGGACTAATTTTAACTATAAGGCTAAGGGGGATGCAGTTCAGATATCTTCCTTATGCTCTTAAATTAGCATTTTCTAGGCATGATGATGATGCACAAGGTGATATCTCTCAGTTTCAATCCTTAATGACGGCGCTTGCAGCAACCATCGGAATCGGTAGCATAGCTGGCATGGCAACTGCCATTATGGCCGGAGGATTTGGTTCTATTTTTTGGATGTGGGTCATAGCTCTAATTGGGATGGTCACCAAATACTCAGAAGCTATCTTAGCTGTAAAGTATAGAGTTAAAGATCACCGCGGTGAGATGAGTGGCGGACCGATGTATTATATTGAAAGGGGACTTGGTTGGAAGTGGCTAGGTGTTATGTTTGCAGCTTTTGGAGCTCTTTCAGCATTTGCTGGTGGTAATTTAACCCAGTCACATTCTATTGCAGATGCTATGCATTCATTATTAAATGTACCTCATTATGTTTCTGGTATAATTTTCGCAGCTTTATCAGGGGTTGTCATCCTAGGAGGAATTAAGTCACTTGGGAAGGTTAATGCTATATTAGTGCCGTCCATGGCTCTTTTATATATCATTGGTGGACTTGTTGTTATTGTTTATCATTTTGATAAAATACCGGAAAGTTTTGCTGTTATTTTTAAAAATGCATTCACCGGCCAAGCTGCATTTGGAGGTTTTGCTGGAGCATCAGTTATGGCAGCTGTCCAGCTAGGTGTAACTAGGGGTATTTCATCTAATGAAGCTGGCCTTGGATCTGCGCCAATAGCTGCTGCTGCTGCAAAAACAGATGTCCCAGGTAGACAGGCATTAATTTCAATGACAGGTGTTTTTTTAGCAAGTTTCATTGTATGCACTATTACCGTTTTGACAATTTCCTTAACAGGAGTACTTGGACTTACTGATAGCTTAGGAAATGCATTAAATGGAGCTCCTCTTGTAATGAAAGCATTTAGCTCAGTTATTCCTTATGGAGAATGGATAGTAGCGGTAGGCTTAATTTGCTTTGGTTTTTCAACCATTTTGGGATGGTCTTATTATGGAGAAAAGTGCATTGAGTATATTTTTGGTGAAAGCGTATTGGTGTCCTATAGATTTATATTTATAGCGATTGTTTTCATAGGTTCGATGCTGACAATTGATACAGTTTGGTATTTGGTGGATATCATGAATGGCTTAATGGCCTTTCCAAACTTGATTGGCTTAATATTTTTATCCCCCATAGTAGTCAGAGAAAGCAGGGGATTTTTTAAGCTTTTAAAAGAGGAAAAGTTCAGCAGGTCTAATAACAATTAAAGCTTTTTAAGTTTTAAAGTAATCTCTTTTAAAGTTTCTTCAGTTTGCTTAAGAGTGCTCTCCATATTTAAGACAACATTTTGTGGAGCTTTTTCTAGAAAAGCTTTATTTTTTAACCTTTCTTTAGTAGCTGTTAATTGCTTTTCTAGTTTTTCTTTTTCCTTTTGCAGTCTTGCCTTCTCTTTTTCCCTTAAGTTGTCTGGGAGCGGAATATGAATTAGGACATTTTCTACCACAGCGCTAGATCCAAAGATATCTTGAACATCGTCTTTTGAAAATTTAATAGAGTTGATTTTGACAAGCGCTTTTATTAATTCAATATTTTCTTGAATAAAAATCATTTTACTTTGGTCTTTTGATGTAAATATGACATCTACAGCACTTGAAAGCGGAACGGATAATTCCGAACGAATGTTTCTAATTGCATATATTATGCTTTGAATGTACTCAAACTGCTTTTCAATTTCTTCGTCAATGTGGTCATTATTTATTACATCTGGAAAATTAGCTTTTATACAACCTACAGATGTTAATGCTTTAGTAGCATCTTGAGTATAAGGATCGCTTGTATTTTCTACATTTGTGAATGGTAACAACTCTTTGATCTTTTGAAAGAGCTCTTCAGTAATAAATGGAGCTATCGGATGAAGCAGCCTTATTGATGCAAGTAAAGTGATAACTAGAATCTTTTGCTTGTTTTCTCTATGTTTTGGCGAGGCGCTATTTCCAAATAAAACCGGTTTAGAAAGCTCTAAGTAATATGAGCAAAACTCTTTCCAGTAGAACTCATAAGCCAGCAGCGCTGCTTTATCAAACTGATAGTCGTCTAAATAGTTGTTTATTTTTCTAATGTTCTTATTGAGAATAGAAAATAGCCACTTATCTTCAAGCGAGAGCAAATCGAAATCTAAGCCTGTTTGAAATACTTCTTTAGTAAGCCCCGGTAAGTTTTTCTCACTATTTTCTTTTAAATTTAAAAAGATGAAACGGGCACCGTTCCAAATTTTATTCGCAAAGTTTTTAAATTCTTCAAAGCGTCTACGATCTAAATCTATTTGTCTTGCATGAGTTGCGCTTGATGCTAAAGCCATTCTAGTTGCATCTGTTCCATATTCTTGAATTAGCTCAACTGGGTCTATGACGTTCCCTTTTGATTTTGACATCTTTTCCCACTTGGAAAAAACATCTTTTGGAGGCGTTTTCCCTAAGTCATATTCTTTTTTCTCTTCATAGGAAATGTATTGGACATGCTCTTCTTTTAACCTCCAGTAAGATTTTCCATAAATTAGACCATGTAAAAAAGTAGCATGAAATGGAACTTCTTTAAATATATACTCGCTCATTAAAATCATACGAGCTACCCAGAAAAATAAAATGTCATGAGCCGTAACTAAAACAGAAGTTGGAAAAAATTTATTAAGATCTTCAGTTTTATCCGGCCATCCAAGAACGCTAAAGGGCCAAGTCCCTGAAGAAAACCATGTGTCTAAGACATCTTCATCTTGGTACCAATCATCTGGATTTTGCTTAACAATATCAGGAACTTTATCAAGATCATGACAGATTATTTGTGATGGGTCATTTTTGTTATACCATATAGGGATTCTGTGACCCCACCAAAGTTGTCTAGATATACACCAGTCTCTTAAATTTTCTATCCAATGATAGTAAGTACTTTCCCATTCTTTAGGTATGATTTTGATCTTTTTATCTTTAACTGCATTGATTAACTTTTCTTTAAAAACTGTTGTTTTTACAAACCACTGTTTTGATAGATAAGGCTCAATTACAGCTTTAGAACGATAAGAAACACCGACTCTAAGATCGTGTGGCTCGATTTTTTCTATCAAATTGAGCTCTTTCATCTTATTTACAACCAGCTCTCTTGCCTGAATCATAGAGAGCCCCTGAAATTCTTTTGGGGCTATTTCATTGATTTTGCCGTCTGGAGTCATAATATTTATAAATTGCAAGTTGTGGCGGTTACCGATTTCAAAGTCATTAGGGTCATGGGCAGGAGTTATTTTTACAACTCCGGATCCAAATTGTGGATCAACATAATGGTCTTCAATGATAGGAATGAGTCTATCTGTTATTGGTAAACAGATGTTTTTACCGATTAGAGAAATAAACCTGCTGTCACTTGGGTGTACTGCTACAGCTGTGTCACCTAGCATAGTTTCAGGCCTTGTTGTTGCTATAACTAAGTATTCTTCGCTATTTTCAATAGGATAGCGAAAGTACCAGATACTAGATTTTCTATCTTCATACTCAACTTCGTCATCGGCTAGAGCGGTTTGAGTAACAGGATCCCAGTTAACAAGATAATCACCTTGGTAAATAATCTTGTCGTCAAACATTCTTTTAAAGACTTTTCTGACGCACTGATTACTCGCATCATCCATTGTAAATCTAAGCCTAGACCAATCACAGGAACATCCTAACATTTTAATTTGGTCGATAATGCGGTGCTCATGAGTATTTTTCCAGTGCCAAACATGTTTTAAGAACTCTTCTCTGGAATAGTCTTTTCGCCTTTTTCCATTGGTGTTCATTAAGTGTCTTTCAACAACTGTTTGAGTTGCTATTCCTGCATGGTCTGTTCCAGGAATCCAGAGAGCTTCGAATCCTTTCATCCTTTTGAATCTAATCAAAATGTCTTGAATTGTGTTCACAAGAGCATGTCCCATGTGTAAGACACCTGTGACATTTGGAGGTGGCATTACTATAGAAAAAGGAGGTTTGCTTGACTCAGTATCAGCTTTGAAAAAATTATTTTCTTCCCAAAAAGAATATAGTCTTTTTTCAATATTTTCAGGTTCAAAGGTTTTTGGTAGCTCTTCCATATTTGATCACTTTTGATATTACTCGAAAAAGGTTAGCAAAATTGAAAATTATTTAGGAGTAGTTTAGGAAAAGTAGCTTCTTGAATATTTTATAAAAAGCTATTTTGATAACATCTCAACTTATGATTTACGTACCATATTTGTATAAAAATCTTTTTTGTCAAAATTTTCTATACAGTGGTGGTAAATGGCAAGCTGTCTATAAAGTTGTTTTTTTTCCCAGTAGAATATAGGTTCTACCTGTTTGTTTGAGTTAAAATACTTACCTAAAAGTTGAGAATGATTGTTTTTTGAGCCATCTATTTGATCAATTAATTCAGCAAGCTTTTTCTCTTGGCCTGATTTTGTTAAATAGCAGATGTAAATAAAATGAAAATGTTCTGAAATGACATCATCAGAGTAATTATTTAAAATTGATTCAACTTCATCGATCTTTCCCTGATACAGAAATATCAAACATTTAAGAATATCTAAATATAGCTGTTGGCTACTGAAAAGAGGAACATAAAGAAACTTGTTTAGATCATCAATTTCTCCAAAGTCTATGGCTTTGTTTATTAGATAGCAGTAAAAAGGAAAGTCATTTTTTTCTAGTTTGCTGTCAGTTAATTTTTGTAACTTTTGTTTAAAAGATACATTTTGAGTAACAAGTTTAAATCTCTCTACTATAGTAGGGGATAGCAAGCCAAAGGCTTTGGAAGCTTCATTCTTTAAAATATCTTGCATATCAAGCTCAAGTAGAGCAAAAAACAGCAAAAACATTTTTGTTTCATGCTTTTCGCTAAATAAAGCTTCTAAAATAGTTTGCTTTTTACCAATCCAGAAACATAAAAGCTCTTTAAAATTATCGCTTATTGATTCGCAAAAATAAATAGAGTCAAAGCTCTTTTCCATTTCTTTCAAGAGTCTTTGACTATCATTTGATAATAAAATATTTGGAAAGATATTGGTGGTTAGAAGTATCAGTCTAAATGTAGCTTCTTTATTGTATAAAGAGCTTTCATGAATTCTGTAAGTTAAATGGTCTTTGATTCTGTTTATAAGTGGGTGATTATAAAATTTTCTACAAGCTAGCTCCAAGCATTTCGCCTCTTCTTCAAATTCATTTAACTCTGAGTATACTAAGGATTTCCCAAGATATTCTAAAGGAGCTCCTGTTGTATTGTGCAGCTTTGAAAACTCCTCTAAAGAAGAAGTAAATAGTTCCTCTTTTTGTTTCTTATTATCAGTTGCTTTTGCTTTTTCGAAGAGGGTAAGAGCTGCTCTAAACATAGCTTCTCTGACTTCAGATCTGCCAGGAAACGACTTTCCTATGCGTCTGTATTCTTGAAGTGCAACGTCAAAGCTTTTATGGATTAAAAAAGCGTCGGGAACAGCTAGGCAGTTCACTTTAACAGAATGAGATCCATTTAACACTTCAATGGGACTTAATTTAAAGGCAATTTGTTTTGATAACAATCCAATATGCGTTCCAGCTAGTGGTATATAACTAAAGTAATTAAGAACGCTCTGACCATTGATGCTAAGGCGTACATGGTGGTCTGTTTTCTCAATTTCGATTTTATGGTTAATACCTACTAAAAGCTCAGCTTGAGTAGTTGAGTTCAAAACAAAGACATTATTGCGATAAAGCTCACATCCTTTTGGACAAATCCATAGATGATAGCCTTCTTCTAAGCTTTTTTTCTTATCTGGGCTTGGAATTGAGAATAGAATGCCGATCCCAGCATTGCGATCTTCAAAGCATATAGAGGTCTTTATCTTGATATTGCCGGCAAAAGATTGCTTTGAGACCATTAAGTTTATCCATTCCAAAAAGTCCAGACTTTTAGAAATAGAAATGTGCTTTGTAAGGAAAACATTTTCTTGAAACTTCCAGTCTTGTTTCTCTTCAATTGATAGCTGGCAGATAGGGGTCCATTTCGGCTTTCCTTCTATTACAAGCTTTAAATCATAAATTAATTCTTCTACCGATTGATATCTTTCATTTGGTGTAAATGCCAGGCATTTTTTTATGATATGAGATAGCGAGTCTGGGATTTCTCTATATGGAGCAGCATCAATGGGGTCAATTAATTTTTCTTTTTCAAATATAGATCTGAAATGAGCGATGGAATGCCTTTCAAAGGGAATGCTTAACGTTATTATCTGATATAAAATTACACCAAGTGCATAAATATCTGTCAGTGTTGAGGAGGGATTTAATGAAGCTCTTTCCGGAGCCAAGTAATTCAGCGTTCCTGCAATTTTTGTGGGAGTTGTTATAATTTTTAAGCTTCTTTCAATAGTCTCTGCAATTCCCCAATCGAGGATCATGACCTCCCCAAATCTTCCAATCATGAAATTGTCTGGCTTTAAGTCTCTATGCAAGACTCCCTTTTCATGTGTATATGCAACAGCTTCACAGATATTCAAGAAAAATCTAGTAAGTTCTTGGATTGAGTATTTGTAGCTTCCTGGGTTTTTTGTTGATTCGGATTTAATAATATCTTTTAAGGTTTTGCCCTCTATATAGGCCATTGTGTAGTAACAATTATTTTCTTCCTCAAATATATTATATATAGGGACGATAGAAGGGTGTGTTAGCTGAGCTGCAATCCTGGCTTCTTTGAAAAACCTTTCTTTAATCCCTTTCAGCTCCATTTTGTCTTTTCTAATACGCTTTAAGGCCACCTTTCGGTTACAGACAGGGTCGAATGCTAAAAAAACTTCTCCCATTCCGCCTCTTCCGAGGTGCTTTAAAATATTAAAATTATTAATTTTCTGTGGTAGCGTAGGTACCAATTTTCTTTTTGTAATCATTAAAAATCCCTTCTAGAAAGACATCTTAGCAGGAAAGTTATTTTTCTCTTTATATTTTTTAAACTTAACAAAATCTTAATAAACAGTGTATCATCGTCCGTTATTTTTTTTAATTCAACTAAAGAGGTTAAAATGGCGGCCGCAGCTAATAATAATACTAATAATGCTAATAATACTATTTGTGTTTTATATGCAGATGATGAGCTAATTAATAGAAAAATTTTTACTAAATTTGCTAAATCCCGATTTAGTGATTATATAGATAAATATGGGGTAATTATTGAATGTTTAAAAGATGGTAATGAGGTAATTCCATTTATCACAAGGAATGAGAATTATCATTTTATCATAGTTTTGGATGAAGAGATGAAAGACATGAGTGGTAGTCAAACAGCTCAGAAAATCAGAGATATGGGTTACAGATATTTTATTTTTGGCCATAGCGCCAACATAGAATGTCATAATGCCAATTTGTTAAATTCTTCTGATATAGAAGAATTTGATGCTTTATCACAACTTACTTTGCTACCACCAGATAATATGCCAGGACTTATTAGCCAGTCAACTACTCCACAGAGCAGCAGATCTCCCAGTATATCTAGCATTAACTCATTATCCCCTGAAATTAGGCCAAGGAAAAGTTTTTTTGGAAATCTACTTTCTCGTATTAGAAGATCTTCACAAGTTCAATCTCTAGAAATTAGCCCAGCTGCAAGTGTCAGCTCAGCTTGTAGTAGTGCTGTATCATCACCTGATAGCAGCAAAGCTCCAACAAGAAGAAATTCAGCTGAAATTCTATCAGTTAAAATGCCTCTTTTTAATTTCTGTTATTTAAAGCCTGAGAAGAGAGAGGATCTCTTCAATAGGATTGAAGAAATTTTAAAAATAAGATTTTCATCATCAGAAGATATTTAATTGCACTATAGCAAACTATCCTCAGTGAATTATTATTTCTTACTGAGGATAATTGAGTTGTTTCATTAAAAAAATTGCCCAACAAAATCCTCATGAAATGTATGATAATGTATTTTATGGGGATAACATGATGGACTCGGACAAAGACTCAAATAGTAAAATTGTTTTAACAGGCGATAGACCAACAGGGCCACTTCATTTAGGTCATTTTGTAGGTTCTTTAAATAATCGACTTAAATTGCAAGAGTCATATCAGCAATATATCATGATAGCAGATGCACAGGCATTAACAGATAATGCTGATGACCCATCAAAAGTAAGAAAAAACATCTTAGAAGTTGCCTTAGATTATCTAGCAGTTGGGATTGATCCTGAAAAATCTACAATTTTTATCCAATCTATGCTTCCTCAGCTGTTCGAGTTAACAGCTTATTATTTGAACTTAGTTACATGGAACCGTCTGAAGCATAATCCAACAGTTAAAGCTGAGATTTTACAAAAAGGTTATGGAGAAAGTGTACCTGCAGGATTTATGGTATATCCTATATCTCAGGCAGCAGATATCACAGCGTTTAAAGCTAGTTTAGTTCCAGTTGGCGAAGATCAGCTACCTATGATTGAGCAGACAACAGAAATTGTTAGAAAGTTCAATCGTACTTACAATTGCGATGTTTTAGTTGAACCCGAGGCAATAACTTCTTCTGTTACCAGATTGCCGGGGACTGATGGTAGGGCGAAGATGAGTAAAAGTTTGAATAATGCTGTATTTTTGTCAGACCCAGAAGATGTAGTAGCTGAGAAAATTAAAAAAATGTACACAGATCCAAATCATATTCGTGTCGAAGATCCCGGGACTGTTGAAGGAAATCCGGTGTTTACTTATCTAGATGCTTTTGATACCGACAAAGAATCCTTAGAAGCTGTAAAAGACCATTACAGAAGGGGAGGACTTGGTGATTCAAAAGTAAAGATGAGATTGCTGGATGTAATTCAAGCATTCTTAACTCCTATCCGCAAGAAAAGAGAGGAGCTTTCAAAAGATCCAGATTATGTTATGGATATAATTTTTAAAGGAACTGAGAAAGCTTTTGCAGTAGCTGAGAAAACACTTACAGAAGTTAAAGAAGCAATGGGAATTAACTACCACGCAAACAACAAAGTAGACCTGCGATAATTAATGGTCTTTTTTGTCTTCTTCAATTTCCTTGTTTATATTCTCTTCAATTTCTGGTTCAGTATTTGATTTCATGAAAAGCTCTTTGAAGAGGATATAAATACCTCCGACAGTAAATATCACTGGAAGTAAGTATTTCCAAGGAATTTGAAACTGTACCGTTACAAAAACACCTAGGAAGACAAATAATGTTATTGCCATATCATATTTTCTACCGCTAAAAAACTGTTTTACAGCAAGTGGAATACCTATCAAGAGCATAATTCCTGGCCACCAATACTCAGTCAGCGTAATTATTGCTAGGATAATTAAAAAGACCGCAAAAGAAATTGTAGCTGCCTTTTTTCTAGAAATTTTTGGATGTGCCATATTTTTGCTCCACAAAGAAAGTTAGTTTTTTTGCCTTACATCTAAAATAGTTGAAAGGGATTTTAACAATCAATGATAGTTATAGCTCAAAAGGTGATTTTTTAGATATTTAGCTGTGTATGTTTTGTAGTCTTTAACGAGCTTCTCTGGAGTTCCCACTGCTATAACTTCTCCTCCAGCCTCTCCTGCATCAGGACCCAGATCGATAATATAATCTGCATTCGAGATTAAATCTAAGTTGTGGTCAATGATAATAAAAGAGTTCTTTTTGTCAGCCAGTCTATGGAAGATTTTTAATAGTTTTTCAAGATCCTCAAAATGAAGCCCTGTAGTTGGTTCATCAATTAAGTAAAGTGTATTACCGGTAGCTCTTTTAGTTAGCTCTTTTGAGAGTCTGAGTCTTTGGGCTTCGCCTCCAGATAATGTGAATAATTCTTGCCCGAGCTGGACATAATCTAGTCCGACATCAATTAATGTATCAAGCTTACGGACTATTTTAGGAATTGCTGAAAAGAAGTCTTTAGCTTCTCTTACAGTCATTTTTAGGATGTGCCCTAGGTGTTTGCCTTTGTAGTCAACCTCTAAGCTTATAGGGTTTAATCTATATCCATTACACGCATCGCAAGTTGTTTTAACTGATGGTAAAAATTGCAAATCAACTGTTTTATAGCCAAGCCCCCAACAATTTCGACACATACCTTTGATATGGTTATAGCTAAAATGCTTTGGTAAAAGTCCTCTAGTCTTAGCGCCAGCAAGACTTGCATAGTGTCCTCTCACAACGGGGGAAAGATCCGAATAGGTGAGTATGTCAGCTCGGATAGTTGAACCAATCGGGTTTTGATCAATTACGATCAATTTGTCTATGTTGTTGATATTTGAAATTATGCATTCATCTATCGTTACTGTTTTTTTTACCCTGGATGTGCGAAGCGCTGTTTTTAAAGCGGGCTTTAATACATTGTGCATTAGGGTGGATTTCCCTGAACCGGATACTCCAGTTATACAGGTTATAATTTCTAAAGGTATATCTAAGTCGATGTTTTTTAGGTTATGAGTACTTGCATTTTTAATGGTCAGAAACTTAGATGATTTTCTTCTTTTTTTAGGTATTTGAATTCTTTTTTTATTGGATAGGTATTGTCCGGTTACAGATTCTGGATCGTTACTGATTTCATTATATGTTCCCTTAGCTATAACTTTACCACCATAGACTCCAGCTTTAGGGCCAAATTCAAATATATAATCCGCTTGTCGGATAATATCTGGATCATGTTCAACTAAAATTAGTGTATTGCTTAAATTTTTAAGCTTTTTAAGTGAATCCATTAAGAGGTCACTGTTTTGAGGGTGTAGGCCTATTGTTGGTTCGTCTAAAACATAAATACAGTTGGTGAGTCCAGACCCTAATTGTCTCGCTAGACGGATACGTTGCATTTCTCCACCGCTTAAAGTAGGAGCTGACCTTGAAAGACTGAGATATGGCAGGCCAATATCAATTAAAAAAGAGAGCTTTTTTAAGATTAGCAGTTTAGTTTCTTGAAGATATTTCTGCATTTTCTCATCTAATTTTACATCTTCTATAAATGTAAAAGCTTCTTTTAAAGTCTTTTCGCAAAGCTCAGGAAGAGAGACCCCTGAGATGGTTACTTTTCTAGCTAGTGGATTTAACCTTTGGCCTGAGCATATTGGGCAGACTCTTTCATGCATCAAAGGAATTAAAGGATCTTTAATAGGTTTTAAAGCGATTTTGGCAGCTTTCGAAAGAGCTGCTTGAATTCCAATAAAAGAAAGTCTTAAGCCGTTTTTTAGGACAACTTCTTTTTCACTTTGGTTGTCTGTGAGTAAAAACTCGAGTTGCTTTTTTGGTAGTTTCTTAATTGGTATATTAGGGTCGATATCAAGTGCTGAAAAATAATCAGAGACCAAATCAATACTTTGTCTTGTTCCTTTTTCTTTTAAGATTATGCGAAAAAGTCCAGCAACTGTCAGGTTCATCAGCTTAGAGTTTGCTTGAAAATCTAGACCATATACAGTACCAATTCCTTGACATTCCTGACACATTCCCTGCTCGGCATTAAAAGAAAATGTCTGAGGTGTAATTGCAGGGTATGACTTTCCAGACTTTTCAGCGCAAAAAGACAAATTAAAAAATAAATCATCATCAGGTGTTGCTATAACTACTATTGACTCAGTGAATTGCAAAGATTTTTCAATAGCTTCTAGTAGTCTAGCTTCTATTTTTGAGTTTAGTACAAGTCTATCTATAACAACGCAGATCTCATTTTTCTTCGAAGTGCTATAAGGGATCTCTTCATCGATTTCATAGTAAGTTCCATTAAGCCTAATTCTTAAATAACCTTGCCTTTTAAGCCTTTCTAGGAAATCTTCAAAACTTTCAGATCTTAAACTAATTGGAGCTAGGACATGCAATTTTGTTTTCTCAGCAAGCTGCATAACTTTATTAATTACATAATCTTTTCCAATGGTTTTAATTTCTTCATTTGTCTCAGGGCAGTGGGCTATTCCAATATGAGAGTAAAACACTCTTAAAAGGTCGTATACTTCTGTCATTGTGCCAATAGTAGACCTTGGGTTGACGGCACCTTTTTTTTGTTCAATTGCAATAGAGGGTAAGAGGCCGGTTATTTTTTCAACCTTAGGCTTTGGCATTTGTTTAACAATTTGTCTGGCATATGGGGGAAGGGACTCAATGTATCTGCGCTGTCCTTCAGCGAATATAGTATCGAAAGCAAGTGATGATTTTCCAGATCCTGAAGGGCCTGTAAAGACTGTAATTTGATTTTTTAAAATTGAAACAGATACATCTTGCAAGTTGTTTTCTGATGCTTTTTCAACTTCAATTATTTCAGGTAAGGTTTCTCTTTTGAAGGATTTAATAGCAGGTCCTTTATCTTGATTAAAAGCATCTTCTAAAGCAAGACCTGTAGGAGTTTTCATCTTAGCTATTTTTTTAGGAGGGCCTTGTCCAATTACTTCTCCTCCATATTTTCCAGCTTCAGGTCCTATATCAATAATCCAATCACTGCATCTAATTAAATCAGTATTGTGTTCAATTATTAGGACCGTATTGCCACATTCAATTAGATCTTCAAAAATATGTAGTAATTTCTGAATGTCATGAAAGTGAAGTCCTGTTGTCGGTTCATCTAGTATATATAGAGTTTTTCCAGTTTGTGGCCTGACCAGCTCTTTTGCAAGCTTTATTCTTTGAGCTTCTCCACCAGATAAGGTAGTTGACGACTGACCTAGCTGTAGATAATTAAGTCCAACTTGGAACAGTAAGTCCAACTTTTTTTTAATTGTTGGAATATTTTCGAAGAGTTTTAGTGCTTTTTCAACATCCAAGCTTAAAATGTCATAAATTGTATGATCTTTATAACGTATGTTTAAAATTTCAGGATCGAACCTTTTACCCTTGCACTGCTTGCACTCAACAAAGGCATCTTCCATGAAGTCCATATCTATTTTAACAACGCCTAGACCTGAGCAATATGTACAGGATCCTTCTTTCACATTAAAACTAAAGTGGCCAGGGGTATAACCTCTCAATTTACTTTCGGGAAGTTCTGCAAAAAGGTTTCTAATATCATCAAATAGTTTAATGTATGTTCCCGGGTTAGATCTTGGCGTTCTGCCAATAGGTGATTGATCTACGAAAATTACCTTATCAATCTTTTCCATGCCGGTAATTTTTTTATGCTTACCAACTGGAAGTTCAGCATGATGTAAGAGGTTTGCTAGTGCTGGATATAATATTTCAGATATTAAAGAGGATTTTCCAGAACCGGATACACCTGTTATACTAATTAGGCCATTTAATGGGATTTCAACAGACAATTTTTTTAAATTGTGGTGTTCAGCTTCAGCAATCTTAATTCCGGATTTTTCAATTTTTCTCTTGTGATTTTTAATGCTAATTTGAAGTTCTTTTGATAGATATTTGCCGGTAAGCGATTCTTTAGCATTGATGATCTCATCTATAGTTCCAACAGCAAGTATTTTTCCACCGGTCTTTCCTGCATATGGACCAACATCAACAATTAAGTCAGCACTTTCAATTGTCTCAAGGTCATGTTCAACAACAATTAAGGTATTTCCTTTGTCTTTCAAGTTATGCAAAGTATTGATCAACTTGTGATGATCTCTCGGATGAAGCCCAATTGATGGCTCATCGAGCACGTAAATTGAACCGCTAAGTCCTGAGCCGATATGTGATGCAAGTCTGATCCTTTGTGATTCTCCACCACTTAGGGTCGGGGCTCCGCGCTCTAATGTAAGATAGTGAACACCAACATTAATCAAATAATCAATTCTATTTTTAATTTCCTTAACTACTTCTTCTCCAATTTTAGCATCGTCTGAACTAAGTTGTAGATTATGGAAAAAATCTTTTACCTCAGAGAGGTCCATCTGGGTTATTTCATAAATTGTCTTGCCGTAGAATTTAGTAGCTGAAGGATAGGGTTTTATTCTTGAGCCATTACAATCGGGACAAATAGATTCATGCATTAGTTCTTTCACTTTTTTCTTATAAGCATCGCTTTTAGCTTCTTGAAAGCGCGTATGCGCCTCATGTAGCACTCCCTTCCATTGAACATAGTCAGTCCATCTTTTTTTACTAACAGGATGACAGAACTCCATTTGGGTCCATTTTTTTTCAATGCCATTTAAGAAAATATCTTTGGCTTTTTGGGAAAGTTTTTTCCAAGGCTTTTTTAGACTGAATTTATAAATACGGGCCAAATTTCTATAGATATTGCCATATCTTACCGTCTCATATGAGCTTGCTATTTTACAGCAGTCTTCTTCGATGCTCTTTTCTTCATCGATAATTTTTTTCAAATCGAATTCTTGATAAATGCCAAGACCTTGGCATTTTGGGCACATTCCGCTTGGGTGGTTAAAAGAAAAGTCTTGAGGCCTCAATGGCCCATATGAAATTCCAGACTTAGGGGAGAATGCATACTCTGAAAAAGTTTTTTCTTCTTTTGTACTTTGATCAAATACAATAAAAAAACCTTTTCCAATTTCTAAAGATGATTGAACTGCCTCTTTTAGCCGAGATTCATTTCTATCATTCACCTCTACACGGTCTACTACGATTTCAACTGTATGCGGAGTTTGAGGATTCAATGGTTCTATTTCAGATAGATCACTGATCTGAGAGTCAACCCTAACTTTGGTAAATCCCTTTCTTAAAAGCTCTGAAAAGTCTTCTTTGAACTCACTTTTTTTGTCTTTTGCATAAGGGCTTAAAAAAATGAGTTTAGATCCTTCTGGGTATTTTAAAATACTATTGGTTATCTTCTCTCTACTTTGAGCAGAGACCGGTTCTTTACTGATTGGACAATGAGGTATACCTACTCTCGCAAATAAAATCCTCAAATGATCATAAATACCTGTCATGGTTCCAACAGTTGACCTTGGAGTTTTTCCAATAGTCTTTTGCTCAATTGCAATAGTTGGCGATATACCTGAAATTTCTTGAGCATCTGGCTTAGGCAGGTCACCTAAATATCTTTTTGCATGAGTAGATAGGGACTCAATGTAGCGTCTTTGACCCTCTACATATATAGTATCAAATGCAAGTGAGGATTTGCCTGACCCAGAAACTCCGGTAAAAACAATAAAATTATTTTTAGGTAGAGTAAGGTCAACATTCTTTAAATTGTGAACGTTAACCTTTTTTAAAATGATCTCGTTTGTGTCCAAAAGTAAAAATTCAGGTTGTTTAAGATAAGTAAGAATATATCATCTCAAATGATTCTATCAAGAAAATGAAAACATCAGCTCTTATTATTATCATTTAACTTATTAAAAAATTTTATTGGATACCACAAGTTATTTTAACTGTTTGTGGGTCATTTCCAAAGTCATAACTTCTCATAGGTCCCGTAGTACCGCTATTGCCATGTATAGAGCTGGCAATTGAACAAAAAGCTCCTGAGGGTCTTTCATTTGGTAAATTATTAGGAAGGGGTATTTTTGGCTTTGGAGGAGACATTGGCGGGCGAGTCACTGTTGTTTGAATAAAGCTTGCTTTACTTTTTTCTGAGACTATTTCAAAGTCATCACTACTACCAAACTCTTTAGTGAATTTATTGACAAAATGTTGGCAGTTATTGGCAAGTAAATTGTACTCCGTGTTGTTTTCTTTCATAAATTCTACTACATTTTCTACGGTAGTAAGCTTTTCAGGTTCAAAGCTATGAATTCCTACATGCCTAGCATCATTTTCTCTGCCTGATACTATTTTTCCCAAGTTATTTCCTTCTTCCTCGCTTTCAACTATATCTAATCCTAGTGTGTCTTTATAAGACTGTGCTACTAAGTATATAGTGGAGGGATCCTCTCCTTCTTCTGGATTATTAGCTATAAGAACCATCCATGTATGTTCTAGCGCCATATTCGAAAGAGGGTATGAAATAATAGATGTTATTGTAGATATAAAAGAGCCACTAAGTTGGGTAGTATTGCAAATACACCTTGTTATTTTATAACCGTAATATTGATCAACATTATGTTCTAGAGGTAGTAAATTTTTTGATCTGTAAATATGTCCTGCTAGCTGTATTGCCATTGATGACATGATATTTTTTCCCATCAGCTAAAAAAAACATCTTTTTCACATAACACGTCTGTTTAAAAGCAACAAGTTGTTGATATTAAGAACCTTATTTTTTTGTAGATTTTGGTTATGCTAAATTAAAAGTTCTATCAAGAGTAAGATTAAAATTTCTTTAAGAAAATATAATTTTTTTTGAAAAGAATAAAGTTATAATATTTACTTTTTAAGTTGGGCTTTTTTTTATTAATAAGTTCCTTTGAAGCTTTTAAATATTTTTGCTAATGTAAATTTAAGGAAATGATTTGAAATATGGACTATATCCGAACAAAAATAATATCCACGATCGGGCCTGCAGTTAATTCTAAAGAAAAAATTGTAGAACTGATAAAAGCCGGCATGAATGTTGCTAGGCTAAATTTTAGTCATGGAACTCATGATCAACACTTGCAGACTATTCAATACCTTAAAGAAGCAAGAGAGGAATTGAATGTCCCTTTGGCTATTATGCTGGATACTAAAGGTCCAGAAATTCGTCTTGGAAAAGTTAAAGGCGATGCCCTTCAAGTAAAACCAGGCCAGACTTTAAAAATTGTTCCAAGTCTAGAAAAAAATGATGGCAGCCAGATAACAATCAATCCTTTCAGTGTCTTGGAAACTGTTCAAAAGGGAATGAAGATTTTATTTGATGACGGTTATGTAATATCTACAGTAGTAAAAAAAAGTGACTCAGAAACCATAGTAGAGATTCAAAACCATGGAATTTTAAAGTCTAATAAAGGGGTAAATATCCCTGATGCAGAACTTAATTTACCAGCTATGACTAAAAAGGATGTTGAAGATCTAATATTTGGATGCTCTCATGATATCGATATCGTAGCAGCTTCTTTTATCAGGTCTTCTGAGCATGTTCTAGAGATTAAAGAACTGATGCATAAGCAGGGAAAATCAGATATTTTGGTAATTGCCAAAATTGAGAACAAACAAGGCGTTGATAACTTTGATAGCATTTTGCAGGCATCAGATGGGATCATGATAGCTAGGGGAGACTTAGGTGTTGAATTAGACCTTAGCACAGTTCCAAAGCTTCAAAAAATGATGATAAAAAAATGTTATCATTCATGTAGGCCTGTAGTAACTGCAACACAAATGCTAGAGTCTATGATCTTAAATCCAAGACCTACCAGAGCAGAAGTTTCTGATGTGGCTAATGCTATTTATGACTCTTCTTCTGCTGTTATGCTATCAGGTGAGACTGCCGTTGGAAACTACCCAATTGAAGCTGTCCAGCAAATGCGATCAATTGCAAAAAGTACTGAAGATGATTTTGATTACAAGGAGTTTTTTAAAGAGCAATCATATAGAGAGTATCACGATGTTTCATCATCAGTAGCTCTAGCTGCTGTGAAAACAGCTTATAGTGCCAATGCAAAAGCAATTTTTGCATATACAAGCAGTGGCTTTACGGCGAAGTTAATGTCAAGGCTAAGACCGAGTATGCCGATTTTTGCGCTGACTCAGAATAAAAAGATATATTATCAATTAGCTTTTGTTTGGGGTGTGGTACCGATTTATGTTGAGAGCTGTAAAAACAAGAGTGAAGCTTTCAGTATTGTTAAGAAATTTGCATTAGAGAGAAATTTTCTGCATTTTGGAGATCTTGTTGTAATTACAGCTGGATCACCATTTGGGAAAATAGGCTCAACTAATATGATGATAGTTGAAAGCATCGGAGATGTTTTAGTCAGAGGTAAGAATGGTGTTGGTCACAAAGTAGGAGGAGAGGTAAAAATAATTCTTTCTCCAGAAGGATATAGTCCTTTTGAAACTGAGGATAAATTGGTTGTAATCCCCAGGTGTGATAATTCATTTTTACCACTTTTAAAACATGCCAAGGGAATTATTCTGCAAAATAGCGCTAATGACTACTCATCTGAAAAATACGCTATGTTAGTTGCTAAGACCTTTGACTTACCTGCAATTATTAGAGCAGACTCTGCCTTAGACACTTTAAAAGAAGGGGAGATAGTAACACTGGATCCTAAAAAGGGTCTTATCTATAGGGGTTGATATTTTATTGAAGCATGAGACATTAATGATGCAGCTGTAATTGCAGCAGTTTCTACTCTTAAAATAAACTCAGAGAGTTTAACTCCCATAAAACCAGATTCATTGAAATAAGTTATTTCTTTTTTTGAGAACCCAGACTCTGGACCAATTAGAGTCAATTTCGGTTTTTCACCTTTCAAAAGGCTGTAAAAAAGCGGTGCATTTTCTGATGTATCACCATAGAAACTTAAGCCTTTAAACTTTGGTAATTTTTGAACAGACTGATAGAAAGTTATTTTTGGAAGATCAAATCTTCCGCACTGCTTTAGCGCAGAGATTAGTATTTTTTCAAATCTTTCGATTTGATTTTTTTTAATCTCTTTTATCTCTGACTTTTCAGCTTTATAGATCCAAAATTCAGTGATGGAAAGCTCTGTGGCCTTTTCTAAAATCAGCTCTAGTTTTTTAGCTTTTAAAAATGCTATGCATAGAATATTAGTGAGAGGAGGAGGCTTTTTTATTACTTTTTTGACAACAAGCAAAGCTTGTGACTTTTGAGAGCTTTTAACTTCAGCTATTGCTAGCTGATGCATACCATTTACTATTTCACAAGTATCATTCACTTCTAGACGCATGACTTTAAAGTGTTTTAACTCATCGTCTTTAAGGATAATTTCTTGAGATTTTTCAAATCTTTCAGGAGAATAAAATCGATTATGAGGCATTTTCCGACCATAAAGTATTGGGTCTGCAGATAGCTCTTTTTAAAACATCTGAAAAAGAAAGGTTCTGTAGACTGGAAGAGGTATGTTGCATCGCATATTTATAAATATCGTCAACTGATAATACTTCAAAGGCGCTTAATTTTAAATAATGACGTTTTAAAGGTTTAAATTTTGTGAAATTAAAAATTAGTTTAAATCTATAATCAAGTCGAAACAAATCTTTTTTCTCCTGGTAGTATATAATCTCTTTGAACATATTTTCGCTTATGATCGACTTATCTTTAGGAGATATTAAATATAGATTGTCATCTTTGTAAATTTCCTTAAATGCTTCAATCGGAAAATTTTTTTCATCAAAAGTCTCATCGATGATGAGACAGATGCTATCATGTCTAAATTTACGATAGATATTTTTAGGCGATTGAGTCTTCCATCTGTTATGTTGCCAAAGCCACTCTGATGGATTTTTTTTTATGCTTTTCTCGATTAAGCAAAGCGATCTATCCATCATATTTTTCACTTCAGTGTCAATTGGGTTAGATAAATCTGGCCAGATTGGATCAGAATAATTAATTAAGTATTTACCATTTTTCCTTTTAGTTGTAGCTACTATGATAGGGCTGTTTGTTTTATATGCTAAAAGGGCAGGTGCTGTAGAACTTTTAGCATTTCTACCTAAAAAGGGGTATGTATAGTTGCTTTCCGGCATTCCTTGATCACACAAAATTCCAAAAAACTTCCCTTTTCTTAATGATCTTAAGCCTATTTTTATGGCATCTTTGGGATTGATGATTTTACCACCGGTTTTTTCTCTAATAGATACTATCCAATCATAGAGAAATTTGTTTTTGAATGGCTTGCCGATAGCGATTCCCTTCATTCTGGTATTTCCGTCAAGAAAGAGGACCTCCCAATTTGATTGATGGGCACAAAAAAATATTATTCCTTGTCCTTTTTTATAAAGGTTTTCGGCTTTTGAGGGGTTTTCACAGGCAATTATTTTGCTAAAGTCCTTATGGAAGTAAAACTTTGAGTATTCAAGGCAGTTTATAGCAAGATTTTGAAATGACTTTAGGGCTGTTTTTTTTATTTGTTTATTTGAAAGAGATAAACCTTCCGCCAGTGCTAAATTACTAAGAGCTCTTTTTCTAAAGTCTTTTAAAATAAAATATAGAAAATATCCTAAAATTTTCCCGATTAGATGTATTAACTTAGTAGGAAAAAAACGTAAGCAAGATGTAGTTAAGAATATTGTATAAAAAGTTAGTTTGTCTTTTTTTATACGCATGCCAGTAACATTTTCTCTAGTTGCTTACTATAGTCATAATTAGAAACAGAATTCCTAATTTTTTTAGCACTCTCAAAAGTTTTTAAATTTTGCAAAACCGCTTCAATGGACTTTTTTAAAGCTTCAATATCAAAGCTATTATCTAATACAATTCCTTGATGTTTATTTAAGATCTCCGAAGCTCCGTTATTTTTCGTTGTTATAACAAAAAGCCCCATGCTAAGCGCTTCTAGTATAACGTTTGCAAATGGATCATACATTGTTGGCAGCACAAAAATATCACATAATTGGTAATAAGGTGTTAAATCAGGAATGGCTCCCAAGAAAAATACCTTGTCTTGGATTCCTAATTTAATTACTAGTCTTTGATAGCTTGCAATATTTTTATCTTTGCCTGCAACAAATAAGTATAAATTATTTTTTTTGAAAAATGATAAGGCATTTAGAAGAGGAGCTAAACCTTTTCTTTCATATCCATTTCCGGCAAATAAAAGCTTTAGAGAGTTTTTTGAAATATTTAGCTTTTTTAAGAGTTGGTCTTTTTTTGTAAAACTGTCCGCGAAAGCATCTGCGTAAGACTCCCATTGAACTCCATTATGGATAACTTTAATTTTTTCAGGGTCAGTCGAATAATACTTTTGAATTTGAGCCTTTACCATATTGGAGTTTACAAACAATACTTTGAGATCCCTTGACTCAAATGCTTTTTTTTCTAAAGCCAAAATGTTTCGATGCAGCGGGTTAAGTGCAAATGATATTTTTTTCAAAAAGTTAGATTCCTTCTTTCTAATCTCAAGGTATGCTCTATGGACACCGTTACCCGCTCTAATGTGTGTTTGTCTAGAGTTCCTATCCATACCAAAAATTATGTCAGAAGGATTTTTAGATAGGTATTCATTGCATTTTTTATCAAATTGAAGAATTTTTCTAAAACCTAGACAGGTCTTAGATTTTTTAAAAGATATAATATCAAACTCTGAAGACTTAGCCTTATAGCCAGTGGTTAATATTTTTACTATATGACCCTTTTGGGAAAATGCATTAGCTATATACCAGACGTTTTTTTCTAACCCACCATTACGATTTAGCGAGCTTTTTAGAATTGTTATTTGCATTTTCATGATTTGCCATTAAAGATAAATTTACAGGTTGAATATCTATTGCTTTAGAATGTAGCTCTATTTTTAGAGTTAGCTTTTCGTTATTTGCTGTAAATAGACGAAAACGGCTCATATAGTTCCGGAACCTATTTCTCAAATATTCTTCTCTAAGCCTTGGTGCTAAATTGTTAACTTCTTGCGATTTTTGAGCTAAAACTTTTGCTATGTAGTGGTTTTCTAGCTCATGTGGATAAATAAATTGGACATTCCATATTAGATACTTTCTTTCACTTTTAGGAGCTGCAACTGAAACTACTTGTATCCTATCTTTAACAATATCTAAAAAAAGTTTGCTGACCCCTTTCACGTATAAAGGGGAGCTAATAACCATAACACCGTTAAGATCTTTAACAAAGCTATTAGGCCTTAGCTTATAGGTGTTTGGGTTGATTTTAGCTGAATGTTTTTCTGGATAATATATGCTAATTGGGATTGCTTTATTTAAAGGAATTAAATCAGTTTTTAAGAAGTCAATTCTAAGTGAATTAGCTTTTGGATCATCTATTAATAAGGGTTTGTTGGTTAAAGAAGGTAGTATTATCTTTTTCCATCTAGTAGGAATTGAGTAACTTACTTCATCAAGTCTTGTTGCTTCTGAATTTAAGTGCAAACTGTCTAGATCATTTTTTGTTATTTCGTTTAGATTAAATGTAAGCTTAAGTCCTTTAGATTTTAATCTTTTGACAACATCTTCAGGGCCTTGAATTGATATATACAAATGATAGGGGAATACATCATTAAATTGATAACCCTTGGGAGCTTCTCCAATAGGCTCTGTTACAACTATAGGTATGCGCTCTTTTACCAACTTACTCAATCTAAGTATTAGATCTACTTCACTTACTTTTTTTAATCCTCGAACCAAACTTATGTTCGGATTTCTACAAATTAAATTTTCTTTGGAGATTGTTGCTATCCATTCTGAATCCTTGTCTGCAGCATCAATTACAATTTCTAGATTTGAGGAATTAAGCTGTTCGATTAACCTTTTATTACCGGCCAAGTTTAAGGATATTTTTTTGTTTAAAAATCCATTGCTTTGTAATCCTTCAACTGCCTTTCCTTTAGGTATGTTTTTAACTCTTACTGATACATCATGAACAGTCTTGTTAACAGTCAAAGAATGGTTAACTACTAACCAGATAATTATAGCAATAACTAAAGAAACTAATTTTCTTTGCCAATTATTAATAAACAATCTTCTAAGCAAGGTTCTCATTGTTTAATCCATTCCTTCAAGCTAAATTTAGGTTGTAGTTTCATTCGTGATGGTGGGTTAAAGATACTGCGAATAATTCCTTTGAAACGATCTATTTTCACTCCACGAGTCATGATTCCCTCTCTTGCAATAGATACCTTTCCAGTTTCTTCAGATACGACGACGACTAAAGCATCGGTTAAATGTGAAAGGCCAAGTCCTGCTCTATGGCGAGTTCCCATTGACTTTGCAAGCTGGGAAGTATCTTCTGCAAGCGGTAAGATAACTGCAGCAGCTAGTACTGTTCTATCACGTACAATTACAGCTCCGTCATGCAAGGGAGTTGTTGTAGCAAATACTGTTTCTAATAATTCCGATGAAAAGTCAGCATTGAGTATCACCGACTTTTGAGCAAATTCATCTAGGGAGTCTTCATTTTCAATTGCAATTAAAGCACCAATTCTTTTCTCTGCTAATCTATATGTGGAATTTGCAAGTTGATCTAGAAATTTGTCAAACTCAGTGATTTCTTTATAGCGCCTACCTTTTAGACTAAGCTTTGATAAAGCTACCCTTAGCTCCGGTTGAAAAATCACTAAAAGAGCAATTACTGCAACATTGCTCATTAAAACCATTATTTTATGCAAAACGGGAAGCTTCAACCAATTTGAGGCGGCAAACAATATTAAAAAAGCAAAAATACCCCATACTAAATCCATAGATTTAGTATGCCAAAAAAAAGATAAAAAGTAGTTCAAGATGATTGTAAGAATCATCACTTCAATAAATGGAACAAAAGGGTATAAAACTGCCATTAATTATCCTGAATTATAACGGGAGACTAGGTTTATAAGGTCTAAGTGTTCTGGTACATCGTGAACCCGAATAACATCGGCTCCCCCCAACAGGGCTATTGTATTCATCACAAGAGTTGCTGGCAATAGTTCTTGTGTATTTTTCCCGATAAT